>Ga0334895_1002554_pt1 | contig 15213 bp, 9 predicted proteins | sample GraSluR3_MG_7_FD_207229 | JGI IMG/M metagenome (GOLD analysis project Ga0334895, IMG submission 207229) | Sludge microbial communities from methane-producing bioreactor in Wageningen University, Netherlands - Granular Sludge_31_05-R3 | ecosystem: Engineered > Bioreactor > Anaerobic > Unclassified... | reverse complement strand
GTTTAGAAATTCAATACATCAATGAAATATGCGCCTCTTGGCCAAGAAGTATTGAGGCGTTATATTATTAGAAAAGTGACCTAAAATTCGGTGAGCTTTTGACCTAATTTTCAGTTGACAAATACAGCAGGGAGATTCTATGGGATGGACGTGAATATTCACTTGTATTAGGCACGGTGATCCTAGGTTTTAATTAGCTAAATTGATTATGGTAATAATTGAGGTTATTTTAATTTTCGAATCAGGAAGTTAATCGGATGCTTGATAACAACATAAACAGATCGTCCGTTGAACTTATAAGGTGTTAAAACGAAAGCTTATAATGAGAATAGAGAGCTATTAATTTTAAAATATTTGAGATTAGCATGAGCCAGTCGGTCTATAAGATTCTGGGAGGAGTTTAGCGTAATATATCGAATAATGAATATGGTATGATATGATGTATTCATATTATGCACAATATATTTCTCGTTGGCAAGAGGGGCTAGATTAAAAAGCGACTTTCATAGGTATATCAAAATGATTAATTGGCTTGTGGAGGAATAAAAGATGTCTCAAAGATATATCCTTCGTAATGATGAATTAACAATAGCCAGTGATCAATTAAGAATTATTGATATTTTCCCTGAGGAAATTTTCGAACCATTTGTAGACGCCTTATTAAACAGCGGTATTACTGATTTATCCCAATTAAAAGGAGTTAGTGTTTATTCTTTTCTTAATGAGAAAAATGTATTATATGGAAGCAGAAGATATTTTCTTCTAAAAAACATAGAAGAAAGATTAAGAGAATTTTTGAATAGAGATATTTTCGAAAAAAAAAGTTCTGCCAATAGAATTACTGTTAATGAATCTAAAGATAACGACATTTTAGCTACCAAATCCTTTGCAAATAAGAAAAACCAAGAAGAATATTATTATACTCGTGGCATTAATAAATCGTTATCAGACAAAATTGAAAAATATATAATATCTAATGGTATGCGACCTGTTACTATTGAAAGAATAAAAGCAGATTTGGATCTGGATATGAAAAGCCCAGTGAATAAGTATTTGCAAAAGACCAATTGGGCAGTGGAAATTGAAGTGGGACAATATATTCACAGGGATAGTATTATAGGTATAGATAATGCTGCTGAAATTATTTTAACAACTTTAAAAAAGTTATTTATAAAGAACTCTGGATATGTTAGTATTTATCAATTGTTTAGCGCCTTACGTCCGGACTTGGATGTTTTTATGTTTGATAATGACATTGAGACACACGAACAAATATACGCTATTACAGCCTATTTGTTTTCTAAGGAAAAATATAAAGGTAATTCTTTCATATTCCATATGCGAATGCATATTTGGCAAAAAGAACCTGATTACCCAAGAAGTTATGCAGGATTAATAGTCAAATGGGCAAAGGAAAGACAGAATCTAGTAAACAGAAAAATTTGTATAGAAAAATTAAGAAATATTGGAGCTGCAAATCCCTCAACAGCTTTTTCAGTTGCTGTAAGAGAAAACAAAGAATTGTTTTGGCAATATAAACCCTATGAATACTTATTATCTGAAGCGGTACATGTGGACGAGAACTGGAAGAACACATTAAAATCCAAACTTGAACAATTGCTTTTAGGTAAGCCGTTTGTTGTTCTAAGGAGTATATCCGATTATTGGTACTACGGCCTACCTGAGATTCCACAACATGTACAATGGACGCCTCTGTTGCTACAAGAAGTATTAAGAGATATTGGAGTTGGCTTTAGAACAATTCCGGCTGGGGAGGGGCAAGCATCGGATGTCATTCATGCTGCTTTGACAAGGAAAGATTCAGGGTACAGAACTTTTGGAGACGTGGTTTGGTGTATTGTAGATGAAAAAAAAGGAACACCTCAGCAGATGGAAAGTGAGACGTTAAGGAAACTGCTTTTAACGGAGAATGTATTAAAGGGAAACGAAAGGATTAATTCTTTACATAAGGCAATTGATGATTACAGGTTCGTATGGTATGACAATGGGAAAGGAGTAATAATAAGTAAAGCGTAGGTGTAGCAAAATGACAGAAATACGTGCGAAATGGACAAGAGATGAAGTAATACTGGCGCTGGATTTACTGCTCAATTCAGAGGACAAAAACTTTTCGATGAATGATGAGCGCATCATTGAATTGAGCGAGTTGTTGAGTAAACTGCCAATAATCCCATTAAAGAATAGAAATAAATATTTTCGAAATACAGCAGGTGTTAGAAGACAGATACTTACTTTTTATTATAGTTTGAAGAAAAAACAGAAAGCCTCTCATGTAGGAATTGAATTTTATAATGCGTATATAGATTATAAAAAAGACAAAATGAATTTAAATAAAACAGCAGATGCAATTAAAAGATGCATGCATCTGGCAGATGAAATTAAGTTTGCCGACAAGAGTGAGATGGAGGGTTTTAGAGAAGGGGCCTTGTTGGCACATCTGCATAGATACTTCGAAAGAAGTCATAGTAGACATTCAAAGGGTAAGAAGTCAGGGTCCTGCTGCTCAATTTGTGGGTTAAAGGCCGAACATATATATACACTGTGTGATGGTTTTCTGCAGTTTCATCTGTTAATTCCGCCAGAAGAATACAGAGAGGGTATGGTATTTACAGGATCTGATTTTATGGAAGTGTGTCCGAACTGTCATCGGGTTTTACACCAAAAAAGACCATGGGTAACAAGAGATAATGCTTTCAGTATACTAAAAACTTATTAATGGGGTATGGAATATATGTATGGTTACAAATGGGAAGCAGACTACGGAATATATAAACTGGGTATTGAAAATCAGCTTCAGAAAGAAATCAGGCCTGTGTATAAGGAAGAATTGGATCTTTTTTCATTATATAAGTCCTGGAAATACCCGGATACCGAAAAGCCGATTCTATGGGCTGAGGGCATAAGGAAATATATACTGAATGGTAAATGTATAGCAGAAGCAAAGGGCGGGGGGTTCTATACAAAACCCAAGATCAGTATATATAAAGACAATTTGCAGCTAGAGTCTGTGAATATTGACAAGCTAGTTGAAGTTAACAATGAATTAATGGAAGGACTTGTTCAAAGGTCAATACAGTTTATAAGAGAGACTTATAGGGATTATTCAGAAAAAGAATATGTATTTGCTGTTGCTTTTAGTGGAGGCAAGGATTCTCTTGTATTATTAGACTTGGTACAAAGGTCTCTTTCACCTGACAAATTTTATGTCATATTCGGTGATACCGGCATGGAATTAAGTGCTACCTATAATGCGGTTGAACTGGCAAAAAAGAAATGGCCAAACCTGAGGTATTACACTGCTAAATCTCATATTGATGCGACTGAAACCTGGGATGAGTTTGGACCGCCCGGCCGTAGGTTAAGATGGTGCTGCAGTGTTCACAAATCGGTTCCAACGTTATTGTTGCTACGTGAATTATCGAAGAAAGGCGATGCGAAAGCAGTTGTTTTCGATGGCGTTAGAGCAGAGGAAAGCGATAAGAGATCAGGATATTTGGAGATTACCAATGGGGGGAAACACCTAAATCAGGTTAACTGTAGCCCTATTCTTAATTGGAATGCAGCCGAAATATATTTATATATTCTTGAAAGAGATATCTTATTTAATAAAGCATACAAATATGGTTTTAACAGAGTAGGGTGCACAGTCTGTCCATTATCTTCTGGATGGAGAGATGCACTTGCAAGTCTTAATTATATGGATGAGATTAAGCCACTATTAAAAAAAGTTATCAAGTATACAATTAATACTGGTATCAAAGAGAAGCAACAAAAGAAATATATAGAAAAAAATGGCTGGCGAACGAGAATGGGTGGCAGAGGCATGGAAAACGGTGGCAACAGAGTGCATGAAATCATTGATAACAATAAAATTAGCTTCATAATTAACACCCCGTTACAAGAGTGGATTGAGACGACACGGCTATTAGGACCTATTATTGAAAGGACAGGAAATGAAGGCAAACAAATGATTTCCGGAAAGACGTTTTCATTTGCCATTAACAGAGATAATGGTTTGAAAGTAACATATGCGCCTTACAATAAGATGGACAGGCATATAGTTAGCTGGCTTCGGGGCGTTGCAAACAAGGTAGCGTATTGCATTGGCTGCAAGACCTGCATGGTTGAGTGTCCCACATCTGCTTTTGTTATAGACGAAAACAGAAAAATTAGAATATATGATGATAAATGTACTCATTGTATGAACTGTATTACACATACGGCAAAGGGATGCTGGGTGGCAAGGTCTCTAGCAACAACACGGGGGGGGAATGGTATGAACTTAAAGGGTATGAATCGTTATCAGACATTTGGTCTCAGAATGGATTTTCTTGAACATTTCTTTGAACTGAAAAACGACTGCTGGAATTCTAAAACGCTTGGAAACAGACAGTATGATGCATTAAAGGTATGGCTAAAAGAGGCAGAGCTAATAGAAATGTCAAGCAGAACAGACAAATACGGAACATTAACACCGCTGGCAGAGAAGCTCATACAAATCGGGCCCTATAATCCGTTTACATGGGCTGTTATTTGGACAAACCTCGCCTACAACTCAACACTGGTTAGGTGGTATATACTAAAGGTTTCAACAGGCGAAACCTATGAAAAGGCAGATTTAGTCTATATGATTGGAGATGACTATTCAGTTTCGCAAAGGGAAAATTCAATAATGTCTCTAGATGAACTTATGCGGCATAGTCCCCTTGGAAATTCTTTGGAGCTCGGTATTCCAATTAAATCGGGGAATAGTCACAGGTTTTATAAAAAGGGCTGGGAGATGCCTGATTCGTTAGCGCTTTTGTATGCCCTTTTCAGATATGCAGAAAAAACTAACGGTCATTATAATTTTACTTTAAGCGAACTTGAAAGCATCAGAATTAAACGTCCGAAAGATTTTATAGGAATAGAACCAGTTTCTCTTTTCGGACTGCAGCCTGACAAGTTTAAGGATATGGTACAGGCATTAGCCATACACTATCCCGATTTTATAAGAGTGAGTTTTGTTGCGGATTTGGATAACATTACTTTATTAAATGATAAGACATCGCTTGATGTTGTGGATTTAATGCTTTAGTAAGGGGTGGGAATTATGACACATAAGTATTATGATTATATTGAATTAAGTCCTGGGTATGAATCTGTGGTGGATGAAAAGACCGAAGAAAGACAGGAGGGTTATTGGAGGAAATACATTGTTAACGATGATATAGTTAAAGCTATAGAAAAGGTATACAAGTCGTTAAGACGCGAGAATGATGATGTGAAACGATCTTTCTGGTTTCATGGTACTTACGGAACCGGGAAAACGTATTCTGCTTTGGTTTTTAAACACTTGTTAGAGGATGACATTCCTGAGGTAGAGTCATTCTTCTCTCGTCCGCCCTTGGCTATGTTAAAGAATAAATTTATTGGCCTTAGGAAAAAAGGAAAATATCTAGTTGTCTGGAAATCCGGCGGTTGTAGTTCTATAAATAATACAGAAAGATTTTTACTTGAGATAGAAAATTCAATAAAAACAGCCCTACAAAAAAAAGGATATAATTACATGGGCAGAAAGTCTATAGTACAAGCAATACAAGGCAAGATAAAAGACCCTAGTAATAACTGGGATTACATTTTTAATGATCCAGTTTATGATTATCTCGCAGCGTCCTATGAATCGGTTGAGGCATTCAAAGCAAAAGTGCTTGCGGGTGATATGACTGCCTGTGATCTTGCAGCACGAGTTATAAGTCAAAAGGGGTGGGGTCTTGTTTGCGATGATAATACATTCAAATCTTGGATTAAGGATATTATAGAAGGCAATGGTCTTGAAGATACAGGAATCGTATTTATCTGGGATGAGTTTACAGAATATCTGAAAAACTCAAATGGCTTGGATATTCTGCGTGTAGTATCAGAGTTTTGCAAAGAAGCACCGCTTTATATGATGTTTATCGTGCATAAACATTCTGGCTTAGCCAGCGATATAAGCGAAGACACATATGCTCATATGGTACACCGTTATCATGAAGTGGCATTCAGTATACATAAGGAGACTGCTTATAAATTAATGGGTGATTCAATAATCGTAAGACCTGGAATGGAGAATAATTGGGCAGATATTTGCGAAAGCCTATATGACAGTATTAGGAATAAGGTTTCTGAATTTGTGGGACTGGATGAAATTGATGTAAATGATATCAAATCATTAATGCCAATTCATCCCATGACTGTTTCATTGATATCTGAAGTTGCGGGAAACTTTGCCGCTTCCCAAAGGACGCTGTTTAGATTTTTGAAAGATAAGGATGAAGGCAATGAAAACGCCGGGTTTATCCATTATATAAGGAACAATGGACCGGAAGATTGGAAATGGCTGACGCCCGACATGTTGTGGGATTATTTTTTCTTGCGTGATAGTGATGTTAGAGGTCTCGGGGAGGATGCAGTTAATTGTCTTAGACACTATAATCTTAATAAAGACAGGCTGATTAACAGCCCAAATGCTTTGAAAATATTTAAGGTAGCAATGTTATTAATTGCAATTACCGGGACAACCAAGGCACTTATGCAATCTAATATAAGCAGAGGACGAGGTATTAAACCCACTGTAAGTACATTGGTAAATTGTTTTGCAGGTCAACTGGATGAAAACACTATTAGAACTTACCTTAATGAATTAAAGAAACTCGAAATTATTATTACAATAAAAGATGGTAATGATTATAGGCTTGAGAGGCCCTTTTTAAAAGAAGGCGGTTCACAGGCCGAGTTTGATGCAAAGAAAAAAGATATTATAAAGAAGAATACAATCTACATGTTGACGGGTTCTGATGGGGTTTTCGGTAATGAATTGAAGGGCAATTTTTTACCTCAATCCAAAGCAATAGTAAAACGTATAGAGGTTGAGCCTTGCTACGGAGATAAGTCTTCTATTAATATTCGATTACCGAAACTAAAAGACAGATTACTAAAATACCCATACAAGTTTGGCTTACTTGTATTAATTGTATCAGATAATGAACATTTTTTAAAAGCGCAAGAGGATGCAGCAAGAATAGCAAAGGAGGATGACACAGAAAGGCTAATTGTGGTTGTCCTGAAGAAACCGCTTGATGATGAGATCTTAAATGAATGGTATGAGAATCAGACGTGGATGCACATGGCTGGGTTTGATGGAAAGGGTGGAAGCGCCCAACAGTTTGAGAAAAAATCCGAACAGATTGTATCAATCTGGGCCAATAGTGCTGCCGGGGGTCAGATGATAGCTTACTATAAAGACTCCGAGTTCCCAACAATATTTAATAACAACAATCTTGTTAGTGTTGCCGAGAGGACTGTTATCGAACTCTTTTCAGCTGCCCCGGAAACATTGGTTCCTACTATTACTGCTTATAAAAGCGGCAATACTAGAGCTTCATTAGCAGCGATAACCAAAGATAGCGGAAAAAATCGGCAGATAAAAAACATTGCTGACGCTATAAAAGCCGCCCAAGTATGGGATATTGAAGACCCACAAGATTTCAAGATTGACGGTGTTGGTCCTGCAACAAAGAGTATTGCGCTACTGTATACCTTTATTAACAAACAATTATCAGACAATGTGAAGATTAGTCTGACGGATTTGTGGGATGAACTTCAAAAACCACCGTTTGGCTATTATGATACTCTTGTTTGTCATTATTTACTTGGTTTTATTATGCGCTTTTTAATTAATAAAGATTACTCATGGTTTGACGGAAGCAATTCAGTCATGCTGAACCCGGAAAGCCTATCTGTTATGATTTCAAAAATGTGTAAGGGAGATACACACGGACATACTCTCTCTGCGGGAAGTGAGGCGGAGAGGCTATTCAGGCTTCAGACCAAGAGTATTTTTTTGCTGGATGATAATGAAGTGGCAAATGAAGAACAAGCACGCAAGAATGTAAGAGCCAAAATAGTAAAGAATGGATTACCCTTTTGGGTGCTTAAATATATTGATGAGGATAAGTTTTGCGGTTTAAAATCAATAACAGCTCAGATTATTGATAAGTATTGTGAATTCATTAATCAGGAAGGCAATCAGAATGATGTGATAGAAGACATTCTGGATAGGTTTAAGGGTAACGGAAAGGCAAAAGAGATATTGGCCGATTGTTTTAATGATAAGACTGTTATGTATGAAGGGTTAAATAACTATCTGAAATATCAAGTACCAGAACTTCTGGAAGAGGGAATTAAGTATGGTTTTTCTATTACGGATATATTTGATGCAATTAAATTCTTAATGCAAGCAGAAATATGGGCTTGGAAGGAAGCTGAGGTAACAGATAAACTTGAAATTGTATTTACAGATATATGTTTGATTGGATTTATGAATTCTGTTATACAGAGCAACAGAAAGACTTTGGATAGGATTAAAGAAGACCTAAGAAATAAATTTGACCATATGAAGGTTCCCGGTGTTATATTAGAGAATCATGGAGATAACTGGTGTTGTGCAGTAAAAGCATTAAGAGATATCTCATTAAACAAATGGATAGAATATGACCTTGACACTAAGAAAAACATAATTGATATGCTCATACAATACGCAGATGAAGCATGGCGTCACATTACCGATTCTAGAGAAGTTCTTGAAAAATATCTTGAGAAATTAGGATATTCGCATTCGAAAAATGAGATTACCTCAATACACAGTGAACTATCTGTAGAAACATATGAACAAAGTGAAAACGGCTTCAAAACACAATTATTATCAATAAGAAAAGAGTTAGAGTATGAGAAAATTGCACTTCAATTAGAGGAACTATGGAAAATACGTTCCGATTCAATTGATGTGGTCGATTGGAGCAACAAAAATGGCACTCCTATACATTGGGTTTTGCCTAACTGCAGTGATTTGATTAGTGTTTTAAAATCCTGCAGTGACAATTCAAAAAGAGAATTATCGGAACTAAAAGAGACAGTGAAAGCATTGCAAAACGAAAAAAAATGGCAGATATTGAGGAATAAAAGTTATATTGACAAATGTTTTATTGATTTTATTTCACATAAGTATTCAGGCATACTCACAGATAGATTGGATGATCTGAGAAGCTATCTAAGGATGGAAGTAAAAGAGGATGTGTATACCTGGAATAATAGAATACCTGATATTCGAAAGTATACTGAAAAATACATTTTAACAAAAATGAGAGATGAAGTGATAACCAAGGCGCAAAACAGGATTAGAAGCATGTCTGATAAGGATTTGCGTCAGAGGTTTAATGCTCTTATCGAAAAAAATCCCGAAATGTGCATGTACATTATAGAGGATTGAGAGAGGTGTTCATTATGCCTTATACATTCTCAAATATAGACCAATTGATTAAAGCCTTGAAAGAAGACCAGGAACACCCTTCCAGGTTTCCTGCGCGTGTCATTTTTATAAACTCGTTATGTCGATATAATGAGTTGGTAAACGAGTTAAAGGAAAGGGCCTTTAGCATTCCATTATGGAAGTATTGTAAAAGTAATGATACTCTTCCTGATATTGATGAATTTGCTAAGTTTGTCAGTAATGCTGAAAAAGACTCTTTGATTGTTTCATCGATGGGGGAGTACTTGCGATTAGCGGCAAAGGTTGAAAAACGAATTCCAAAGTTTGCATCCATTGTTAATTTACAGCAGAGCGTTTCGAAAAAACGTTTGTGGATGCCTCTTTATTGTTCGGAACATATATTTGATAAGTTAGTGGGTGAAGTCGATTTACGCTTAAAAGAACATATTTATCATTTTGCAACTGAAGATACAAATGAGCAATTCTTATTAAAGGTTTTTTCCGAGGAATTTGAAGATTCGATTTTCGAAGATAAGAGAATTGGAGTACAAGATTGGATAAAATTGTGGGATGATGGAATAAAAGAAGACAATTATATTCTGATTACAGGCAGACATTCAATTGTTGAGGAAACTGGTGGGATTTATTCAATAAAAAAGGTTACAAATGCATTTGGATATATTAAAAATTACATACAAAATGCTGATCAGTTAATAGAGGAATGGGGAAATAATAAGTTCTGGGTAAAACTAAGTTCTATGGTTTCTGAAGCAAGAAGCGTTGATGAGTTGCTATTAAATGCTCTTAATATCAATAGGTTTGACCCAGAACAGATATTTAATGTTTGGAGTACACTTGAAGATTTCCCAAAGTGGGTATTTTGGGTTTGGTTTAGGTTACATAATTATAACGATTATATTTCTTATTCAATGGCGCGAGCAAAAAGCTATGAAGAAATACAGAAAGAGATTGAATGTGCCGTTTTTGAGATGCCGTTACATAACCAATCAGAGTGGTTAAAGGAAAGAGCAAGTATACTAAAATATATAGGTGTCAATAAATTATGTAGTACGTTCTGGGAAAGATTCAACAATATTGACGGTAATAGAGATAGACTCAAAACACTCACGGGCAATACAGTTGAGGAAAAAAAGGAAATAATCAAAACCGTTTCTCGGTTGCTTAGTGATGGAAAGGGCGTAGGAGAAGTAATAATACAAATTGATAATAAATATCCAGAATTAACAGAGTATTTAAAGCCAACAATATATGTTTCTGATATTTCAGAACTTAATAAATATTTTGATTTATATCGAGTACAAAAATTGAAGGATGCATATGACGAAACAATCAGACAAGCCGTTGAGGATATTAAACCTGTCGTATGGTCTTTTCCAACCAGAGGAAATATTTTAGAGAAGTTTAATAATAAAGATAGTACCTATGTATTATGGATAGACGGTTTGGGTATCGAATGGATTAGTTTATTGCTTTTTAAGGTTGAGGAAATGCAAAAAGATATAAAGACTAATGTGGAAATTACAATTGCGAGGATTCCTACAACTACAAAAGAGAACGAGCATTGGAAGATGATGGATCTACCATATGAAAAGATCAACACGATGGATGATATAAGTCATGTCAAGGATGAGAGTGCTAAAGTTGATTATGCTATGACAGTCACTAAACAGTTCGAAGCAATTACAAATCTTGCAAGAAGAATAATAGATTTATTAGCAGTATATAACACTTTGATAGTCACTGCCGATCACGGTCTCAGTAGAATGGCTGCTCTCGCGTTCCATAAATATGATGGTGTTAAACTACCCAATGAAGCAAAGGTTTATAACCTGGGCAGGTATTGTATTGTTAATAATCCGGATGATCAATATGATATTAAAAATGTTCAGAAAGATGGTAGTGTATTAGCTTTTGAGACACATGAGCATTTTTCTTGCAAAGGATACGCACCAGGCGAAATACACGGAGGAGCTACCCCTGAAGAACTACTGGTGCCTGTAATTGAATTTAAGAAAACTAATAGGGTTTTAGATAAGCTAGACGAACAAATATCTTGCAAAATTTCTAATAAAAATATAAAACCAAATGAAATGAATATAGTAGAAGTTGAATTGGTATTTAACAAACCGGTAAATACGCTGGATGTAGCTATTGGAAGGGAAAAAGGAGAGTCTAAAAAGTTACAGGAAAAACGTTGGATTGTATCATTTGAAAACTTAGATTTCAAGTCTTATAAAATGGAAGTTATTGCTGATGGATTACTAATCTCAGGAAAACACGAATTTGATGTTAAAAGAAGAGGCCTTGAGATTGACGAATTATTATGATGTAAGGAGATAATTATGAAAAGAGCAAATAATATAACTTGTTGTGATTGCATATCAGAGCTTAGCAAGAATGAAATTGCGCTTTCAAAGAAGCTATTAGGTAGAAATGTGGAAAAGTATATGTGCATAAACTGTTTAGCAGATTATTTATGTTGTACCGAAGAGGATCTGGAAACAAAGGTGCAGGAGTTTAAGGAGCAAGGATGCTCATTATTTTTATAAGAGAAATGGGGATTTTATTATGCTTGAAGAAAAAGTGCGTTCGGTGTTTGCCGATATGGTAGTGTTAAAAGACCCTAAGCGGTCAGAATTTTTTTCTAATCTCAGTCTTCCATCATATATGAGGGACTGGTTGGTTATGAAGTTTTCAGGTAGAGATGGGACTATTGATTATGATAGTGTGCTTAAATATATAAATCAATATATTCCGAATAGAGAAGGTTTTGAGATTTTAAAATACGATCTTATTAAGGGCGAGCAGGTAAGATTTCTTGCGAGGATTCGTGTTAATGTAAACATTAAGGATGGAAAAGTTATGTTCGAGCTTCCGGACTTTGGAGGAAAGAGAACCGGTGCAGGCGGACTTGTGGAAGAAAGCGTATCGGAACAATGGCGTGATACTCTCTTAAGGGAAAGCGAGAACTGGGGTATTATTGATCTAATGTGGTTGAATAATGTCAATGATAAGGGGACTATTCAATTGATTGGATATAAACCTTTTTGTCCCTACAAGGTAGATTTAGGTTATTATCGCGAAGCAAGAAGAACATTTACAACAGAGGAATGGATCGATGTAATAATTAATGCAGTCGATTACAATCCAAAAGGCTATAATGATGAGGAACAAAAACTAATATTTTTAAGAAGATTATTACCGTTTGTCGAGAAAAGGATAAACCTTATTGAATTGGCGCCTAAGGGCACGGGGAAAAGCTATGTTTACGAAAAAATTAGTAAGAGAGGTTGGCTTGTAACCGGTGGTACAGTTTCGAGAGCAACGTTAATATACGATAATGCCAAAAAAATGGGAGGGTTAATTACTCGGTTTGACTATGTGGGGTTTGATGAGAGCCAATCAATCTCTTTCGAACAACCTAATCAGATTCAGGCCGCATTAAAACATTATATGGAGTTCGGCGAAATAAAAGGTTTCGATGCTCAAATGGCAGCCGATGCAGGTATTATTATTCTAGGGAATATTGATGCTGAAAGATTTAACGTATCAAAAAATATGGTAGCAGAAATTAATAAAGTGTTTCAAGAGTCGGCTACTTTAGACCGATTTCATGGATTTATCCCTGGATGGGAGATACCTCGCCTCAATCAAGATCTTATCTCCAATGGATGGGCATTAAACACGGAATATTTTGCGGAAGTTCTTCATGAATTGCGTAATGAACTGGTATATTCCGCAATAGTCGACGAATCTTTGGACATTCCTCCTAAAGCAGATAAGCGAGACCTTACTGCTATAAAGAGGCTTTGTACTGCATTTGTAAAACTTATTTTTCCACAGGCTACATCGAAGGAAGATATTAGCAAAGACGAATTCAAAAAGTACTGTTTAGAACCTGCTATGGAAATGAGAAGAATAATAAAAGAACAACTTGCTATAGTAGATCCCAAAGAATTCGAGGGTTACCCTAGGAATTCTGTGCCGGATATTCAATACAAATAAATACAATAATTCTATGGATAAAGTATTTCTGTAATAATTATACAGATAACTTATTATAATTAAAGGAGCTTGGTCTCATATGTATGATTTTGCAGAGAAAATTAAACTACATGAAGTTGAATTTGAATTGGTGCCTGAATTGTGGGAAAGGTTTCGATGTGATGGTATAGATCTAAATTGTATTACCTGGAATGAAACAAAATTTTTGTCCGATGACGGAAGGACTTTGAATGAAGGTATGAATCTTCTTCCAAATGACAAAGGCGGAATATACATTTTTTATGTTAAATGCGGTATATTACCGAATATAAGTAATTACCTAATGTATATAGGCAAAGCGGATATTACAGAAAGAAATAGCCTTAGAGTGAGATGCAAGAAGTATTTTGGAGAATACAAGAGTAAGGAAGGAAGGCCCAAAATACAAAGGCTAGTTAAATATTGGGGTAAGTATTTGCATCTTAAGTACATTGAGCTTGATGATAATAATCTTATTAAAAGATTAGAAATAAATCTGATAAATAGCATACTTCCACCTTTTAATGATTATATCCCAGACAAAAAAACTAGAGATGCAAAAAAAGCTTTTAGTTGAAATAGGAGGTGCGAAATGAGAATCCCTGCAATTAGAGCTCACATGGGTATTTGGTATTATTACGTTTCTACATTGAGCTTTTCAGAGATTGATAAATATGTAAAGAAAGTAGATCAAGAACTTCATGATTCAAAAGCCCTTAGTGATATGATCCAAAGAAGTATAACAGATAATTATAAAAGAATTAAAGAGTATATACTAACCCAAGAAGAACGATTCTTTAATTCTTTGGTTTTAGCGGTATATGATGGAGACCCGAAATGGATTGAGGTAGAATTAAACTATAAGGAAGAAGAGTTTTTCAATCTTGGTTTTTTAGAATTGAGCGGGGAAGAAAGAATTTTTCCTGTGGATGGACAACACAGAGTTGAAGGAATAAAAGCTGCAATTAAGGAAAACCCTCAGCTTGCACACGAGAGAGTACCGGTAGTATTTATAGGTCATAAAAATGACAAGGAAGGTATGAAAAGGTCAAGGCGCTTATTTAGTACGCTGAATAGATACGCTAAACCAGTTAGCACTAAAGATATTATCGCATTGGATGAAGATGATGTAGCAGCTATTGTAACAAGGAATTTAGTAGAAAACTTCCAACTCTTTAAAGAAGAGAGAATAGCAATGGTCAAAAGCAAAGCTATTCCTGATAATAATAGGACTGCTTTTACTTCAATAATAACACTATATCAATGCAATATAGAATTATTGAAGTATTTTTTAAAATCGAATGATATTAAGAAAGGTATTAAACAGTATGTAAGATTTAGACCAAGCGATTTAGAAATTGAAGAGTTTGAAGAGTTTTGCTTTGCGTTTTGGAACTCTTTCAAAAATAAGATTAGTATAATATCAGAATATCTATCATTACAAAATGATACTCCGGCTAAGCACTATAGGAATAAAAAATACGGGGGTAATATTCTATTTAGACCTATTGGTCTGTTTCCTTTCGTACTAGCAACTATTGAGTTGGTAAAAAGAAAAAAGATTAGCTTTGATGATGTACTCCAGAAATTAAATAAAACCAAATTAGACTTAAATAGAGAGCCATGGAAACAGGTTTTGTGGGATAGTTATAATAAAAGGATGTTGAGGTCAGATAATAATTTAGTCAAATTATTGCTGATGTATCAAACAGATAAAGATATACTTACCATTAAGGAAATTGAAAAACTAAAAATAGAAGTAAGCGTCAAATAGAATACACCTTGCGTTGGTTATACGCGTAGTGTTAATAAGAGCTACTTCTCGAGCCGACAATCCGAAGGCAATGCATCTGACCAGG
>Ga0334895_1002550_pt1 | contig 15245 bp, 14 predicted proteins | sample GraSluR3_MG_7_FD_207229 | JGI IMG/M metagenome (GOLD analysis project Ga0334895, IMG submission 207229) | Sludge microbial communities from methane-producing bioreactor in Wageningen University, Netherlands - Granular Sludge_31_05-R3 | ecosystem: Engineered > Bioreactor > Anaerobic >... | reverse complement strand
ATATGGATACAGCCTATAGGCCCTGATCCGAATATCACTACCGTATCTCCAATAGTCACTTCAGCTTTCTCCTGTCCATTTACACACGATGAAACTGGCTCCACGATCGTTGCGTGTGTACTCTCCATGTGCTGAGGGACTCGTTGAATATTACCTAACTTCACACACGGTTCGGGGATTGCCAAATATTCTGCAAAGCCGCCCGGCCAGTGTTTCCCGATTTCCCGTTGATTCTCACAAAGTTCATACCGTCCGGAAGTACAGAAATCACATACCCCACAATATGCAAGAGGCCCTACTGATAATCGCTCTCCTCTATTCCAAGAGGTGGCATAGTCCTGACCAATATCAACAACGGATCCACAAATTTCATGCCCAATAATCCAAGGTAAAGTAATTGCATCATGACCTGATCGTAACATCCTTAAGTCAGAACCACACAGTCCACACGCCTCAACCTTCAGCAGCAGGCCTCCCTTGGGTACGGCGGGTGTTGCAACTTCAGTTACGATATAGTCATTTGGTTTTCTCACAACTACAGCTTTCATGGTATTCACTTAATCCTCCAGCATAGATTCCTGCAGTTTCCGCAACCGATAGATAAAGGTGGTATCATCAAGTATGAGATCATCTGCGGTGATAATGGAATGTTTATTTATAGTTCTTCTTGCGATGGCTCGTTCAGCTATTCCGATCGGAATTGCATGGGAGGAAAGAGCTTCGGTTCTGGTCATGATGTGCCCATACCACTCTGTTCCTCCAATTCCTCCCAGACGTTCTCCTTGATTAATAGTCCTTTTCGCTTTACACACCACTTCAGCATAAACCTGTTCAGCAACAACAGTAGTTTCATGCAAGAGCACTGCTTCAGCAATGGACTGTGGAGTTTCTAAGTTACAGAGATGATATGGTCGGAAGTGGAGATAGTAAGGACCGTCAGCTCGGGTAATGAATTTCATCTCCTTCTGTATTCGGTTATCGTCTGAATGAACAATGGCAAATACACCTGGGGCAATAGGCCCGGTAGAAAAATCAACCCTACCCGCTTCAGAGAAAATTCCACCATCTTTTTGCGGAATAAATACTTTTACGAGGTCTTCAACTTCAACACACGGCCCATGCATCCCGGGAACATCAGGAATAAGTCCGGTAGCATTACTTACCGCAGCCATTTCCACCATCGTTTTGGTTCCATCTTGAAAAGCAGCAAGCATTTTGGGGTTCATCCCTTTACTTAGAGCTTCTTCTTGTACAAGATCTGCTGTTGACTCATAATTTATTACATTGTTTTTCCCTTTACCCAACGCAACTACAGAGAATCCCATAAGTGTGGCTTGTTCATAGAGCATTTTACAGACACCCGGTTCATCTCCGGAGGCTACGGTATACAGAGAATTTTGAGCTCGTGCTAGTGTATTCAAATACCATCCTACCGTAATTTCAGTTTCGACATTCAGCATGATAATGGGCTTGTGACTCATAATGGAATGATACGCAACTCGGGCACCAATATCAGTTCCCCCTGTTGCCTCTACATTTGCTTCAAGTCCATCAATTCCAGTTAACAGCAGAGCATCCTGAGAAATGAGACATTTATTACGTTTGAGCAAATCTTCAGCCTGTGATTTTGTGTTGACTTCCACAATATCATCTGAATTATACCCGAGCTCTAAAAATACATCTTTAGCTTTAGCAACATCAATATCAGCTATTGCTCGCACGCTCATTCCTGAAACAGCATGCACCGCATGGGCAAGACCAGACCCCATTTGGCCACTCCCAATAATTCCTACAGAAATAGGATTATTTTCTACTTCCCTCTTTCGCAATTTACTGACCAGCTCCATAAGCTCTCCCAACTGTACCGTGTACCGAAATACAGATCATTGTTACGGTATTCATTTACAAAACCCGTTAACGATCATGCACATCTCTGAAACACGCATATAGCATAGCATATTAATATATTTGGAGGGGAATAATCACACAAAGAAGCTTTCATTTCCGAGTCTTAAATTACTGAACATTGTCACGCTAAAAAACACTAGCTGGACCAGAAGGAATCTACTATCTTGCCTGATTGATTTACCCTTGGCGAATAGAGAGCCGATCAGAGAGTACTGAAGCCTGTTCAACCAGCAGGTCGATCACCTGTTGTTTCTTATGTTCCAGCCGTTCGATGGGTCCACTTACCGACAATGATGCAAAAATCTTATCCTTTGAAATAAAGATCGGGGTGGATATCCCGATCGAACCGGGATAAAACTCCTCGTAAGAAACTGCATACCCATCTCTTCTGATCTCAGTGAGCCGCTTACGCAGATCTTCCTCTGAAAGAATCGATTTTGGACCGATTTTCTTAATTCCACCGGCAATAATTCTCTCCTGCTCTTCGACAGGAAGATACGCCATGATCACCTGTACGGTGCACCCGGCATACAAGGGAACTAGCGAACCGAATTCAGGAACAAAACGGGGTGGTTTCGGGCTGTCTTCGGAAAAGAGCAACATGCCGTGGTCTTTATTCAAAATAGTGATCTGAACAGTCTCTTCGGTAATCCCGGCGATATGTTCAAGAACCGGCTTCATAATCTGTTCCATGCTGAACTTATTTCGCAGCGCTGCTTCCAAACGGAGCAGATCAAATCCCAGTGAGTATAATCCTGTTTTTTTATTCTGATCCAGCAATCCCTTTTTCACATAGGTATACAAAAAACGATACACACTGGGAACAGGGATCCCTACCGATTCGGCAATTTCAAGTGGAGTCTGTTCCGGCTTCTCTGACGAAAAGGAGAACAAAATATCTATGGCGCGTTCAAGCGATTTAATTGAATTCATGGTACTACTCTTTCTCTATTGGGTGTCTCTCAGTCAGCACAAGGCTACACAGGTGATAAGAAGACACATTATTTTGCATGATAATTATGCTTTTCATAATATAAAATCACACTTCATTAAACCATACCTGGCCATATTTGTCCAGAAAGTGTTCATAAAATATGGAATCCAGAGAGTAACTAGAGATACGGGTAGCATATATAAAAAACTGCCCACCTGATTACCTACACAACTATCGGTAGGACAGGGGGCAGTATGATACGGTAAGAATACCTGAGAATTATAAATCGGTATGCTTACGGATATAGGAACGAGCCATTTTTGCATATTCAAATGGGTTAGCCTTTGCAGGATCCTGCTCGGCTTCAACAACCATCCAACCTGAATAGTCATGCTCTTCGAGTACAGCAAAAATTGCCGGGAAGTCAATGGAACCATCTCCAGGTACGGTGAATACTCCGGCGCGGACAGCATCAAGGAAGCTCATATTCTCTTTCTTCACCTGTTCAAACACAGCCGGTCGCAGATCCTTCAGGTGTACATGACCGATACGATCAATGTATCGTTTCACTGCTTCCACAGGATCATGACCACTGAAGGTGAAGTGACCTGAATCAAACAACAGCCAAACCAGATCAGGATCAGTCTCTGCAAGCAGGCGATCCACTTCCTCAATCAGCTGACAACCGGTGCCCATGTGATGGTGGTAACACATCCTGAACCCACGATCACGTGCGATCTTCCCCAGTTTGTTCAAGCCAGTGGTCAGACGTTTCCACTGATCCTCAGAAAAATAGGGTTTCTCGGTAAGTACTGGAGTATCAATCTTACCCTGAATACTCAGTCCCTGCTCGGCAGGTCCGATCACTCGGCAACCAAGTGGCTCAAGAAAATCCAGTTGCGCTACAAAAGCTTTTTCAACATCACTATAATCTTCTGTGGTCAGATAGCTACTAAACCACTGGTTACACACCTGCACGCCCCGTAAATCTAATGCTTTCTTTAATACGGCAGGATCTTTAGGATACTTGTTCCCTACTTCGGTACCCGTATAACCGGCTAAAGCCATCTCACTCACACATTGCTGAAACGTATTTTCACTACCCAAATCAGGCATGTCATCATTGGTCCACCCAATCGGTGCCATAGCCAGCTTCACTTTACCCTTATCCATACCAGTGATCTCCTTAGTATTGTTTTGCCTTAGCAATTTCTTCAACAAGTTTTTTATGGGCCTTCACTACCGATTCTTTTTGTGATACCTCAGGTGTACCGACACGCCACCAGTTGAGATATCCACCGGTCATCGAATCAGGATCTACTTTAATGTCAATCAATGTAGTAACTGGACTTTCAGCTGCTTCTTTCAAAGCTGCTTTCAGTTCATCACTGTTACGTACGGTCCACGTTTTACATCCATACCCTTCGGCAATTTTCGCGTAGTCAACAGGAACCAACTCCCCTTCTCCATCGACCTTTCCAGTCTTTGGATTTCTGAAACGGAGTTCACAACCAAATTTAGGAATACCTTGGCTTCTTTGCAGATTATCGATACAACCGAATCCGTTGTTGTCGAAGAGGATGATGTTGATCTTCACCCCTTCCTGAATACTGGTGAGCAGTTCTGAGTGCAACATCACGAAGCTACCATCTCCCACCATTGAATATACTGGCTGATCAGGTGCTGCGAGTTTTGCACCAAAAGCCCCCGCAATTTCATAGCCCATGCAGGAAAAACCATATTCCATATGGTACACTTCAGGTTTTCTTGACCGCCATACACGCTGCAGGTCTCCAGGAAGACTTCCGGAAGCTCCTACCACTATGGCATCATCAGAGAATACTTCTTCATTCATGATACCCAGTGCCCGCATCTGAGAATACAATCCGTTTGGACCTAATTCAGTGGTGTACAACGTATCAACTTCTGCTTCCCACTGTTTTCGAGCGGCAGCAATATCCTTTTCATATCCCTTTTCTGTGTGATACGAAATCGTATTCAGTTCACGAGTTACCGCAGCAAGTCCCGCTTGTGCATCACACAATAGTGGAGTACCGTCCATTTTATAGGCATCAAAGCTATTCACGTTCAAAGAAAGTATTTGCGCCTCCGGATTCTGAAAATTCCATTTACTTCCGGTAGTAAAGTCAGACAACCTCGTTCCAACTGCTATGATAAGATCTGCATCCTTTGCAATAACATTAGCAGCAAGACCTCCCGTAACACCCATCCCTCCCAAATTCATGGGATGATCATACGTTACCGCACTCTTTCCAGCCTGTGTCTCGCCAAAAGGAATACCAAAGGTTTCACAAAATTCTGCAAGCGCCTGACCAGCTTCAGAATAACGAACACCCCCACCACATATAGCAAGCGGACGCTTTGCTTGAGAAATCATGTTTACCGCTTTCTTAAGTGCGCTGTTGGTAAGTTCTCTCCGCTCGATACTGTGTACCCGCTTTCTAAAGAAGGTTTCAGGATAATCATAGGCTTCACCTTGAACATCCTGAGGAAGTGCTAGACATACCGCACCAGTATCGGCTGGATCGGTAAGAACGCGCATGGCATTAATTGCTGCGCTCATTAATTGGTCAGGACGCTCAATCCGATCCCAATATCTACATACAGCGCGAAATGCATCATTTGCGGTAAGTGTGTAATTATGGAATTGTTCTACCTGCTGTAATACCGGATCGGGTTGCCTACAGGCGAACGCATCCCCAGGCAACAGTAATAAAGGAATTCGATTAGTCGTTGCCAGGCCAGCTGCTGTAACCATATTTAACGCACCAGGACCGATAGAGGAGGTAACAGCCATGATTTTTTTCCGGAGATTCTGTTTTGCATACGCTATGGCAGTATGTGCCATACCCTGCTCATTATGTCCCTGGAAAAATTTTAATGAGTGATCAGATTCCTGTAAGGCTTCTCCAATACCAACCACACAACCATGACCGAAAATACCGAGAACGCCCTCAACGAATTTCTGTTCCTTACCGTCAAACTCTATATACTGATTATCGAGAAATCGAACCAGAGCCTGGCTCATGGTCAATCGCACTGTACTACTCATCACAATTCTCCTTTTTACTACTGTTTTGGCTCTTCATATGGTCGCTCAGGCCAGATCTTCACTTCTTTATCAAGCATCCACTCATGCTCTTTGCGGAAGTATCGTGTAGTTGGCAACCATTTATCTCCAGGAAGATGGGGAATCATCCAGATGTAATACATCGCATATCCCGCACCGGCTACCTGTGAGTGCGTCTTGTTAGGAAAGATCAGAGAGGTATCGCCATCTTTGACCACATAGGGATCCTCATCAAGGAGGGAAACCCCAAAACCCTGCTGCGGATACAACCGGTAGTGGTAGATCTCCGGATGGGGATGATCATGAGGAGGATAACTGGACCATTTACCCGGATGATTGATTACTTCTCCGAGCACCATCTGAGAATCAGGGGCAATTTCGCCGTCGAATACTGTCCGCACTGTCCGAATCGAAGCCTCATTGAGTACTCCGGCACCAAACACATCACTGCGAGTATCTTCAGGAGCATAGAATTTACTGGTAAAGATCTTTTCGTTTTCCGACCGTTCTACACACAGTTCACTGTTTTCCTGAGCGACGATTGTTACCGCTACACCGGATGGAACATGGAGAACTGAAGGACCTTCATCAAAGCAGGAAAATCGTGAAGCCTGCTGACTCTTACCTTCCCACTGAAATTCTATCGTACCTTTGATCAGTAACCAAGCCCGTTCAAGATCCAGCTGACACTTGTACGTATCACCCTTCTCTAAAATGAGAATACCGAAGTCCAGCATCATCTCGGGATGCTTTCCATGGATCTCAGTGATTGCGTTATATCCTTTCTCAAATGCTTTCTCTTTTCTTACTACCATTACGTCTACAAACCTCCTCAGTGCGCAAACATGAGTGCAAGACTGTCTTTGACTTCCTGAGCTAGAGCCGAAGCATCAAGCTTCTGTACTTCAGGAGAGAAGCACTCATACGCACAGTACCCATTGTATCCACCTGCAACGAGTGCATCAACCTGTACTTTATTTCCCATAACATCTTCATCGGTGATTAGAATACGGTCATCATCAGTAATATCAACAACTTCTTTGCCCGGAAGCACTCCGGACATATGAATCAGACCGGTCAACTGTGGGAACAGTTCTTTCTCACCGGAAAGATAGTGATGGAACGTATCATGCACGACCTTATAACAGGATGAGCAACCTGAGCGCTCTATAGCCGTCACTGCATCCTTTTTAAAACGAAGGCTGCACTGCTCAAAACCAAGCGGTTCCAGATACCCTTTTACCCCGGCTTCAGCAAATACCGGTGCATATGCTTTTAATGCTGCCACAGTATCATTCATCCGCTGCTCGGCAGACCGTGACTCGTCCATATCATTTACCGGACAGAGCACTACTGCACCAATACCGGCATTTTTTGCAGTTGCTACCAGATCTTTCAGCTCAGCTACCCGTGCATCAAGGAACTCGACACGGTCATTGAACCGCTGCAATGCATTAATGGTGATAATACCTACTCCAATATCTGCACAGAGTTTTTTTACATCAGCGGGATTCATGCCATCGAGAATCTTACCGCCGGGGAGATCATTTCTGACCTCCACGGCATCAAAACCCATCTTCTTTGCAGCAGCGAGAAAATCTGCAAGTGAAGTATTCGGCATCGTAATTCTATTCAATGCTGTCTTCATGGGTAATACTCCTTAGTAATTGACTTTTACACTCTTCCCACTCTTCATCGATTCAAGAGCTGCTTCTGCAATGAGTACAGAATAAAGACCATCGATTCCACCAACGGGGACATCTTTGTCGTCTCTGATCGCCTCAAGGAACGCCTTCATCTCAACCGTAAAGGCATCATTGTACCGCTCAAGGAAGAAGTACATCGGTTTTTCACCGGTCACACCATCTTTCCCACTGAATACTGCGGTATTCGGCTTGTCATTTTGGGTTTCCATAGCACCAGCTGAACCGAACACTTCAGCACGCTGATCATAGCCATATACTGCTTCACGGCTATTATCGATATAGGCAATAGATCCGTTTTTCATTTTCATAGAGATGACAGCGGTATCAATATCACCAGCTTCGCCAATAGCTGAATCAACAAGAACAGCACCATAAGCAAAGATTTCTTCAACTTCACTACCGGTCAGGAAGCGGACCATGTCGAAATCATGAATGGTCATATCCTTAAACAGACCGCCAGAGACTTTCACATAGCTAACTGGTGGTGGGGACGGATCCCGGCTGGTAATACGTACGAGATGGAGATCGCCGATCTTCTTGGTTGCTACTGCTTCCTGAAGAGCTGCGAAGTTATGGTCAAAACGACGGTTGAATCCAACCTGAACCTTCTTACCTGAAGCCTTGATCACATCAAGAGTTTTTCTGATCTCTGCAGAAGCAAGATCCATGGGCTTCTCACAGAAAACGTCCTTTCCTGCCTGAACCGATTCACGGATCATCTGAGCATGCAGATTAGTCGGTGAACAGATAATGATTGCCTGAATTTCAGGATCCTTGAGCAATGCCTGATAATCATCAGTTACGGTCTGGATGCCGAGATCAGCAATCCATTCACGAGCCTTGTCCGTCAAATACGGATCACTGATCGCTTTCACATCCGCAAATGGAATGTTTCTGACGATATTATTCGCGTGCACATACGCGATTCTTCCGGCTCCAATAATGCCAACTTGAATATTTGCCATAATTCCCCCTATTTATGCATACGGTTGCATATGCTCTAATAGTATACGAGAGATCGTAATCTGTAAAGAGATATCTTTCTTGAAACACCGTAAAACTAGAGAATGAAATGATTGACAAATACGAGACACCCTTCTACGATAAATGCATACGATTGCATGAGGGAAGGTAGCTATGGCGCTAACCACAAAAGATATTGCAGCTCTCGCCGGTGTTTCTCAGTCCACCGTATCCCGTGCACTCAACAACAGCCCGCTCATCTCGGAAGAAACCCGTGAACGTATCCTGAAAATCGCCCGGGAACAGGAATTTGAGTTCAATGCAAATGCACGCGGACTCAGTACAAACAAATCAAATACCATCGGCGTGATCTTCCCTGATGATTACATGGACTTCGGAGTAAATCTCTACTATGGGGCTCTTCATACCCAGTTGCGGCAAACTCTTGAAGAACGTGATATGGATCTGATCATCGCATTTCAGGAGAATCGGTTCACTGGAGCCGATGCTATCAAACGACTGATCATTCGCAGAAAAGTCGATGGCCTGATCATCGCACGCTCACAGATTCCTCCGCAGACCCTCGCATTCCTTCGCAGCTCCCATATCCCCTATGTGTTTCTCCATTTTCATCAGGATTCAACGAACACCGGGGCAGTAAACCAGATTTACAGCGATCATTATCGTGGAGGATACATTGCCACTGAACACCTGATCTCATTAGGCCATAAAAACATCTTATGTGTTTCAGCTCAGGTACTAGCAGGAGCTGATGAATACGAACAGCGCAGAAGAGGCTATAAAGCAGCCCTTGCGGCTCATCATATTCCCATAGATGAACAGTTGATCCTCTATGGGGATCGATCATTCCAGTCGGGCTATAATCTCATCATGCAGCATACAGAGCTGCTACGATCAGTGACCGCTATCTTTGCCCATACCGATATCATGGCACTCGGCATTATAGAAGCGCTGAGGCGACACCAGATACGCGTACCTGAAGACATTGCCATCGTGGGATACGACGATATTGAACTCAGCAGTTATTTCCATCCCTACCTCACCACAGTCCACCAGCCGCGAGAGGAAATTGCGGTACTGGCCTGTGAGCGACTTCTTCAGTTGATAGAAACCAAACGAAGTAGGCGCGGCAAGGAAATTCAGGTCCAACCCTCCTTGGTGATCAGAGAAAGCTGCGGTGCATTGCAGATGCACAACTAGCGGATAGTCATAAAAAGACATAATCTCACCATGAATGAAACACCCCCCGAACAGTTCCGAGGGGTGTGATAATTCCGTTGTTCTTTCGATCTATTTGTCGGGGTTAGGCAGCATGATATCACGTACCATACCCAGAGTCTCTTCGTATCCCTTGATGAATCCACGCAGGGTTCGTGCAGTCGAACCGAAGAAGTCAAACTCTTCCGGCTTCATTCCATAGGGTTCGTAAGCACGTACGAAATCGGGGAACTTCTTACTCAGCTCTGCAATAATTGCAGGATCAACCGGCTTTGCCATCCGATTTTCAACGGTGACATCAGAGGCATTGAAACGTTTCTGCCACTTACCAGGAATGGTCAGAGATACTTCACCACCGATAAATTCGGACCACTGCATGTGGTTTCGGTAAGCTGCTGCCAGCAAGCGGGTTTCATACCCCTTCTCCTGGAAGATCTCATACGCCTTCTTGAATGCAGCCACTCCTGCCCACTCTAAATAACCGGGATCAGTGATAACATTCTCTTTGTTCATCACGACCTTCAACCAGTCATCGAGACGACCGACCATGATGGTACAGATCGGGCTCATCATACTGGTATCTTCACCAGCAGCTCTCCGACGCTCAAGACCACGCTGTACAGCTTCTGCAACAGCAACTGCCTGAGGAACAGTGAAACTCACCGTTGCGTTGATGCTGACACCACGAGCAGTAGCTTCTTCAACTGCCTTTATTCCAGCAGCGGTAGCAGGCATCTTCACCTGCATATTCGGAGCAAGGGTATCAAAGTGAGTAGCCTGATCAGCCATCAGCTTCCAGTTGCGATAATACTTGGCATTGGTCTGAATCGAAATTCTACCCTTCTTGCCCTTTGACTCTTCAAAAACAGGAAGCAGAAGTTTACCAGCTTTAACAGCCATCTCTTCATTGAGCAGCCAGGTAATATCTTCTTCGCTGCCTTCAGGATTTTCCGCAACCAACTCACGGATACGACCTTCCCACTGGGGCATCTCACTCTTTAATACATTTCCCACAATAACGGGGTTGGTAGTGGCACCGACAGCACCGTTTTCGATAGCATATTCCAATTCGCTGATTGCGCAGGAATCATTCCAGAAATCTGTTGGGGTGGTCATTGCCATCTCATGCAACGGACTCTTATACTTCTTACTCATTTTGTTCCTCCATAACTATGTATTTACTCTCTATGATATCGGGATCACCTATTTGGTAAGTGCATCCCACCTTCTCTGTTTCACCTGGGCACTTGATCGAGCAGTACCGCTTAGTGTGACTGCCTGCAAATCATTGCGACCACTGCGGGCAATCCACGGCAGACTTTCGATTGCAGAAGATGCAACCTCAGTCTGTTTCGGTCTTTTGGCAATCAGGCAGATCACTGTCCCGACTACCACTCCTGCGATGAAGGCAATGATTGCTATCATCATAGTGGCACATTCCCATGTTTTCGTTCAATTCTCGTCTCCTGCTTTCTGATCAGAAGTTCAAGCGAACGAATCAACTCAAGTCGCACATCATCGAATGCGATCACATCATCAACAAATCCTGCCTTCGCAGCGACGTACGGATTCATGGAGTTCTCCTGGAACTCATCAATCTTCTGGCGTCTCATCTGAGCAGGATCGGCAGCAGCAGCAATCTCCTTACGGAAGATAATATTTGCAGCTCCCTGAGCTCCCATCACCGCAACCTCGGCACACGGGAGAGCAAGAACCCGATCGTAACCAAGTGATCGGTTTGCCATCGCAATGTAGGCACCGCCATAAGCTTTCCTGAGAATCAGAGAAATCTTTGGTACCACTGCTTCACCAATAGCGTACAACAGTTTTGCTCCGTGCCGGATGATTCCATCATATTCCTGAACGGTACCCGGCATGTATCCGGGGATGTCCACCAATGATATCACCGGCACATTAAACGCATCACATACGCGAACAAATCGTGCAGCTTTATCTGATGCATTAATATCGAGTACACCACTGAGAACCTTGGGCTGGTTCGCAATAAGACCTACTGAACGACCGGCAAGCCGTGCAAATCCCACCACAATATTCTGTGCGTACTCTTTGTGCACCTCAAGGAAACTCTCAGCGTCAAAAACCTCGTTGATAATTTCACGCACATCGTAGGCTTTGGTATTGAACTCAGGAATGATCTCACCAATCTTACTTGTCTTGCGGGAACCCGGATCCTTTGTATCGACTACCGGAGGTAATTCCGTATTGTTTGACGGCAGATATGAGAGTAATTTTCGAGCTAAAGCGAAACACTCAGCTTCATCAGCACAGTGAAAATGGGCATTTCCACTCTTTCTGCTATGGGTAGCTGCTCCGCCTAATTGCTCATGCGTCACTTCTTCGCCCACAACGGCCTTAATGACATCGGGACCGGTGATATACATCTGGCTCACCTTATCCACCATAAAGACAAAGTCGGTAAGAGCCGGAGAATAGACTGCCCCGCCTGCGCAGGGACCGAGGATCAGCGAAAGCTGGGGCACGACTCCTGATGCATCAATATTACCGCGGAAAATTTTGCCATACCCATCGAGTGAGTACACTCCCTCCTGAATACGTGCGCCACCGGAATCATTGATCTGGATGAAGGGTGTACGGGTCTGCAAAGCCATTTTCTGTGCTCGGTTGATCCGTTCAGCCTGCTGTTCACCAAGTGATCCACCAAGAACGGTAAAGTCCTGAGAAAAGAGCCAGACCTGCCGTCCATCGATTAATCCAGTCCCAGCGACTACACCATCACCGGGAAACCGGTGCCGGTCCATACCGAAATCGGTGGACCGGGCGGTTATATAGGGAAAACTTTCAACGAACGAATCAGTATCAAGAAAGGCATCAATGCGGTCGCGTGAACACATCTTCCCCTTCGCTTTCTGCTGATCCTTCTTTGCTGCTCCCCCACCTTCCAGGAGTTTTTCTTTCATCTCTTTCATGCGGGCAAGCTCATGTTCTCGTGACATCGTTCTCCTCCTTCTGCAGTACTTGCTTACAGCTGCTCGCTGCGGACATGATCACTGAACAGATCTTCATCCTTAGGCTGTCTGCTGGCGATGGGGAATGCAACCCACGTGGTATTCAATAGATGCTTGAAAGTGATGTTTTCACTGGCAATATTGCCACCCCAGGTTCCACAACCGAGAGTCAGTGTCGTAGGCATACCGTTTGTCCAGGCACCGCTGTTCGACAGAGACTGCGGCTGGTTGACCATAACTCGAGATACATTCACCTTGGTTGCCAGTTCAAGCACGCGGTCACGGTTTGAGCTGTGGATACCACAGGAGTGTCCAGCACCGGAATAGTTGGTGATATCATTGACCATCTGTACGGCTTCAGAGAACTCTTTCCAGGTGTAGATAGTAGCCACCACAGAAAGCTTTTCACCACTGAATGGATAATCGGCTCCAATACCAGTTTCGGGAACCATCATGAATGTCTTTCCTTCAGGAAGGTCGATTCCAGCAATTTCTGCAATACTGGCAGCTGGCTGTGCCACGATATCCTTATTCAATGCATGTCCATCAGGCCACATAGCCTTCTGCAGCTTCTCTTTCTCTTCTGCTGTTACTAGGTAACCGCCTTCTTTTTCCATGGCAGCAATGAAGTCATCGTAGACTGACTCAAGTACTAGACAGGAGTTTTCCGAGGAACAGCTGGTTGCCTGATCAAAAGTCTTTGAACGACGAATTTTTTCTGCAACTTCACTCAGATCCTGAGTTTCGTCAATAATAGTAACTGCGTTACCCGCACCGACTCCATAGGCAGGAGTACCACTTGAATAAGCGGACTTAACCATTCCACCACCACCGGTAGCAAGAATGAGATCACACTGGGCCATCAGTTCCTGGCTGTTATCGAGGCTGACCTGATCCATGTTGATAATCAAATCGGGATCCATGCCATGCTTTTCCAATATGGAACGCATCAGATCCACAACCATTGCATTGGTCTTCTGGGTCCGTGGATGGGGAGCAAGAATAATAGCATTCCGGGTCTTCACCGCCCAAGAGGCTTTGAGTACCGGAGTGGCCTCACAGTTGGTACAGGGAACCAAAGCTCCGACAACACCAACAGGTTTGGCAATCTTTACGAGACCTTTTTCATGATTCTCTTCGATGATACCCACAGTCTGAGCGCCCTTCATATCGAGATAGCCGGCACGGACCTTAACCATCATCTTGGCATACTTGCTATCGACATCACCCATGCGGGACTCTTTTACAGCAAGTTCTGCAAGATCCCGAGCGAACTTCGGCTGGATGGTATGCCATGCAAGACTTTCGACAACCTTATCAACCTGTTCCTGAGTTGCGAACTCGATGGATTTCTGTGCTTTTCGAGCTCTTTCGATTAATGATCCAATGTACTGTGCAGCGTCACTCATACGTTTTACCTCTCTTTAAGTTTTCTGTATTATAAAATATTTTTCGCATTGTAATACAACAACTTTATAGTACCACTGTTGCCGTATCCCGTCAAGGTTAACTGTATCGCCTATTAGCTAATATATCTAGTAAAAAATGATATGAATGAGTGTTATTTGATGTATAATAATAAATTATAAATATTTCGTATTATAAAATATTTTTCGTATTATGATTTAAGAAAATATGCATGAATGCACCCGAAAAGTATTCCGTCTACTAAAGGCTGTTTTTAAAAGCAGTGAGCTTTTCCATGCACAAACTTGCAGCTGTCTGTGGATCCAGACGATATAATTGATCGTCAAACAGTTCCAGCGAATAGTAACCTTCATAGCCCATTGTCAGAACAGTCTGAATCCAGATGTCAGCCTGAGCCACCCCTTCGCCAGGAAACATTCTACTTTTGGCAACATGAAGGTTTTCAACTATTCCCGGCATAGTATCATCAATATGGAAGATACCTATGGGATTTTTTAGGTTTTTTAATTGACTACTCCCCTCACCGTTTCTACCTGCTTTCCCGAAACACCTAACGAGATTTAGGTGCTGAATCTGACGCAAATTCTTTTATTATTGCAGTTTGTCTATCGATTTCTATTGCATTTCACCTCGTTATGAGTTATAATACATAACGAGGTGAGTAGATATGGCAATTGTCCACCAGAAGGATAAGCGATCGGGAATCACCTACGCGTATGAATCCACATCGTACTGGGTCAAGGAACTCAAACAATCCAGGAGCAAACGGGTTCTCATCGGACGTGTAGACGATGTCACCGGTGAGATCATCCCAACCGATGGCAGAGGCAGGAACAAATCGGTTGTTAAGTCAACTCCTGAGGTATTGCCTAAAAGGTGTTTTTGATAACATAAAAATGCAAGAAAAAATCATGAAAAATCCAATTTATGATCATTGGAAATACAAGAAAAAATCAACAGGGACTTGAGCTCATCCCTGCTGAGGACCT
>Ga0334895_1002549_pt1 | contig 15250 bp, 8 predicted proteins | sample GraSluR3_MG_7_FD_207229 | JGI IMG/M metagenome (GOLD analysis project Ga0334895, IMG submission 207229) | Sludge microbial communities from methane-producing bioreactor in Wageningen University, Netherlands - Granular Sludge_31_05-R3 | ecosystem: Engineered > Bioreactor > Anaerobic > Unclassified... | reverse complement strand
TCATTATTGTGGCGCGCTAACCGGTCCCGAAAAACAACGAATCTTTGATTCGGTAGTTTTTCGTGGATCCTCGTAAATTCTGCGAACCAAAGGTTCGCGAATTTTCGGGAGCTGCGCTACATCCCGCTCTTCGAAATTCTCAAAGACAAAATCCAAGAGAATTTGATCAGGATGACAGCTTCAGTTAACAGACTTTTCTGCGCTATCTTACAAGCACTACCGTCCCTTTCGTATCAAAATCATATCCAGTAATCGAATACTCAACCCTGAACACGTAAGTCCCGGCCGGGGATGGTTTGCCCTGATAAGTGCCGTCCCAACCAAGAGAGATATCCTTAGTTTCAAACACCATCTGTCCCCAGCGGTTGAAGATCTTCATGCTGAAGGAGGTGAGGTTGTCGGGCTGGCCGATGGCTTTGAACTCATCGTTGAGGCCGTCCCCGTCAGGAGTGAAGGCATTGGGAAGAAGGATCAGCTCACCCGGGGGTTCTTCCGGTGGGGGTGGCGGAGGCGGGGCAGTGACGAACTGCACGTAAACAGAATCTTCGCCCGCGCATCCATAGAGGGATTCGATCATCACGCTGTACCAGTCTTCCACCTCTGCAGTGATCAACTGGCTGGTCTCTCCGGTATTCCAGAGATAACTTGTAAAGCCATCGCCGGCATCGATCTCCACGGGCTCTTCGGTGGTGATGGTGTCCTGCCCGGCAAAGGCCGGAACCGGGGTCGGATGGATCGTTATCTCAACAGAATCTTCCGAATAACAGTCAAGGGTATCGGTAATGCGTAACGACCAGGTCCCGGAATGTGTTGGCTGGGCATTGCTGACGGAAAGGATCTCGTTTGTACTTGTCGAGCCTGACGGGTCTGACCAGAGATAGCTGACTTCCCCGTTGCTCGACCACAACAAAGGGCTGATCTCAATGTCATCACCCTGGCAGGCTTCTACTAGTTGTTCCAAGGTAAAAAGCACTTCCTGGTATATTCTTACACTGCCCAGGTAATAATCCACCGGTATGGTCAGTCCCGTGGAGTTCAGAAACAGGCTGGCTCCTGCACTGCCGTCCCAGGCCACCATGCTCAGGCCCGGGTCCAGGGATTCAAAGACCAGGTCGGTCAGTATTGTGTTATCAGGCAGCGTTACTGAAGGCGATTGCCAGTTGAGCTCCACTCTCCCTTCGGCCGGGAACAGCATCACTTCCAGTGAGTCTTCGATCTGCGTTTGTGTATTGGCATAGCCCGTGCAGGTGAGCAGGGTCATATCATACAGCAGGGTGGTCTTAAAATAAGCCACATCATTGAAATTGCTCACGTATAGTGGCACAAAGGCCGTATTGCCCGGGCAGACCTCATCCTCCCCGGCCACCGCCTGCAGGCGAAGGGTGATCTCTTCGGGTACCTCAACCACAAAAGTGGTATCGCAGCCCGCTTCGTCCATCACCACGCAGGTGTAAAATCCAGCCAGAAGGTCATAGAAACCTCCATCATTCACCTGGAAGTTTACGCCATTGTCGTTGGAATAATACAGGTCATCCCCTCCGCCAATGGCCGTGATCTCAATGTAGCCGTTGCTTTGCCCTGAGCTGCAGGCCCCGATCTGCAGATCAACAATTTCAGGGGCATCGGTGTTTTGGATGATCACCGGGTTGTTGACATACACATCCTGGCAATCGGAAGAGTCTCTTACGCGCACGGCGTAGTTCCCGGCCGAAAGCCCTGTGAAAATCCCTTCGTTGGCATAGTAGTTCGCCCCGTTGTCGATGGAATAGAAAAGCATATCTCCCAGTCCCGACACGGCATGCACGGTGATGGAGGCATCCTGCTGTCCGCAGTGTTCAATGGTATATCCGAGGCTTTCGATGAGTACTTCACCGGCGTCATGGATGCCGTAGGGGCCGAAACCGGTAATGCATCCGTTGCCATCCAGCACCTCCAGTGTATAGTTTCCAACCGGGAGGTGGTAGATATCCAGGGAGGTGGAAACGGTGTCGCCCATGTCGTCCAGCCAGTGCCACGACAGTGGTTGTTGCCCGTTGATCAAAAGGCCCCGGATCACTCCGGTGTTTCCCCCGCAGGTGGTGGGTTTGATCTCCAGCCCGGAGGTGTCGGCCAGAGAAGGAGGATAATACGACAGGTGGATGGAGTCAATCTCAAAGCAGCCGGCATCATTTTCCACCCTCACCCAGTACCAGCCGGTATCATATACAATGATCTGCGGGCTGCCAATGGCTCCTGTGCTCCAGGAATAAAAATGAGGCCCGCATTCGGCATCTAATGTTATACCGGATGATGAGCAGAAGGAAGTGTCCGGTCCCAGGTCGGGTTCGGGTGCATATTCAACAACCACCTCACGTGAAGTTTCTTCTATGCGGCCGCTCGGGTATTCTACGTAAACAGAAACTTCATAGGTACCGCCATCGGAAAATTTATGCATAGCATGTGGGATTGTGGAAGTATTGCTTGCTCCCGACAGAGGATCTCCGAAATTCCACTCGATGTAAGTTGGCTCAGGGAAGAACCATGGATCGAAGGTAAAGGTGTCGCTTTCGCAGATGCCGTCGAAATCGAAACGATACAAGAAATCCAATAACTCATTAGTAAGTTTACTATGACCTACTTTGGGTGACAAAATGAGGCCAATATCTTCAAAATCACATTCTGTTCCCTGCTTCCATGGTTTATGAATAATGGAAAGGTATGGCGTATTATTTGTCGAAGCGTGATCAGCTGAAATATATATTTTACCATCTCTCCCTAACTGCATCCCTTCGTACCATTCTCCAATATTTATCAGTGATTTAGAATCATGAAAAGCTATGGAGTCTTCGATATATTGCATGTCAAATTGATACAAATAACCTGAATCTCCAACATTTGCCGCTAAATATAAATATTTTGAGTCTGGTGAGAATTCAGCTCCTCCATTCCTATTATTCCATGATTGAACATATTTGTCTCTTATTAGTAGTGTATATAAAAAATCTATTTCGCCTGTTTCACAATTAAATTTACATACTTCAATTATGTCATCATTCGAAATATTATTATCTCCTGAAAATGTACATACTAAATACTTTTTATCATATGATACTTTAATTTGACCATCCAGTTGAAAGAAATGGGAATAAGGATAGTCAGGTGCATCACTCAATATTGGTTCTGAACAAACACTATCTTTATTAACTAGAAAGGATGCATATTTTAACTGACTCAACTTCCTGTATATTACCCAAACATCTTTTTTATTTTTATGTTTTACTGCTGTTAATTTGTGTCCTGCATCCCATGCGGCATCTAACTTAACAGTATCTGATATTCCACCTAAGCCACTATTCATCGACATATCGACTATAGCATAGTAAGATTTACCTAAAGACTGAGGCGGGTTATAGCCAGGCGTCCCAAATACATAGTATTTCATATCAGATCCAGGAATAGGAAAACTAATAACATCATATGCCGGAAGAAAGGTTGGATCAATAAATTCATGGTTCCGGTTCCAAATCCTATCCCCTTGTGTGTAAAACAGCAATTCGCCATTGGTATCACACATCACAGATGTTCCACGCCAAATACCACCAAAATGAACTTGTCCATTATAGATAGCCGTTGCTTGCCCACTATTAAAATCAATTCCAGCTTCCTCTCCAAAGTACCATATATTTGCTCTTTTGTATTCTTGAGAGTAAACATTTTGTAAAAAGAATATAAGCAAGAAACTTAGTACAATGTTATATTTGACTTTTAGATGTATCATGTGAAGTTATAAATGGGATCAACAAATGATGACCCCATTCTTTTAGATCTAATACATTGTGATATTCAGCGTAACTGTACTATTGATTAAATCATCTCCATCAAGGATGACTGAATTTGTGCCAGTGCAGCAAATTTCGGAGTTTTCATAGTAATCAATCTTAGCAGTAAGTCGATAACAACCGGGACAATCAGTAATTATTGGGGCGTTTGAAGATTTAGAATAGGATGTTCCGGTTACTGTTTTATCAGATTCTCCATCAATTTGTGGAGGTGTTGCTCCAATACGCTCTAATGCCCAAGTTAGTTTTTTAACAGTAACCGAAGTACAGTCACAGCTTTCATCATCCCAATTAATGGTGATTGAGTAATTAACTTGTGCGCTTACACTTTGAATTCCAATTAAAAAGAAGCCTGTAATGGCCATTAAGCAAATTATTTTTTTCATGGCATTTAATTTACAGTTAATGATTTTTCTATTCTTTACGATTTCGCGCTCTATATGACCATGTTAATAAGACCTTGAAATTCATTTTTCCAGATTTTTTATCTTTACCTTTACCTCCTTTCTTTGTTGATATCTGATTACATTAACCGGTATTGTTTTTTATTTTCAATTAAAGGTTTTTTTCTCCTCATTATACCTGTAAAGTTACGCAAAATATAACAGCCTGTCAAGGTTGGCATTCGCTAGCCGACCTCCTGGCTAAGGGGCCGAATTTAGAGCGTTGCATCTGCCGGTTTTCTGCACAAGGCCGGCAGGAGGAATTTGCTTGCGTTGCTGCAACAGCTGGGAGGTCCCTCGTCCCCCGATCCCGATTACTCGGGAGGGGTCCCCGGGATGACCGGCAGAAGAAACTAACTTTTGCTTTAACGCACTAAAATAACAGTTCCCGATGTGTCAAAACTTCGACTCGAGATAGAATAATCAAGCCTATAAACATACGTTCCTGACGGGGCTGGTTTGCCCTGATAAGTGCCATCCCAACCGAGAGTGATATCCTTTGTTTCAAACACCATCTGTCCCCAGCGGTTGAAGATCTTCATGCTAAAGGAGCTGAGGTTGTCGGGCTGGCCGATGGCTTTGAACACATCGTTGAGGCCGTCTCCGTCAGGAGTAAAGGCATTGGGAAGAATGATCAGCTCACCCGGGGGTTCTTCCGGTGGGGGTGGCGGAGGCGGGGCAGTGACGAACTGCACGTAAACAGAATCTTCGCCCGCGCATCCATAGAGCGATTCGATCATCACGCTGTACCAGTCTTCCGTCTCTGCGGTGATCAGTTGGGTGGCCTCTCCGGTATTCCAGAGATAACCAGCAAAGCCGTCGCCGGCATCGATCTCCACGGGCTCTTCGGTGGTGATGGTATCCTGCCCGGCAAAGGCCGGAACCGGGGTCGGATGGACCGTTATCTCAACAGAATCTTCTGAATAACAGTCAAGGGTATCGGTAATGCGTATCGACCAGGTCCCGGAATGTGTTGGCTGGGCATTGCTGATGGAAAGGATCTCGTTTGTACTTGTCGAGCCTGACGGGGCTGTCCATATATAGCTCACCTCTCCGTTGCTCGACCAGACTACCGGGATGATCTCAACATTATCACCCTGGCAGGCTTCAATATCCTGTCCGGGGCTGAAAAGCACTTCCTGGTATATGCGCACACTGCCCAGGTAGTAATCAACCGGGATGGTCAGTTCCGTGGAGTTCAGGAACTGGCTGGCCCCGGCACTGCCATCCCAGGCCACCATGCTCAGGCCCGGGTCCAGCGATTCAAAGACCAGGTCGGTCAGTATTGTGTTATCAGGCAGCGTTACTGAAGGCGATTGCCAGTTGAGCTCCACCCTCCCTTCGGCCGGGAAGAGCATTACTTCCAATGAATCTTCGATCTGGGTATGGGTGTTGGCATAGCCCGTGCAGGTGAGCAGGGTCATATCATACAGCAGGGTGGTCTTAAAATAAGCCACATCATTGAAATTGCTCACGTATAGTGGCACAAAGGCCGTATTGCCCGGGCACACCTCATCCTCACCGGCCACGGCCTGCAAGCGAAGGGTGATCTCTTCGGGTACCTCAACCACAAAAGTGGTATCGCAGCCCGCTTCGTCCATCACCACGCAGGTGTAAAATCCAGCCAGAAGATCATAGAAACCACCATCGTTCACCTGGAAGTTTACGCCATTGTCGTTGGAATAATACAGGTCATCGCCTCCGCCAATGGCCGTGATCTCAATGTAGCCGTTGCTTTGCCCGGAGCTGCAGGCCCCGATCTGCAGATCAACAATTTCAGGGGCATCGGTGTTTTGGATGATCACCGGGTTGTTGACATACACATCCTGGCAATCGGAAGAGTCTCTTACGCGCACGGCGTAGTTCCCGGCCGAAAGCCCTGTGAAAATCCCTTCGTTGGCATAGTAGTTCGCCCCGTTATCGATGGAATAGAAAAGCATATCTCCCAGTCCCGATACGGCATGGACGGTAATAGAGGCATCCTGCTGTCCGCAGTGTTCAATGGTATAACCGAGGCTGTCGATGAGTACTTCTCCGGCATCATGGATGCCGTAGGGGCCGAAACCGGTAATGCATCCGTTGCCATCCAGCACCTCCAGTGTATAGTTGCCAACCGGCAGGTGGTAGATATCCAGGGAAGTGGAAACGGTGTCGCCCATGTCGTCCAGCCAGTGCCACGACAGCGGTTGTTGCCCGTTGATCAAAAGGCCCCGGATCACTCCGGTGTTTCCCCCGCAGGTGGTGGGTTTGATCTCCAGCCCGGAGGTGTCGGCCAGAGAAGGAGGATAATACGACAGGTGGATGGAGTCGATCTCAAAGCAGCCGGCATCATTTTCCACCCTCACCCAGTACCAGCCGGTATCGGATACGTTTATCTGGGAGCTGCCAAAAGCCCCGTTGCTCCAGACATAGAAATGGGGGCCGCATTCGGCGTTAAGGATGATATCATCACCGTAACAGAAGGTCGTATCCGGTCCCAGGTCGGGCTCGGGGGCATATTCAACCTCCACTTTCCGGGAAGTTTCCTCTATGCGTCCGCTCGGGTATTCAACATATACGGAGACCTCGTACGTACCGCCATCGGTAAACTTATGGGTTGCATGTGGGATGGTTGAAGTATTATTGATTCCCGACAGGGGATCTCCGAAGTTCCACTCGATGTATGTTGGTTCAGGAAAGAACCAGGGATCAAAAGTAAACGTATCACTTTCACAAATCCCATCGAAATCGAAACGGAAAAGGAAGTCAGTAAAAAAATTTACAAATGGTTGATGTACATAACCATGATTTAGCAGAAAAGAGTTGGGTTGATAATTACATGCAGTTCCAGGCTTTCCTGGATTATTAATGATTCCCACATAATTGTTCAACGGATGCGTATCCCATGGTGCTCTGGCAAAACAATATATCTTCCCATCTGGAGCAAGCTGTATATTTACTCCCTGTGGTTCACCTATTTTTATCGCTGATTGTATAAAAAGAATAGAATCTTCAATGTGTCCCATGTCAAATTGGTAGATGTGAGTAATTGAATCTGCAGGAAGGTATCCTGCCAAATACATATATTTGGAGCATGGGGAAAAATCGCAATTATAGGTCCTATAATCTGGCATACTAGGGAAAACATACTTTAATCTAAACGAGTATAAAAATTCAACAAATCCGGTCTCATCATTAAATTTGTTGATTTCAACTCTAGATCTTTTAGCAACATTTCCTCGGAAACAGGAAATTAGAAAATTTTTATCATAAGAAAATTTTATATATCCCACATTATCATCATACAACGAACCTGGAGGATCTGGGGCAGTACTTAAAATTGGTTCATTTATAACTCCTTCAGAATTTATAAGGAAAGCAGCATATTTTTTTTCATGGTACTTTCGAGTAAGAATCCAAATATCTTTTTTGTTTTTATGATATGCACCTGTAAGTTGCTCTGCGGCATCCCAACCAGCGAAAAGCGTGTCCATGTCAATAACTTCTCCCAATCCATTATCCCCAGCCATGTCAATAATAAAATAAATCATGGGATCTCCTTCATCAAAAATTCTGGCCGTAAAAATATAATATAGACTATCCGATTCTGGTTTAGGGACACAAAGAGCTGCTTGAAGGGCAAAATTGGAAAGGTTGAAACTGCCTGCCATAATTTGATGATTTTTATTCCATACTTTATATCCATTGGAATAGAAAAGTAAATTCCCATTAGTGTCAGACATTACAGAAGTAGCAGCCCAACCAGAATGAACTGTACAGGAAGTATCTTCAACAGGTGCTCCAGTATTAAAATCTAAGCCATTATAATCACCAAAAAACCAGAAATTTGTTCTTTTATTGGGTTGGGAAAAAGAATTTAAACATGCTGTTGCGAGACATATCAAAATAAATGATTTGATGAAACTAGAGCCCATATATTCACTAGCAAAATAAATGGATATGAAAATTTCGATAAAACAGCAATGATAGCTTTACGTCATAAAAGCCAACGAATAAATATTTCAAGAATAAAAAGTAATACATACATTATGCGTGAACAAAAAACCTAATAATTATTAAAAAAAATTTATCCGACTTTTCTAAAGAATTAGTTCATAGTAACTGTAACGTATACCTCGTCTCCATTGATCAATTCTTCACCATCACAGATTACATAATCTTCACCACTACAAAACCAGCCCTCGCTATCTCTATACCTTACTTTAACAGAAACCTTATAACAATCCTCACAATCAATAAAAATTGGTCCATTATCTAACACTTCATAAGGATTAGAAGTTGATGTAACATCACTATATCCCCAATCGACAGAAAGACCGGTGCTAATATATATAATTTCAAAATATAATTCCTTTTCTAATATTTCCCCACCATCACAGTTTTCATCTACCCACTCAGCCCAGAAAGAATAATCAACAGGTGTCTGTGCATTCACATTCTGTATGCCTGCGAAACTTATACTCATTATTGCGAATACTAATATAAAGAGTTTTGTTTTCATTTTTTAGGATTTTAAAGATGTTAATAAATAGTGTATACAAGATCAAGTTATAAAGACAATGTATTTTCCCCATTCAATTACTTCTCTACATTTGCATTACCTCCCTTCTTATTATTGTTTTGGTAAATTGTACTTGTATCATGCGATAATGCAGGAAGGGAATATTTATTGAAAAATTCAACTTCTATGCATGCAAGTATATACATATCAGACTGATTAACAGGATTATAAAATTACGAATAATTCTGTTAAAAGTCAAGTTTAATTGAATTATATCCTCGTTGCAACCCGAACGCTCCACCAAGACGAAATCAAAATCGTCGAAGGTGTTACATGAGATGGTTTTTACCTCTTTTATCGCTTCTAAGGCCACTTTGGCCTTAAATTCAGCACTAAATGTTCTTCTTGATCTTTTCATATGACAGAAAATTTAAAGTTAGTAAATTTCTGCCCAGTTTTTCTAGACCACTAAATACTTCCTGTCAATTGGCAGGAAGTTCCACCATTAAAACAAGGCCATTATACAGGTTGCATTTTATTTCCCAGAGCCCGAGGCCCTTCATCCAGCGTCCAACAAATAGCGCTCGTAAAATGAAACATGATATATGAATTATCTATGCACCACAAACTTCTTCCTGTCTAGCACTTTATTTTCGGATTGCAATACTGCAAAATATATTCCGGAGGGCCAGTTTGAGATATCAATTTGTAATTCCTCTTTTCCTTTCGGAATAATTAGCATATTGGTTTGCCTTCCCCAGATATCATAAATTGCAATTGAACTTTGGGAATCGATATTTGAAAACCGACAATTAATTAAGTTTGAAGCCGGATTGGGATATAACCTTAATGATGCTACAGGCATATCATCCTGGGTTAACGGTTCAAGTTCCTCAACCCCAACAATAATATCGCAACTGTCTTGTGTAATAGTATCTGATAATATGGCATAAGGACAGAGGGTATCGTATTGATATGGATAATTATAGATTGTATCATCTTCAAGCTTTTGATTTAATTTAAATAAATACGTATCCCATTGATCATCATCTTCGATGTATTCCATGGTGTAAAATAGAGCTTTATGATCAAATGTAGTTTGAACACTTGCCATATAAATTTCGTCAACAAGAAACTGTTCATGCAATATATTCCCTGTGGTATCGATTATTACAGCCATAGGAGCTATTGCTCCTTCCCAACTGGCGCTTGCTGCTAATGAAGAATCAGAAATAAACCTTGCATCGTCTAGAATGCCTTTATAGCCTGGTGGCATTAAATCATAAACAGTATCCAAATTTCCGTTCAAATCCATTTTCAGCAGCGCAGGAGCATTGCCAATCCCGTTGCGATAGTAATGGCTGATTGAGGAATAGAAATGATTATTGTCTGGTCCAACTACAGTAGCATGCGCTTCTCCTCCAATATTATTAGGATGTAAACCTGCTACGATTTCCCACTCAAAGTTTCCCATTGAATCTGCTTTGATGTAATATGGACTCAGGTATCCCAGCGTATCCCATGGATTGGAATAATAACAGAAACCACTCATTAAAAAACCCTGATCCGGGGTTTGAATAAGGTGCTCTGTTCGTTCTAGGCCTGTTTGGCCAGTTGTAGGAGGATAATAATATTGCCAAAGTAATTCTCCTTCGTTGGAAAAGCGGCAGAGGTAGTCTTTATCATTCAGACTTTCTCCAAGCATTATCGTTGCACATCCACCATCACGGGTAGTGCATAATCCCCTAAAATAATCTGTATAGTCGGGACTTGAAAATATTTTACACCATTCCTTTTCTCCACAGGCATTGAGTTTCATGATCATAGGATCGGGGAAGTCTCCTACCATACCATAATACCCTACAAGATATAGGTCATTATTGAAATTTGTTTCTAATCCATATATTTTTGTAGCATTAATTCCATCTCCCAGTGTCTTCTCCCAAAGAGAATTCCCATTGATATCCGTTTTTATTAACCAGTTATATCTGGGATAACCCCAATGTATCCTTCCCATTAGTAAATAGCCGTGGTCGTAGTGTTCTGTAAAGAAAAGTCTAGGGGCGTCAAAGTCATCTTTATAAACTTGGGTCCATTCGGTCTGCCCATTTACATGCAATTGGGATAAAAGGAATATAATGAGAAATATGTTTTGTGCTTTCATATTATTTAGAAACAATGATTTTTTTGCTTTCAATTGTTTTGTTTCCTTTCAGGAGTTGTATAAGATAAACCCCGTTAGGAAGGTCTTCACAAGGAATAACGATCTGATTTTGTTGGCATGAAATTTTAATGGATTTCATTTGCTTGCCCGACATATCTGTCAGCATTAGATAAGCCTTGTCGCTGAAGCTATCCATTGAATATTCCACTATAAAAAAAGAGTGGGCCGGGTTCGGGTAAACATATAATTTGGAACCAGGTTTGATATCTGGTTGTTTTTGCCATATGGGTGTAACTTTTAGAACTGAGGGCAGAAATATCGGTTCGTCGTAAATTATTTCGTCAATGCCAATAAGGATATTACGGGCATGCAAAGCAGGTCGTGTATTTTGTGAGTTGTAAATATCATAAAGACCCGAAATATGAACGCTATCAATAGCATTAGTATCGTTCATTATCTCCCAGTTGATATCAAAAAGGTCTGAGTACAATTGCCAGGCTGATTGTTCATTTGAAGTTAAATCAAAATCAATCGGGATATTGTTCAGTGTAGAGTATGCATTTGCTGAATCATATTTGCTCAAATAATACATGCTTAATTGATAACGGGCACCAAGATAGTCCTGGTCATATAATAATGAAATTATGCTGTCGCCGGCAGCAGCAGAGTTTATTGTGTCGGAATGGTAATGGCGCATTAGTTTTGCAAATGCAAAATCGCGTGACCGCTTATGTTTTGAAAGCTTTTGTTCGAGAAGCTCTTTATTGCCATAGGTGTATTGTCCCATCATAATTTCGTTCATCATATAATCAGGCATCGGAACAATACGATCATCCAGACTTTGCAATAACGATGGTGATTTAGCCGACTGCGGATTTGCAACTAATACATCCCTGATCATTACATTAGGGAGCACATTTTCTTTAGCTATTGATGATTTCATAACCGCATCTGACAAGTAGGGAGAGCTATTCAGCAACTCCTGCCGTATTTCAAGGGCTTCATCCGGGAAACTAAGCTGTACATCCTGGTTCAGAGTTTCTGTATTACCACCATCAACAAAGAGGTTTAATGTATCTTCATAGGCGTTAAGCATTGATGATTCGCTGGCCATCATGTTCATTTCAGATGGTATATCTATTCCAGCTCCAAGATTTGAAGGGCATGCTTCATCTTTGGAATTATATGTTACTTCATTGTCTGGAATTAAGTCAATATGCTGAGTTGGTTGTTCGGGAGATGTGGGGTCAGGTATAGTTTTAATATCAGGATTAATATCATTTCCATGATAGGTATATTCAAACGAGTAGCATAATGAATCGTTGATGTAGTTTGTATAGCTACCTTCAATTTCTGTAAAAGTATTTCCTGCGGCATAAGTTGGATCAGGATCTCCGGAAAGAGGAATAGGTGCTTTTTCTCCTTGAAAAAACGCAATTCCATAATATCCGGTTAACCCGCCATCATCCGTAACATGAATATCATTTAAACAATTAGAGAAGTCATTGCACTTAATACATAATCCGGTTCCAACATTATCACGATTTTCTCCCGCAGCGGAAATTCCTGTATTTAAACCGCTAAATGAATTATTATAAATATCATGTGCATAAGGGCCGGCATTTAATACCTGAAGTCCAAGTATATTGGAAGCCCATGACGAGTTAATAAACTGATTTTCTTCTACATTAAAACTCCGGCAATGCTCAAGGTCAAGGCCATAAGATTCAGTATAAGTTGGTAGGATATCAAAATTCTCATCATAAATAAATTGATTGCGTATAATTTCCGGGTAATCGACTAGGTTCATGTATATACCCCGGTATGTATTATAAAAAACCGCAGTATCTATACTTATAATTTCGTTGAACTCAGCGTTCAAAGCATAGATGCCGTATTTTAAATTCTCAAATCGGCATAATTGTGAACTTTCACAAGGCGTATTATTATCAAGACATTCATCAACAAGATAAAATCCTGAGTTGAAACTGTAGATCCCTGTACCTTTGTTAATACTCTGGCAATTTTGAATAATTTTATCTACACTATTTTTAAATATGCATCCCCTAAAAAATATTCCATCAACGCCTTGTAATCCGACATATAAATCTTTTTCACAGATCTTATCATTTAGGAACTTTGTTTGTTTAAAAGCTGATCTGTTAGGTATTTTTGCGAGTGTAACGGGATTAAAATTGTTATATGAATAAAAATCAACATCCACCACATTATTATTAAAAACAGCGCTATCACATTGTATTACACCTCCGTTCCAATTGCTGGAAGGACTTCCATTGAACAACCTGGATACTTGAACGCCAGTATCAGCATGTTCAATACAGCCACCATTAATAACCTTGAGGTACCCCTGGTTTGAAATCGGATACTGGCTTAAAGCGGTATTTCCCCAGACATCGATGCCATTCCAATTATCGTAACATAATTTGGTAATACGGCCTCCATCAATAATTAGGCTTCCACCTGGCTTAACTGCTATATCTCCTTCTGGAGCCATCCCTAGTGTCCCGGTAATAGTTAACGTTGCATTTGTCTCAACAACTATATCGCGATTCTCAGCAACGATACCAGAAATAGTTTCTGCATGTTGAATAGTCCGGATTTCAGAAGCGTCGTCGCAGTTATAATATACTAATGTGAATTCGAAATCTTCTAAAACATCTTCATCACATTGTGAAACATCAATTTTATATTTCGCAGCTGATAAAGATGAACATTGGGAGCTAAATGTAATTGTAAATTGTGTGACATTACTGTTATCTATATGACAAATTTTATCTTCTAATTCTGAGACATTAATTGAAAAACAGTTGTTTTCATCTGATAATTCTTCAACTGGGGGATCTGACAGATTAAGTTGTGCTGTCCCAGGATTCTTTATGTAGATTGTTATCTCATTTAATGTAGACAAATCATTATCATCAAATGAGCAGAAGGAATAATTCTCTATTAAACGTCCCCCCCAATCAGGATGTCCCAAATATACTTTAATATCGGGCTCAACCTGTACCCCATAATAATTTTCATCCACAGGTCCAATTCTATTATTATTATCATTCCAATCTTGAAGCTTAGCACAAGGAGGACTAAATGATATATCAATGGTATCGGCTAATCCCCAGTTATAGTATCCGTCATTATCAGCATCATATTGTTGATTTTGAAAGTGAGGAATTAATGGGGATGAGTATGTTATTTCAGGTTTTTCAAATGTATATACATAAGGGCGCATCGATATAGAATTACTATTATATTCTAACGGAATTGGACTATAAACATAGCCTGCATTGCACTCTGCTTGTGGTGGTAAAGTACTACAATAAATGGGATCTAAGCCCCAGCTGTTTTTCATAATCCAAATAATCTGCCCATTCTCATTAGTGGTGAATCCAATTAATGCGATGACATGTTCTAATGAAGAGCCAAATAATTTATTAACCTGGATTAATAGCGGCCCATGCTCAATTAAAAGACTTTTTAAATAATCGCTTCGATTATTAAAATTGTTTTGGGCATAATTACTTGTTGAAAAATATAAACTTGTGTTTGCAGAAAAGATATAATCACTTTCAGAACATTTGTCAATTGCCTGGGAACAATCGTCCATTTGTCCTTCACAAAAGCTTGATCCACTTTGAGGCCATCGATAGCACTCTTCATCAACCACTCCTGTGTTTACAATATAATCAAGGATTGTCGTTCTTTCTTTGCGCGAATTACAATTACAACCAACATACATATAATAATACCAACTACAATTAAAAGCATCACGCTCAGAAACTCGTATTTCATTTTTATTAATATCAAGAAGGTGCTGATTAAAATATAAATAAAGGAATCCTTCATAAGCTGCTATTGCTCCATACGCTGCACAGCTCTCACAATCTTGCTCCCGAATGCCAGTCATCCATCCATTTCCTTCTTCTCCCTGATTTGGATCACCATCCCAGTAAAAAGACATAGGTAAATGTGCATCATGTTTTTTCCGCCAATCAAACTCAGAATTCAAATTAGTTTCATCAGCTGGGGGTAAAGAATCCAAAAAGTAATTAGAGTATATCCCACTTAGATAATAATCAATACCAAGCAGATTGTATTTTTCACCAAAAAAACGTTGTTTCTCATAAAAAAATTTTCTAGACATATTCGTAATATAAGCGGTCCAACTCCAGTTCTTAGGTATCCCTTCTACCAACCAGGTCTTGAAAAATCTCAGGAGTTGAAATAATTTTGCTTATTCAGGGGAGATGTTGTCTTTTAGCTTCTGCCAGTTCTGAGGTAAGAGCTCATCCAGTTTATTGGCCTT
>Ga0334895_1002548_pt1 | contig 15256 bp, 14 predicted proteins | sample GraSluR3_MG_7_FD_207229 | JGI IMG/M metagenome (GOLD analysis project Ga0334895, IMG submission 207229) | Sludge microbial communities from methane-producing bioreactor in Wageningen University, Netherlands - Granular Sludge_31_05-R3 | ecosystem: Engineered > Bioreactor > Anaerobic >... | reverse complement strand
TGCCCTAGAAGTATGAGCGACTGGGGGTGGAGGGAATGGACCAGATTCTATGATAAAATTTGAGATAATAACAGTCCCTAAGGGTATATACCATAACAGAAAAAGGAACAGGAGGGAATACATGGATATAAAGGAAACAATCAAGGATATTGCAGACAACCATCATGGATTTTTAAAGCAGGAGCTACCTGTAATAAAGAGCCTGGCATATAAGATCCTGAAGGTTCATTACGAGGATTGCAAGGACGAGTTGATCCAGGTCCATAGACAGTATGGAAGGGTTCAGAACGAGCTTGAACTGGCACTTGTAAAGAAGCAGATGGTGCTTCTGCCAATGATCTGGGACTACCAGAAGGAGCCATCAAAGGAGCTACTGGAAGCAATCAGGGAGACCGTCCGGGAGGTGGAAGGGGATAACCAGATCCTGCTGAAGGAGCTTGAAGGTCTTAAGGACAAGACAAACACCTACACAATGCCTGAAAGCGGATGTCCAACCTATGACACAACCTACAAGAAGATGGAAAAGCTTCATCGGGAGGTTGAGAAATACATCAAAATCGAACGAGAAATGTACAAGGTGCTTCTAGGCTAAAAGGTCCCGGGATTTATCCCGGGATTTTCCTACCAGTGGAGAAATATGCTATAATCTTAATATCAAACTGGAAAGAAGGGTCGTAATGGGAGTATTTCTGATGCTTTTGTCATCTTTGTTTTTTACATTGAGTACGTTTTTCGGAAAGCTTGTATCAAATACCACCGAGATGAATGCGGTGGTGACATCCTTTGTAAGGTATTTTCTCGGCACGGTGGGCCTTGGGGCATTTATGCTCTACAGGGGGATTTCCTTTAAGCCCGTAAGAAAAAAGCCGGTGTTCATAAGATCAGCACTGAACGCATCCGCGTTGATCCTATTGACCGCATCCCTGAACTACACCACAATAACAAATGCAAATATGATCCACCTTACATATCCGGTTTTTGTATTTCTCCTTGCACGGTTTGTCACAGGAGAGAAGCTAAGACCAACAGCATTCATCTATCTTTTTCTTATACTTGTGGGTTCCTACATCGTTTCTGACCCGCATTTAAGCAGCATAAACATTGGAGATCTGATTTCCTTCGGTTCTGCATTTTTTGCAGGAACTTCAATCCTATACCTGACACAGGCAAGGAAGACGGAATCAAGCATAATAATCGTATTCTACCTAATGCTGATCGGGACATTCCTCAATTTCCCCTTGGTCATGGATGACATTGGGCTATTGTCCATGGATTCAGCCGGGATTGTTCTTCTGGCTGCAGGAACTGGCTTTCTTGGGCAGGTGTTCACCACGGAAGGCTTTAAGTACGTTGATTCGGCCACAGGGTCAATGCTATCCTCAAGCAGGATGGTAATGGCAGCGGTAATCGGATACTTCTTCCTTTCAGAACCGCTTAACCTGAGGATAGTTTCTGGAATTATCCTTATTTCAATAGCTCTTTTTGGGGTAAGTGGATACGGGAAGGTCCTGAGGGGGAAGTTCAGGGAAAACATTGAAACAGAATAACAGGTTCAGGAGGCGAAATATGAAGATTCTAATAGCATCTGATTCATTCAAGGGCTCGGCCACCACCATGGAGGTTGCAGACAGCATTGAGAAGGGGTTTGCTGGGATTTATCAGGGAGTGGAGATTGTGAAGGTTCCCATGGCTGACGGTGGTGAGGGAACCGTGGAAACCCTTGTTGCCGGCATGGACGGTGAGTTTGCACATGAGGAGGTCACTGGACCCCTGGGAGAGGGAGTCCAGGCAAAGTATGGAATAATAAAGGATGAGATAGCCATCATTGAAATGGCTGAAGCCTCAGGTCTGGTGCTGGTGAAGGAGGAAATGAGAAATCCACTCCTAACCACCACATATGGCACTGGGGAATTGATCCTTTCGGCTTTGAAAAGGGGCTACAGAAAAATCTATGTTGGCATAGGTGGTTCCGCAACAAACGATGGCGGAATGGGAATGGCAAAGGCCCTGGGCTACAGATTTCTGGACAGGGATGGAAATGAGATACCTGATGGAGGCGGAGCCTTGGGTCAGCTCCAGAGGATTGACAGGTCAAAGGTAACTCCACTTATTGAGGATGCAAAGATTACTGTAATGTGTGATGTTGAAAACCCATTATATGGGACAGATGGGGCAGCCTATGTGTACGGTCCCCAAAAAGGGGCTAACCCTGAAATGGTAAAGCTTTTGGATGAAAACCTTAAACATTTTGCGGATATCCTAAAAAGGGACATGGACGTTGACATAGGGGATATCCCAGGTTCTGGAGCAGCAGGTGGCCTTGGTGGAGGGTTGATGGCCTTCTGCAGGGCTGAGCTTAAGCCGGGAATTGAAATGGTTTTGGATATACAACAATTTGAAGGTCAGCTCCAGGGTGTTGACCTTGTAATAACCGGCGAAGGAAGAATTGATGGTCAATCTGCAAAGGGAAAGGTTCCTGCAGGAGTAGCAAAACTGGCAAGGAAGCTTAACAAGCCAGTTGTTGCAATAGCAGGAGGAATTGGAGAGGGGACTGAGGGCCTCTACTCCATGGGGATTGATCTGATCCTTCCCATAGTAGACAGACCCATGGGCCTGGGCGAGGCAATGGGGGAGGCCAAGACCCTTTTGGAGAAGACAGGGGAAAGGCTTGCAAGGATTTTGATGCTTTCTGAAAAGCTTAAATAGGGGAAATGAAAAAATGGCTCTTCTAGTCCTTAAGAAGAGCCATTCCCTTGTCAATTATCCTGTTTTTTTCATACTCCTTCATCTTTATGTAATAGCTTTCGACATCTCTTACCATATCCGTACCAAAGGAACTTTGGACCAACTTCTGTTCAAGATTGGCCAGTAGCTTATAGAACCTTCTATCTGACTCCAACTCCATCTTTTCACCTTCTTGAAGGTACATTTCTGCAAGTTTTGATTTCCTGTACTGCCCTGAATTGTAATCCCGCACTGCTTCTTTGACTAAACCTTCCAGGTTGCTTCTGAAATTGATTTCCATCTCTTCAAACTCCAGCATGTACTCTCTGCTAATCTGTGCCAAGGTGGGTTTGCTGGCTGGTGCTTCAGATGGCTTTGGTGTTGGAGATTGACTGTTGGTTGGGGAAGAAGGGGCAACCTGCTCAGCAATTTCCTGGGTTGGTATGTCTCCATCAGTTCCTTCATGAGAAATTTCAGTTGATTTTTCAACTTCCTCCAAGGGATCCTCTTCCTCCAAAAGATACTTTTCAAATGGATTCTCCTGTACTTCCCTGAAATTTTCAGTTACCCTATCTTCACTGAAATATCTGTATTTTATATAATTTACACCCATCTTGAACAGCCCTTGGTTCATGTAGACCACAAGGGTCAAAACCAGGATTACTGCTCCAATTGGGATAAGGATTTTCTTCAACATAGGACACCTCTTTTCAATAGTCTAGACAATTATATCAGAAATAAAAGGTTTCATCCAGCACTCCAAGGGTATTTAAAAAATGAAGATATTGTAATGGAGGGGGAGGGATTTTTTGAGTCAGCTAAAGAGTAGAGTCAAATTACCAAGTGGTATAAAGAAAATTAATCTGGAAAACGTTGTGGTCAGAAAGGCCGTTGAAAATGATATTGAGGGGATATTTCACGTAGCAGCTTCCGTCGGGAAGAAGAACCAGGATCCCATGCAGGGATTTCTCATGGATGATTACGATTCAGACCCTGAGGGCTACAAAAACAAGCTTAGAAGGGCCCTGGAGATAAGTGATTATTTCTATGTAGCAGAGTACATAGAGGATGACTACAGGTCTGTTCTGGGATTCACCTTTGGACTTCCAAAGGACGTATGGCTAAGTGAAAATCCCAATTGGATCCAGGATTGCTACTTTAGGCCTGATTTTAATGAGGAGAACCTGGAAAACTTCATCATGCTGGACAAGATAGCAGTCCTTGACAGGTTCAAAAGGCAGGGAATAGGAGGTATGCTATCCAGGAAGCTTATCAAGGACATAAAGGCGGATGGAATGTTTGACATCTTTGAAGAGGTCATCATTGCACCTGTACCAAACCTGCCATCAGTGCTTTTCAAGACAAAACGGAAGTTCAAGCTGGCAAGCCTCAGGTATGAATGGCACGAGGGCAAGGTAATGACAACCCTTGTATACCACAGAAGGCTTAGAAGGGATACTTAAGAGAAATGCCGATTCAGGTCCCCAGGATTTATTCTGGGGATTTTTTGTTTTCATTAATTGGATGCAAAAAGGGGACAGAATGGTTATAATCTAATTAATGACTTAATTGTGGAGGACAAAATGTTTGAAAAACTTAAAGGTTACATAGCTGTGGTAATTTCTGCAATAGTATTTGGGAGCATGCCCCTTATGGCAAAGACGGTCTATCAGGAAGGGGGAAATCCCGTGACCCTATCTTTCCTAAGATTTTTTCTGGTCCTTCCAGTGCTGATATATTTTGTCAACAGGAACCAAAAGGTTGGGCTTAAGCTTACCAGGGAAGAGGCAAAAAAACTGCTATTGGTGGGAACCCTTGGATATGGGACAACCGCCCTGACCCTGTATATGTCCTATGACTACATAGCCTCTGGGATAGCCACAACACTGCACTTTGCATACCCGGTCCTTGTAATCCTGGTGTATGTAATAATGTTCAAGGAAAGGGCCAGCGGAATCAAGCTTCTATCAGTGAGCCTTGCCATAATTGGAATGATGTTCTTGAATGACTCTGAAGCAAATATAAATCTGGTTGGATTTCTTCTTGCATTTGGCTCATCTGTGGCCTATGCATTCTATATTGTCTATCTTGACAGAAGCGGTCTGAAATCAATGAATTCCCTGAAGCTAACCCTTTACCTCTGCGTAATGGCAAGCGGTATGATCTTTCTCTTTGGGCTCTTCACGGGCACCCTTGATTTTCACATGTCCCCCCTTGGCTGGGGAGTATCGGCCCTTTTGTCGGTATTGGTGGCCTTTCTTGGAGTGAGCTTCTTCCAGATAGGAGTGGCCCTTATTGGACCACAGAAGACGTCCATATTGAGCACTTTTGAACCTGTAACAAGCATAATCATCGGAGCTCTGCTCTTTAATGAATTGATATCTGGAAGGACAATTGCCGGCTTTGTGTCAATATTGGCTGCAGTTGTTCTTATTACAGCATTTGACAGGGATTAGGAGGGGTATTGTGATAAGGATCGGTTTAGTGGGTACTGGAGGAGTTGGAAGAGCACTTATGGATCTGGTTGGAGAACGGGATGACATGAAGCTTGTATTTGCCCTGAACAGCAGGTCAGGAGTTGGGGACCAAGAGGGATTGGACCCGGAAAGGCTTTGTGGATATCTTGGAGAGAACAGGGATCTTTCAGGCTTTGGAGAAGAGGGCTTTGGAGTCTGGGATATTCAGGAGGTCCTTCAGAGATACCATGTGGACCTGCTGGTAGAAGCCACACCAACAGACAAGAGGACTGGAGAGCCTGCAACAAGTACAATCAGGGTGGCGCTGCAAAATGGGCTACACGTTGTAACTGCAAACAAGGGACCGGTTATGCTCCACTACAGGGAGCTTAAGGACCTGGCTAATGGCAAAGGTCTTGGATTTGGAATAGGGGCAACAGCCGGGGCGGCACTTCCAACCATAAGTGCAGGAGAGAACGACCTTCTGGGTTCAAGGCTCCTTGGGATCAGGGGGGTGCTAAATGGAACCACAAACTACATACTTCACCTTATGGAAACGGAAGGGGTTGCCTATACTGATGCCCTCCGACAGGCACAGGAGGAAGGAATAGCCGAGACGGATCCATCCCAGGACGTTGAAGGCTGGGATACTGCAATAAAGATGACAATCATCGCAAATGCCCTTGCAGGAACAGACCTTACCCTTGAGGGTGCCCAGGTTACAGGCATAACCCAATTGACAGGGGAGGATATAATGGCTGCCAAAAGGGATGGAAAGAGATACAGGCTCCTTGGTGAGCTGAACCTTGAAGATGAAAACCCAAGGGTGGTTGTAAGGCCCCTTATGGTGTCCCAGGAGGATATATTCTTTGGAGTACAGGGTAAGAACAAGGGTGTACAGTACATGACAGACAATTTGGGAGAGATTGCAATCCTTGGAGGAGCCTCTGATGTAAGGGGTGCAGCAGCGGCCATAATCAGGGATATTTTACAGATTAAAAAAAGAATTTTTAGAAAAGTATAAATTTTGTGTTGACTTTTAAATCACCGTGGATATATAATAGGTTTCAATATTAAGAAATGCCAAGATGAAGAGAAAGATACCAGGAATTTACTTCAAGAGAGCTGATGGTTGGTGTGAATCAGCAGTAAAGGGTATGTAATACTAGCTTCAAAGCAGCATGGGCGAAAGCTTCGGCAAGTAGTCTGTGACGGTGCCACCGTTATATGGATACCGGATGATAGTCCGGGAATGAGGCAGCTTGCTGCGAACTAGGGTGGTAACACGAAAGATTTATCCTTCGTCCCTATAGATTAATATCTATAGGGACGGAGGATTTTTTTTTATTACGAATAGAAAATTTCTACCACTTAAATTTTTGAAATTTTCGTTCATGAGTATCATAAAAAGCTACATTAGAGCACTTCAGATGCTTTTTTTATGAAAGGGAGGATAAAAATGACAAAGAGAATCAGTTTTTTTGACACAACACTAAGGGATGGGGAACAATCGCCAGGGTGCAGCATGAATCACAGGGAAAAGCTTATGATGGCAAGGCAATTGGAAAAGCTGGGAGTGGATGTGATTGAGGCAGGATTTGCAGCTGCATCCCCTGGCGACTTTGAATCTGTAAAGGCCATAGCGGACCATATATCGGAATCAACTGTGGCAGTACTGGCAAGGACAGTGAAGGAAGACATCGACAAGGCCTGGGAGGCCGTTAAGGGAGCGAGTAAGCCAAGAATCCATACCTTTATAGCCACTTCGCCAATACATATGGAGTACAAGCTTAAGATGACACCCCAGCAGGTGGCGGACAGGGCAGAAGAGATGGTTGCATATGCGGCCAGCCTTTGTTCCCAGGTTGAATTTTCTGCTGAGGATGCCACAAGAAGCGATACTGACTTCCTGGCTGAGATATTTGACAGGGTGATCATGGCGGGAGCTAAAATTATCAACATACCTGATACGGTGGGCTACACAACACCAGATGAGTTCTATGAATTTATCATGGACATCAGAAAAAAATCCAAGTATCTGGACAATGTGCAAATATCAGTTCACTGCCACAATGATCTTGGTCTGGGAGTTGCAAACAGCCTGGCAGCAATCAAGGCAGGGGCGACACAGATAGAGTGCACTGTAAATGGAATAGGTGAAAGGGCCGGCAATGCAGCTCTTGAAGAAATTGCAATGGTACTTTCAGTAAGAGGCGACAAATACGGTGCAAACAGCAATATCAATACCCAAGAGATTACCAGAACCAGCAATATGCTAAGCAGCATAACTGGCGTAAACGTTCAGCCAAACAAGGCCATTGTGGGAGCCAATGCATTTGCCCATGAGTCGGGAATACACCAGCATGGTGTTCTCAGCAACAGGGAAACCTACGAAATAATGACTCCGGAATCCGTTGGTCTAAGCAAAAACAACCTGGTTCTTGGCAAGCATTCCGGGAGACATGCCTTCAAGGACAAGGTGATCTCACTTGGATATCAGATTGACGATGACCAGCTTAACATTATCTTCGCTCAATTCAAGGACCTTGCAGACAAGAAGAAGCAGATTTTCGACAGGGACATTGAGATACTCCTGACCAGAGGGATAAAGGAGACAAGGGACTACTACAAGCTTGAGAGGTTTGTTGTAAACAGCGGAAATACCATAACAACAACAGCCTCTGTGGTTCTGGATACCCCAGAGGGAATCAGGGAGGGAATCTCATTTGCACAAGGGCCTGTGGATGCTTCATTCAAGGCGATTGAGCAGTGTGTCCATAAGGATATAACCCTTGAGGACTTCTCACTTCAGTCCATTACGGAAGGAACCGATGCCTTGGGATATGCAGTGGTGAAGCTGAGATACAAGGACAAGCACTTTGTGGGAAGAGATGCCAGCATTGATGTGGTCCAGGCAAGCATAAGCGCATATATTAACGCAGTTAACAAGCTGATGCAAGAAGAAGAGACACAAGAGGCAATGGCCGTATAGAAAGGGTGATTAGATGGGAATGACAATGACACAGAAGATAATGGCAGCCCATGCAGGAAGAAAGAGCGTGGCTGCAGGAGATTTCATAGAGGCAGAGCTTGATATGGTGCTTGGAAATGACATCACAGCGCCTCCTGCAATTGCAGAGTTTGAAAGGATGGGGTCAAAGGATGTCTTCCACAAGGACAGGATTGCCCTTGTACCTGACCACTTTGCTCCAAACAAGGACATTAAGGCTGCCCAGCAGTGCAAGATCATGAGGGAGTTTGCCTACAGTCAGGGGATAACAAACTACTTTGAAATCGGGGAAATGGGAATAGAGCACGCCCTGCTGCCTGAAAAGGGAATTGTGGTTGCGGGGGATGCAGTGATTGGGGCAGACTCACATACCTGTACCTATGGGGCCCTTGGAGCCTTCTCCACAGGAGTTGGAAGTACCGATATGGCAGCTGGTATGTCCACAGGCAAGGCCTGGTTCAAGGTACCCTCTGCTATTTCCATAGTTCTTAGAAACAAGCCAGGGGAATGGGTTACTGGAAAGGATATAATCCTCCATATCATCGGAATGATAGGGGTTGATGGAGCCAGGTACAAATCCATGGAGTACTCGGGGGATGGAGTGGGACACCTTTCAATGGATGACAGGTTCACCATGGCCAACATGGCAATAGAGGCAGGTGCGAAAAACGGAATATTCCCTGTGGATGAGGTGACGGAAGGCTATATGGATGGCCGGGCAAAAAGGGAATGGAAGGTCTACAGCCCCGATGAGGATGCAGAATATGACCAGGTCATTGAAATTGACCTTTCAACGGTGAGGCCTACCGTGTCATTTCCACACAGCCCGGACAACACCCATGGGATTGATGATATCCCAAGGATCTCCATCCACCAGGTGGTAATAGGCTCCTGCACAAATGGAAGACTGGATGACATGAGGATGGCTGCAAGGATATTGAAGGGTCGAAAGGTTGCAAAGGGGGTCAGGACCATAATATTTCCCGCGACCCAGGAGATCTACCTGCAGGCCGTCAGGGAAGGCTTGATTGAAACCTTCATAGAGGCTGGAGCGATTGTAAGCACCCCAACCTGCGGGCCCTGTCTGGGAGGACACATGGGTATACTTGCAGAGGGTGAAAGGGCCGTATCCACAACCAACAGAAACTTCATAGGCAGGATGGGCCATCATACATCCGAAGTCTACCTGGCAAGCCCCGCTGTAGCGGCAGCTTCTGCCGTAAGCGGATTTATCCGGAATCCAGAAGATTTGGAGGTGATGTAGATGAAATCCAAGGGAAGAGTGATTAAATTTGGTGACAACATTGACACAGACCTTATAATTGCTGCAAGGTATCTGTCCACTGCGGATCCCAGGGAGCTGGCCCAACACTTCATGGAGGACCTTGATCCTGACATAAGCAAAAGGGTAAAGGCTGGAGATATTGTTGTTGCGGGCAGGAACTTTGGCTGCGGATCATCAAGGGAGCATGCCCCAATAGCCATAAAGGGCGCAGGAGTAAGCTGTGTGATCGCGGAAAGCTTTGCAAGGATATTCTACAGGAATTCCTTCAACATAGGTCTGCCAATAATTGAAAGCCCGGAAGCATCCAGGGACATTGAGGATGGGGACGAAATCAAGGTGGATTATGAGACCGGTGAAATTCAGAATCTAACCACAGGAAAAAGCTACAATGGCGAGGCATACCCCCCATTTATCAGAAGGATAATTGAAAATGGCGGCTTGGTGGGATACGTAAAAGCGGGAGGAGCAGAAGGACATGACATATAGAATAGCGGTTGCAAGAGGTGATGGTGTAGGCCCGGAGGTTGTGGAAAGTGCCGTGCAGATCCTCAACAGGATCTCGGAGGTATTTGAGATTGAATTTGAGTTTAAGGATGTTCTTGTGGGAGGAGCAGCCTATGATGTCACAGGAAACCCCTTGCCTGAGGATACACTGAATACAATCAAGGGGTGTGACAGCGTGCTGTTTGGAGCCGTTGGAGGAGACAAATGGGATGACCTTCCCCATGAGCTCAGACCTGAGGCTGCCATCCTGGGGTTAAGGAAGGCACTTAAGGCCTACTCCAACCTGAGACCTGGAATTCTTTATCCTCAACTTAAGGAGGCTTCACCCCTCAAGAACCACATTGTTGAGAATGGGTTTGATATCTGTGTGGTGAGGGAGCTGACTGGAGGCATATACTTCGGCAGAAAGAGGACCTGGGAGGATGAAAATGGTGAAAGGGCAGAGGATGTTGAGGAGTACAGCCGGGAGGAAATTGAGCGGATAGCAAGGAAGGCCTTTCATACCGCCATGAAGAGAAGAAAAAAGGTAACCAGTGTTGACAAGGCAAATGTTCTTCACACATCAAGGCTGTGGAGAAAGGTTGTGGAGGAGATCCACCTTGAATATCCACAGGTTGAGCTGAATCACATGTACATAGACAATGCCTGCATGCAGGCTGTAAGGAATCCGTCCCAGTTTGATGTGATCCTCACATCAAACATCTTTGGGGACATTCTTTCAGATGAAATAAGCATGCTGACAGGTTCAATTGGCCTGCTTCCTTCAGCCAGCATGGGTGACGGAACAGAGGGAATATATGAGCCTATACACGGGTCTGCTCCTGACTTGGCAGGACTGGACAGGGTCAACCCAATCGGAACGATCCTGTCGGCCTCCATGATGCTAGAGCATTCCCTTGGGCTGCCTGAGGCTGCAAGGTCCATCGAGGATGCCGTGAAAAAAGTTTTTGAGGAAAAATATCACACGGAAGACGTTTTCATGGAAGGTGGAAAAACCGTGGGAACAAAGGAAATTACAAGGCTTATAGCCCAGAACATTGAAAAAGGTGCCAATTGAAAATATTCTAAATAATTTAAATTATTTAAAAAAAGGTGTTGACACCTTTGATTTTAAGTTATAGAATGGGTTTAATTTAAATCACAAACAAGAGCAATGACGGAGACAAAACTGTAGAGAGTCTGATAACAGAGAACTGATGGATGGTGAGAGTCAGGATCAGAGGACGCAGGAATGATCACTCCGGAGCTGTCAAGGCGAAATGGAAAAAGTAGCTGCGACCGGGAATCTTCCAAATGGAAGATGCGCCACCGTTACATGGCTATGGTTAAAGGCTTGTCCTTGGACCTGAAGAGTCAGTCTGCGTGAGCAGATTGTAAACCAGGGTGGTACCGCGAATATTATCTCGTCCCTGAAATACATATAAGTATTTCAGAGGCGAGATTTTTTTATACCCAAAAACAAAAAATAAAGGGAGGAAATGAAAATGAAAAGAACTTTAAATGCTATGGTGAAGAATGGACCGGAGACCTTAATGAGAATTACAGGACTTATGAGAAAAAGAGGCTGTCAGCTGGAGGGAATCGTATATGAGGTGGGTCTTAATGATGCACTGTCAAAGCTTACACTGACCGTTGGAGCTGAAAGCGAGGACCTTATGAACAATATGATCCTTCAGATGAAAAGGTTCCAGGATGTTTACGAGGTTACAGAATAAATTACATAACAGGGGAGAGATGGAAAAATGGCGAAGATGTTCTACGAAAACGACTGTGATTTGAATTTGCTTAAAGATAAGAAGGTGGCTGTAATAGGCTATGGTAGCCAGGGTCATGCACATGCACTTAACCTTATGGAATCCGGTGTGGATGTAAGGGTTGGCCTTTACGAGGGCAGCAAGTCCTGGGAAAGGGCACAGGAGGCAGGACTTAAGGTTATGACCTCTGGAGAGGCAACGGAGTGGGCCGATGTGGTAATGCTGCTTGTAAACGATGAAAAGCAGGTTGACCTTTATGAAAACAGTGTGAAGGGGAACCTGTCACCTGGAAACTACCTGGCCTTTGCCCACGGCTTCAACATCCATTACGGACAGATTGTACCACCGGAGGATGTGAATGTGTTTATGGTAGCTCCCAAGGGGCCTGGACACACTGTTAGAAGCCAGTATCAGGAGGGAAAAGGGGTGCCTTGTCTGGTTACAACCCACCAGGACCCAAGCGGGGATACCATGGATGTTGCCCTTGCATATGCAGCAGGAATTGGGGGGGCCAGAGCCGGTGTACTTCAGACCACCTTCAAGGAGGAGACTGAAACAGACCTTTTCGGAGAGCAGGCAGTACTTTGCGGTGGGGTTACAGAACTGATGAAGGCAGGTTTTGAAGTACTTGTGGAGGCGGGCTATGAGCCTGAAAGCGCATACTTTGAATGTCTGCACGAGATGAAGCTGATTGTCGACCTGATAAACCAGGGAGGACTAAGCTACATGAGGTATTCAGTAAGTGATACTGCAGAGTATGGAGACTATTCAGTAGGCAGAAGAATCATAACCGAGGATACCAGAAATGAAATGAGAAAGGTCCTTGGAGAGGTCCAGGACGGGACCTTTGCCAAGAATTGGATACTTGAGAACAAGGCGAACAGACCGTCCTTCACAGCCAGAAGAAGGATGGAGCAGGACCACCAGATGGAGGTTGTTGGAAGGGACCTTAGAAAGATGATGAGTTGGTTAAAGAAATAGGATGAATCATTTGTTTTATGAGAGCTGTAATGACTAGAATACAGGGGTGAGGAAATGAAGTTGACAGGTGCAGATGTAGTGATGGAGTGCCTCCTTAGGGAAGGCGTGGACACCATATTCGGATATCCAGGAGGTGCTGTGATTCCCCTTTACGACTCCTTGACAAGGTATAGGGAGAGTTTCAGACATATCCTAACAAGCCACGAGCAGGGAGCATCCCACGGGGCAGACGGATATGCCAGGTCAAGCGGAAAGACAGGGGTATGCTTCGCAACCTCAGGGCCAGGTGCCACAAATACCGTCACTGGAATAGCAACAGCATATTCGGATTCAGTTCCCATGGTTGTAATAACAGGACAGGTGGCATCATCCCTTCTGGGTAGGGATTCCTTCCAGGAGGTAGATATAACATCCATAACCATGACCATAACAAAGCACAATTTCCTGGTGCACAGTGTGGATGAAATTGAGGAGACAATAAGGGAGGCCTTCAGGATCGCCAGCTCGGGAAGAAAGGGACCGGTTCTTGTGGACATCCCAAAGGATATCCTTATGGCAAGGGTTGACTTTGAAAGGACCCAGCTGGAGGGTGATCAGGAGGAGGCTACAAATGAGAACCTGGACAGTCTGGACATGGTGGTTCAAATGATAAACTCCGCCAAAAGACCTGTGATTTATGCCGGTGGAGGAGTCATTTCCTCCGGTACCACAAGTGACCTTGTAGGTTTTGCAGAAAAGGGGGATATACCAGTTGTTTCAAGCCTTATGGGCATGGGAGGTTTTCCAAGGGACCACAGACTTTCCCTTGGACTAGTAGGAATGCACGGCTTCAAGGAAAACAACCTGGCAGTTTGCCACAGCGACCTGATAATAGCAGTTGGAGCAAGGTTTAGCGACAGGGTGATCGGAAAGGCTGAGGAGTTTGGACCAAAGGCCAGGGTGGTCCAGCTTGATATCGATGCATCTGAAATAGGTAAGAACAAGGCTGTGGATGCAAACCTTACAGGACCCATGAAAAAGATCCTTACAGCACTCCAGGAGAAAATAGATGAGTCCCACAGAGGAAAGTGGCTCCAGGAGATAGAAGAGATGAAGGAAGAGAATTCATATGTTGAGGACTGGAGCGGAGTGGCAGCCCTTAAGCTTGCAAACAGAGCATTTCCGGATGCCATAGTTGCAACGGATGTTGGACAGCACCAGATGTGGACAGGCCAGCACTGGATATTCAAGAAGCCAAGGACATTCCTGTCATCGGGAGGTCTTGGAACAATGGGATATGGAATGGGTGCGGCAATTGGAGCGCAGGTTGCCAACCCTGACAAGAGGGTGGTCCTGGTCACGGGGGATGGAAGCTTTAGGATGAACTTCAATGAGCTTGGTACAGTTGCAAAATACAACCTGCCAATTATAATTTTACTATTTAACAACAATTCACTTGGAATGGTTAGGCAATGGCAGGGAATGTTCTGTGAAGAGAGGTATTCGGAGACTGACCTGGGAGATGAGGTTGACTTCATAAAGCTTGCTGGTGCCTTTGGGATCAAGGGTGTCAGGGCGGACAGCCCAGAGGAGCTTGAAGGGGCTCTTCGGGGGGTAGATGATGAAAGGAAGGCCCTTCTTGTGGAATGCAGGTTTTCAAATGACCAGTGGGTATACCCAATTGTTCCGGCAGGAAAGGCCATAAATGAGATGGTATATGAAGGAGGAGATGTTTAGATGGAACAGAGTTTTGTGTTTTTCAATGGTGAGATTGTAGATGAGAAGGATGTCAGCCTCAGTATCAGGTCAAAGGTGGTCAACTATGGTCTTGGCTGCTTTGAGGGAATCAGGGCATACTGGGACGAGGAAAAGGGTCAGCTTTACGGCTTTAGGTTGAAGGAGCACTACGAAAGGCTTCTGGAGTCTGCAAAGGCCCTTAATATGGACATTCCATATAGTGTACAAGACCTTTGTGATGTTACGGTTGAGCTTCTTAGGAAGAATAATTTCAGGACCACTACATACATCAGACCTGTTGTATACAAGGGCTCGGAATCATTGACCCCCACTCTCTACGATGATGACAACAGACTTATGATCTATTGTCAGCCAATGGGGAAATACGCTGGAAAATCTGAACTTAGGGTGGCTGTATCCAGCTGGAGAAGGGTTACGGACACAATGCTTCCACCCAGGACCAAATCAACAGGAGCATACCTTAACTCAGCCCTGGCATCATTGGAGGTCCTGCAGAACGGTTATGATGAAGCTATCTTCCTTACCCATGACGGCAAGGTCTGCGAAGGACCTGGAGAAAACATCTTTCTGGTAAAGAAGGGCAAGCTTGTGACACCACCCCTGTCAGATGACATTCTGGAGGGAATAACAAGGGATACTGTGATGACCCTTGCCAGGGAGGAGCTGGGAATGGAGGTTGTTGAACGGAGCGTTTCAAGGACAGAGCTCTACAACTCCCAGGAGGTTTTCTTCAGTGGAACTGCAATGGAGGTTACTGCAGTTGTTGAGGTTGACAACAGGAAGGTAGGGGACGGCCATGAAGGTC
>Ga0334895_1002545_pt1 | contig 15270 bp, 7 predicted proteins | sample GraSluR3_MG_7_FD_207229 | JGI IMG/M metagenome (GOLD analysis project Ga0334895, IMG submission 207229) | Sludge microbial communities from methane-producing bioreactor in Wageningen University, Netherlands - Granular Sludge_31_05-R3 | ecosystem: Engineered > Bioreactor > Anaerobic > Unclassified... | reverse complement strand
GCTTAATGTGAATCTGATTGCGGTAGACGAAGCCCATTGCATATCGCAGTGGGGGTATGATTTCAGGCCTTCCTACCTTAAGATAGCACAGCTCAGAGAACTTGTGCCGCAGGGTGTGCCGATACTTGCACTTACTGCAACAGCTACGGGGCAGGTAGTAAAGGATATCATGGATAAGCTGCAATTCAGGCAGTCCAATGTTCTTAAAACCAGTTTCAGAAGGCCTAACATATCATATATTGTCAGAAAAGTAGAGGACAAGGGCGGTTACCTGGCAGACACCCTCAGGAAGATAAGGGGCAGCGGTATAGTCTATGTCAGAAACAGGAAAAAGTCAAAGGAGATAGCCGAGCTGCTTGTTAACAGGGGCATCCCTGCAGATTTTTATCATGCAGGACTGCCTCCTGAAATGAGGGAGAGAAAGCAATCATCGTGGAGTACGGGAAACACCAGGGTGATTGTTGCCACCAATGCTTTCGGCATGGGCATCGACAAACCGGATGTCAGATTTGTGGTACACTGGGATATTCCCGACAGTATTGAATCATATTTTCAGGAGAGTGGCAGGGCAGGCCGCGACGGCAAGGAAGCATGGGCTACCCTGATATGGAATGAGGAGGACAAGCGCCGGCTACTTGATTCGGTACGCCACCGGTTTCCACCGGTGGAAAAGATCAAGGATGTTTACGAAGCTCTTGGAAATTACCTGGACATTCCGGTCGGATCGGGTAAAAATAATGTTTATGACTTCAATATGGCAGAATTCGTGACCCGCTACAGGTTACCCGTTGCCGAAAGCTATAACAGCCTTGTGTTCCTGCAAAGGGAGGGCTATATTGAGTTTACTGATGAGATTAACAATCCTTCGCGGGTACATTTTCTGGTAGGAAGAGATGACCTGTACAAGTTTCAGGTTGCCAATGAGTCTTTTGACAGTTTTATCAAGCTGCTGCTTCGGTCATATACAGGAATGTTTACTGACTATGTGCCTGTCAATGAGGAGTTTTTATCTAAAAAGACCGGTGTTTCGAGAGATGCCATATATCAGTATCTGGTCAGACTGGCATCGCATCATATAATAAGCTATATACCTGGAAAGAAGACGCCTTTGGTAATATATACTGAAGAGAGACTGGAAAGAAAGGCGTTGATTATTTCTCCCGACAACTACCTTAAAGTCAGGGAAAAGTACCAGCACCGGATGGAAAAAATGCTGGAATATGTTGAGAATGAAACACGGTGCAGGGTGTCGGTGTTGCTAAGCTATTTCGGTGAAGAAAGCGACAGATGTGGTTTATGTGATACATGCAGAAGCCGTAATGAGCTGGATTTAAGCAAATATGAATTTGATCTGATACTTGCCGAGATTAAGGAAAGACTCGGGAATGAAGATCATGATGCGGCATCGTTGGTTAAGGCTGTTGACTATCAAGAGGAAAAGGTAGTAAGTGTATTGCGATGGCTTCTTGACCATAATAAGCTTGAAACAGATATTATGAATAAATTAAGGTGGAAGAGTTCCTGATTTTTTGGTTTGGCACTGATAATTGAGTTAATTTTGCCAGGTAATTTTCAATTTATATGGAAGAACCAAAAAGTGGTGTATACTCTTCTCAGGTTATTGAGTTTATTACAGTCTCAGATCAGTTTTGCAAGCATCTTGTGAGAGTGCCGGGCTACAAGCCTTCAGAATTCATTTCAGTTATGCAGAGGTTGTTGCCCTTACTTTACCTGAAGGCTGTTTCCCTGCCACAGCTTGAGTCTGTTTTTGAGGAAGGCAATGAAAGGTTTGTAAGGGAGGAAGAGTATAATCAGGTAGAGTCTTCAGTTGCCACTCTGCTTGGTGAGCTTGACAGTTTTGAGGAGCCCTATGATCAGTATCTGCATGAGAGTGGAGAGCCTGTAGCTGCCTCGGTTTCGGAATATCTTGCTGATATGTACCAGGACCTTAAGGATTGTGTTCTGCAGTACAGAACAGGTACTGAAGATGTAATGAATGATGCTGTCTGGGAATGCAGCCTGAATTTTGAAACAGCATGGGGCAAGAAGCTTCTGAGCGTTTTGAGGGCCCTTCACAAGATAGTCTATTCAGGAAAGGATATTGACAGCAGGGAAGATTCAGATTCTTTGTCCGGCGACAACAGCGAGACTGACAGGTCGGATTGGTTCATTTCGAGGAGGCAGAATGAGTATGGAGATGAGTAGTGAAAGTATTTTTCCTGACCAGATAAGTGATGAAGAGCTGAACAGTTATGTCTGCAGGAGCTTCGGCGGGGAGATCGTACTTGTCGATACACCGGATAAGCTGATGGAGATATTGCCGGAATTACGAAGAATCAGGACCTTTGGTTTTGATACAGAAACCAGGCCTGCATTCAGGAAAGGGCAGAAGAATAAGGTAGCGTTGCTGCAGCTCTCAACCTCCACAAAGGCATTTCTTTTCAGGCTGAACACGCTGGGTTTGCCACATGGACTTGCGGAGATATTGTCTGACAAGGACACTATCAAGGCCGGGGTGGCTATTCATGATGACATTAAGTTTCTGCAGTCGAGACGCAATTTTACTCCTGCGGGCTTTATTGATCTTCAGTCTGTGGCTGTTGAAAACGGAATTAAAAACCTGGGGTTAAAGAAGCTGGCAGCTATATTTCTGGGGTTCAGGATATCGAAGAAGCAACAGGTCACTGACTGGGAAGCGGAGACACTCTCTGAGGCACAGTTGATATATGCTGCCACGGATGCCTGGATATGCCATGAAATATATGGTAAGATCAGGGAGAGTGGTTATGTTAACATGGAAATAAGGGAATCAGGATGAAGAAGGTAGCATCTGTTCGGGGCAATTCAGTAAAAATAGTGCTCAAGTCTGGCAAGGACCAGTCTTTGATGCGTTACCATCCATGGGTTTTTTCGGGAGCTATAAAAAAGATATATGGTGATCCTGCCGAGGGTGATATAGTAGAGGTTTATGATAATAAAGAGAGCTTTCTTGGTGCCGGTCATTTTTCTCCCGGCTCGATTGCGGTGAGAATATTGTCATTTAAAACTGCTGACATCAGCAGTGATTTTTTTCGGGATACCATACACCGGGCAATTGGTTTCAGGAGCAGGCTCGGGCTTGACGGTTCCGGCAATACCAATATGTTCAGGCTTATACATGGAGAGGGTGATGGTCTGCCCGGACTTATCGCCGATTACTACAACGGGGTGGTTGTGCTGCAGTTTCACTCGACAGGGATGTACCGGTCGAAGGATCTTGTAACCGAACTGTTGAAGGAGGCCCTTGGTTCCCGCATAACAGCGATATACGATAAGAGCGCCAATACTCTGCCCTACAAGTCAGGAATGGAACCGCACAACGGGTACCTTTATGGCAGTTCGGAGGTACCGCATTTGGTTAGCGAAAATGGTTACAGTTTTGAAATTGACTGGGTTACGGGACAGAAGACGGGTTTTTTTATAGACCAGCGTGATAACAGGAGCATGGCGGCCTCTTACAGCAGGGGGCGCAGGGTTTTGAACCTGTTCTCTTATACTGGCGGGTTTTCTGTGTATGCCCTGGGTCAGGCTGAACGTGTTCACAGCGTTGACAGCTCTGCAGCAGCTTCTGCAACGGCAGCACGTAATGTGGCGCTCAATTTTGGTGATAATGAACGCCATGAGGCATTTACTTCAGATGCTTTTGAGTTTCTTGCTCAGGCAAAGGAGAGATATGATATGATAATACTTGATCCTCCTGCCTTTGCCAAGCACAATAACGTACTGGGCAATGCGTTGCAGGGATATAAGCGGTTGAATATAAAAGCTATTGAGAACATTGAGCCAGGTGGTGTTATTTTTACATTTTCCTGCAGCCAGGTAGTAAGCAGAGATAATTTCAGGAAGTCTGTGTTTGCGGCTGCAGCAAATACCGGAAGAAGAGTGAGGATTTTGCATCAGCTGTCACAGCCGCCCGATCATCCGGTAAATATTTATCATCCGGAAAGTGAATATCTTAAGGGTTTGGTTTTGCATGTTGATTAGATTGAATGATGGAGAAGAATATCGTAATCATATCGCGTAAGCTGGGTTTACAGGAGTGGCAGGTTGAGAATACAGTAAGGCTGCTTGATGACGGAGCCACTGTGCCGTTCATAAGCAGATACCGCAAGGAGATGACCGGGAGCCTCGATGAGGTTGCTATCCTTTCAATAAAAAATCAGTATGAGAAGCTTAAGGAGCTTGACAAACGGAGGGAAGCCATTATCAGGTCGGTGGAGGAGCAGGGTAAGATGACTCCCGAGCTGATGTCAAGAATAACGGATGCATCGGGAATGGCGGAACTTGAGGATATTTATCTTCCATACAGACCGAAGCGAAGGACGAGGGCAACGATTGCCAGGGAGAACGGTCTGGAGCCATTGGCGCTGATACTTCTTGCACAGACAGAAACGGACCCTGAATCGAGAGCTAAAGAGTTTACCGGAGACAAGGTGCCTGATGTGGCATCTGCACTTGCAGGAGCCTGTGACATAATAGCCGAAATGGTTAATGAGGATGAAAAAGCCCGGAATAGTTTAAGGCGGCTCCTTGAAAGAGATGCAGTAATTAACTCAAAAGTTGTTAAGGATAAGGAGAATGACGGTGTAAAATACAGCGATTATTTCGACTGGAGCGAATCACTGAAGCGTTGTCCGTCGCACAGGATTCTGGCTATGATGAGGGGTGAAGAAGAGGGGTTCCTGAGACTTCAGATAGAGCCCAGGCGTGAAGATGATGCTATTGATCAGCTGGAAAGGATTTTTATAAAAGGCAGGAACCGCTCTTCGGAGCTCGTTAAAGCTGCAGTTGCAGATTCATATAAAAGGCTTCTGATGCCATCTCTGGAGACTGAATTCAGGAACAGCTCAAAGGATAAGGCTGATGAAGAGGCTATTGCAGTGTTTGCCATGAACCTGCGGCAGCTATTGCTGGCATCACCACTGGGTGAAAGCAGGGTACTTGCTATTGATCCGGGTTACCGTACCGGATGCAAGATTGTTTGTCTTGATCCGCAGGGCAACCTGTTGCACAATGAGACTATCTTTCCGCATCCTCCCCAGAATCAGACAGCATTATCGGTTAAGAAGATAGTGAATCTTGTTGAAGCCTACAAGATCGAGGCTATAGCGATTGGTAACGGAACGGCAGGCAGAGAAACAGAGGAGCTTGTACGATGGATCAAGTTTGGAAGGGAAGTAAGGATATTTCTGGTAGATGAGTCAGGGGCCTCAGTATATTCAGCATCTGAAGCTGCCAGACATGAGTTTCCTGATTATGACGTAACAGTGAGGGGCGCTGTATCAATAGGCAGACGCCTTGTTGACCCTCTTGCCGAGCTGGTTAAGATCGACCCCAAATCGATAGGGGTAGGGCAGTACCAGCATGATGTAAACCAACAGAAGCTTCAGCTTTCGCTTGATGATGTGGTTATGAGCTGTGTCAATGCCGTAGGCGTTGAGGTAAACACTGCAAGCAAGCATCTGCTGACTTATGTATCGGGGCTGGGACCTCAACTGGCTAAAAACATTGTTGAATACCGGAGGGAGAACGGGCCTTTCCGTTCCAGGCAGGAACTGACCAGGGTTAAGAGGATGGGAGAAAAGGCCTTTGAGCAGTCAGCCGGCTTCCTGAGGATAAGGAATGCAGATAATCCTCTTGACGCCAGTGCAGTGCATCCTGAAAGTTATCATATTGTATCAAGAATGGCTAAGGATATGAATTGCTCGGTAGCTGAACTGATGGGAGAGGAGTTAAGAAGAAAGGAGATCAGGCCTGAGAGATATGTGACTGATACGGTAGGATTGCCTACTCTTATCGACATAATTCAGGAACTGGCCAAACCCGGAAGGGATCCGAGATCGGTTATTGAAGATTTCAGATTCGCCGATATTCATACCGTCGATGATCTCAGGGAAGGAGAAGTGGTACCGGGAATTGTAACAAATATCACTAAATTCGGAGCTTTCGTCGATATAGGAGTAAAGCAGGATGGTCTTGTACATATATCAAACCTTAGCGACAGGTTTGTTGTTGATCCTTCGGCGATTGTTAAGCTCAGACAGCATGTGAAGGTTAAAATACTGGCTGTTGATAAGGTCAGGAACAGAATACAGCTCTCAATGAAGAATGTTGAACAGTAAACCACTTAAACTCAAAATAGTAGTTTTATGAAAAGAAGAATAGCAATTTATCCGGTGCTGACAGCACTGATTTTCGTTGTCTCCTGCACCACAAGGGCACCGAAGGTATTGCCTCCGGTAGCGGAAAAGATACCTCACGAAATTGAAGCCCACGGCGACGTGAGAATTGACAACTATTACTGGATGAGGCTGTCGGATGAGCAAAAAAGTGCTGAGGTACCCGATGATCAGACAAGCAGGGTAATCAGTTATCTAAACGCTGAGAATGAGTACAAGGATGCTGTAATGAAGCATACTGAATCTCTTCAGGAGACTCTCTTCTCAGAGCTGGTGGGCAGAATAAAGGAGGATGATTCTACTGTACCTTATCTCGACAATGGTTATTACTACTTCGTTAAATACACGGAAGGTAAGGAGTACCCGATGTATTACCGGAAGAAGGCAGAGGAGGGATCTCCTGATGAACTGCTTCTGGATGTCAATAAACTGGCTGAGGGGCAGGCATATTGCCAGGTGTCAGGCGTAAGTGTGAGTCCCGATAATAAAACACTTGCATACGGACTTGATCTGGTGAGCCGCAGAATGTATACCATACATTTTGTCGATATAGCCACGGGCGAACTTCTTGATGAAAAGATTGTCAATACCACCGGGCAGGGCGTCTGGGCCGAAGACAGCAGGAATATCTTTTATGTAGTACGTGATCCTCTGACATTGAGGTCGTACAGGGTTATGAGGTATAAGCTTGGAGCCGGAGGTCGCAGCGATGTTGTTTACACCGAAGAAGATGAGACGTTCAGTGTATCAGTAAGCAGGACCAAGAGCAGGAAGTATATTTTACTCAACTCATCGCAGACACTCAGCACGGAAGTGAGAATAATAGATGCCGCCAGGCCTGAAAGCGGTTTCAGAATTCTTCAGCCAAGAGCTCTCAATCATGAATACAGGGCAAATCATCTTAACGGATATTTCTACATCCGTACCAATATTGGCGGCGCAAGTAATTTTAAACTTGTAAAGACTCCTGACAATATGACGGCAATGGAGAACTGGGTTGATGTTATCCCTCACCGTGATGATGTGTTATTGCAAGGGTACGATCTGTTTGATAGCTATATTGCTGTAAGTGAAAGAATTAATGGTCTTAATAATATCAGGGTAATGAATACCGCCGATGGCACAGACCATTATATAGATTTTGGTGAGTCGGCCTATACAGCGGGTATCAGTGTTAATATGGTTCCTTCTACCAATATTTTAAGGTATAGCTATTCATCTCTTACCACACCCAGTTCGGTGATAGACTACAACATGGATACGAGGGAGAAGAAGGTAATGAAGGAAGAGGAGATACTCGGAGGCTTTGACAAGAATAACTATCAGTCAGAGAGATTCTGGGTTGAAGCTGGTGACGGTACCATGGTTCCTGTTTCAATTGTTTACCGTAAAGGTTTTGAGAAGAATGGCAAGGCTCCCTTGTTGCTATACGCCTACGGCTCCTACGGCAGTTCAACCGACCCCTCTTTCAGGTCGGGGATTATCAGTCTCCTTGATCGCGGATTTGCTTATGCGCTGACGCATGTCAGGGGAGGCAGTGAGATGGGCAGGCAGTGGTATGAAGACGGCAAGCTGTTAAACAAGATCAACACCTTCACTGATTTTAACGATTGTGCCCAATATCTGGTCGATAATAATTATACTGACACTGACAGGCTTTTTGCCATGGGTGGCAGTGCAGGAGGCCTGCTTATGGGTGCAATTGTAAATATGAGGCCCGACCTTTACAGAGGAGTAGTGGCTGCAGTACCGTTTGTCGATGTTGTGACAACGATGCTCGATCCTACCATCCCGCTTACCACATTTGAATGGGATGAGTGGGGAGATCCAAGGGAAAAGGAGTACTATGACTATATGTTGTCCTATTCTCCTTATGATCAGGTGAGAGCAATGGATTATCCCAACCTTCTTGTAACGACAGGATTCTGGGACTCACAGGTTCAGTACTGGGAGCCGGCGAAGTGGGTTGCGAAACTACGTGAATTCAAGACCGACAATAACATATTGATTATGGACTGCAATATGAAGACAGGACATGGTGGAGCCTCGGGTCGTTTTGAACGGCTAAGGTCAACAGCGCTTCAGTATGCATTCATACTTGATCTTGCCGGCATAAAAAATTAGCTGTCTGTCAGAGATAGCCAGAAAAAAATATAGCGGGGGTGTTTTAGTCCCCCGCTATTTTTTTTTCCGGCAGCAGATATCTCTGCAAATTTCTCTATCTTCTGTCCTGTTGTGTCTGTTCCGCCATCGGCTTCCTTGGAAATTTACCGTCCATCATGGCAGCGTTGTAAGCCATGGTGGCCACAACTACCGCGTTGTGCATCAGATCTTCCATAATAAGGCGCTCATACGTATCCATAATGGTATGGTAACCCCGGCTGTATTCAATGGGATCCTGTATGAACTGGAACCCCGGCAGCCCCATTCTGTCGAATGTAACATGGTCTGTTGAACCGGTATTTCTGAGTGTTATGGTTGAACAACCCATCTCGGCAAAAGGCTTGAACCACTCCTCAAACAAAGGTATTGCTTCTTCATTGCCCTGAAGATAAATACCCCTGAACTTGCCTGTTCCGTTATCCATATTAAAGTAGACCTGGTATTTTTCAAAGCCGTCGAGTTTCTCACCTGATTCAGGTGACATCAGGTACTTTTCAGAATACCCCCTTGATCCGTGCAATCCCTGTTCCTCACCACCCCAGAGGGCAACCCTGATTGTCCTTCTCGGTTTAATGCCTAATTCGTTAAGTATCCTGAGAGCTTCCATCATTACTATGCCTCCCGAGGCATTGTCAGCTGCACCTGTTGAACCGTGCCATGCATCATAGTGTCCTCCCAGAAGTACTATTTCGTCCTTGAGTTTTGGATCGGTTCCGGGAATTTCCCCCATTACATTATATACCTTATTGGTATTGTTGAATTTGTTCTCTATCTCTATTTCCATTTCAACCGGAACATTATGGGCAAGCATCCTCTCCATCCTTCCGAAAGCTTCAACGGGCAGATTGACCTGACATATCGGTTCCGGATCACCCATAGTATAGCTTGCTCCGCTGGAACGGGGTACGTTAAAGCTTCCTGAGTTATTTAGAATAACACCAACACCTTCATTTACAAGAAATTCAGTTATCTGACGACGCAGGCTCATCTGTGCCATCCTGTCACCGGCCTGCTGCTGGTCCGGCTGAGGTGGTCTTCTTTGTGCCTGCTCACCTCTTGGTGCAGGCGGGTTCGCCATATTCTGCAATTCCTCATCGGTGTACCTTCTCGCCAGAGGATTGAAATTAACCCTGTATTGAGCACCTGAAGGAAGCATAACAATCTTGCCTTTAAGCTTACCGCGGTATTTTGCGAAATCCTCTTCTGACTTAATATCAACGAGTATAACCTCATCCTTGATAACGCCTTTTGTGCTGCCGGTCCATGCTATGGGATTTGCTGTAAATGGTGCATAGTATGGACTGGTCATTGCAACATATGTTTTGAGATTGTCCCAGCCACCCCTTGAAAAATCTCTGACCTCCTCTATTATGACATTTTTAAACCCATACTCCTCCATTTTCTTTTTGGCTACATCATTGCCCCTGTCAAGGCCTGCTGATGCTGTGAGCCTTGGTCCCGCATAATCGGTAAGCCAGAAGCTGAGTTCTTCTATCTCAGAGTTGTTTAAACCTTCATTTTTAATTTTTTCGACTATTGACGGATCAGGCTTGTATATTTGCGCCTGAAGTAGAACAGAAAGCGATAGTAAAAGCAGAATTAATGTGCTGATTTTCTTGACTCTCATAACTTTTGGTTTTAGTTTGTAATCATAGGTTAAAATGTAAAAGTAACGATATGACTGATTACATGGTTTTTACAAGGCTGTGATTTAACATTAATTAACTGTAAATTTGTTGGCTTCTAGAATATTGAATATGGTTTTTCCTGACGGCTTTGAAAATAAGGTAGGTTTCGACAGAATCAAGGGACTGCTTAGTACCTATTGCAGTGGTATAACAGGTCGTGAACTGGTTGACAGCCTCTCTTTCTCTGATACATTTACCGAAATAAGCAGTCTTGTTGAGCAGACCTGGGAAATGCAGCTGTTATTGTCTTCGACTGATCCGGTTTATGTCGACAATGAATGGGATGTCAGGGAATTGCTGAGCAAGATCAGGGTCGAGGGGGCTTACGCAACTGAAGAGGAACTCTTCAACTTCAAACGTCATTATGATTCACTCAGGTCTCTCCTGGCGTATTTCAGAAAGTCTGACCAGAACATATGTCCGCAACTGAAAAGGGTTGCTGCCGGTGTTAAATATTATCCTGCTGTTGCTGATCAGATTGACCGCATACTTGACCGTAACGGAATAATAAGGGACTCAGCTTCTCAGAAGCTTAAGGAAATAAGGTCAGAAATCAGGAACCTCTCTTCACAGGTAACGCGTAAATTGCAGTCAGTGCTTAGGAACTCAAGGCTTGAAGGCATTGTTGATCCTGATGCATCTGTTTCAATCAGGAACGGCAGGTGCGTAATACCTGTCAACGTGTATAATAAGAGAAAGATCGCCGGTCTCATCCACGATCAGTCGGCGACGGGCAAGACGGTGTACATTGAACCTGCCGAAGTTGTCGAAATAAATAATGATATTATAGACCTTGAGCATGAGGAGAAGAGAGAGATTGTCAGAATACTTACAGCTGTTTCCGATAAACTAAGACCATACATTGACGATTTACTGATTTCTGCGCTCTATCTTGGTAACATGGATTTTGTAAGGGCCAAGGCAAGCCTGGGAAACAGGCTCGGATCGGTAAGGCCCGCACTGTCGGAGACACCACGTCTTTCATGGTATGGGGCTGTACATCCATTGCTTTTTATTGCTTTTGAGAAACTTCCCGACCGTAATGTAGTTCCGCTCGATCTTACTCTTGATTCAGAGAGCAGGATTATAGTCATATCAGGGCCCAATGCAGGAGGTAAGTCGGTATGTCTTAAGACAATAGGGCTTCTTCAGTACATGTTGCAATGCGGATTTACCATACCGGTGAGGGAAGGATCTGAAGCCGGTGTATTTTCAGGACTATTTATTGATATAGGCGACGAGCAGAGTATTGAAAATGACCTTAGTACCTACAGTTCTCATCTGATTGCAATGAAATATTTTCTTAAGCACTCAGATAGCGATACGATGATTCTGATTGATGAATTTGGGTCAGGTACTGAGCCTGTAATCGGAGGTGCTATTGCGGAAGCGATACTTACTGAACTAAACAGGTCAGGTGTTTATGGTGTAATCACAACACATTATTCCAATCTGAAGCATTTTGCGTCTAACACTCCTGGCGTTGTTAACGGAGCAATGCTGTTTGACAATCATCTTATGCAGCCTCTTTTCAGGCTGGCGACAGGCAGGCCTGGCAGCTCGTTTGCCTTTGAGATAGCACGAAAGATAGGTCTCCCCGATAATATTCTGAATGAAGCTTCAGAGAAGGCAGGGAAGGAACATATTCTTTATGACAAGATTCTGAGGGAGGCAGCACGTGATCGCCGTTACTGGGAGAAGAAGAGGGATTCGGTGAGGAGGCTGGAAAAGAGGTTAGAGGAGCTCGAATCGGAATATGAAGAGGGACTTCAGACAATAAGTAAGAAGAGAAAGGAGATAATTAATGCTGCAAAAAAGGAAGCAGAGGATATTCTCCAGGGGGCTAACAGGATCATTGAAAACACTGTCAGGGAGATAAAAGAGGCAGAAGCCGAAAAGGAGAAAACCCGTAAGGCAAGACAAAAACTGGACGATTTTCGTGAAGAGTTGAAGTCCAGAGGAACCGATGGCGGTGAATTGAAAGGCAAGAAGTTTGTAAGAGGCAAATCCAAGTCCGGAAAGCCAGAGGAGGGTAGTGAGGTTATCGGCAAAGCAGTTAAAAGTAAGGATGACAGGGCTGCGGAGACCAGGATAGCTCCAGGCAGTTATGTCAAAATGATGGAGTCAGATTCTGCCGGATTAGTTGAGGAGATAAATGACCTGATTGCGACTGTCAGTTTCGGAAACGTAATAGTAAGGCTGCCTCTTGAAAAACTGATACCTTCTTCAAAGGCAGAATATGACCGTCAGCACCGGCGCAGCAGAAAACCGGTGCTCGACTGGGAGACAACTGCAAAGAGAGCGGGATTCAGTCCGAATCTTGATATTCGCGGTATGAGGGCAGGAGAGGCTTTACCTTTGGTACAGGAGTTCCTTGACCGGGCCTGGTCAATCAGCTACCCGGTTATACGCATACTTCATGGCAAAGGATACGGAATACTCCGGCAACAGGTAAGGCAATACCTCTCAACACTTGGTTACATCAGGTCATTTGATGATGCACCCGTTGATCAGGGAGGATCAGGAATTACCGTTGTGGAGCTTGATATATAAAAAGCGGGGACAACCTGCCCCCGCTTTCATCTTAAATCAATATCCGAATATTTCTTTCATTGAGAGTATCTTAACCTGGCCTATCTGGTTCAGAACTCTTAAGTCGAGCAGGTTTTTGTTCCCTACCACAAGATATGAGTATTCTCTTGAGGTAATGAAATCTGTGAAGAATTTCTCCATCTCGGGGAGTGTTATCTCTGAAGCCCTCGACCATGTTTCTGATCTGATATCATGGTCTATACCCTGAAGTTTATAAGAATACCAGGTATTGAAGAGTCCCCTATTTGTTATCCTTTGAGTAGCAATGCTGTTCATCAATCCTTCACATGCAAGCCTGAAAGATTTTTCGTCGCCCGGCAGCCTGTTCATCAGTTCGTTCATTCCGTCAAGAGCTATTCCCAGTTTATCAGCCTGAGTTGACATAAATGCCCTGAAACGAATTGTCTGATCTGAATAGGGAGGCAGCTGTACTGACGCAGTTGCTGTATAAGCAAGTCCTTTGGCTTCACGTATTTCCTGAAAGACTATCGGGCTGAAATAGTTGTTGAATACCTGAATTTCGGGAATTATTTCAGCATCAAGAATTTCAAAGTTGGAAGTGATAGAAATGTTTGCCTGGCTGATATCAAAGTCTACAACATAAACAACCGGTCTGGTGTTAACAACAGGTTCCCTGTTTACCCTTTCAGGAATCACCCGAAGTTCAGCCGGCCGTGCATGTTTTTCTGTTATAAGGTTTTTTACATCCTGAATAGCTGTTGGACCGTAGTATGATATCATAAGCGGATAGCCGGTCATTTCTTTTATGATGTCAGTCAGGTCTTCAGCTTTGAGTTCTTTCAGTTCATTTTCAGGAATCTGGTAGAGTACCGGTGAGTCGGAGCCGTAGAGGCTGTAGCTTTCGAGAGCTGACCTTATTGCGGATAAGTTCTTCTTATTGTCTTCCCTCTCTTTCAGCAGTTTTCCAATATAGGCATCAAGCACGGCCTGATCGGGCTGGATATCGCTGATGACTTTTTCAAGTATCTCCACGGCTTTTTCAAGATTTTCATCAAGGCCTGATATTGTAACATTTGTCATTCTTTCTCCTGAAGACATGGAGAGTGACAGGCCGTACCTGTAGAGCTCTTTTTTAAGCTCCTCTGCATTCATGTCTGAGGTACCCAACAGAGATCCGTAACCGAAAGCCACAGGAAGATTTATATTATGGTCTTTTCCTATTTCTGCCAGATAGGTTAGTGAAAAGAGTCCGTTTACTTCATTAGGAGCATAATAGAGATCGAGACCTTCGCTGATACTTTCCTGTGAAAGTGCTTCATTGAAATTAACGAATACCGGATCTATCGGAACAGACTTCTCAGCAAGTAACTGAGACGCAAATTCAGATTCAAGGTCGCGGTTTATGTTAACCGGTGTTATCTCAGGTTTCTCTACCTTTACCAGACCCGTGTTTTCTCCAATCCGCTTGTAGACTACAGCGTAATTATCAGTCAAAATTTCATTGGCAAATTGAATAACCTCTTCTCTTGTAACTGTCCCGAGTCTGTCTATAAAACTGACATATTCTTCAAAAGGTGTCTCATATATAAAGCTGTTCATCATCATATATGCTCTTGAGAATGAACGCTCAAGAGATCTCATATAGCCTAGTTTGGCATTATTTATTATTGCTTCAAGCATCCAGTCTTCAAAATCACCGTTTTTCAGCAGCTCAAGCTGACTTAACATAAGTTCCTCTACTTCCTCGAGTGTCTGTCCCTGTCTTGGATATCCATCAAGTGAGAAAATACCATAATCTTTAAGGAAAAAAGCAGATGCACTGCTGTTTTTGACTTTCTGTGCCTGATTGAGGTTAATATCCATCAAGCCTGCCTGCCTGTTGAAGAGGAGGCTGCTGATGACAGTTGCCACTGGTTCGTCAGTTGATCCTGATCCTTTTATTCTCCATGCAATGCTTACAAATTCTTCTTCAGGGCCTGTAACTTCACCCTTGCTTATCTGTGTCAGTGGTGTCTCAACCGGTCTTTCAGGCTTGATGACATCTGATTTCTCAATTTTCCCGAAATAGTCGTTAATAAGTTTTACCACCGGTTCAAATTCAAAGTCCCCTGACAGACTTATTGCCATATTGTTTGGGACATAATAGTTGTCGATAAACCTGTTAATTTCTACCATTGAAGGATTTTTCAGGTGTTCCGGCAGTCCGATAATATCGCGTCCGTAAGGATGTTCCGGGAAAAGCATCTTCATCAGCATATTGTTTGCTCTGGTACCGTCCATATCCTGATACATGTTAAACTCTTCATATACAGTTTCAAGTTCGGTATGAAACAACCTGAGTACCACATCAGAGAATCTTTCAGATTCTATTTTTGCCCATTTTTCGATCTCATTTTTTGGGATCTCGCACATGTAAATGGTAGATTCATAGCTCGTACCTGCATTTAGCATATTGTCTCCCAAAGCAGTATATATCTTGTCGAGTTCATTGGTGGCCACATATCCGGCTGCTATATAGCTCAGACTGTCTATTTTTCTGTAAATCGCCTTTTTTTCGGCGGGATCGTCAGTATTACGGTGTTCCTCAAAGAGGTCTGATATCTGGTCAATAAGAATCTTTTCGGCGTCCCAGTTCATTGCACCAATCT
>Ga0334895_1002540_pt1 | contig 15289 bp, 17 predicted proteins | sample GraSluR3_MG_7_FD_207229 | JGI IMG/M metagenome (GOLD analysis project Ga0334895, IMG submission 207229) | Sludge microbial communities from methane-producing bioreactor in Wageningen University, Netherlands - Granular Sludge_31_05-R3 | ecosystem: Engineered > Bioreactor > Anaerobic >... | reverse complement strand
AGCGACGCTTGAGCAGGCTGGTATGAAGCTGACAGGGCTCAGTCCAGATGGGACTCTGGTCGAGGCTGTGGAGATTCCGGCCCATCCATGGTTTGTTGGAGTTCAGTATCACCCAGAATTCAAGAGCCGGCCGGGAAGACCACATCCTCTCTTTCGGGATTTTGTGAAGGCGGCCATCTCGGTGGTTGTGCGCTAGAGAGCTCCTACTGGTAGATGGTGGCTGCCAGGCTTTGTTCCACAGGTTCCTTTCATCAGTTTGCATTGCTTACGTTCATGGCACACCATCCGATCGATGGTGGCGGCACTGATGTATAATAACGGTTCACGATGATCTTCATCGAGACGCAGCCATGCACTCCGAAACAGATCATCAATATTTACCTTGATGAATTCCTTCAACAATTTGGAGCACATGTGGTCGAAATGACGCCATATCTTCAGCACGGAGTTGCATACCGCCTCGTCGTACACCTTCTTACGACCCGCTTTGTGCCGTTTCCCTCCCCGACAAGAGGCCTTCATGCGCAACCCAACCACCTCATCTCTTCTTTTCGTCCAGCTCGTCTTGCCTTCGTTCGCGAGAATGTGGATGGCGTACTTGCGATTGTAGCCTGTGCTATGAAGAAATTCTTCCAGAATGCGACCCTTCTGTTTTTTCCCCGCTCGTTGATACCGTCTCGCGGTCTCTCTCACCAAGGATTTTCTTTCGTCCATCGTCAACCCCATAGTCATTCCTCCACGCTCTCAGCATGAAAGATTCAGTTGCCTTTGGATTAGATTTTTATATGATGCATTACGCAAATAAAGACATTAATTCATAATGAAACCAAGCTCTATGCAAAGAGAATTAGGTATCTCAGAGGTTTGAGTGTAACAAATCAGCGGAATTCACAGCAATACTATCCCGACTTTGCGTTCTCTCATCCCTTGTTCTCACACCACATGAGGGTCTACAGCGATTCGAAGGTGTCCAGACTGCTGAACTCCATCACAAAGGAGCATGCCATCGGCTTCCTTGACAGCTGGAATGCAAAACGGGACCGAAGGCAGCGGCTGTACATCTCCTACGACTCGACCAACAAGAACTGTCAGGCGGGGGATGTCGACATCGTTGAGTTCGGCAAAGCCAAGGACGATAGGGGATGGCCTGTTTTCAATCTTGCCATTGCCTTCGACAAGACCAACCAGGTTCCCCTGTTCTACGAAGAGTGCCCGGGATCCATCAACGATGTCTCCCAGTTCGGTTTTCTTGTGGACAAGGTGATCGAGTATGGCTATAGAAGGATGGGCTTCATTCTGGACAGGGGCTATTTCAGCAAGGACAACATCCGGTACATGGATACCAACGGCTACAGTTTCGTCATCATGGTCAAGGGAATGAAGAGCCTTGTCTCAGCTCTGGTTGCGAGCAAGATGCACACGTTCGAAACTTCACGGGAATGTGCCATCCGGACCTACAGGGTCTACGGGACTTCGGTCAAGGCCCGGCTGTATGCCGATGACACCAGGGACCGCTATTTCCACATCTACTACAATCCTGGACGTCAGGCGGCTGAGAGGGAACAGCTGGAACTGAAAATTGAGAACTACAAGAAATTTTCCGACGTCTCGAAGGTCAGGAGATCTCGTTCAGCAGGAACATCACCCATTACTTCGACATCTACTACGGAAAGGGAGGCAAATTCCTCTACGCACAGGAGAAAGCTTCCGTTATTGAATCAGAACTGGCTCTGTGCGGCTACTTCTGCATCGTCACTTCCGAGAAGATGAGTGCCGAAGAGGCTCTCATCCTCTATAAGGGAAGAGACTCTTCGGAGAAACTGTTCAGCTCAGACAAGACCTTCCTGGGAGGAAGAAGCATGCGGGTCCAGTCCCAGAACGCGCTCTCTGCCAAGATCTTCATCGAATTCGTTGCCCTCATCATACGCAACAGGATCTACTCCCTGCTGAAGGAGGAACTGTTCAGAATAGAAACCAGACCGAACTACATGACGGTTCCCCAAGCCCTCAGGGAACCTGAGAAGATCGAGATGGTCAGGAGGAACCATGGGACATACCGGCTTGACCATGCGGTGACCAAGAGACAGAAGACAATTCTCAATGCGTTCGGCCTTGATGAACAGTATGTGAGGCTCAAGGCAGATGAAATCGGCAGGCTGCTTGCTGACGGCAGCTCTCTGATGGACTCACCCGATACCGAAGGAGATGACGAAGATGGCGAGAACCAAGAGTATTGCTTCAATTGAAGCTCAGATCACAAAAGCTCAGCAAGATCTGGTGAAGGCAAAAGCAAAGTACGATACCATAGCCGACAATCTTGAGAAACTCATGGTACAGAAGAAGGAACATCAGGCCCGCCAGATAATGGATGCCTTCATCAAAAGTGGCAAGAGTTTTCAGGAGATAATCAACTTCCTCAATACTGGTCGAAACTAACCAGTAAGATCCTTGAGTGTAACTTTTATGCAGAGTTCACAGTTAAGAGCAAAACTGTTTCTGACTGCTCCCTCCGGGTTTCAATAGAACATCTCCTTGATGCTCTCGTTGGTGGTTCCCTCCGGGAAAGGGTCCCCAAACCCCAATTCGGTTGCCCTGTCGATACAGGAAAGCACTGTATGTTTTGTTCGCCCCAAGGCTTGATGCGATTGCGGTGACACTGAATCCTTTCGATTTCATCTGAGGGGTCCTCATGTAGTTGGTCATTCTGACCCCCTTGTGAAGTATCCACACAAGATTGCGTGTTACCTCACACTCTACAAGGACCTTGTAATGAAAGAAATTGATAACAGTGCACTTGAGTCCGGATGCCGGTGCGCTTAGGTGCGGAACGACAGTGCAGTTACCGCGTAGAACTCATGATGGTTTGACATGTTCAACATTTCTCTTGAAAAGAGTTGACAATAGCATTAGATGAGATATACTTAAAATATATCTAAAATATATCTAAAATATATCTAAAATATATCTAAAATATATTTGGAGTTTTTTTTATGGGAGTGCATATGATCCACAAGTTTGAGGAAAGAAAAGAACGGAGAAGCGACACAGCTTACCGGCTGATTAAGTTGGCAATTCTCAACGGAGATTTCTACCCGGGAGCTCTGTTATTGGAACAAGACTTGATCGAGAAGTTCAAACTAGGAAGAACTCCAATTCGGGAGGGAGTCCAACGTCTGATTATGGAAGGATTGCTCTATAGCATTCCCCGGAGAGGTGTCTTTGTTTCACAAATTTCAAGCAATGATGCTCATGATTTGTATGAGCTACGGTGCAAACTAGATGCGTTCGCAGCGGAATTGGCTGCAAAAAGAGCAACCCCTGAAGAAATTGCTTCGATGGAAAATCTCGTCGAAGAAAGCTTGCAATTCTCTGAAGAGGAGAAGGTGTTCTTTGATGAAAGGTTTCATATGATGCTCTACAAGGCTTCTCACAACGCTGAATTGGAAAAGACATTGGAACGTTTGTATCAACAGAGTGTTAGGTTGTTCAGTATAAAGGGGTATAAGAGGGAGCCCCTAGACAGTATGCATGATGAATTGGCAGGGATTCTGCAAGCAATCAAGAAGCATGATGCCGAAGGAGCCTCGAAAGCTGCATTGCTACACGTAAAATCAAGAAATTGGTTCGATATAAAAACTCTACTAATTTGAATAGGAGAAGGAATTGCAGGATGAAAGAAAACGTATTGTTCAAGAAGATTTATGGATCAGTAGCCGCAGCGAACATCGGGTCCGCGATGGGTGCAGCTGTCGAATGGGTGAGTGTTCCTGGAGGTGGTTGGAAAGCTATCGAGGATAAGTGGGGATGGGTTGAGGGATTCATGTCTTGGATCCAAAAAGAACGTGATGTCCGCTATTGGAACAACAGTCCCCTGCTTCACTACTATCATATGGATATGGAACCTGGAATGACCGAAGACGGTGCTGAGATTCGCTATCTGCTTGCTTTAGCAATAATTGAAAAGCAAGGAAGAGTCACTGTTGACGATATGGCAGAAGTCTGGAAAAAACACATTAATAGGGAAGATATCGGTAGATTGGTGAACCCTCATATCAAGATCCACTATGATCGTCTTATGGCGGGTGATGGGGTTACTCATATACCACCACGATTTATCGGCGCGATGACACCCTGGCCAGGGTTAGTCGATGCACCGCATATGATCGGCCCTATCGGTATCATCAATGCTGGAGATCCCGAACAAGCGGCATATGATGCTGCTGAAGTATCCTTGCTCTTGCAACCAGCTGAGAGCGGTGGTACTGAATCGAGTAAAGTCATAGCTGCAGCTACAGCAGCAGCTTTCGATCCTCAGGCAACTGTGGATAGTATCATTCAAGCAGCTCGGGAAAACGTATCGATCAATACCAGGGGAATCCTTGATGAAGCGTTGGAACTTGCAGCAAAATACCCCGATATCAAAGAAATCCGTGAGCCGATGAGACAACATTTTGCTCCCACATATCCCTATGCGGATGGTGTTGAGACCGCTGCAGAGGCTATCGCGCTCTTTGCGATCACAAAGGGAGATGTCCGGGATGGAATGATTGGCGCGACCAACCTTGGTCGTGATACCGATTGTATTGGCGGTATGTTAGGCCCGATTTGTGGAGCATTCAAAGGTATAGATGAAGTACCTGCAGAATGGGTAGACCAAGTCGAGACGGCGATTTCCAGAAATGCCTACACAGTGCAAAAAATGGACATGATCAAGCTCTCGGAAGGTCTATACGATGCATTGTCGGCACATAAGTCCAGATTGGATTACCAATCAAAGATGATTGAAGCATTAAGAAGCAAATAACCAAGGAAAACTTGGGAAAAAGGAGAATAGAATGAAAAAAATGATGTTGATCTTGGTGATGCTCCTGGTGGCATCGGTGGGCTTGTTCGCCCAAGGCGGTTCTGAGGTTTCAACTATCGAGTACAAATTGTCACATACGGCAGCAGTCGGAGGGCACTTTGACCTGATTGCCAACAAGTTTGTTGAAACGCTGGACTCAATGAGTGAAGGTCGATTCAAAGGAACAGTGTATCCTGCGGAACAATTGGGCAAAGAGTCCCAGGTAATTCAGAGTGTTCAGAATGGTGTGATTGAATTTACGATTATCGGTCATGATCCTTTGGCTCAGTTTGTCTCCGATTCAGCGGTTCTCAGTCTTCCTTTCCTATTCAAGGACCATGAGCAGGCTTTCGACATCCTAGATGGAGCTGTTGGGCAAGAACTTGAAACGAAACTTGTAGCCAAGAACTTGCACATCTTGGGTTGGAGTAATAATGGTGCTCGTGTTTACACGAATAACACCCGCCCATTAGAGATGCCAGCCGATTTTGTGGGCTTGAAATTCAGGAGTCCTGAGAATCCAGTCAATCTAGCAGTAACCAGCTCCTTGGGCGGTATCCCGTCAGCACTCGCTTACGGTGAAGTATATACTGCTCTTCAACAGAAAACCATCGATGGACAAGAAAATGCAGTCATAAATATCTATCCTTCCAAGCTCCAAGAAGTGCAGAAGTATATGTCAATGACGAACCATATTCTCTCTTTTGTGGTTATCGTTGCCAGTGAAGATTTTTACAACAAGCTTTCGGATGATGATAAAGCACTTGTTGATTCAGCAGCTGAGGTTGCACGTGACTGGCATAGAGGATACGTGGACGACCTGTCAACCGAGTTGACACAGAAGATGATCGATGAGGGTGTCAAAGTCAATTATCCTGCAGATATGAAGCCTTTCCAGGAAGCTACTAAGTCTGTACATGAAGAATATGTTGGCAAGAGTATCAGCGTAGAATTGTACAACAAGATTCTTCAACAGCTGTAGTTGTTTTCATAGGAGTTCGTGATGAGTGTGAATATGTTCATAAAGTTTACTGATGTGTTGGGTTTCGTGATCGAGAAATTGGTTGCGATCGGAACGGGACTCATGTTGATTGTTGTTTCATGCAATGTGTTTGCACGCTATATATTGAAAATTGGACTAACTTGGGCCGAGGAATTCAGTTTACTATTATTTGTTTGGGTCGTATTCCTCGGCTCATATTTGGCTCTTCGCAAAAAGAGTCATCTGGCGCTCACCTTTATGATAAAAAAATTATCACCGAGAGCAACGTTGATAAGCAAAATAATCATTTTGAGTCTTGTTGCTCTCTTCTTGCTAGCATTACTCATAGGTGGTATCGAGTTTGTCAGCAAGGTCGTAGGAATGAATCAAAAGACTCCGCTTCTTGGCATATCCGCTGCTTGGGCATATGCAAGCCTACCAGCTTCTGCTGGTTTGATGTTGATAGACCTGGTGAGAGTCGCATGTTTGAAAGATCATATTCTGCCCTTGGAAGAAGAACAAAGCATTGATTTTAAGTAAAGGAAGGTATCTATATGCAGGTTGCGATCTTAATGTTGTCATTCTTTGTTTTTCTTGCAATTGGTATCCCGATTGCCTTTTCACTTGGTCTTTCTGCATTGGCATATTTGCTTTTGTTTCTCCCGAATGTTCCGTTTTCCACCATCGCACAACAAATGTATGGGGGAGTGAATTCCTTTTCTTTAACTGCGATCCCATTCTTTATTCTCGTTGGTGCGATCATGGACTCAGGAGGAATTTCTAAAAGACTGGTTGATTTTATCAAGACTCTTGTTGGACACAGACGTGGAGGACTAGGTATGATTGCGCTCTTCTCAAGTGTGATCTTCGCAAGTCTCTCCGGGTCTGCAGTGGCCAATGTCGCCGCTACCGGTGCAATAACCATTCCATTGATGAAGAAGAATGGATATCCGAAAGGGATGGCAGCTGCAATTGAATCCTCCAGTAGTAGTCTTGGTGCGGTAGTTCCTCCGAGTTTACCATTTATCGTATATGGAGGACTGACAAGTATCTCCATCGGCTCCCTTTTTCTTGGAGGGTATGTTCCCGGTTTTCTGTTCACAATCCTTATTTTGACACTTCTTAACATCAAGGCAAAGAAACTCCAAGTTCCTGTTGGAGAGAAAGCAGATAACAAGACACGATTTAAATCGTTCTTGCATGCTTTCCCTGCACTGTTGACTCCTTTTCTCATTATGGGAGGAATCCTCGGAGGAATCATGACTCCCACTGAAGCTGGTGCCGTAGGGTGTGTATATGCGTTTGTGGTTTCTTTTGTGGTTTATCATGAATTAACGGTTAAAGATATTCCAAAAATTCTCGTCGATGCGGCTATCACTACAGGGTTTGTGATGTTGGTCATGAGTGTGGCGTCTCTTTTTGGGTGGATCATGGCTTTCGAAAACATACCGACAGCCGTTGCGAAGGGACTGATATCTGTGTTGAAGACTCCCAGCATGTTCATGGTTGGGATTGTACTACTCATGATTATCATCGGAACCTTCATCGACACATTGTCTGCTTTGATAATTCTTGGCCCGGTTCTACTCCCTGCAGCGAACTTGTTGGGAATCGATCCCCTTCATTTTGGGTTGATCCTCTGTATGTCGTTGTCGTTCGGAGTTCTAACACCTCCTGTCGGAACATGTCTCTTCGTAGCTTCCGGAATTGCCGGAACCACTGTAGAAGATACGGCTCACCATGTGATTCCATTCGTGACTATTCTGTTCGGTGGTACCATTATCTTGGCACTGTTCCCTGATTTAATTTTGTGGTTACCACGTCTTACGGGATATGGAGGCTAATAGATCTTAAACTGTAACTTTCTAAACTTAGGGCTCCCTATCTGGGAGCCTTGATCATATAAATTATTTCATTGCAAACAAATTCAAGCTTTTCTTCCATGGATGTTTGTGTTATGATAGGGATACCTAAATAGGGAGACTTGTCATGACGCAAAAACCCGACTTCGTCCAGGCTTTCGTACGGCCAGCAGGTACAGAGATCAAGCTCATCAACGGTCACTATTATCTCTATGAGCGCAAGAGCGTCTACGATCCTGCGACCAAGAAGAAGCGCAAGAAGTCAGGTGCGTTGCTCGGAACCATCACCGAAGAAGGATTCGTCCCAAAGAAGGAGAAGGTCGCCCAGGATCAGCTCAGGGAGATTCAGTGCGTCGAATACGGTGCCTGTTCCTACCTGCACCAAGCGAATGGGCCGATGATGGATGAGCTTGCAAGGGTGTTTCCTTCCTCCTGGAAGATGCTGTTCACCCTTGCCTGTATAAAATGCCTCGGCGAGCCTTCGCTGAAGCGGGTGCAGTCTTCCTATGAAGGTAGCTACTTGTCAGTGCTGTTCCCGAAACTCGCTCTCTCCGGTGCGAGTCTCACCACTGCATTGAGAGAGCTTGGAAGGGATAGGGAAGGTATCCGATCCTACATGAAGAACGGACTGTTGGACTTCGGTGGCTACATCCTTGTCGACGGCCACCGGATCATCAGTGAGTCCAAGGGGCTTCCCTACGCCCAGCTGGGCTATGACAGCCAAATGCGTTTCGCGCCACAGGTAAACCTGCTGTATCTGTTCGGACGGAAGGATGGGCTGAGACTTCCCCTGTACTACAAGCAATTCCCAGGCAGTGTGCCGGATTGTCTCGCTCTGCCAGACATCGCGGGCGAAGCGGGCATCGAAGGCACCTCAATCACTGTTATCGCGGACAAGGGTTTCGGTTCTGACGATGACTTCACTGCTATCACCGGTAGTGGCATGCACTATATCATCCCACTGAGGAGAAACACCACCGAGGTTCAGATCCCTGACAATATCTCGCTGTATGCCAATGTCTTCAATTCTCGCCAACGCAGTGTGTTCTGGACCTCCACTGAGAAGGACGGCTACAAGGTCGTGGTCTACTACGACATGCTGCTGGCCATGTACGAGACTAACGATGCCATCTCCCGGTTGGAGAGAAAGAACAACACTACCGACTCTGCTCTCGTCAAAGAGCAGGATCGGCGCAAGAAAGGCAAGGGGAAGCTCACCGACGAACAGATAGCCGACATGCAGAGCATCGATGTTGCAGCCAACGTCCAGGCCCGTAGCGAGATGGGAACTCTGATCGTGAAAACCGATCGGCTCGATCTTGGCGAGGCGCAGATCTATGCACTGTACAAGACCCGACAGGAGATTGAACAGAACTTCAAGTGCTACGACGACACCCTTGAGCTGGACGCCAGCTTCATGCAGGACCCCGAAGCCTTCGAGGGTTGGCTGTTCATTAACCACCTTGCTCTGCAGATGCTGTACGGCATTCTAGACTATGTAGCACAGGCTGAGCTTACCAGTAAGTATTCCTTCAAAGATATCATCAGGACGCTGGAGGGCATCAGGGCCAACAAGATCAACGGTACGTGGCGTCTGACGAAGTTTACCAAAAGTACAAAGAAGCTCTGTGCAGATCTGGGCATCGACATAGAGGGTCCTTTAGTCGGATAGGGAAACCTAAAAACTGAAAGTTACGGACTAATTCAAGATCTTTTCTGATACCACTTTCCCGGGCAATCTGCTCAAGCAACCAGATGTCACCATAGAAACGATTCACATCCGTACCATCGAAGGCGGGTCGCCCTTTCTCCCGATAACCGGAAAGCTTATGGATTTCACTCAAGTCCCATTCGGAGGGAAAATCGAAGGCGGCCATCTCTGTGGTTGTGCGCTAGAGAGCTCCTACTGGTAGATGGTGGCTGCCAGCATGGTGAGAAGAATGGAAACCAGGCAGTCCAGAGAGATGGTCCGATTGATATAGGAACTATTGTAGGGATCACCTTGACGTACGAGCATGGAGGGTAGAAAAGTGGGGGGAGTGAGGGCCATCATGACAAGTGCATACCGATAGATTGCATCCATCTGGAGCCACTGATCGATGATGAAGTGATTGATCGACAACACAAAGAGAAGGAGAAAGGTTTTTCTTACCAGGATTGTCACGAGTGAGAGTTTCATTCCACTCTTTCCCACTTGAATGCCATAACCGATGATGATGGTGATGAGAGGTACCGTTATCGAGCCAAGAAGATTCAGGAACGCTCCGAACGAAGTGACAATGTCATGCAACGCTGAAGGGACAGAGAGTTGTCCTAGAATGATGCCTGCTACCATGGCCATGGATATGGGGTTGGTCAGGAAACCTTTGATGGCTGTAACTGGATGCTGTTTTCCATGCTGTCTGAGACCTGTCATGATGGATACGAGAAATGTGAAGACAAATAGGGTCTGACCGATTCCGAAGAACGCAATTTTTCCCAGATGTTCGATTCCATACAAGGATATGAATAGAGCATACCCGAACATACCCATCTCGAAGCCTCCCATGAGAACAGGGAAGTAGGGAGTCTTGATGTGCGCAATTCTGGCGACAATCGTGCCAACGAAGAACATTGTCAGGCAGAGAAGGTAGATGACTGGGATCATGATGAAGTAGGACGCCTGAACATCCAATGAGAGAAACGCCCTGAACAGCAGTGCCGGAAGGCTGAAGGTGAGGACGAACTTCCTGATTTCACCTATCGTCCTTTCACTGAAGAATGAGACTCTTCGAAGAAGGTAGCCAAATGCAAATAGTAGCAGTATGGGTAGTGTTGCCAGAATATGTGAAATCATCGTAACCTCAAATATTTGTGATAAAAAAACGTTTTCTAATAGTATCTTGGAATCTATTAAAACACAACAGATATTATAATAACAGAAATTATGGTATGACTTTTCTCAATTATTATCTTGACAGCTACTGAGGAGTGTGTTAGTTTCTTCATAGAAAACGTTTTCTATAAACGCATGGAGGTATAACATGAAAAGAACAAGTGCTCTCATACTTGTGCTGGTGTTGGTTTCGTCGATGGTTATGTTTGCGGCGGGCCAAGCGGATACTTCAGGAACAAAACCCGTTGTCCTGAGATATGCACACGTTGGAATTGCTGGAGAAATTCAGACTCGTTACGCGCAGGGTCTGGCTGACATGGTGAAAGAGCGTACGAATGGTGCTGTACAGATACAGGTGTTCCCGAACAGTCAGCTTGGTGGAGCCAATGAGATGACGGACGGAATCAAGTCCGGTGCAATCGACATGGGACACCACGATTTTGCGACGTTGGGTAAGTACTTCGCCGATGTGGCTGTTTTCAATGCTCCCTATATCTATCGAGATGCGGATCATGCTCTTCTCGCGACCAATCCTGAAACATCGGAAGCATTGCAGAAAATCAATGAAGAGCTCGTGAAGGTTGCTGGTATTCGTGTCATCGGCAGTAACTATCGTGGAGCACGCCAGCTTTCCATGAACACCCCCATCTATGCACCGGAGGATCTGAGAGGGAGAAAGGTTCGCGGAACGCCAGTTGCTTTGTGGATGTCCATGATTCGTGGAATGGGAGCCATTCCAACTCCAGTTGAGATCTCCGAGCTCTACACTGCGCTGCTCACCGGTCTTGTGGAAGGACAGGAAAACCCCATCACGAACATCTACACACAGAAGTTTCATGAAGTGCAGGACTATGTCATGATGACCGGTCACATGCAGGCTGTTTTGGCTACGTTCATCAACGAGAGATCCTGGCAGCGTCTCGGTCCCGAAAATCAGGCGATAGTGAACGAGTGTCTGCAGGAGATGGCTCTCAAGTCACTCGAATGGACACGTGCTGAAGAGGATCCTGTCATTGAGGAGATGAAGGCTCATGGAGTGACATTCATCACAGAGGCAGAAGGTCTGCGAAATGACCTGTTCCAGCAGTCGGTGAATGCTCAGGTTGCAGTCGATTTCCCAACCTGGACTCCGTACATCCAGATGATTCAATCGATGTAATCGTCTTGAGAAATCAGATGGTGGCATGCGGAGTGTCATACCACTCCCGTGCCCCCATCTTTGTGTCTAGTTGAAGACAGGAGAAGTCATGTCATTTGTAAAACGAATAAGAGATATTGATGCATTGGTAGGGATAATCAGTCTTGCCCTCCTCATAGGAACCATTCTGCTTCAAGTCCTTCTGCGATTCGTCTTCTCGAAACCGCTTATGGGAGCTGAAGAGATGACCCGATATCTTGTGATATGTGTGGTCATGTTTCCGCTGGCATATTCGGAAAGATCCGGAAGTACCATCATCATGGAAGAGATCCAATCCATGTTCCCTCGAGTGCTGAGAGTTTCCATCAATATGGCAGCCCACATCCTTTCGACTGTTGCCTATGCTGTGGTCGCCGTATCTTCCTATAGTGTTCTCATCAACAATGCCACGAACAAGACTGCAACGTTGGAAATGCCGTTCTGGCTGTTTTTCCTTCCCTCTGTCGTAGGCCTTACCGCTATGACGGGTGTAAGAGTCATTGTAGTCTTCTGTAAAATCACAAAAAGGAATCTACCATGGGAATCGCAGTAATTGTCATTTTCATCACATTGTTCTTCATTGGGTTCCCGGTTGCTGTTTCGATTCTGGTGCCTAGCATCTGGTATATCATCGGTCGGGGACTACCCTTGGAAATGATCGCACAACGTATGCAGTATGCCTTGGACTCATATACCTTGGCAGCGGTCCCTCTGTTCATACTCGTGGGAAATCTCATGAACTCATCAGGGATAACGACCCGTATGTTCAATTTCGCCGACCGATTGGTGGGGCGATTTCCCGGAGGACTTGCTCAGGTGAACATCTTTGCCAGCCTTGTCTTCGCAGGCATGTCAGGAGCGGCTCTCGCCGATGTGGGTGGCTTGGGTCAGATTGAGATCAAGGCTATGGAGGAGAAGGGTTTCAGAAAAGATTTCGCCTCTGCCATAACCATTGCATCGGCTACTGTCGGACCCATTTTCCCTCCGAGTGTTCCCCTGGTCATCTATGGCTCGATTGCAGGAGTCTCCGTAATCAGACTCCTCCTTTCCGGGATAGTTCCCGCCATCCTGGCAGTTGCGTTGATGATGGTACTCACTGGATATCTGGCAATCAAGAGAGGATATCCACGAGCAGAGAAATGGCCGACCTTCAAAGAGATCGCTGGAGCCTTCCTTCCTGCGCTTCCTGCATTGCTTACGCCGATCATTCTCATCATCGGAATGCTGACAGGCATCTTCACTCCTACGGAGGCCTCAGCGCTGACAGTTCTGTATGTTTTTCTCATCAGTGCGTTCTATCGAGAGTTGACACTGAAAGGGATCATAGAAGCGCTTGCAGAGACGGTGAAGTCCACCGCATCTGTTCTGATCATAGTTGCCGCGGCTTCACTTTTTGGCTGGATTCTTGCTGTAGAGCAGATACCTCAGATGTTCTCCTCGTTTCTATTGTCCATCTCCCAAAATCCATTCGTGCTCCTGGCAATACTCAATCTCATGCTACTCGTGGTGGGAACCATGTTGGACAGTACCACAGCAATACTATTGTTGGTCCCGATCATCATTCCCCCATTGGTTGGTGTCGGCATCGACCCGATTCACCTAGGGATTGTCTTCGTATTCAACATCATGGTTGGACTTGTGACTCCCCCAATGGGTCTATCGCTGTTCATGGTGAGCAAAGTTGCACGAGTACCGATCAACAAGGTGATCAGACAGGTTGCACCATACTATATTCCGCTCTTTTTGACATTGATCATTGTAACGTATGTGCCGGGGCTTATCCTCTGGCTTCCCAATCTTATGAACTAATAACTGGAGAATGTAATGAAAGTAGAGAAAGTATCGTCAAAGAATGTTGTGTTGGTCAGACTGAACCCTGGTGATGATGTCCTGGTGAAGCTTCGAGAGGCAGTAAAGGAGAACGAGATTGGTAATGCAGTCATCCTTGCAGGTGTTGGATCGGTCATCAGTCATCATTTCCATGTAGTTTCCAGCACCACCAATCCTCCGAACGAGTATTTTTCAAAAGGCGAGGCTGCTGCAGATATCGTGAACATCAATGGAATGGTGATCAACGGGAGGGTACACGCTCACATTACCTTCTCAAACGAAAAGGTAGCATACGGGGGTCATCTGGAACTGGGATGTGAAGTCCTGACATTCACTGTTCTGGTGCTTGCCGAAGTTGATGCCGATCTCGATAAATGGGATAGTATTGGAGCTCTCGAAGAGCTCGTGTGACCCTATGACGAGAAATCGTGCTACAATGAAGTACGGCTTATTGCAATCTTGACTGATGGAAAGTGATGGAAGAGATGGATGTTGAGAAAGATCGTGTAACCATATTCGATGTAGCGGAGGCTGCCGAAGTTTCGATTTCGACAGTCTCTCGCGTGATGAACGGAAACTATCCTGTCAAGGATGAGTTGCGAGATCGTGTGAACAAGGCAGTCAAGAATTTGGGGTACATGCCCGACTCCGTTGCGCGTGGAATGAAAAGCAAACGTCGATATGCGATTGGTCTGGTGGTGAGTGATATCACGAACAGGCATTTCACCGTGATCAGCAAGGCTATCGACGATCTATTGAGTCCTCAAGGATATAGCCTCATCGTGTGCAATACCGACTCCAACAGGGAGCGCGAAGCCCGAGCAATCAGGATGTTACTGTCAAATCGCATCGATGGCTTGATCATAAATACCTCAGGTAAGAATGATTCCTACATTGCCTCCATAAGCAAAAAACTTCCAGTCGTGCTCCTTCATCGTCATATCGATGCGACCCATTTCCATGGCGATTATGTAGGAAGCGACAACTATCATGCCTGTGCGCAATTGGCAATGCAGGCTGTCAGCGCTGGTCATAGAGACATGGCAATCATTACGAGCGATCGGACAATCAGTACATTCAACGAGAGAACCCAAGGATTCATCGATACGCTGAAAGCTCTCAAGGTGAATATCGATGAAGAGATGATTCTCGAGACTCCCTATACTGAAGAGGGAGGGTATGATGCGTTCGGTGATTTGATTTCCAGAAAAACGAATATCACCCTGCTTGTGATCATGAACAATGCCACTGCCATTGGTGCAATTCGGTATGCTAAGGAACATGGCATACAGATTCCGGAGGAAGTTTCACTGCTCTCCTTCGGAGACATCTTGAATGCGAATCTTATGTTCTTCCAGCCAACTTTCATTGCCCAGAAACCTGTGGAAGTAGGCATCAAGGCTGCACAACTCATTCTTGATAGACTCGACGAGCCTGACAGACTGCCAGAAGAGTGTATCATCAATACCCAGATCGAACAGGGGAATTCCCTGAGAATCCTCACAAAGTAGCAGCTCACTTTCGAGTACCAATCTGCCTTTCCCATAGTTGAATTATCTCAAACAATCAAGAAATCACTTGACGCTCCTGATGCAGTGTGAGTATGTTTTGGGGGACTGTCAGGGGTGGATGGCAGATCATACAGCGAAAGTGCATGACCTCAAGACGTTTGCAGAACATAACTGGTATGCACATATGGGAAAGACATGAGCAAGAAAGA
>Ga0334895_1002538_pt1 | contig 15308 bp, 17 predicted proteins | sample GraSluR3_MG_7_FD_207229 | JGI IMG/M metagenome (GOLD analysis project Ga0334895, IMG submission 207229) | Sludge microbial communities from methane-producing bioreactor in Wageningen University, Netherlands - Granular Sludge_31_05-R3 | ecosystem: Engineered > Bioreactor > Anaerobic >... | reverse complement strand
GCAGCAGCCCGCGATCTGGCTCAAAAACACAGGAGCAAAAGTGATTTGACGATGATTGATGCCTACCGTAAAGTGCTGGATAAAAGAAGAAAGGAGCTTTCAAAATTCAACAGAATGCAAAATGAAAACCGGCCGTAAGTTAACATTGCTGGTTTTTGCCGGACTGTTTTTATCCGCCTGCAATACATCAATATTTTAAATCAGCGAAAAATGGACATAAAACGAATTGAGCACCAGTTTAACCCGGAATTCTTACTTATACAATGAAAACAGCCGGCCCAAACCGGACCAGCTGCTTCGTTATGAAATACTTTTAAATTTTCAGTTCAATTCCAGCATGACAATCGATTTTGAAGGAAGATTAACGGTCAGTGAGTTCCCATTTACTTTTACATCACTGAAATTTTTTGAATAAACTTCCTCCGGTTTCCCGAAATCGTTAAAGGAATCCACCTTTTCGGCAGTTACTATTTCACCTTTGTTGAAATTCACTTTGTCGAGTCCGCGCAATTCACACGAGATGCTCACTGCCTTATTGGGATTCAGGTTGCTGATGGTAATATGAATTTTTCCGTCTTCCGATTTTGATGCTGATGTTGAAATGGCCGGAATGCTTTTGCCATCCAGCTCATAATTTTCCGAAACCAAATCGGTTGGCAATAATGTAGCGTCCTGGTGCACCTTATACATTTTAAACACATAATAGGTGGGTGTTTTAACAATTTCAGCATCTTTTGTTAAAAGCATAGACTGAAGCACATTCACCGTTTGGGCAATATTAGCCATTTTTACCCTGTGGCAATATTTGTTGAACAGGTCGAGGTTAACCGCTGCTACCATAGCATCGCGCAGTGTGTTTTGCTGGTAAAGGAATCCGGGATTGGTACCTGGCTCTACATCGTGCCATACTCCCCACTCGTCAACCAACAGTCCTACGCGGTTGCGTGGATCATACCTGTCCATAATGTTGATGTGGTTCTTCAGCAATTCATCCATGAAAAGTGTTTTACTCATGGTTTGAAAATATTCTTCTTCTGTGAATTGTGTTGCAGAGCCTTTTCGGTTCCAGTTGTGTGTGATGGTGTAATAATGCAGCGAAATTCCCTGGAAACTTCTGCCGGGATTTCCGTATTTCATCAGGGTTTCCATCCAGTGGTAATCGGAATCGCTGGGCCCGCAGGCGATTTTGTATAGCCGGTTATCGCCGTAGTCTTTGGTGTAGGTAGAATAGCGTTTCATTTCGTTGGTGTAGTACTCCGCTGTCATGTTACCGCCGCATCCCCAGTTTTCGTTGCCTAGGTTCCAGTATTTTACGCCCCACGGCTCTTCCTGTCCGTTGGCTTTCCGAAGGTCGGTCATCGGACTGATGTTGCCCGAGTTGAGATATTCCACCCACTGCGACATTTCCTGAACCGTTCCGCTGCCCAGGTTGCCGTTAATCACCGGCTCGGCATCCAGTTGCCGGCACAGTTCCATAAATTCGTGCGTGCCAAAGTGGTTGTTTTCTGTCACGCCGCCCCAGTGCGTGTTAATCATGGTTGGCCGCTGGTCGCGCGGACCAATGCCGTCCATCCAGTGGTATTCGTCGGCAAAGCAACCGCCGGGCCAGCGCAGGTTGGGAATACCCATTTCACGCAATGCGTCCACCACATCGTTACGGATTCCGCTGGTGTTTGAAATATCGGAATCTTCACCCACCCAATATCCGCCGTAAATACAGCGGCCAAGGTGTTCCGAAAAGTGGCCGTAGATGTGCCGGCTGATTTTTTCCTTGCCGAGGTCGGTGTTCACTACAATTTTGTTTTGTGCCGTTGAAAAGAGCACAGAAAAAACAAAAACAATGCTGAAAAATCTTTTTAACTTCATTTTACTGGCTTTTGGTTTATACTCATTTATTTTGAAAATAAAGATAGAAAAAAAGTAATAAATACTTTCATTATTTTGAAAATTTTTCAAAAATGAATGCATCAGGAATTCCTGCCCAAGTTCTTACGTTTGCCGACCATATCTGGAGCGCATGTTTACATAAATATCAAAACATCGATAAGAATCGACCCCAGCGGGGTCGTATGTTTATAGCAAAATCGGCTAAAAAAGAAACAATTCGACTCCGGCTGGAGTCGAATAAATTTTATTATTGATATTTCTATAAACATATAATCCCTCCGGGATTAAAAAGAAAGTCAACAAATTAACAACCTTAATGAGATTGTATTTTTATAACAACTTTATCCCGTCAGATTTAAACTCAATTAGCTTTTTCTTATAGAGATTTCCAACTGCCTTTTTGAAATTCTTTTTACTAATTCCCAGTAAGGCCTGAATAATTTCCGGGGAGGTTTTGTCGTTTAACGCCAAAAAGCCATTGTTCTCGCGCAGCGTTTCAAGCAGTTTTTCTGAAATGGGATCAATCTTTCCGTAACCTGGTTTTTCCAGCAGCAAATCAATTTTATCGTCGTCCCTGATTTTATTGATATAACCTTCGAGCTTTTCACCGGGCGAAAGCGGTCTGAAAACCTGATTCTTATACAAAATTCCCCAATGCTGGTTATTCACTATTGCTTTGTATCCGATTTCCGTTTCCTCGGCAATAAGCAAATCCACTTTTTCGCCGGGCTGATAATCAGGAGGAACATTGTCGAGATACTTATCGATTTTTGCGGATGCAGCAATGCGGTTGGTTAATTTATCCAGAAAAACAAAAACCAGGTATTGCCTGTCTTCCGTCATTTTTGCTTTTTGTTCGCTTAGGGGCACCAGCAAATCTTTGGGCAGTCCCCAGTCGAGAAAAGCCCCGAACCGGTTGGTTTCAATCACTTTTAAAAACGCAAATTCGCCCACCATAGCCAGCGGGTTTTCAGTGGTTGCCACCAGCCGGTCTTCCGAATCGGAATAGACGAATACCGTAGCCTGCTCACTGGCTTTTACCTCATCTGTTACAAACTTGCGGGGCATTAAAATTTCACCCAGGTTTTCGCCATCGAGGTAAACCCCGTTCTCCGTTTCCCGAACTACGTTCAGGGTATTTATTTTTCCAATTTCTGCCAAGGTATTCTTATTTATAAAACTGTTTCTATTTTTCAATACACTTATTCTGCTGTTATTCAGCAAAAATGAGAAATATTCTTTTTTGAAAGGTGAAAAATTTTTACTTTTACAAGAATAGGACAGAATTTTAGAAACCAATAAAAAAAAACAGAAGGCACGCAACCAAATTTCAACTTTCAGCATCTTAACAAACAAAACAATAACTTTTAAAATCAATAGTATGATGAAACACGGTCCATAACCACCATTAAAACGAAGATTTCCCGGAAAACTACAAGGTGGAAATTCTCCGGAATCCTACCAAACAAAGGCAAAGAAGCCGTCCCGATTTGCTCTCTCACCCGGTAGTATAACTACCCAGGATACCGAAAAAATTTGAAAACCAAAAAATCCTTTTAATTCTTAAAAACAAATATCATGAAAATCAAAATTTTTAAATTGAGCTTAATTGCCTTGCTGCTTAGCTTTATATCAGCAGGATGCCAAAAAGACGACATTTTTGAACTCGATATTGGAGACGAAAATGCCGTAATCCTAAAAGAAATAGATGGCATTGAATTTAAATTTTGCCTGTTAAATGAGCAGGGGAAGCCTGCTACAGTCTTCGATGAAGGCGAGAATTTTACCTTTCTGTTTGCCATTAAAAATAACAGATCTGAATCTCTACCATTTTATGACTACGGGTACTATGAACTGGATGATTTCCTTGCAGTAAAATCTGAAGGGAAATCTTATGGACAACCTTTTATTTTTGAAGGATATAGTACAACGGAAGAAATAAGATGGCTACTTTCAGGTGTTTCCAATGAATTGGGTTATAATTTCATGGTCCCCTGGCATGATGAAAGGGATGAATGGCAATTGCATTGGGGATTTTTTGAGAGTGCTAAACAGCCTTTTTTAGAGAAGGGTACGTATTACACTCAATTTGCCTATAGTTTCACCTTTGGAATGCCTAAAGAGCCTGAATTGGAAACAGGTTTAATATCGTTTAAAATTAATTTTGAGATAAAATAACCAAAATCATGAAAAAACTTATAGCAGTTATGTTAATATTAGGGGAGGTGATGGCTTCTTTAGCCCAGATCCCTACAAAAATGTTTGAAAAAAACAAAGCCTTTGAAAAACATCCCAATTTTCAAAACTCCCGAAACATCGCACCTGAAAATAAAATGCCTGCTTTTGATGTGACTCCTTTACTGGAAGAAGACGAAGCAGTAAAAGACATGGATATACCGTTCAGGTTTGGAAAAAGTTTTGATGTCAACCTGGGCCTGAAAGATGGGAAATGGATAAAAACAGATTCTACAGAAATCTGGAGCCTTAAAATTTCTTCACCAAAAGCCTATTCCTTGAATTTTATTTTTTCAGATTTATATCTTCCGGAAGGTGCCGAGTTACACATTTTTAATGAGGATGGCTCGATGGTGTATGGGCCGGTTACTGAAAAACAAAACCAACATGGGAAGACTTATCTAACTGATATTATTCAGGGCGATGCTACAGTTATTCAATTATCTGTTCCTATTAATTCTATAGAAAGACCCAAATTAGTCATTCAAAACGTAATACATGGATATAAAAAGATTTATCCTGATCCTTCCTTGGAAGATATCGGTTATGGTGAATCAGGTTGGTGTGTCAGAGATGAGGATATCGTATGTTATCCAGCTTGGAGTGAAGAATCAGATGGAGTAGTTCAAATACTTTTAGCAAATGGACAGGAATTATGTTCTGGCTCATTGCTCAATAACACAGCGCAGGATTATCGACCATTTATCCTTACGGCATTTCATTGTATCGATGCGGATAAAAATGGGGTGCTAAGTGCAGGGGAGGTTGGAGTAGCAGAAGAATGGTTGGTTCGTTTCCGTTTTAGACACAGGTACTGCACCGATAGTGAATATATTTTTGATAATGTGATTACGTTTGACGACACACATTTCAGGGCGGCCTGGCATCCTACAGATTTTGCTTTGGTTGAATTACAGGATGATATTTTACGGGATGTATTTTCTGTTGGCCAAAAAGTATGGCTGGGTTGGGATCATACAGGAACTACCCCTTCAACAGTTACATGTATTCATCATCCTGCTGGTGATGTAATGAAATATACTTATGATGGTGAATCACCTTCAATTACTAATTATGGTGGCACAAATAATTCTCATTGGTTTGTAGATGATTGGGATATTGGCAATACAGAGGGAGGATCGTCAGGTTCACCACTTTTTGATCAAAATAAAAGAGTAATAGGTCAGGACCATGCGGGCGATGGAGAACCAATATGCGATGAAGATAAAGGGACTTATTTTGGAAGTCTTAGTCTTTCCTGGGATGGAGATAGCACCAATGCTACCCGTCTGAGCAATTGGTTAGATCCACTTGGAACAGGGGCAACTACATTGAATTCTGTACGCCCAGCTCCTGAATATTCAGGCATTCCTGAACAGCTGTGTTCTAGTACATCATTTTCTGTAATCAACCTTCCACCTGGTTACTCTTTTCAGCAATGGAACGGGAGTAATGTAACATTTTCAAATAATACGTCAAACCCGGTCCAGGTAACCCCCGGGTCCAATGGTGCCGGATGGGTTGAAGCTGTTGTAAATACGGGATGGGGCAATTATACCATGGAAAGGGTATATTTTTGGTGTGGTCCCCCGCAGTTTTCATACATTACGGGGCCAACAAGTACGCCCAATTACCAGTGGGCAACTTATTACGTAGAACCTTATGATACTTTAATGGGATTACAGAGTAATAATGATTATTCCTGGACACTTAATCCCTTAAATGGTAACTCTCTTTATAATTATGGACGTTCAGTAGATATCGCTTTTTACAACTCAGGTTCCTACCAACTTGTGGTACGGGCAGAAAATGATTGCGGGTTTGGACCTTATACCATGGCAAGTATTTATGTGTATGATGCAAAAAGTTTGTCAATCACGCCAAACCCCGCAAATGGTGAAGTGACTGTAGCAATTGAATCGACTGACAAAAACGAACTTATTGTTTCAGAATGGGATTTGGAAATCTTTTCCGAAACAATGTTGTTGAAAGAGAAAAAAACCAAACTAAAAGGTAAAAGTACAACCATACAAACCGCTGATTGGATGGAAGGGATTTATATGGTGCGTGTAAAATACAAGGATGAAATTTTAACCGGAAAACTTATTGTGAAGCGATAGAATTTTTTTACTTGTAATTAACCAAACTTTCAGAATTTCATTCAGAAGTCTGAAGGACTCCAATGGAGAACCGTAGTTAATAAAACAATAATAATTAATTATGAACTTAAAATTTTCAAAAATTAAAACACCATTTTTAACACTACTAACTTTTATGCTGCTTTTTGCAGCCTGCGAAAAAGACCCGTTTGAAGCCAGCTCCGGCACCTTTACCGACGAGCGCGACGGCCGCGAATACAAATGGGTAAAAATTGGCGACCAGATTTGGATGGCCGAAAACCTGGCCTATGTGCCCTATGTGTGCGCTCCCGACTCGCAGTGCGGAATCTGGATATACGGTTACGACGGCGAAGGTTCTTATGGCACCAACTACCACACCTATGGCGCACTCTATGACTGGGAAACCACCATGGAAGTATGCCCCGAAGGCTGGCATCTCCCCTCCGATGAGGAATGGATGGAACTCGAACGTTACCTTGGAATGAAAGAAAAAGAAATTGATCTTTGGGCATGCAGAGGATCAGATGTAAACATTGGAGGGAAACTTGCTGCAACAGGTAATAATTACTGGAGTGAATCATTTGTAAGGACAAATGAAACTGGCTTTACTGCTTTACCTGGAGGAGAAAGAAATATCTGGAATGTTGAAGATATGTTTCATTTCAAATCAATAAATAGCATTTCAACATTTTGGACTAGTTCTGACTTTGATGAAAAACATGCCATTAACAGAACAATTGTAAATGGTGGTTGCATACGTAGGATGATAGAATTCAAAAATGCTGGCTTTTCAATAAGATGTATTAAAAACTAATCATAAAAAGTATAACAATGAAATTTATAATAACACTACTAACTTTAATGCTGCTTTTTGCAGCCTGCGAAAAAGACCCGTTTGAAGCCAGCTCCGGTACCTTTACCGATGAGCGCGACGGCCGCGAATACAAATGGGTAAAAATAGGCGACCAGATTTGGATGGCCGAAAACCTGGCCTATGTGCCCTATGTGTGCGCTCCCGACTCGCAGTGCGGAATCTGGATATACGGTTACAACGGCGAAGGTTCTTATGGCACCAACTACCACACCTACGGCGCCCTGTACGACTTTGAAACTGCCATGGAAGTGTGCCCCGAAGGCTGGCACCTCCCTTCCGACGAGGAATGGATGGAACTGGAACGTTTCCTGGGAATGGAAGAAGACGCACTTTATGATATGGACAATCTCTTTCGCGGTCAAGTATCAGGAATAGGTGGAAAACTAAAAGAAACAGGACTAACTTATTGGAAGGCACCAAATGAAGGTGCAACCAATGAGACTGGATTTTCCGCATTACCGGGAGGAGGAAAATACAACAGATATCTTTCAATTAAAGAGGTCGGATGTTTTTGGACTTCTACTAAACAAGATTCAAATGAGGCAATTACAAGGATTTATTCTTCAAATCACGGAGGTAGTGGTAGATATACTAATAATTTAAGAGATGGTTTATCTGTACGCTGTGTTAAAAATTAAAAATAACCTTTTATAAACCTTAAAAATAACCATAGAAATGAAAAAGTTAATAATCACCCTAATAATGATAACAGGCATTAATTTTACTTTACTGGCACAACCTTCATTTTTTTCCTGGCAAAGACCGCAAGATGGTGATAATAGAGGAAATAATTACATCTCCCCGAAAAAGGATCAAGGTGAACAAAGCCCCTGTCATATTTTTGCAGCCGTAGCAGCCGTTGAGGCAATGAGTCACATTTATTTCAATAAACCTTTTTCAATAGGTTCTAATGGGATAGACCTTGCAGAAAGGGAGATTTATTCATGGTGCTCCGGATATGGTGGGCCACTTGGATCTGCTTTCGTCTCTGAAGCACTTCATTATATCGATACAACCGGCATAATAAATGAAAGTTGCTTCCCTTATCCCGATAGTACACCTTTCTACACCGATTGCTCAACTATGTGTGCCAATCCTGACTTAACTATGGAGCTATCTTCAAAAGTTTTTCAAAAATTTTCTTCGGAACCTTAAAAACAGTCCCGTGCCGGGTTCCTTCCGGAAAATGAATCTGTTCGGAAATGTCTTCCCAGTTGTTGAGGTCGGACGAACGCACTGCACCCATCTTCCGTTCGATGTATTTATCGAAATAGACCACCCAATGTTCGCCGATTTTCATCGGAGTCGGTCCTTCGGCCCAGTAATCGCCGGTAATGGGCTCCGAAGGTTTGCTGTAGCCTTCTGTAAGCCGATCACTGGTGGCCACGCGGATATTTTTCTCGGCCGGGTGCCGGGTTTCATCTTTCAGAAAAAGAATGTATTTCCCGTCTTCCTTCACCAGCGTGCCGTCAATTACATTAAAACTCTGGTCGTAAAACAATTGGGTTTCGCTGAAGGTTTCAAAATCTTTGGTGGTTACGTAATACATGCGGTGGTTGTAGCCATCGTCGCCGGTGGATGCACTTTCGGGAAACCGGCCGGGAATGGTGGTTGACCAGAAAATGATGTACCGTTCCGATGCGTCATCGTAAAAAACCTCCGGCGCCCAGCAGTTGCGGGCCGTGGGTTCGTGCTCCATCACCGGAATGTACTTTTGCTCCGACCAGTTGAATAAATCTTCGGAACTGGCGTACCCGATTCCCTTTTCGTTCCAGCTTACCGTCCACACCATGTGAAATTTACCGTCGGGACCGGAAATAATGCACGGGTCGCGCATGAGCTTGTCGTTGCCCACCTGCGGCTCTAAAAACGATTGGTTGTTGTTCAGCGCCTCCCAGGTAAAGCCGTCGTAACTGTAAGCCAGGTGCAAACCATCTTCACCATTTCCCTGAAAAAAGGAAAACATATACACTTCTTTTTCCTGCTTAGCGCATCCGACCATCAAAAACAGGAAAATCCCCACAATCCAAATTATTCGTTTCATATTTTTTCGTTCAAATGGAAATTAAAATAACTTCTTTCGTTTATGGTTTCGCTATCATTTCGAGGGAAGCGACGAGGATTCCCCACTTAATCTCTATTAATCTCTATCTAACCACTACTTAATCACAACTAATCACAACAAATCACAACAAATCACAACAAATCACCATAAATCACAACTTAATCACCATCTAATCCCCACAAATCTCCCTCTTCTTCCTCATCCTCCCGACTTCTTCACTTTATACCCCACTTCCTTCAGCAATTCCATCACCCGTTCGCGAAAATCGCCCTGAATGAGAATTTCACCGTCTTTCACAGAACCACCCACGCCGCATTTGGTTTTCAGCATTTTCCCCAGTTCTTTTAAATCGTCTTCATCGCCCACAAAACCGGTAACCAGCGTAACACTTTTGCCTTTTCGTTTTTTGCGGTCGAGCATTACAATCAGTTTTTGCTGCTGCGGTGGCAGGGTTTGCTCTTCCTCCTTTTCTGTTTCAAAATTAAAATCCGGATTGGTGGAATACACCATGCCCAGTCGGTCTTTCCAATCGTTTGCCATGTTTCCTTTCTTTCTGTTCAGGTGAACAAAGTTAGTTTTCTATATCAATTTTTTGTAACTTTTGGCTCGAATTTAAAAATGAAAACGAAATGAGAACCATAGTTATTCAAATCATTCTCGCAGCAATGCTGTCGTTTGCGGCATTCAGTCAGCAGCAGGAAACCCCGCCCATTACCGTTGAAAAAATATCAGACAACCTTTACCAGCTTTTGGGAGGCCGGGGTGCGAACGGCGGATTTTACATTGGCGAAAACGAAGTACTGGTCATTGACTCAAAAATGGATAAAAAGTCGGTGGAAGGCATTTTCACAGCCATTCAGGGTTTTACCAAAAAGCCGGTCAGGTATCTGATAAATACCCATGCCGATGGCGACCATGTAAACGGCAATGAATTTTTCCCCGGAGATGTGACCATTATCGCCCACGAAAACTGCCGAAAGGAATTTTTCCATCCCGGCCGCGATGGTTCTCCTTCGCGTTGGAACAGCGAAGAATTGTTGCCGTTTGTTCCGCAGGTAACTTTTAACGACAAATTGTATCTGCACATGGGCAACCAAACCGTTGAAATGTATTATTTCGGTATTGGCCACACCACCGGCGATATTGTGGTGTATTTCCCAAATGAAAAAACCGCATTTATTGGCGACCAGGTTTTTAAAGGGCGTCCGCAACTGATTCACTCCTACAAAGGCGGAAATTCGTTTGAACATGTAAAAACCACCGAAAAAATGCTGGAAACACTCGACGCCGTTCAGTTTTGCAGCGGTCATGCCGACATCATGACCCGCAAAGACATTGAACAGCATTTGGTTGAAATGAAGAAATTTCAGCAGAAAGTAAAAAAACTGGTTAACGATGGAAAAACACTGGAAGAAACCCAGGCCGAATTTAACGAAAACGAAGCAAGGCTGGTAGAATCAGTTTATGGTGAGCTGAATTAAATTTTTTTACCAATTTACGCCGTCATTCTTCAGTACGGCATAATTCGGACGCGGATTTTTTTCTGAAAATACTTTCAATTGTTCATAAGACTCGATAACAATTCCCTTTTCCGTAATTTCGCCGGTTTTGTCTGTAACCGCTTTTAAATTCAGTTTCAGGTGTTTGGCCAGAAACGGATATACCGCTTTTCGTTTGGGTAATTCGTAACCGTGACCTTCTTCCGGCAAATGCACATTTTTCACATTCCCTTCCACTCCCATTAATCTGTAAATGTATTGAATGTGTGGGAATTCAACCTCCGGGGTATTTTTTGTCCAGTCGGCGCCGTTTGAAACCAGCAACATGGGGCGCGGTGCAGCCAGAGCCGCAATTTCAACGTTATTGGTCTGGTGATGTTCGCTTTTATGTATGGGCATTCCGCTTTCGCACACACAACCGCCAAAAAAGTGGGCCGAAACCTGGACTACCGGAACTGTCACTTTTATCCGGTTGTCGATAGCTGTAAGTAAAAACGCCTGTGTCGCGCCGCCAGATGCTCCGGTAATGGCAATCCGCTCCGGATCGGTATTCTCCAGCGAAAGCAAAAAATCGAGTGCCCTGATGTTGTTCCAAAGTTGCTGTTTCAGGGCCAGTGGATGATTATGTTCCCATCCCCATTCGGCCATTTCGCCGTAGCCCACCATGTCGATGGAATAGACCACCGCACCCATTCTTGCCAATGCCGCACACCGAATCTGGGCATCTTCGCGAAAACGACCGTAATCGCTGGGTTCGTTCCAGTGGCCATGTGTACTGAGAATACCGGGCATTTTCTTTTTTTGCTTTTCAGGAAAATACAAGCTGCCTGTAACAAAAACACCGGGCAAACTTTCAATGGCCACATTTTGCACCGAATAACCTTCGTATTTGCGAATATCTGAATAACGTGGTTTAAGTGGCAATTTTTCAGGAAACGGAACCAGTCTGGAACCCTCCAGGATTCCCTGCCGGATTACATCTGCCCGCTGTAGCCACTCTTCCTTTGTCTGATATTGTGCCTTCAGATTTGCTATCACTTCTTTTGCCTGTTCTTCGGAATAATAATGTCCGACGCAAAGATTCGATTCTGTTTGATTCTGGGAACTCACAGGTTTATAAGGGATTATTGCAGTCAGAAAAATTATCAGGGTTGTAAATTGTTTCATGTTCTTATCAGTTATTTGGTTTATAAGGGTTAAAGATAATATTTCAGAAGATTTGAAGAGAAAACTGTCTGAACTTTAATTCTGAATGTTATTTTTGAAAAAAACGAAATTATGATTTCAAGAAGAGAAGCATTAAAAGGGGTGGCGCTGCTAACGGGAGCGACGTTTCTAAGCCAGGGAAAAGTAGCCGGAAAAACAGTTGTATCGGAAAGTAATTTCTCCTGGTGCCTGAATACCAGTACCATATCAGGCCAGGAAGTTGGATTCCTGAAGGAGTTTGAGATCACTGCCAAAGCGGGTTATAACAGCATTGAAATCTGGGTGCGCGACCTTGAAAAATATGTTCGGGAAGGCGGAAGTTTAAAAGACCTGAAAAGATATGTGGATGATTTAGGTCTGACCATTGAAAATGCGATAGGATTTGCGCAGTGGGCTGTTGATGATGCAGCCGTCCGAAAGGCCGGCATGGAACAGTTAAAACGTGAAATGGATATGCTGGCAAAGATTGGCTGCAAACGCATTGCCGCTCCGCCGGCAGGAGCAACCAGCCTGCCGCTGACCGACCTTTTTGAAGTAGCCAAATGTTACCGCCAGGTTTTGGAACTGGGCGATGAAACCGGTGTTTTGCCACAGCTGGAAATCTGGGGGACGTCGGCCAATCTCCACCACATTTCGCAGGCGCTGTTTGTGGCTTCGGCAACCGGTCATCCCAGGGCCTGTATTCTGCCCGATGTTTATCACATGTTTCGGGGCGGAAGTCCGTACGAAAGTCTGAAACTCATGTCGGGAAGCTCCATCGAAATGTTTCATTTCAACGATTTTGTTGATACCATTCCCCGTGAAGAACAAAAGGATTCAGACCGTGTTTACCCGGGCAACGGCGTGGCGCCATTCAACCAAATCATTAAATACCTGAAAGAATCGGGCGGCAAAAAAGTGCTTTCGCTGGAGTTGTTCAATCCGGAGTATTGGAATAAGGATGCACTGGAGGTTGCAAAAACAGGACTGATGAAAATGAAAGAGGTGGTTGCAGAAAATATTTAATTTTCGTTCATCCGGCTGCGTAAAACGGATTTTAATTTTTCAGGGCAAAAAACGCCTTCGTGGGTCCAGATGGGTTCTCCATTTTTAAAAACAATGAGTGTGGGCAACCGGTGTACATTGAACCGGCTGGCAATGAACGGATTATTGTCCACGTTTACTTTAACAATCCGCACACCTTTCACCTCTTTTTTTATCTTTTTTAAAATCGGTGGAACCTCCTTGCATGGCCCGCACCAGTCGGCATAAAAATCGACTAAAACCGGTTTCGATGAATTGATGATATGTAAAAACCGCGGATTCATTTTCCTTCCTCAGCTTTCTTTTTACGTTTCTGAATAAAGTCGTTAATAAAATCGCCCACCAGGTAGCCCACGGCAGCTCCCCACAATGTGCTCCAGTACCAAACACTCTGAATGGGACAGGTGCCGCTTACGCACCCCACAAATCTCCAGTATAAAAATCCACCCAAAGCTCCGATAGCAGTAAATAGAATGGCCGGTAATTTATCTTTGAAAAGATTTTTCATGATATTTCTTTACAGTTGAAACAAAAGAATTTGAAAGAGGTTTTGAATTTGTTCATCAAATTTTATGATGGAAGATAGAAATTGTTGAAAATGAGGTTTAGAAACAGATGCCCTGTTTTGTGTGCTGGGCGTTATTTACTTTTTAGATTTTTTTCAAATTCATCTACAATCAACCTTGCTCTGTCATAATCTAAATCTGATACCATTACTCTTACACCACTTCCTGGTCTCCAGACTGGATTTCTCGTTCCAACTAATTCATCTTTGAAGAAAGATTCAATACCATCATTCTCTATAAGATTTTTAACCATTTGTGCTTGAAATAAGTTTCCTTCAAATACCTCAACAATTTTCATTTCAATCTGATTTTGTTATTGCCAATGAATATATTGGTTGTTGTTATAGCAATACTTCGTTAAAAATGTGGATAACTATTTGAAAATGAGCAAAATAAGTCATCGAAATATTTGGTTAAACCCCTGATAGTCAGTATCTTAATGGATTTTACCACAAATCTGTTATAGAATGACTACCAGGGGATATAATAATTATAATTCATTAATTATCAGAACGTTAAACAAAATATCAGTTTTCAACAAGTGCAGGAAAGACTTTTTCTGCGAAGTCGTTATCCTTATGCTTTCCATTAAAGGGCGTGTCAACTTTTTACAGCTCGGCCGTTTTGGAAACTTCAAAGAACAAAGATACCGACAACAATTTGAAAAACCTTTCCCCTGGCTCGATTTCAACAAAGAACTTACCCTTTCGCATGGTGGCAGCCGGTTTGTAATAGCATTTGACCCGAGCTACATCAATAAATCAGGAAAGAAAACACCCGGTGTGGGCTGGTACTGGTCAGGGTGTGCAGGACAGTCAAAATGGGGCCTTGAGATTGGCGGCCTTGCAGCCATCGATTTGGACAACCACACCGCGTTCCACCTTGAAGCTGTTCAAACACTGATTGAAGACAAGCAGGCAACCAGTTTGACCGATTGGTATGTAAACGTTATAAAAGAACGAAAAGAAACACTTAGCTCCATTTCAAAATACCTCGTTGCTGATGCCTGGTTTTCAAAAAAGCCTTTTGTGGACCAAATCATAGGAATGGACATGCACCTGATAAGCCGTTTACGCGATGATGCCGACCTGAAGTATTTGTACCTGGGCCCTCCAACCGGCAAAAGGGGAAGGCCAAGTAAATATGCCGGTAAAGTTATTACAGAAAACATTGATACAAATTACTTTGAACTTATCGAAGAAAACCAGGAGGCCACCGTGTATTCAGCTATTGTCTATTCCAAAGCACTGAAACGGAAAATCCGGTTGGTACATGTCACCTATACAAGCGACAAAGGGAAACAAATCCGTAAACTTTACTTTAGTACCGATACCCAAATGGATGCACTTGAAATCCTGGATTGTTACCAAAGCAGGTTCCAGATTGAGTTTCTTTACCGCGATGCGAAACAATCCACTGGGTTGAACGACTCTCAGGCACGCAGCGAAAATAAGCTGAACTTTCAGTTTAATGCTGCCCTTACTGCAATCAATATTGCCAAAGTGGAACATTGGTTGAGCCAACCAAAAGAGGTTCGTAAACCATTTTCAATGGCTAATGTTAAAACCATGAACCACAACAGGTTACTATTACAGCGATTTATTGACGTGTTCGGTGTTAATGCATACTCTGCTAAAAATCGAAACCATGTCAATGAACTTATATATTATGGCACTATTGCCGCTTAATTATTTAACGAAGTATTGTATAGACGACCATCCAATTTATTGTTTTTAAACTCTTTAAAGTATTCTTCAATTGTTTTGACGTAAATCTCATAGGCATCAATCCCTTTTTGAGTAACCTTACAAGTTGTCAAAGGATAATTACCTT
>Ga0334895_1002535_pt1 | contig 15323 bp, 11 predicted proteins | sample GraSluR3_MG_7_FD_207229 | JGI IMG/M metagenome (GOLD analysis project Ga0334895, IMG submission 207229) | Sludge microbial communities from methane-producing bioreactor in Wageningen University, Netherlands - Granular Sludge_31_05-R3 | ecosystem: Engineered > Bioreactor > Anaerobic >... | reverse complement strand
CATTGAACGACAGCTTCATTATTCTTGATGAGGCCCAGAACACCACTCCTGAACAGATGAAGATGTTCCTCACCAGACTGGGTTTCGGCTCCAAGGCGGTCGTCATAGGGGACATAACCCAGATAGACCTCCCCTCGGGAAAGGACTCCGGTCTGAAAGTTGTAAGGAACATCCTGAAGGGGATCACAGGGGTCGAATTCGTGTCTCTCGACAAGAACGACGTCGTTCGTCACGAAGTCGTTCAAAGGATCGTCCAGGCTTATGAAGAATATGAGCAGAAACGGCCGTAAAGGATCCTCCGTCTCCCGAATAGGGGTATACGCCGAAAAGATGGCCAGTGACAGGGTATACCGTCTGCGCTGGACGGCCACTTTCCTGCTCGTGGCCGTTGCCTCCTTACTTCTCGCAGGCACATGGTGGGTGAGGGACGGCAGGAGTTCCTTCCGGATCGACAGCCCCTCTCCTCGGACCTTCTACGCCCATTCGCGGATGAGGATAGTCGACGAGAAAGCCACCAGGGCTCTCAGGGAACAGAGAATGTCCGACATCGGTGGTGTGTTGGTGAGGGACAGGAGGTTTCCGGAAGAGGTAAGAAGCAAACTGGCTTCGATAGAGAGAGGGGAGTACAGGGCTGTTCTGCCCGAATCACTGGCGGGTATTCTGGAGAGTCTCCCAGAGATCTCGGCAAGGAGGATCGCAACCGTTTCTTCAAGGGTCGCCATATCGATGCTTAGCTCCCCGACGGCGGAAGGATCCCCGGCAGAGACGATCTGGAAGGGCCTTGAGGCCTCGGACCTCTCCATACCCGAGCAGAACCTGGCCTTCCAGATCATTGATCATGTAATGGAGAGAGCCATGGTGATGGACCCTGAAGTGACCAGTGAGGTCAGGGCCCTTGCCGCTTCGGAGATCGAACCTGTGGAGAGGGTCCTTGCGGTGGGCGATGTCATTGTCAGGGAGGGTGAGACGGTATCGGACGAACTGGCTCTCATACTGCGGGCCCAGGGATACCCGGAGCTATCCTTCCCCTGGAAGACTCTGGCCTTCGTCGTCCTTGGGGTCGTTCTCTGGGCATCGTGGATGTGGTGGTACTCCGTGCGCCGGGAGTTCAATTTCGACCCTCTGGAGTGGGGCTTCATTATCACGATCCTGATAGCCGGATGGGTCGCCATGTTCGCCTCGGCATTTCTTGGAGAGAACGGGCTCGGGGTGATATCCCTGGCGGGGTGGGCCTACCTGGGCCTTCCCGGGTCCTTCGCATTTCACCTGGTCCTTTGGGGCGGAATAATCGGATCGGTGATAGCTTTAGGCAGTTCAACGGTGGATCTTATGCTCTCGGTGTTCGCTTCGGTGATAACAGCGAGCATGGGGTACATACTCATGAGGAAGATCACGAGCCGACTGGACCTTGTCCGGAAGATGTTCCTCCTGGGGTTCTTCCTTGCCTTCGCGGCCTTCTTCATAGGTTGGGGTCTATACCTGCCATCGGACAGATCGATCCTCGTCACCCAGACCGTCTCCTCCTTTGCCTGGGTGGTGGTAACCCTGGTCGCACTTCCTCTCTGGGAGAGATTCTTCGATATCCTGACCCCCATCCGCCTTGTTGACCTTACACACCCATCACACCCCCTGTTGAAAAGGCTCCAGATAGAAACTCCGGGAACCTACCACCACTCACTGATGGTCGGGACCCTCGCCGAAGCCGCAGCAGAGAAGCTAAAGATGAACCCTCTTCTTGTCAAGGCGGGAGCATCCTTCCACGACGTGGGGAAGCTCAGGCGACCTCAGTTCTTCGTGGAGAACCAGCAGACCGGTCACAACCCTCATGACGAACTTGCGCCCACCCTTTCGGCGCTGATAATAATCTCCCATGTCAGGGAGGGGCTGGAAACGGCCCGGCAGTACGGGATACCCAAGAAGATCAGGGTCTTCATCAAGGAGCACCATGGGACCACCTGTCTGCATTATTTTTACAAGAAGGCCCTGAGCCTGGACCCGGACCTGCCCATGGAACAGTTCTGTTATCCCGGTGACCGTCCCAGGAGCCGGGAATCGGCGGTGCTGATGCTTGCCGATTCGGTCGAGGCCGCCGTCAGGGCAGCCGCCTCAGCCATAACCGACAGCCGTGAACTGGAGGAATTGGTAAAGGAGGTAATTGACACAAAAATAGCCGAATCCCAGCTCTCCGATGTGCCTCTTACCCTCCAGGACCTCACCAGGATAAAGACCGCCTTTCTCGAGACCCTGAAACACGCCTATCACACGCGGAAGATCGCTCCCATAGGAACCGCGGAAGTAGCGAGGGCGACAATGGAGGCTTCCGGATGATGAAGGTGCTTACGGAGGTTACAGACGCTTCACAGGAAGTGTTGCCAGGCGGGATCATCGAGAGGATCCCGGGTGCACTGGGATCGGTGGCAGAGGAGGCTTTTCTGACCCTCTGTCCAGGCTGGGACAGGACAGGGGAGATCCTCCTTTCGGTCAGTTTCATCGACGAGGAAGAGATGAGCAGGCTGAACGGCCGCTACATGGGGGAGGATTATCCCACGGATGTGCTCTCCTTCCCCATCCATGCCTCCGACGGGGTGTTCTCCTGCCCGCCGGATCTCCCCGAGTGTCTCCTGGGCGACATCATGATCTGTCCGGCAAAGGTGCTCGAGAACGCATCAGAGGCAGGACATTCCCCCCTCAGGGAACTCTCCCTGGTGCTGGTACACGGACTTCTGCACCTCTTCGGTTGGGACCACGAAACCGAGAAAAAAAGGCTCGAGATGTGGGAGGTCCAGAAGCGTTATCGGGACAGAGTGGAATGTTACCTGGCCTCCGGAGGAGAAGCGGGGGCAAAGGCTCAACAAGAAAGGATGGATCAGTAGGTGAACCAAGAGATCGCCCAAAGTATTTTGATCCTGGTCGTACTTCTTCTCTTTTCGGCATTCTTCAGCAGCAGCGAAACGGCCATCACCTCCATAGGCCGCGGTAAGCTCCTTGCGATCCAGGAAAAGAACCCGCAAAGAAGAAAAGGAATAGACTGGCTGATATCGGACATGCAGAGGGCCCTGACGGTCATCCTTATCGGGAACAACCTTGTCAACATAGCCGCAAGCGCTGTTGCGACCCAGGTGGCCATATCTCTTATAGGGGCGAAGGGACTCCTGCTGGCCGTGGCCTTCATGACGGTAGTGGTAGTGATCTTCGGAGAGATACTCCCCAAGAGCATAGCCATTCTGAAACCCGAAGGGATAGTCTCTACAACCCTGCCTCTCCTCAGGCTCATCAACGTGATCTTCTCCCCGCTTATCTGGATCACCGTGGGGATAGTCAAGTTCTTTGGATCCCTCATGAAGGTCGATCTTTCATCCCAGCACCCCTTTGTGACCAGGGAGGAGATAGAGCAGATGGTCAACATCGGGGAGGCCTCAGGGGTCTTCGAAGAGGAGGAGCGCCGGATGATCCACGGCGTAATTACCTTCGAGGAGACCAGGGTCTACGAGATCATGATACCCAGGACAGACATGGTGGCCGTCCCCGGCGACATCAGCATAAGCGACTCCATCCCGGTGTTCAGGGAGTGCGGGCACTCAAGGCTCCCCGTCTACGAGAAGAGCCCCGATCACATTGTGGGGATCCTCTATGTGAAGGATCTTATCGGGGCTTTCATGTCGGACGAAACCTCGATCCAGGTTTCTTCACTAGCCAGGGAGGCGCTCTTCGTCCCCGAGACGATGAGGATAGCGGACCTGTTCGACGTAATGAGAGGCAAGAGGGTCCATATGGCCATCGTGATCGATGAATACGGGGGGACTGCGGGATTGGTCACCCTTGAGGACCTTATCGAGGAGATCGTCGGGGAGATACAGGATGAGTACGACGATGAGAGCGCACTGATCCAGAAGGAGCCCGACGGCAGCTATCTTGTCAGGGGGCAGATGGGGCTCGAGGATCTCAGCGAGGCCCTGGGCTATCCCTTCGAATCAAGCGACATGGACAGCGTGGGCGGTCTGGTCCTGTCCCTGGCCGGGCGCTTCCCGGACAAGGGGCAGAGATTGCCTTACGGTCACTGGGAGTTCCAGGTCCTTGAGGTGGAGGACCACAGGATCAAAATGGTCAGGGTGACCCCCATGGACGACCTGTTCAGGATCGGAGATGTAGTGGAATGAGAGGATTATCACAACAAGTCCCTCCGCCGTTTCAGGTCCTGAAAGATCTTATGGCGAAAGCAAGGGGTGCGAGGGATAACGCCTACGCCCCATACTCGGGATTTCCAGTGGGCGCCGCTGTCCTGTCCGGGGATGGAGTTGTCTTCCGGGCCTGCAACGTGGAGAACGGTAGCTATGGCCTTTCGGTCTGTGCTGAAAGGAATGCCGTCTCCATGCTCGTGGTTTCCGGAAGGGTAAACCCGATCGCAATAGCCGTGGCAGGTCCTCCTGGCGTGCCCTGTACTCCATGCGGGGCTTGCCGGCAGGTGCTGGCGGAGTTCAACCCCTCCATGTCGGTCGTGTTAGAAGACGGCGAGGGAGGGCTTGAGGTCATCTCGCTGGAGGATCTTTTTCCCAGGCCCTTTCAGCTTGGAGAGTCCCGGGGATGAACGAAGCCCCCACTTTCAGGTCCGGTTACGTTGCTGTTGTGGGAAGGCCCAACGTCGGCAAATCCACGCTGATCAACGCCCTGGTGGGCGCCAAGGCCGCCATTGTCTCGAACAAGCCCCAGACCACCCGCAACAGTATCAGGGCGGTTCTGAACGACCCGCGGGGGCAGATGGTCTTCATAGACACACCGGGGCTGCACCGGCCCCTCCACGGCCTGGGCCGTTTCATGGAAAGACAGGCGGCAAGCTCTCTTGAGATGGCAGATGCCGTCTGTTTTCTCGTGGAAGCCCGAGACAGGAGAATAGGGAAGGCTGACGAGATCATTCTTGAAATCCTCAAGAGCGTCACCGTTCCTGTCGTTCTGGTGGTGAACAAGATCGACGAACCGTGCCCTCCGGACCTGTCTGATGGATGGAACTGTTACGCCGAAAGGAAGAAGTTCATCCATACTGTAATGGTATCGGCCCTTGAAGATCGCAACCTCGATCTCCTCCTGGACATCCTCTTTTCGATCATGCCCCCCGGACCTCCCATCTTCGAGGACGACAGGCTGGTGGACTGCACCGAACGATTCCTCGCTGCCGAGGTCGTCAGGGAGCAGGTGCTCAGGCAGACCGAGCAGGAGGTGCCCCATAGCGTTGCCGTTCTCGTGGAGGAGTTCAAGTCGCCAGAGGAATACCCTGAGAGGAGAAGCCTGCTGGTCCGGGCCACTATCTTTGTGGAGAGGTCAGGCCAGAAGGCCATCCTTATTGGAAAGGGCGGGGCAAGGCTCAAGAGCATAGGTGAAGTCGCCCGGAAGGAGCTCGAAGAGGTTTTCGGGTACAACGTCTACCTGGACCTCTGGGTAAAGGTAAGGCCCGGGTGGAGGAACTCCGAAAAGGAACTCAGGAGAATGGGCTATACATAGAGGGGATGCGTACTTGGAGAGCAGGGTCGGCCAGGGGCTGCTCCGAAAACGTGGAGTAGTTCTCCGAAGGAAAGATTCCAACGAGGGCGACAGGAGCATTTACGCCTTTCTCGAAAAGGAGGGGCCTGTCTGGCTTCTCGCACCAGGTGCTGCCCGGGGCAAGGTCCGGTTCGGAGGTGCCACCGATCCCCTGGTGTGGGGCACATTTCACATATACAGGGGGCCCAACAGGTGGTACCTAAGAGAGATAGACGTCAGAAAGGACTTTCTGTCCCTGAGGAGCTCCCCATCCCGCATAAGGTGTGCTGCGGAGTGGGCTTCTTCTCTGGTAAAATACACACTTCCGGGACATGCTTCCGACGACCTCCTGCCCATTTTCTATTGGTCCTTATGTATCCTGGAGTCAGGTAGTCTGAGGGTGGACCTGGCAGCGTGGCGGTTCTACTGGAGATGGCTGAAGAGCTGGGGGCTTGCACCCGACCTGGAGAGATGTCAAGGTTGCGGTGTCGAACTGGGGGGTGCCCTTTTCTGCGGAGAGTCGCTATTCTGCAGAAGATGCTCCGGCGGAAGGTACGGAGTGGAACTCAGCCCTTGGGAAAGAAGTGAACTTATTTCCACATCGACCATGGGCTACAGTGAGATACTGGCGATCAAGGGCCGGCCCGGGATCGATCCCGGGAAGGTCCTGTCATGCACAAAGCAGCTTGCAAGGACGCTGTCGGACAGATCGTGATGCAGCTTCAGAAGGGGGAATATCCAGGTGAACCTGCAGGAGATAGTGATGCGCCTTGAAAGGTTCTGGGCTGAACAGGGTTGTATAATTCAGCAGCCGTACGATATCGAGGTGGGGGCGGGTACCATGAACCCTGCTACTACCCTCCGGGTGCTGGGGCCCGAACCGTGGAGGGTGGCCTACGTGGAGCCGTCAAGGCGCCCCACCGACGGAAGGTACGGACAGAACCCCAATCGCCTTCAGCACTACTACCAGTTCCAGGTGATCATTCAGCCGGCCCCGGAAGAGATACAGGATATCTACCTGGAAAGCCTGAAGACAATGGGGATCGAGCCCGCCGACCACGACATCCGTTTCGTGGAGGACGACTGGGAATCGCCTACAATAGGCGCCTGGGGCCTTGGCTGGGAGGTATGGCTCGACGGCATGGAGATCACCCAGTTCACCTATTTCCAGCAGGTGGGCGGCATAGACATGGACCCGGTACCGGCAGAGATAACCTACGGGATCGAGAGAATAGCCATGTTCGTCCAGAAAGTGGACAACGTCTACGACCTCGAATGGGTGGGAAAAATAAGGTATGGGGATGTTCACCACAAGGGGGAAGTAGAGCATTCGACGTACAACTTCGAGGTCTCCGACACGGAAATGCTCTTCAGGCTCTTTTCCATGTACGAGGCCGAGGCCAGGAACGCCCTTTCCAGGGGCCTGGTGCTGCCATCCTACGACTACGTGCTGAAATGTTCCCACACCTTCAACCTGCTGGATGCGAGGAACGCCATAAGCGTTACGGAGAGGACGGGGTACATCTCCAGGGTCCGTGCCCTGGCAAGCGCCTGCTGTCAGTCCTACGTCAGTCAGAGGGAAGAGATGGGTTTCCCGCTGACAGGCAAATTCGAGGAAAGGACCGGGAGGTAGAACGATGAACAAAAGGGACCTTCTTCTAGAGATAGGGACAGAGGAGATACCTTCCAGGTTCATCCCTCCTGCACTTTCCGAGACGGCAGCCATTGCGGAAGAGGAATTCCGGGCCGAAAGGCTGGTCTTCGAGAAGATGCATACCCTGGGAACCCCCAGGAGGATCGTTCTGATAGTGCGGTCCCTGGAGGAACGGCAGCAGGACAAGACCGAGGAGTTCAAGGGGCCTGCCTGGGCATCGGCTTTCGATCCCAGCGGCAATCCGACCAAGGCCGCGAAGGGTTTCGCGAAGAGCAAGGGCGTCGATGTCGACTCCCTCGAGAAAAGGGGCATAGGAAGCCAGGAGTTCGTAGTGGCTGTCAAGAGGGAGGAGGGGAGAGCGTCTTCCGAGATCCTCCCGGAAGTACTCGAAAGAATAATAAAAAGGCTCTCCTTCCCGAAAAGCATGTACTGGGACGGAACTTTCAACCGTTTTGCCCGGCCTGTCAGATGGCTTCTTGCCATTTACGGGGAGGAGACACTGAAGGTCGAATTCGGTACGGTGATCTCCGATAACTTCACAAGGGGACATCGCTTCATGGGTGTCAGAAAGATCGAGGTGTTCAGCGTCGGTGAATATCTCGAGAAGCTTCACGATAACTTCGTCATAGCTGATCCTGAGAAGAGACGGGAAAAGATGCTGGCAGGCATATCATCCATCGAGAAGGAGATAGGCGGCAAGGCGGTCCTGGACAAGGACTTGGTAGAGGAGAACCTCTTCCTCGTTGAATACCCCGTACCTTTTTTCGGGTCCTTTGACCAGTCATTTCTCAGGATCCCCGAGGAGGTCCTTATCACGACCATGAAGAACCATCAGCGCTACTTCCCGGTCCGGGACAGTTCCGGGGCCCTGAAACCCTTCTTCATAGGCGTCAGCAACAACCGTGCCACAAACATGTCCGTTGTCAGAGAGGGCAACGAGAGGGTCCTGAGGGCGAGACTCTCCGATGCGTCCTTCTTCTGGGAGGAGGACCAGAAGATTCCACTTTCGGCAAGAGTGGACCTCCTCAAGAAGATCGTCCACCACGAAAAACTGGGGACGGTCTACGAAAAGGTTTCCCAGGTCAGAAAACTCTGCGCCTCCCTCTGCAAGATGCTGTCCCTTTCAGCAGAGGAGACGAAGATGGTCGACCGCGCCGCGCTGCTCTCCAAGGCAGACAGCGTCACCGATATGGTTTACGAATTCCCTGAACTGAGGGGGGTTATGGGGCGGGAGTATGCCCTTAGGAACGGCGAGAACCCCAGAGTAGCCCTTGCGCTCTACGAACAGTACCTCCCTGCCTTTTCAGGGGACAAGGTCCCCTCCGACATCATTGGGGCAATGGTGGGAATTTGCGACAGGATAGACACCATAACGGGGGGGTTCAAGGCAGGTCTCCAGCCGACGGGCTCCCAGGACCAGTACGGGATACGAAGGGCTTCGAGGACGCTAAACGAGATCCTTTGGGGGATGGACCTTGACGCAGACGTTCTTGTTCTAACGGAGATCTCCTCCTTGTCGAGGGGGCTTTCAGAGGACCAGAAAACTGCCGCCACGGGGTTCATTCTTCAGAGGCTCCATAACCAGCTTCGAGAAAAGGGCTACTCCCACGAACTGACCACCCTTGCCATCTCTGTGGCGGGATCGAGACCAAAACAGGCGCTTAGACTACTGGAGGCCTTCCAGGAGATCCAGGGGGCCGACTGGTTCAATGGTCTGGTCACGTCGGCCGTAAGGGTCAGGAACATCCTTCAGAAAGCAGAGATTTTTGGCCTTGAGCTTGACCCCGATCTGTTGAGGGAAGACGCTGAAAGGGAGCTCTACGATGCAGTGGAACTTCTCTCACCCCAGGTCGAAGAGGCTGTCGGTTCATGCGACTGGAACGAGCTGACTCAGGTTCTTTCGAAGCTGGAGCCGTTCATTTCCGCCTTTTTCGACAAGGTGCTGGTGATGGACAACGATGAACATATCAGGAACAATAGGATAGCTCTTCTTGAAAGGTGCAACGGGCTGTTCAAGACATCAGGGGATCTGGGGCTGCTGAAGACAAGATAGTTGTAACAGATCCCGTACGGATCCCGGAGGTCTGGTAATGGTTGAAAAAGGAGATCGTCAACCCCTGCAGGTATTCGTGGTTTCCGATTTTACCGGCGAGACGGCCGAGCATGTTGCGAAAGCGGCACTGAGCCAGTTCGCTACGGACGCCATAACCCTGCAGAGGTTCCGTTACATCAACAACAAGGACAGGGCCCTTGAGGTACTTGAAGAGGCCGAGAAGGAAAGGGCAATGGTCGTTTGCACCCTTGTCGATCACGACCTGAGGCGCTGGTTCATGGAGAAGGCCGACTACCAGAGGACCGACGTGATAGACATCCTCGGTCCGATCCTTGATATGCTCGAGAGACGGCTCGAACACCCCCCCCTTGAGACCCCGGGTTTGATGAGAAGAATGGACGAGGAGTATTTCCGCAGGGTCAAGGCCATTGAGTTCGCCATCAAGTGTGATGATGGAAGATGTTCGGAACACCTCCTTTTGGCGGACGTGGTCATCCTCGGAGTGTCACGGACGAGCAAGACTCCGCTCTGCATGTACCTTGCCCACCGGGGTTTTATGGTGGGCAACGTCCCACTTATACCTGAGACGGAACCTCCGAAGGAGATCTTCGATATCCCGCCCGAAAAGGTATTCGGTCTGACGGTCCAACCTGAAAAGCTAGTGGACATAAGGCGGGAGAGGCTTCGACTACTGGGGCTTGATTCTGAGATATCCAACTATGCCCAGTGGGAGAGGGTCGAGGAAGAGCTACAGTTCGCCAAGAATATCATGCGCAAAATTGGCTGCCGTGTATTGAACGTCACAAACAGGGCCATTGAGGAGACGGCCCAGGAGATCCTGGATTACCTGAGAGCTTGATCTTACATTTATAGCCGGGGAGGTCGGAGAGAATGACGGAAGCCGGAAATAAAAGGAAGAGGTTCGTTTTCCATTTCACAGAGGGAAGTGCGGAAAAGAGAGATCTCCTGGGCGGGAAGGGTGCCAACCTGGCCGAGATGCTCAGGATAGGCCTGCCTGTTCCGCCGGGTTTTACCATCTCTACAGAGGCCTGCCTTGAATACCTGAAACATGGGGAACAGTTCCTTGAAGAGGTGTTGTGGGACGAGATCCGGGGCGCAATGACGGAACTCCAAAAGGAGACAGGAAAGACTTTCGGCGGAAAGACCAACCCGCTTCTGGTCTCGGTGCGTTCCGGGGCCGCTGTCTCCATGCCGGGCATGATGGACACCATCCTGAATCTCGGTCTCAACGCCGATTCCGTAAAAGCCCTCGGAGCTGAGTCGGGCGATGAGAGATTTGCCCTAGACAGCTACAGGAGATTCATCCAGATGTTCTCAAACGTGGTGCTGGGCATGGATGGATCTGTCTTTGAGAACGTTCTGCGCCAGGTCAAAAAAGACCTCAAGGTCTCCTACGACTTCGAGATACCCGCTTCTTCCTGGAGGGGAGTTATATCCCGGTACCTCAAGATAGTCGAGCAGGAAACGGGAACACCTTTCCCCGATGATCCCTGGGTCCAGCTGAGAAAATCCGTCGAGGCGGTGTTCCTCAGCTGGAAGAACCCGAGAGCGATTACCTACAGGAGGATCAATAAGATACCCGATGACCTTGGCACAGCCGTCAACGTCATGACCATGGTCTTCGGCAATCTTGGGGATGACTGCGGAACGGGGGTCTGTTTTACCAGGAACCCCTCCACGGGCGAGAAGAAGCTCTACGGGGAGTTCCTTCTGAACGCCCAGGGTGAGGATGTGGTGGCCGGCATCAGGACCCCGAATCCTATCGAAGAGTTCGGGGCCAAGCTCCCAGAAGCGGACCGGGAGCTTCACAGGATCGCCGATCTGCTGGAAAAACACTACAAAGATGTCCAGGACATAGAGTTCACAGTTGAGCGCGGAAAGCTCTACATGCTTCAGACCAGGAACGCCAAGCGGACCGCCAGGGCTGCCGTAAAGTCAGCAGTGGAAATGTATAACGAAGGTCTTATCGATGCTCCTACGGCAGTCTCGAGGGTAACACCCGACCAGGTAGAACAGCTTCTGCACAAGCAGATAGACCCCGGTGCCTCTTTCGATATAGCGGCAAAGGGTCTTCCGGCCTCTCCCGGAGCGGCTGTCGGTATCGCCATTTTCGATGCCGACGAGGCCGAGAAGGTCGCTCAATCGGGGCAGCCGGTCATCCTGGTAAGGCCGGAGACCACTCCCGACGACATCCATGGACTCTATGCAGCGCAGGGTGTCCTGACCAGCAGGGGGGGGATGACGAGCCATGCCGCCGTCGTTGCCAGAGGTCTTGGAAAACCCTGCGTTTCGGGCTGCGAATCGGTAGTCATCGACGCCGCGGGGGGGGTTATGACCGTCGGCGACAAGACCCTGAAAAAGGGTGAGGTCCTGACGATAGACGGATCGAAGGGGCATGTCATCTTCGGTGAGGTGCCTCTGGTCCAACCCTCATTCACCGATGATTTCAGGGAACTGCTGGATATCGCCGATACGGTATCGACCCTTGATGTCTGGGCGAACGCCGATACCCCCGATGATGCCAAAAGGGCTAGGTCTTTCGGGGCAAAAGGCATAGGTCTTTGCAGGACGGAACACATGTTCATGGCGACCGAGAGGCTTCCGGTCATGCAGGAGATGATCCTGGCAAGGGACAGGCAATCCCGGGTTAAGGCCCTTGACCGGCTCAAGGTAATGCAGAAGGAGGACTTCCGGGGCATCTTCAAGGCCATGGATGGACTCCCTGTGACGATCCGGCTCTTGGACCCGCCTCTTCACGAGTTCCTCCCCAAGGAGCACGAGCTCAGGAACACCATTTCCTCCATAAGGGCCGACAGTGAGGCTTCTTCAGAGGATCTAGCACACGCCGAAGCCGTACTGGCAAGGGTCCTGTCACTCCAGGAGAACAACCCCATGCTGGGGTTCAGGGGTTGTCGCCTGGGGCTGGTCTATCCCGAGATCTATGAGATGCAGATCGCTGCCATTATCGAGGCTGCCTGCGAACTTAAGAAAGAAGGCATTGACGTCAAACCCGATATAATGATGCCCCTGGTTGGCACCCGGGAGGAGATGAAGAGGCTCCTGGCAATGGTCCAGGACATAGCCGGCAGGATCATCGCCCAGCAGGGACTTGATGATCTGCACTACCTCGTCGGAACCATGATCGAAGTTCCGAGGGCGGCGCTGGTTGCCGGTGAGATAGCCGAATTTGCCGAGTTCTTCAGCTTCGGGACCAACGATCTGACCCAGACCACCTTCGGGTACTCCAGGGACGATGCCGAGGGCAAGTTCCTGGCCCAGTACGTTAACGATGGCGTTCTCCCTGATAACCCCTTCCACGTTCTTGACCGTGAAGGGGTGGGCAGGCTGATGACGCTTGCCGTGGCCGAGGGACGGCAAAAGCGTCCGGAACTGCAGATAGGAATATGCGGGGAACACGGCGGTAACCCCCAAAGTATCGTTTTCTGCCATAAACTGGGACTGAACTACGTAAGCTGTTCTCCCTTTAGGGTCCCTGTCGCAAGGCTTTCGGCTGCACATTCGAAACTGGGCCTGCTGGATTGAAACCCTTAGTAGGGGGGAAGCGAGAGTTTTGAGGCCGAGGGCCGCCACTTTTCGTGGCGGCCCCTGTACAAAGGAGAAGCCATGAGTGACGAGATGCCCAGGGTACGCTGGGAAAAGATCGAGAGGATCATCCTTGAACCTTGGGCCACTTTCAGCGACGCAAGCAGGGGGAGGTTGAGACAAGAGCCTCTCTGCCCCCTGAGGACCATCTTCCAGCAGGATCGCGACAGGATAATCCACTCCAAGGCCTTCAGGAGACTCAAGCACAAGACACAGGTACTGCTGCTTCCTGAAGGTGACCACTACAGGACGCGGCTTACCCATACCCTTGAAGTATGCCAGATAGCAAGGACCATCTCCCGTGCTTTAGGGCTGAACGAGGACCTTACCGATGCTATCGCTCTCGGGCACGATCTTGGCCACACGCCCTTCGGTCATATGGGGGAGAGGATCCTGGACGGGATAGCAAAAAGCAGGGGTCTTGACGGTTTCTCCCACGCCAGGCAGAGCCTAAGGGTGGTGGACTTTATTGAAAAGGACGGCAAGGGCCTGAATCTTTCAGCTGAGGTCAGGGACGGTATCCTGAAACACTCCAAGGGGCAGGTGGATGTCCGGGAAGGTTTTTCCGGCGGTGGACCGACGCTGACACACGAAGCTAGGGTCGTTCGTATCTCCGATTCCATCGCCTATCTCAACCACGACCTCGACGATGCTATTAGAGCGGGGATAGTGAAGTTTGGAGATGTTCCATCTTCGGTAGTTTCCCAGCTTGGTTCCGGCCACGGTGCAAGGATCGGGAGGATGGTGGAGAGCGTCGTCTCCAACAGCGGCTCCGTGGGTGTGAACATGGGATCAGAACTCCTTGGAACGGTAGAGGAGCTACGCTCCTTCCTTTACAAAAGGGTCTACGACTCAGAGAGGGTGCTCCGGGAGGAGCCCAAGGTGTGGCACGTCCTTTCGACTCTCTTCGAACACTTCGAGAAGAACCCCACCGAGAACACCGACTGCCGGGGAGAAAGCCCTGCCCTTTTCGCCCTTGACCACATCTCCGGAATGACTGACAGGTACGCCGTTGCCCTCTTCGAGAAGATGGTCCTCCCCAGCCCCTGGCCCTGAGGCCGGTCCCGATAGATCAGTCGGAGATGCCGTATTGCTTGAGCAGTTCCTGGTACCGGTCCTCTATCTCCTCGGGGGTCCTCTCTCTTGGTCTGGACTGACCAGGAGCAGGAGAGGAGACCGGCGTGGTAGCAGGAGGAGGCGAAGGGGGAGTATAGATCGGCATCTGCGGTGGCTGGTAGGTTGGCAGTTCCTCCATTGGTGGGGCTGCAGCAATACCTGAGATGGAGATGCTGTACAGTCTTGCCATGCTAGCGGGGATCCCCAGGACTTCCTCGTCCCTCGGCGAGAGCAGCATTCTCGGTTCGTTCCGGTCGGACTCGGTCATTATCCATGAACCCCCATGGATGGGGCAAGTCGAATATGGGGCCAGGCCCGAGGGAAGAAAGATCGCTGTTGAAGGACAACTGCCAGCCGAAAGGAACCCGGAGTCCCTGCAGACCGTTATGGCATCAATGCTCGCCCTTTCAGGAACCTCGAAGGACTCCCTGAGGGTAAGGTGTTTGACAGCCTTGCTTACAAAGGTCTGCCAGACGGGAGCTGCTACAACACCACCCGTGCCCGGTTTGCCCAGTGTCTTATTGTCGTCGTTCCCGGCGTATACAACCACCACAAGACCCGGGACACCTCCAGCGAACCACGCGTCGGTATAATCGTTGGTCGTCCCCGTCTTGCCGAAAACCTCGTAACCGGGTACTCTGGCTCTGGTGCCCGTACCGGACCTTACGACCTCCATCATGACAGAACGCATTGAAAGGGCGATCTCTTCCGGTATCGCCGGTGAAAGGTTCGGTCCGTACTGTTCCAGGGTCTCTCCTGCAGCAGTGTTGATCCTTCTTATGGCGTAGGGGGTGATCCGTGATCCGCCGTTGGCGAAGACGCTGTAAGCAGATGCCATCTCCAGGGGGGTCACGTTGGCCGAACCCAGAGCGAGGGACAGGTCGTTTGGTATATGGGGCGAAGTAAAGCCGAACCGGCGAGCCACGTCGATTATTTCGGGTATGCCAGTAATATGGGCAAGCCTTACCGCAACGGTGTTGTAGGAGTGGACAAGAGCCTGGAGCAGCGTCACCTCTCCCTTGAACTCCCCGGTGTAATTGCCGGGTTCCCAGATATCCCTCTCACCCCGCTCGTCGATACCGTTGTCGTAGGAGACAGGGGCATCCAGAATGTGGTCTACCGGCCTGAGTCCCTTCATAAGGGCAGCGGTGTAGACAAAGGGCTTGAAGGACGACCCGGGCTGGCGAAAGGCTTGAGTGGCCCGGTTGAACTTTGTCTGTTCGAAGTCCTTCCCGCCTACCATGGCCAGAACCTCGCCCGTCCCGGGGTCAAGAGCAACTATGGCCCCTTCGCTCCTGAGTCCCTTTATGGCTTCTTCGGCCGCATGCTGCAGGTTCAGGTCCAGGGTCGTGTGTACCCTGAGCC
>Ga0334895_1002529_pt1 | contig 15334 bp, 14 predicted proteins | sample GraSluR3_MG_7_FD_207229 | JGI IMG/M metagenome (GOLD analysis project Ga0334895, IMG submission 207229) | Sludge microbial communities from methane-producing bioreactor in Wageningen University, Netherlands - Granular Sludge_31_05-R3 | ecosystem: Engineered > Bioreactor > Anaerobic >... | reverse complement strand
CATCCTCGTAGGAAATGTTCTTCCCTGGCTCGGGAGCCAAGGGAAAGTACATGTCGTACATGTGAATAGATTCAAGAGCGAGGGCTCTTTTTTTGACCGAAGTGTATCGGTGGAGTAGATGAAGATGCTCCTGGACGGTTTTTATCAGCCCGTGATATACCTCTAGTGGTATATTGTCGGGCGCGAGAGCCGCCTCCAGCGTCGATGAATATTTTCGGCTACGGGCGAAATAGGCGGCCCCCCGCAGAGTTGCGTTCAGGGTACCTGACAGTGTGTTTTTGTAAGACCCGAACATTCTGTGCAGTGCCATGAAAGAATTTTCTCGGAGCGTCCTGTCGGGGGAAAGAAGGTATGTCCCGTAGCGTTCCTGGGACAACGGATGCAGCTGACCCTTTTCGTCTTCCACGTCGGGAAAGGACATATCGGCGTTGGTGAGCATGCTGAAAATGCTTTCGGGAGCATGGGCGATTTCTCCAGCCCCGGACAAGAGTGTTTCTTCTTCCGTCGACAGACGGTGAGCGCTTTGCCGGAATATATCTTCGAGGAGGAACCTGTAACGTTCCAATTCCTTTCTTTCTGCGATGAAGCCTTTTACGCGCTCACGTCCTGCTTCGATGATTTCCGGAACGATAAAAGACGTCAGTTCACCGGTCTTGACGGCCAGGGAAACTGCCCGCGCGGCCATCGACTGCCCTTTCTGGTTTCTCGTGTCCTGGTGGCTGAGTAGGTGGGCATATACAAAAACCCTTTCCATCAGCTCCTCCAGCGCTTCTGAAAGCGTCAGCCCTTCCAGGAGCCCGTCGGCGCTCGCTTTCAGGCTCCCTTTTCGAGAGGCCAGATCTTTTCCCATCGATTCCACGGTTCTGAGCGCTTTTTCCCAGTCTTTCGCCGTTTCGAAAAGGTCCTCGAGTCGCCACGTATATTTTTCGGGAATGTCAGGCCTTTCCGGCAAAGAGAGCGTTTCTTTTTCTTGAGCTTTTTCTGTCGTCATCTAAAAAATCCTTTCTTCGTTATTAGTCTTTTGGATTGTTCTTTATTCAACGATTGGTGAAATAAAAGAAGAACATGAGTCCTATGCAGATTCCACTGAAAACAGCCCGCCGCAGACGTATCTGTTTCGCTGTCGGGCCTGCCTCACGGGGATCGTAAAAACCTGATGGAGCCTTTTTGCCTTTTTGCCCCCTTTTATCTCTGCGTCCCCAAATTTTGTCTCCATAGGCATAAGCAAGAAGGCCGGCGCCGATGCCCATAAAACAAGCACCTAAAAGAGGTCCAACCAATTGCTCCATGTCACGCCTCCTCTCTTTTATGTCGGTGAACCTTCAGGAAGGCAGCCTCAATGTAAACGAGGTATTTCTCGCGTCGAGTATGTATACTTCGACCTCGGCTTTGCAAAAGGCTTCAAGTTTTCCTGCGAGGTCCTCCGTCATTGCCCTGGTCATTTCGGAAGTAACCGGAGGCATACCATCCACGTTGAGTGCGACCAAGGTCGTATCTTCGGTGATTTTCGTGGTGTCGCTGTTTCTCCAGCACCATGCCCTGCACAACACGTTACCGTCTGATGTGTCTTTGTATATTATTTCACCCGGCTTGGGGTTTTCGAGATCATCGGGTTTTCCCAGCGGCCTGTATGTTTCATCCCCTGTAGCAGGGCAGAGTATGAGATTTCCTGAAACAGACTCGAGGTCGTCTCCTCCGCAAGGGACGAGATATTTCAGGCTGGTCCTGTTCATAAGGGAAACGACGGTGTTAATGTAAGGAATTTTTGCTCCCTTGCGGATGCGCTTGACCAGATTGACTATTGATGGCGGGCATGTATTCGGGTTAATGCCAAAAGCGCGAAAAGCCTCCATCCATGAGGCGAGGTTCGGATGCTCCTTGAATTTTTCGAGTGCCTGGTCTGTCCTTGAATGCTCTTCCAAAAGGCTGAGTTCTTCCTCCAGCTCCCTGATTTTTAACCTGTTGTCGATGTTTCTTCCCACTACTACACCCCGAGTGAAATCCGGAAACTTCTCAAAAACTGCTTCATGAATCCCTATTTCCATGGTTTCAAGCCTCCTCTTATTGATTGGTTAAATCTTGTACGATGCCGTTTTGGGCTGCTACAACCCCTTTTTCGACATCGACTTTCATAAGGAGGTAAAATCCCCCTAGGAAGAAAAAAAGAAGTATGCCCAAACCAGGCAAAACAGACCCGGTGGAATGGGTTATGATGCCGAAAAGCAAGGGGCCGACAACGCCTGAAAACTTGCTCGAAATGTCGTAGAATCCAAAGAATTCGCCGCTTTTTCCCCTCGGGACCATGAGACCGAAAGTACTCCTGCTGATGGCTTGCACTCCACCCTGAACCATCCCGACGCAGGCGGCAAGAATCCAGAAATGCCATTGTCGGGACATGAAAATTGCGGCTATGGTAATGAGAGAATACCAAACAAGTCCGACGCCGATGGCCCCTTTCCCGCCGATCCTTTTTGCAAGCCGTGCAAAAAGCACCGAAAAAGGCGCGGCCACGAACTGGGTCAAAAGTAGAGCCCCGATGATCGAGACAGGGTCAAACTGCATCACGGCAGCGTAAATCGCTGCCAGCTTTATTATCGTCCCGACACCGTCGTTGTACAGCCAAAAAGCAATCAAAAAGAGAAACAGGTTACGGTATCGTCCTATCTCCCTGAAAGTATCCACGAGTCTTTTTACGCCTTCCCTGATGGCCATCGACCGCCCGCGAACTTGTACTGTGACAGGAGGTTCCGGAACATGGAGAAAAAGCGGTAGCGAAAACAGGGACCACCAAAGGGATACAGAAAGAAAGGCAATCCGATATCCTGTTGTTCCGGGCAAAAGTATTATGCCAAGGACGTTTAATGCAAGAAGGGTGCCTCCTCCAATGTACCCGAAAGCGTAACCGCGGGAGGATATTTCGTCCATTGTTTTGCCGTTGTATGCAAGTTGAGGAAGAAGGGCGTCGTAGAATATCATCGACAAGGAAAAACCAATGGAACCGGCAACGTAAAACAAAAGGGCCCTCAGCCAGTTGCCCTGGTCGGCCATGTAAAGCAGTCCTGTTGAAAGTACACCAATAAGCGTGAAAAAGGCGAGAAAATGTTTTCTCTTCCCTGAAACGTCAGCGATACTTCCCAGAAGTGGAGCGAACAAGGCGGCCGTAAGCATTGCGCCCGCTGAAGCGTAACCCAGATAGGCAGCGGGCAGGCCCTCAGGCAAAGATGAGGCGATACCGTTGAAATAGACCGGGAACACCGCGGCGAGGATAACCGTCGCGAAAGCCGAGTTGCCGACGTCGTAAATACACCAGGAATTGACGGCCTTTAGATGTTCCGACATTTTGTCGAAGGATTCCATTGCTCTTTTAAATATCCTTTCGCAGGATTTCCTGTCGTGCTTTTATTTGGCCCCAGTATAACCGCTTATCCCTGGAATTTGCCCTCTCCTCGCCGACAAGCTTTAATATCTGGTATCCTTTTCCGGCATACTTTTCGTTTGGTCCATAAATTCACTCCTGAGGAAACACTATAAGGGGGAGTAAAAATGTCCGAAAATTCAATCGAAGAACAAAAGAGTTGGAAGACCCTCGAAAAAAGGATCTCTGACATACTTGAAGACCATCGTTGCTATGAGTTTGTCGAGCTGATGAAAAGCCCCTGGCGGCTGATGTGGAGGAACTTTTTGGCGGGGGTGGCCAGGGGGCTTGGATTTGCTGTAGGGTTGACCGTTCTGGCGGTTATTGTCGGTTATATTATTATAGGTCTTTTGAAACCGCTTCTCACGCTGGATCTCCCGGTGATAGGCGGTCTCATCGCGGACATAATACGGACTGTACAGATGCAAATGAACGGAGGCATGTAAATGCGACTACAAAGGCCAATGGCTTTTGCCTCACTACTCCTTTTTTGCCTTATGGTTTTTCTCGTCACAGAAGACATTGCTTTCGCATCAAAAAAGTTCCCGGCTGAAATTCCACGGCCTTTTGTCCTTGAAGAGTTCGTGGCAAATTGGGAGCTTGAAGGAACAACATGGATTCTCATAGACAAGCCATCCTTTTCGTTGACCCAATACAGGGGTACGCAAAAAATTTCCAGCTACCCTGTTGCTTTGGGTAAAAACCCTAAAGACAAGCAACGTGCAGGAGACATGAGAACCCCCGAAGGGGTGTTCAAGGTCACAAGCATCCATGATTCGAAACATTGGGTGCATGATTTCGGCGACGGCAAAGGTCCCATAGCGGGCGCATACGGGCCCTGGTTCATACGCCTTGAGACCGGCTGGAAGGGGATCGGCATTCATGGAACCCACGATCCGGCGTCTATAGGTACCCTTGCGACGGAAGGGTGCATAAGAATGAAAAACGAGGATCTCCTTCGCATCGTCGATGAAACTCCAGTCGGAACAGTGGTGGTCGTTGTTCCTTGACCCGGCTTGGCATTGCGGTAAAAACTTGCCCGCGGAATAGAGCTTTATGCCTGTGCCTGTTCGTTCTATAAGTTACTTGTGCCCGGAACCCGAGTCGTCAGAGCCTTCGGTCGAAAGTACTGAAAATTCCTGGCAGATGTCGCTCTCTGGTGCCTATGGCTCTTGGAGGGACGATAAAAACACGATTTGAGGAGGCCTGGATCATGTCCCGACCTCCTCAGTTACGTCAACGCACCGGAAAATTCAGGAGACTTTGATCTCCCTGGAACTTTCCCACAATCCGTGGATGTTGCAGTAGGATGTCGCATAGAGGACACCCGGTTTTTTAGTCGACATTTCGGCTGTAACCGCGTGATTTGTGTAAACGGTCCCCGCGTTTGCACCCTCTGTGGATTCACCGTGTGCTGTAAACTCGAAATTACCCACCTGGACGGCAAATTTCTCGCCTTCAGGCTTGAAAAAGATCTGGATCCACCGGATGTGATGTTCCGTAGTGTTCGGGTGAGCTATTTCCTTTCCAACCGAGACTCTCACCTGGAACATTTCTCCAGCCTTGACTGAGTCAGGACATTCGATTACGGGAATGTGCTTTTCAGATTTCCAGTCGGCACTCTGATAAAGTTCTGCAACCTTTCCCATTCGGTATGCCTCCTTTTTGTGTAATCTGTAAGTATTTTACCTGTAATTGAAGCCTCAGGCAAAGATGAGTTTCCCCATTCAACATCCTGATGCAGATAACGAAACGAAGGCGGTTTTGGAGGGATTTTACAAGAGGGCGCTTTGGGTTATGCTGAATCAAACCGGCAAGCCTCCCGGAAAGATGAAGGGTGCCGGGTTCAATGAAACATGGAATGGAAAGGGTGAAATACTTTGAAAATCGCCAGATACGCTTTGAAATCAAGCGAAAACGACAAACCTGCATGGGCACGTGTTGAGGGAGGATTCCTGTACCCGATGGAATTTGCCGGTGGCGAAGCCGACGGAGAACCTGTCAGAATAGAAGATGCCAGGCTTCTTGCTCCGGCGGTTCCGACGAAGATAGTTTGCGTCGGCCAGAATTACTTGAAACATATACAGGAGATGGGCAACGACAAGGGACATTTGCCGAGCGAGCCGGGACTTTTTCTTAAAGGGCCCAATGCTCTCGCCGATCCCGAAAGCGTCATCCCGTATCCTGCTTTTACGAAAGAATTCCACTACGAAGGCGAGCTTGCGGTGGTAATAGGCAAGCGAATGGTCCCGGGATGCGAAAATCCCATGTCCGGTGTTTTGGGATATACGGCGGCGCTTGATATGACCGCCAGGGACAGGCAGAGGAAAGACCTTCAATGGACCATGGCCAAATCAGCCGATCTCTTCTGCCCTCTGGGCCCCTGGATCGAAACCGACCTGGATCCTGGCGACGTCGGTGTGAAAACCATAGTAAACGGGACGATAAGGCAAAACGGTCGCACCGATGACCTTTTGTTCCCAGTGGAGAGAATCCTCTCTCATATCCTTACCTTCATGACCCTTGAGCCCGGTGATGTGATCTTGACCGGGACCCCCTCTGGTGTGGGCGAGGTCTTCCCAGGTGACCGCATAGAAGTGGAAGTCGACGGTCTGGGAGGCCTTTTGGCAGTGACTATCGGAACAAGGCCGAACTGAAAGGGGAGAAGTCGCGATGGCGCGTTTTAAGGATCTCGCGAAACTGTTTCAGCCTGATTCCGTAGCGATCGTAGGCGCGTCCGGGAATCTGGAAAGCATTTCGGGAAGGCCGTTGAAGCTCCTTGGGCGGTTCGGTTATAGTGGCAGGATTTATCCCGTAAATCCCAAGTACCAGCAAATAGACGGTCTTGCTTGCTATCCGGATTTAAATAGCTTGCCCGAGGTTCCCGACGTTGCCCTGGTGGGCGTCAAGGCGGAGATCGTTCCCGAAATTTTGGGCCGGTGTGCGCACCTTGGTGTCCCGTACGCCATAATCTTTTCATCGGGTTTCGCAGAGAGTGAAGATTACGAAGGACAAAAAAAACTCATGGAGGTCGTGCGTAATGGCCCCACTCGTGTTCTGGGACCAAATTGCCAGGGTCTTGTCAATTTCGTTTCGGGAGTGCCGCTTAGCTTTTCGGCCTCCCTGGATACCGACCGGCGGCCCGAAGGCCATGTGGCGTACATCTCACAGAGCGGAGCCTTTGGTTTCGCCTCTTTCGCTATGGCTGCGGAGATGGGTGTCGGATTCAGGTACGTCGTAACCACAGGAAACCAGGTGGACCTGGACGTGGTGGATTTTGGAGAAGCTATGGTGGAAGATCCCGAGGTCAGGCTGCTTGTCATGTATCTCGAGGGAATAAAGCAGGGTGCCCGGTTGATTGATCTTCTCAAAAGCGCCAAAAAACGTGACCTCCCGGTGGCAGTTCTCAAGGCGGGAGGGAGCCCCATCGGCGTAGAGGCGGCCAAAAGTCATACGGCGGCGCTGGCGGGCGACAGGAAAGTCTGGAAGGCGGTACTCAAACAATATGGTGCACTAGAGATCGACGACGTGGAAGATATAATCGACCTTGGTTCTGTTTTCGGCGCCTTGCCCAGAGCAAAGGGCAAAAGGCTGGGGATTCTGACGACCTCCGGCGGGGCCGGCATTATCATGGCTGACCAGGCTTGGGAAAAAGGACTGGAAATCCCGGAACTCCCGAAGGCGGTACGGGATAAAATCGAAAAGTTTATCCCCACCTTCGGGTCATCCAGAAATCCTGTCGACCTGACTGCGCAGGTCATAAATGAACCGGAAGGCTTTGGCGAATGTATAAAAAATGTCATGGAGTCCCCCATGATCGACATGGCCGTCGTGATCATATCGATGATTACGGGTGACTCGGGTCAAAAACTGGTCGACGACCTGATTAAACTTTTCGCTTCTGCAAAAAAACCGCTGGCCGTCTGCTGGTTGATCGACGGAGAGCATGGGGGCGCCTTCCTGTCACGCCTCAAGGATGCTGGAGTCCCTGTTTTTCAGAGCCTCAAACGTTGCGCGAGGGCTTTGTCCTGCCTGGCGGGACGTGGAGAGCAGGCGGTGGATGAAAGTGAATGTACACCAGGTACGATCGCGAAAGACCCTGTGCTGGATCTTTTGCCCGAAACGCCGACAGAATACGACGCAAAGCGTCTATTGGCCGAATACGGAGTCACCGTAACGCGGGAACGCTTGTGCGGGTCGTTAGCAGAGGCTCTGGCGGCAGCCGAGGAAATTGGTTACCCTGTGGCGCTCAAGGTAATGTCACCCGACATCATACACAAGACCGAAGCAGGGATCGTTTCCCTTAACCTGAACTCGGAAGAGGAACTCAGAAATGCTTACGGCAGGCTTCTTGAAAGAGCCGAAAAAGCTTTACCTGGTGCCGCCATCCAGGGCGTGCTTATCCAGGAGATGGCCTCAGGCGGTGTGGAATTCATGATCGGCGTGAACAGGGATCCGCTCTTCGGTCCTGTCGTCGTCGCCGGTCTGGGAGGCATATACGTGGAAATCCTGCAGGATCTTGCCATGAGACATGCCCCTATTGATCGTGAAACGGCTTTGGCCATGCTTAGGGAACTGAAAGGTTACGCGATCCTGGACGGCGCCCGGGGCCGACCCAGGCTCGATGTAGATGCCCTTGCCGACACGCTGGTCAAGATTTCAGTCCTTGCCTGCAACGAAGAAAATCTCAAGGAACTTGACGTAAACCCCATTTTCGTTTTTGAGCAGGGCAAAGGTGTGAAGGCCGTAGATGCCGTCGTAGTAAGGAGAAAAGCAAAGTGAACCCTGCGTGGCTGCTTGTGCCGATCGCGTACCTTTTTGGATCGATTCCTGCCGGATTCCTTGTGGTCAGGTGGAAAAAAGGCATTGATATCAGAACCATAGGGTCCGGTAATATAGGCGCCACAAACGTAGGAAGAGTCCTGGGTAAAAAATGGGCCGTGGCCGTCGCTGCCTTCGACATGGCCAAGGGCGGATGTGTCCTGATCCTTGCGATGGTGGCGGGCATTTTGGATCCCCTTGTGCTTGGCCTTTCGGGAGCCGCTGCCGTAATCGGTCACGACTACCCCCTCTGGCTGGGATTCAGGGGAGGCAAGGGCGTTTCGACCACCTACGGCGTGGTCTTCGTCTTCGACCCTTTTGTCGCCCTTGCCGCCGGTGTGGTCTGGTACGTAGCCTTAAAGCTGACCCGTTATGTGTCTGTTGCCTCCATGGTTTCCCTGTGGTCCATGCCGTTTTTCATGCTTCTTTTTCGCGAACCTCCTGGTTACGTTCTCTCCTGTATCTTGCTTGCAGCCCTTACGGTCATAAGGCATTCCGACAATATCAGGAAGATCAGGGAAGGGACCGAGGGCAAGGTTGGCCGCTGAGGAGCAACATTGACTTATTCTGACCAAATCCATATAATAACAACTGTCAGTTTAGGTCAAAAAAAAGGGGGTAGCACCGTGCCAAGCCTGACGCGCATTATTGAACGTCATATACAGGAGTTGCTCGAACGAAACGGTGAAGAGTCCGTATTTTTGAGCAGAAAGGATCTGGCCGAGAGATTCGGGTGTGTTCCTAGCCAGATCAACTACGTCATTCGCAGTCGGTTTACTCCCGAAAGAGGTTTTCTGGTCGAAAGCCAGCGCGGCGGTCACGGGTACATCCGTATCATCAGGCTTCGCATGAGAAAGCCTGAAGAACGGGCAAATCATATCGAAGAACTTGTCGGTGAAGTAATAAGCGAGCAGGAGATCAAAAAACTGCTGGCAAACCTCCAGGAACGAAAGATCCTGACCGCCAGGGAAAGGCTTTTGATAGAGATCGCGATACGATTCCAGGAACAGCTGTGCAGGGAGATGTTTGACCTGTCTCCTTTCAAAAGGGAGGCCCTGCACGCAGAGCTTCTGAAAAGACTGCTCAGAAGCATAGTCCTGTTGTAAGGAGGTTTCAAATGCTGTGTGAACGGTGCCATAGCCGTGAGGCCCAGGTCCATATAAAGCATATGCAAAACGGCGCCGTAGTCGAGTTTCACCTGTGCCATAAATGTGCCCATGAAATGAGTCAGCAGGGTTCACTCCCGAAGGTTCCCGTTGAGTTCCCTTTCGAAAATTTTCTCGGGAATCTTTTTCCGGTGAAGGTGCAGAAACAAGCGGAACCATCGAGGAAAGAACAAATGTTCAATGGCTTTTGCCCGGCCTGCGGTCTGAATTACGAAGAGTTCGCAAGAACCGGCAAGTTCGGGTGCCCCCAATGTTACGAAACGTTCAGAGATGCCGTTAGACATCTGCTTCGCGGGATTCACGGCAATGAGATCCACAGGGGGACAAGGCCTCATGGCGTGGCATCGAAACAGCCTGAAGAAGATATCGGAACTTTGAAGGTGCTGCTCAGGGAGGCTATCGAAAAGGAAGAATATGAACGGGCTGCAGTCCTGAGAGATCGCATAAGACTCCTGGAGGAACGAAGGGCATGAAGTCCGCCGACTTTGCATCACTCCCGCTGGCCTGGCTCTCCGGAGGAAGCCAGCAAAGCGATATAGTGCTTTCAAGCAGGATACGTCTTGCCCGTAATTTGTCTGGGTACCCCTTTCCGGCGCGATGTGACGACAAGAAAAGGGAGGAAATCGCCGGTAAGATCCTGGAAAGACTCTCGGAGACACCCTTTGTCAGTGTCCTGGGAACGTGGCAAATGGACGGGCTGGACGAATTGAGGCGTAACGTGCTTGTGGAGCGCCACCTTGTCAGCCCGGATTTTTCGCGACAGACCGGCAGAGGGAAGGTAGTCGTCGTCGACGACCAGGGGATCGTTTCGCTGATGATCAACGAGGAGGATCATCTAAGGATTCAGGTTTTCCTCGGCGGGCTTGATCTTTTTGAATGTTGGCGGATAGCAGGCCAGGTGGATGAAGCACTGGATGTTCTGAATTACGCATACGACGAAGAGTTCGGGTACCTGACAGCCTGCCCGACCAATACCGGAACGGCTTTGAGAGCATCAGTCATGGTCCATATACCTGGTCTGGAAATACAGAGGAAACTTGGCAAAATTATCAGGGAATGCAATCGCGTCGGACTTACGGTCCGGGGTATGTATGGAGAAGGAAGCGAATCCGTTGGTTCGCTGTTTCAGATATCCAACCAGGTGACGCTGGGTCAAAGGGAAGAAGAGCTTATAGAAAAGGTTTCCGGTGTCATAACAAGCCTGGTACAGCAGGAGCGCGCCGCCAGGCTGAAAATATGGGAAAATGACACCTCAAAACTCGAAGACAAGATGTGGAGGGCCTGGGGAATAGCGCGCTATGCCAGGAGCATAGAAAGCCGCGAGGCGATGCAGATGCTCTCCTGGATAAGAATGGGTTCCCAGATGGGCATCTTGCCGCAGGTTCCTCCCGGAGAATGGAACAGGCTTATCTTGGATATCCAGCAGGCCCATTTGCAGTGCTTCGAAGGCAGGAGACTTGCAGAACAGGAGATTGACGTAGCGAGAGCTTCCTTGTTGAGAAAACGTCTCGCAAACTGGAACAATGAGTAGATAGGCGAAATACTGGAGGGAATATGAATGTGGCAATTTTTTACAGAAAGAGGGAAAAAAGTGATCCAACTGGCGCACAAGGAGGCGCTCAGACTGGGACATGATGTTATAGGTACTGAACACATATTGCTTGGCCTGGTAGCCGAGGGAGAAGGCGTTGCGGCGCAGGTTTTGGCGGCCTTTGGCGTCGGCGCCGAGGAGATTACCCAGAGGGTGGAGCAGATTGTCGGAAGGGGAGAGCCCAAGAACAAACCAGTCGATCTGCCGCTAAGCCCCAGGGCAAAGCGGGTTCTCGACCTTGCTATGCGAGAGGCCAGAAACATGGGCGTAAACTACGTGGGCACGGAGCATATACTCCTTGGACTGATTTCAGAAGGTGAGGGCATCGCCGCCCAGGTACTTTTGTCCATGGACCTGGATCTGCAGAAAGTTCGTACGGAGGTGCAGTCCGTGCTTTCCGGCGGGGAACACGGAAACGACGTGGACCGGGAGTCCAGGGAAGCAGCCCAGAAAGCAGGAAACCGCTCGCGAACGCCCACTCTCGACCAGTTGGGGATAGTACTTACCGACATGGCCGCCTCGGGCGAGCTGGATCCCGTAATCGGAAGAAACAGGGAAATCCAGCGGGTGATACAGGTACTTTCGAGAAGAAAAAAGAACAACCCCGTACTCATTGGCGATCCGGGAGTGGGGAAAACCGCGATAGTGGAAGGACTGGCACAAAAGGTCGTGGAGGGCGACGTCCCGGAAATCCTCAAGGGAAAACGCGTGGTCCAGCTAAACGTCGGAAATCTCGTGGCGGGTACTAAATACCGCGGGGAATTCGAGGAACGGATGCGCAAACTGGTAAAGGAGCTTCGGGATTGCCGTGACGTGATTCTATTTATAGACGAGATTCATACTATTGTCGGGGCAGGCGGAGCCGAAGGTGCCGTGGACGCCGCAAATATCCTGAAACCAAGCCTTGCACGCGGTGAATTCCAGGTTATCGGTGCAACGACTCTCGAAGAATACCGCAAGCATATAGAAAAGGACGCCGCTCTCGAGCGCCGCTTCCAGCCTGTTATGGTAGACGAGCCCAACGTGGAGGATTCTATCCGCATTCTTGAAGGTTTGAGGGATCGTTACGAGGTGCATCACAGGGCCAAAATTACTGACGATGCTTTGGTAGCGGCGGCACGACTTTCAGAAAGATATATCACCGAGAGATACCTGCCCGACAAGGCCATCGACCTGATAGACGAGGCTGCCGCAAGGGCCAGGCTCAAAACCATGGAACTTCCGGAAGATATCAAAATGATGGAAAAGGATCTCGAGGCTCTGCGGAAAGAAAAAGAAGCGGCGGTTACGGCCCAGGAGTTCGAGAAGGCGGCCGGCTTCAGGGACAAGGAAAGAAGGCTCTCGGAGGAAATAGAAAAGAGCAGGAACGAGTGGCAGAAACGGCGTAACAACGAAGAGCCCATCGTCGATTCCGAACAGATCGCCCAAATCGTGGCGGAATGGACGGGTATCCCGGTCGTCCAGCTTACGGAGGAGGAATCGAGCCGCCTCCTTCGCATGGAAGAGGAAATCCACAAACGGATGGTGGATCAAGAGGAGGCGGTAAACGCTGTCGCCCGGTCGATCAGGCGGGCTCGTAGCGGACTGAAGGACCCGAAGAGGCCCATAGGCAGCTTCCTTTTTCTCGGGCCTACTGGGGTCGGGAAGACGGAGCTTGCCCGTTCCCTTGCCGAATTCCTTTTCGGCGGAGAAGACGCGATGGTCCGTTTCGACATGAGCGAGTACATGGAGCGGCACGAGGTAGCGAAGCTTATAGGTGCTCCACCCGGCTATGTGGGCTATGAGGAAGGGGGCAAACTCACGGAGGCCCTCAGGAGACGGCCTTATTCGGTCGTTCTTTTCGACGAGATCGAAAAGGCGCATCCCGACGTCTTCAATATCCTCCTGCAGATCCTCGAAGACGGAAGGCTTACCGACGGACAGGGGCATACAGTAGATTTCAGAAACAGTGTGGTAATCATGACCAGCAACGTAGGTGCCCAGGACCTGATGAAAAGCCGTTCGCTCGGCTTTACTGCCGCAGAGGGCGCAGATGTCGACCTGGAGAAGATGAAATCCAGCATCATGGAAGCCGTAAGAAAAACATTTCGGCCGGAGTTCATCAACAGGGTCGACGACATAATCATCTTCAAGCCGCTGGGAAAAGAAGAGCTTCTGAAGATCCTCGACATCATGCTCGACGAGGTTTCCAAGAGACTGGAAGAGCAGGGGATAACCATAGACGTACCTGCGGAGACCAGAGAAAAACTGCTTATAAAGGGCTATGAGCCCAAGTTCGGCGCCAGACCCTTGCGCAGGACCCTGCAGAAGACGATAGAAGATCCATTGGCCGATCTTTTGCTGGAAGGCAAAGTAGAAAGAAACAGCGTGATTCGGGTGAATGTCGAGGGAGACAAGTTTTCCTTCAAGACCGTGAAAAAGAGAAAAGACGCGGGGCAATCCGGCAAGACCGTCGCGAACACCGGAAAAACAGAAGGGTAAAGACCGAAGGTAACAAGCTTGAACTTGAGAAACCGGGGCGGAAGTGACCCAGGCCCCGGTTTCTGCTATCCTTGGATTTCAGGACAAAATGGTTCCCGAAGAGAGGGGGAAGGGTCGTGGAGGGTAATTTTTTCTGGATTCTGCTGTTTTTCTTTTTCATTTACCCTTCGATGAAGCAGCGTTTTCTCGAAAAATCAAGGGTAACCGCCATAAGGGGGTTGGAAAAGCGGCGGAGAAGCAGGGTTATCACTCTGATTCACAGGCAGGAGAGCGTGGGTTTCTTCGGGATGTTCTCACGGAACTTCATCGACATCGAGGACTCAGAAGAAGTGCTCAGGGCTATACGCCTCACCTCCGCCGATACGCCCATCGATATAATTGTCCATACACCTGGGGGGCTACTTCTTGCGGCTGAGCAGATAGCGGCTGCGCTTAACAAGCACCCTGCCAAGGTGACGGTCTTTGTCCCTCACTATGCGATGTCCGGGGGAACGCTGGTCGCTATGGCGGCCGATGAAATAGTCATGGACAAACATGCCGTTTTGGGGCCTGTAGACCCGCAGATAGGGCAATATCCCGCTGTTTCCATTCTCAAGACGGTGGAGCAAAAACCGGTGGCCGAACTTGATGACGAAACATTAATTATGGCCGACATTTCCAGAAAGGCCATAAATCAGACACGCAAATTCATCAAGGACCTTCTCGTTGACAACATTTCAGAGGAAGAAGCTGAGAAACTCGCCAATGTGCTGACGGAAGGGCGCTGGACCCATGATTATCCGATTTCAAGCGAGGAAGCGAAAGAGCTCGGCATGTTCGTAAGTACGGAAATGCCCGACGAAATAAGCGAGATCATGAAATTCTATCCACAGTCGGGACAACGGAGGCCCTCGGTACAATATGTCCCGTTGCCGTACCACAGCACACCCAAAAACGGCACCAAAGATTGACGAAACTGTTGAACTGGGAGGAATTCGATGAAAACCATTTGCAAGAAACAGAGAAACCTGATTATAGTGGCGGTCATGGTCGCTTTTTTAGTCATACTTGCAGGTACGGCTTGCGCCGCTGACGAAAAACCGGTGGTTACCGTAGGCGGAGAGAAGGTAGGAGAGCAGGAGATGGTAAATCTTCTGGTGCTTCAGTCCGGAGTCAGCAGGGGAATGGCACGTCTGGTTCTGGCACAGACCACGCTCGAGCAGAGGCAGCAGCTTGCGAACCAGGTCGTGATGTCTCTTATTCTGAGCCAGGCGGCGATGATGAAAGGACTTCACCTCGACGAGGACGTGGCCCTGACGCTCAGGTGGAACAGGGCCAATACGCTGGCTCAGGCCTATGTCAACAAGGTGGCGGCAAATTGGAGCCTCCATCGTGAGGACCTGGAAAAATATTACGAAGCGCACAAGGAAGACTACGTAGTTCCCGAGTCAGCTCATGTTCGACACATATTGACCTCTACGAAGGAAGAAGCTTCCAGGGTGCTTTTGGAAGTCATGGTGGATCCGTCCGCCTTCCCTGAAGTGGCGCGGGCTAAAAGTATCGACAGGGGCAGTGCCCAAAACGGCGGAGATTTGGGTTGGGTCACACCTGGACAGACGGTGCCCGCATTTGACAAGCTGGTTTTCTCTATGAAGGAAAACTCCATCAAAGGACCTGTCGAAAGCCGATTCGGGTGGCATGTTGTCCAGGTTCTCGAAAGGGAACCGGCTCACCAGCAATCTTTCGAGGAAGCTCTTCCGCAGTTGCAGCAGGACATCCAGCAGTGGTACCTGGAACAGGAAGTGGAGAAATTAAAAGATCGGTTTAACGTGACGATAGATGAAAAGACCCTCTCAAACCTCGGAGGGATTCCGGCAATTA
>Ga0334895_1002527_pt1 | contig 15342 bp, 14 predicted proteins | sample GraSluR3_MG_7_FD_207229 | JGI IMG/M metagenome (GOLD analysis project Ga0334895, IMG submission 207229) | Sludge microbial communities from methane-producing bioreactor in Wageningen University, Netherlands - Granular Sludge_31_05-R3 | ecosystem: Engineered > Bioreactor > Anaerobic >... | reverse complement strand
TGCCTACGCTTTGATGTTTATCTGGTCCCAACGCAGGGTAAAACAAAGCAATAATGGGCTCTGCCAAAATAAAAAGGCCCATAGCTGACGGAAGACCGATAATAAGAGAAGTTCTCATCCCTAAGTTAGTCGTTTGTCTTAGTTCATTTAAATCCCCTTTAGCGTGAGCATTTGTAATGCTAGGCACCAAACTCATGGCGATTGCAATGGAAAAAACTTGAGGAAAATTGATGAACGTTTGCGCTGTACCGCTCAACTGTCCATACATGTCTGTTGCTTCCACTTCTGTAAACCCAATAGCCAACAACCTCATTGAAACCAACTTTGCATCAATCAAACCCATCAAAGGAACGATAGATGCCCCTATTGTAATAGGTACCACAATGGCCAGCAATCGCTTGATGATCACTTGACTGTCCTCTGTTCGGTTATTGTTACCCTCTAAGATGCGATCTTTAATTTTTCTTCTGTTAGCATAGTAAATCATTAGTATCAATAAAAATCCTGCGATCCCTCCAGCAGAAGCCCCAAAAGAAGCTCCTCCTGCCGCCATTTCCAAGCTAGTGGCCGTCAGGATATAAGCCAATGAAATTCCTGTGGCGAATCGCACTATTTGCTCGATCACTTGAGTATATGCCGTCGGCATCATGTTTTGCATCCCTTGAAAATACCCTCTGTACACGCTCATAACCGGTACCACCATCAGAGCCGGTGCCAAAGCTATCAGTGAGTAATAAGAACCCGGATATCCTAAATACTTAGCAATAGATGATGCAAAAAAGAAGACAAATAATGAAGAAGCTACACTGATCAACAAAATTACTTTAAGGGCAACTTTAAACACTTGATGAGCGCCTTCAGGATTGCCAATGGCTGTTTTTTCCGAAACAAGTCTAGCTACCGCGGTTGGAAAACCTGCCAATGAAACCACCAACAGTAAATTATAAACCTGATACGCAGGTTGGAAATAACCAATGCCTTCCGTTCCCATCAGGTTAGTGAGAGGTATTCTGTAGATGGCACCGATTATTTTAACGATTAGACCCGCTGCCCCCAATACCGCAGCGCCTTTTAGAAAACTGTTTTCTGACATTTCATCCTCCGTTGTCATTGACTGTTCATCATCGAAATAATTTTTTTGAATATCTAATATTAGTCCCTTTTCTGATGCTTTTGTCTGTCATAATGTTTTGAATCACCAAAATCATGCCTAAAGCAATGATCAAATCTCCCAATGTGATCACTGTCGGATAAAGTGACCACTGTCGACACGCTAAAAAAGCCCCTCTGTAAAACTGGCTTTCAGGTATGATCGTAAAGTACTTAACATGTCCCGAAACAATCAAATCTACAATGTCTGGATCAAATGCTTTTTCGGCCGCTTTCATTGTAACACCTACAGAAAAATCATTCATCGCCATTGCCACAAAGTTAAATAACGTCCCCAAAAAAACGATCACTAAGAATCTTATTCTCCTGTTCAAGAAAATGGCAAAAATCAAGAACCCATAAGAGCCTATCAATATGCCTTTTGTAATGGTCTCTCCCAGGTCGCTTAACCCTAAATTCAACATGAACACCATTATTTGCATCAAAAGTCCAACGATGACTAAAGCTGGGTACTCGATAGTCAGATAACCAAATTTTTCAAATTTACCTTTCCTGATTTTACCAATTATCAATCCAATTAGAATCCCATATAAGAACAACGCTCACCCTCCATTAATTGATGATCATTAACTGCTTAATTATAACTTAAATGATTGGTAACATCAAGATTTCCATCGGCTTTCTAAAAACAATATAGAGCTTGGAATCCAAGCTCTATATTGTTTTTGATCTTCTATTTAAAATTCTGGTTCGATCAAACCCACATTATTATCTTTTCTTTTGTACACCACATTAACTTCCTCTGTGTCTGCATTTAAAAATACATAGAAATTATGATTCACCAAATCCATCTGCAAAGCGGCCTCTTCCACACTCATAGGTTTCATAGCAAATCGCTTTGTTTTAACGATTTTAAGTTCATCCTCTTCTATGTCTAGCGGTTCGATGTTTTCAAATCTAATGGTTTCTTGGTTATGCTTTCTGCTTTGAAGTTTAGTTTTGTGTTTTCTTATTTGTCTGTCCAATGCATCTACTGCACTATCTATGGCGCTGTACATGTCATCGGTAACTTCTTCGGCTCTTATAACTGTCCCTGCAAAAGGTACTGTGATTTCAATGATTTGTCTTAACTTTTCTACACTTAAGACGACTTTTACCTCCACATCCTTGTAAAAGTATTTGTCCAATTTGGAGAGCTTTTTTTCCACCGTTTCTCTAAGGCTATCGGTGACACTGATGTTTTTGCCAAATATGTTCGTTTTCATACGTCAGTCTCCTTTCTTTTGATTGTATTTATTTATACCCAAACAAAAGGGTTATAAACCATCTATCTTATATCTCACAAATTTGTTAATTCTTTATACATCTTATTCTCTTGTGAAAATTGTGGATAACTTTGTTCATAAGTAGTGTTTATGCGGATTATTATGTGGATAACCTAGCTTTCAATTATGAATGAGCTAATATTTATTCGTAGAAATTATCTGCCTACCGTGATACCGATTACCTGCTCCACACCAGAACCTTTTAGTGTTCGTGCACATGCTTCCAGAGTTGCACCTGTTGTATAGATATCGTCCACCAATAAAATGCTCTTGTATGATTGTTCTTGTGAAACCATTGAAAAGGCATGGGTTACGTTTGATTTCCTCGCATGACCTTTTTGCTCCATTTGAGGCGGTGTATGTTTCATTCTCTTAATTAATTCTACCATAGGAATACCTAAATGGAAAGAGATATAAACTGCCAATAACTTGGATTGATTGTAACCTCTAACCACTTCTCGCCTTCTATGGATCGGAACAGGAACTATCCCATCAAACCTTGTCATATCGTTGTTTTTAAGTAATTGGACCATCTGGTACCCAAATAATTTGTAAAGATAGGATTTTCCTAAATACTTGAAAGCATGAAGTTGTTGTCTTGTTAGACCTTGATAAAGAAGGGGTGCGACTGCTTTATCAAACCATCGTTTCGTTCGGATACAATCATTACACAAAGAAACACTTCCACTAATAGGAGCAGAACACACATTGCAAACATGTCCCCTCAAAGGTTTCATCTTTTGTTCACATTCTCGACACAAATGATCTTCGCCTATGCTTGGTGAGCCATAACCACAAATCAAGCATAGGTTTCTTTCAGGAAAAAGCCATTCCATCACATCGTTTTTCAAACTGGTCATTTATCTCACACTCAAAAATATGACTTGATTTGTTCCAGCCTGTAATCAAGGCCAGAATACCGTTCAGTTGTCTTGTCATTTTCAACCATCATTCTTAAAAATTTTTCACTTCCTACCAGCACAACCAATCGCTGCGCTCGAGTCACAGCTGTGTACAGTAAATTCCGGTTTAACAACATAGGCGGTGCCCAAGCCATCGGAATAATTACAGCAGGAAACTCGCTCCCTTGACTTTTATGAACAGTCACTGCATAAGCCAAGATCAACTCATCCATCTGGGTAAACTCGTATTTCGCTTCCCGTTTGTCATCAAATTCGATCCACACACATTCGTCTTTGTCATCGATGAAACGGATCCGTCCCATATCACCATTGAATATGCCTTCTCCTCTTTCCCTACCTTTCCCCACAATCTCTATCGTCCATTCAATTTGATAATTATTCTTGGTTTGCATCACTTTATCTCCCACTCTGAAAGTGAACTCCCCAAGTTTCTTTTCAGATTTTAAGTGAGAAGGTGGATTGAGGGCTTCTTGCATACGCTTATTTAGTTCTATGGTTCCTGCAATCCCTTTTTTCATTGGAGACAATACTTGAATTTCATCCATTCCGTTTAACCCATAATGAGCAGTCAAACGATCTGTACACAAAGAAACAATCGTGTCTGTAATATGATTGCCCTCTGTCTTTAAAAAATAAAAGTCTCCTTCTTTAATATTGAAGATGGGCCATTCTCCTTTATTAATCAAATGGGCATTTGTTTTTATGAGGCTTTTCTCTGATTGTCTGAATATTTTATCTAACCGCGTGATGGGTATCACTCCTGATCGGATCACATCCGCAAGTACATTGCCTGCTCCCACAGATGGCAACTGATCCTCATCTCCCACCAGAATTAACTGGCTTCCCGTCTCAACTGCCTTAAGCAAGGCATTCATCAAAACCACATCCACCATTGACATCTCATCCACAATAACAACTTGACTTTCGATGGGTGATTGTTCATTCTTGTTAAAAAACAGCGTACTCGTATCTTCACTGAAAGAATATTCCAATAAACGATGAATGGTTTTAGCTTCCTTATTCGATGTTTCAGTAATTCGTTTGGCAGCACGACCTGTAGGAGCACATAATGCCACTGTCCTTCCAATTTTCTCAAACATGCCAATCAATGTGTTGATCACAGTTGTCTTTCCCGTTCCTGGTCCCCCTGTGATAATGGACACGCCATGTTGGACACCTTTTACAACGCTTTCTCTTTGTTTGTCAGTCAGTTTTTTTTCTGTTAATCTTTCCATTTCATCCATGAGTCGCTCAATATTCTCATCGGAATGTCTTTTGAAATTTATTAGTAGATTCGCTAATTTGTTCGCGACACCTGTTTCCGCATAATAGTAGGGCACATAATAGACACATTCTTCCTCTTTTATGCGCTCAACAAAAAGCTGTCCTCGAAAAGCCATATTTGATACCACTGCGTCAATGTAGTCAATGCGTACCTTTAAAACTCTCTCAGCATGCTTCTTCAATACTTCCTTAGTCAAATAGGAATGTCCCTCCCCTGCTGATTCCAACAGCACATAGCGAATTCCCGCTTCAATGCGAAATTCAGAATTTGTGACAATCCCCATTGCAGATGCTACCTTATCCGCCAATTTGAACCCAATTCCATGAATGTCTTCTGCCAACCGATAAGGATTTTCCTGAACCTTACGGATGGTGTCATCCCCATATATTTTATAAATACGCACACTATAAGCTGGAGATATCCCGTATTGTTGCAAATATAACATAATTTCTTTCAATGCGATTTGTTCTTGGAAACTTTCCAGTATCATCGCGGCTTTCTTATCACCGATGCCCTCAACCTCTGTCAATCTGCTTGGTTGGTATTGCATGATCTCTAAAGTCTTTACACCAAAACAATCCACCAACTTGTCCGCGGTGGATTTTCCAATTCCTTTTATCATGCCAGATGACAGATAGTTTTTTATGCCCTCCTGTGTTGAAGGCATCACTATTTCAAATCCTTCAACGTTGAACTGCTTTCCATACCTTTTATGAAAAGCCCAGTTTCCTTTGATGGTGATTTGTTCACCTTCCGTGAGGCCAGAAAAAGTACCCGTGAATGTGATCACATCGTCCTCAGTATCTAATAAACCAACCGTATAACCATTATCATCATTGTAATAAATTATTTCCTCAATTGTGCCAGTGTAAGATTCCATCCATTCCCTTCCTTTGAATCTATTATAGGGATAATATGAAACTGGGTAAAGGAAAACTTTATCATTTATGTTATAATAGCATCATCAACTCAGTTTGGAGGTCATTTATGCCACTAATGAAAACCACCCAGCATTATGATGTTCTGTCTTTCTACACAGATTATAAAAACCGCTTGTCTCCTCAATCCTTGATTGGCATTTTTCAGGATGCTGCGACTAATCAATCTTCTTTTTTAGGTGTAGGGTTTTCCTACATGCAAGCCAATCATTTAATCTGGGTTTTGCTAAAGTACAATATCGAGATATTTCGATTGCCCCACTTTCAGGAAAAAATTAGAGTCGTTACCTTTCCCATGTATTATGAGCGCTTTTATGTGTATCGGAAATTTGAGGTCTACGACGAAAGAAACAACCTGATCGCTTATGCCTATTCTACTTGGACCATCGTTGATGTGAATACAAAAAAGCTTTGCCGTATCACCAGTGACTTGATTAAAGCATATGGTTTTACAACCAAAGATCGTTTTTCAGAAAAAATCAACTTCAATCCCATTCCGAAGTTGGACTCTTGTGATGTGGAAACCTCTTTCAAAATTCGTTATATGGATATTGACAACAACTTGCATGTCAACAACACAAAATACTTGGCTTGGGCTATTGAAACAGTCCCTTATGAAATTGTTACCAAAAGAGATTTGACTCATGTCGACATTATCTATCGTAAAGAGATTCAATATGGGCACACTGTCAATATTCAAAGTAAAATAAATACATACGAAGATAAAACTGAAATCATTCATATGATCACCCACGAAAACGATTTGCTGTGCCAACTGAAAACCATATGGTCTAGCAAACCTTCTGAGTGAAAGAAACTCATTTTTTATATCGCTTTTAATGGAAAATTAATCTTCATTTATTTTAATTAGTGATAGAATAGTATGGAAATATATGATTGCTTTAAAGGAGGCCATTATGAACCCTGTTGCTCTATTATGGATCGGCGCCGCCGTCATTTTTATCATCATCGAAGCCGCCACCATGGGGCTTACCACCATTTGGTTTGCTGTGGCTGCTCTCGTGGCATTGGTTGCCAGCATTTTTAATTTTTCACCCCTTCTACAAATCACTGTTTTTTTGGTCGTATCGGCAGTGTTAATTTATTTCACAAGACCCCTCGCTGTCAAGTACCTTAAAATTGGCACTATACGCACCAACGCTGACAAATTGGTAGGCGGTATAGGAAAAGTGACAGAAGAGATCGATAACATGAACGGCAAGGGCCTTGTGAAAATTTCTGGGCAAGTTTGGACATCAAGATCATTGAACGAAACCATCATCCCCATCAACTCATTAGTGAAAGTAGATCGGATAGATGGTGTCAAACTAATTGTAAAAGAAATGGAGGAAAAACAATGATACCTTTTTTAATTATTCTGGCAATTGCAATTGTAGTCGTCGTAGCCAACATAAAAATTGTTCCTCAGGCAAATGCCTTTGTCATCGAAAGACTTGGCACATTCCATGCTACCTGGGAAACTGGGTTACATATCAAAATGCCTTTTCTCGACAGGATCGCTCGTAAAGTTTCCTTGAAGGAGCAAGTGGTTGACTTCCCACCTCAACCGGTAATCACAGAAGACAATGTTACCATGCAAATTGACACGGTTGTCTTTTTTCAAATAACCGATCCAAAATCCTTTACCTATGGTGTAGAAAGACCGCTTTCCGCCATCGAAAATCTTACCGCAACCACTCTAAGAAATATTATAGGTGATTTAGAATTAGATGAATCCCTAACTTCAAGAGAAGTGATCAACACAAAAATGCGGGTAATTCTAGATGAAGCCACTGACCCCTGGGGCATCAAGGTCAATCGAGTAGAACTAAAAAACATCATGCCACCATCAGAAATACAAGATGCCATGGAAAAACAAATGAAGGCTGAAAGACAAAGAAGAGAATCCATCCTTCGCGCCGAAGGTGAAAAGCGATCAGCCATACTTGTCGCAGAAGGAAAGAAAGAGTCATTAATTCTAGAGGCAGAAGCTGATAAGGAAGCTGCTATTCGACGTGCAGAAGGGCAGGCTGAAGCAATCGTAACCGTTCAAACTGCAACAGCCGAAGGAATCAAAAAGATTAATGAAGCCCATCCTAGCAAGGAAGTTCTTTCCATTAAAAGTTTGGAAGCCTTTATTGCGGCCGCCGATGGAAGAGCAACAAAAATTATTATCCCCTCAGAAATTCAAGGAATTGCTGGCCTGGTTTCTTCACTCACTGAAATATCAAAGTCAGCTAAAGAAAGTATTCCTGAACTTGAAGAAACAGATTCTCCATAAAATTGTGTTGCTACTGAATACAAAGTACAATCATTGTATATTTTAATACAATTTGTCCTGAATTCTATTGACTTTCTCCTTTGTTTTTGCTAAAATTTCATAAAATTTAGTCTCGATCTATTTCAAATGCACAAAGGAGATGGGATGATGGAAGAGCGTCATGTATTAACAGAGGATGAATTAGAATTGGCTGCCTTATGGGAAGCTGATGACTCCATGAATTATTTTGGTTGTGGTCAGAATATTTTCAATAACAAATAGGACTGCACTCATCCTGTACAACAAATAACAGGTATCCGTTGTGATTCACAACAGATACCTGTTTTGCTTTTTATCTTTCTCAACCATTGATCTTCTCAATAATCTTATCGGTTATTTCAATGGTTCCAAGACATGGCTTGCCCATAGCTATGTCTAGTGTTCTATGTCCTTCCGCCAACGCAGATTTAACAGCTGTCTCTATGGCTTCCGCTTCCACAGGCAAATCAAAGCTATATCTCAACATCATTGCGGCAGAAAGAATACTGGCGATTGGATTAGCTTTGTTTTGTCCAGCTATGTCTGGCGCTGAGCCATGGATGGGTTCATACATGCCTTTAACTCCTTTTCCCAAAGATGCGGAGGGCAACATGCCAATAGACCCTGTGATCATACTGGCTTCATCGGATAATATGTCACCAAACATATTTTCTGTAAGAATCACATCGAACTGTTTAGGATTGATCACCAGCTGCATGGCTGCATTGTCGACATACATGTGTTCCACCGCAACTGAAGGATATTTTTTATTAATCCGATCCACCGTTCTGCGCCACAAGCGAGATGTTTCCAAAACATTTGCCTTGTCTACACTCACTAGTCGTTTGTTGCGTCCTTCAGCTATTTGGAAGGCTTTTTCAGCTATCCGTGCGATCTCATGCTCCCAATATTCCATATGGTCGCAAGCATAAGTCTGGGATTTTTCCCTCTTTCCAAAATAGATACCACCTGTCAGTTCACGAACGATAACCAGGTCAAGTCCCCCTTCCACCAATTCAGGTTTTAAAGGACACGCTTCTTTCAGCTCCTCAAACATGACCGCAGGTCTAATATTGGCATATAGCTCCAAATTCTTTCTTAAAGCCAACAACGCTTTTTCAGGGCGTTGATCACTGGGAAGCGTATCCCATTTTGGTCCACCAACCGCTCCCAATAAAACAGCATCTGCTTGTCTGCAAACCTCTTGGGTTTCTTCTGGAAGGTTTTTTCCTGTTTCATCTATGGCAATACCCCCCGCCAAAACTTCTTTAAAGTTGAAAATGTGGTCATACTTTGAGCCGATAGCCTTTAGAGCCCGCATAGTTTCATCCATGATTTCAGGCCCTATGCCATCTCCTTTAATTACGGCAATTTCATATGTCATATTCTCCTCCAACATTTATAGTTTATTCCATTGTTTCTTATTGGTTTCTTATTGGTTTCTTATTGGTTTCTTAATTCGTTTTGAACGTAGGGAACCAATCCTCCTGCATGGATGATCTTTTGAATGAACTGAGGAAAAGGTTGAGACTGATAGGTTTCACCTTTTGTTAAATTGTGTATTTCACCTGTGGTAAAGTCTATCTCAACTTGATCGTCTTCATTTATTCCCTCTACTGCCTCCTCACACTCCATAATTGGCAAGCCAATGTTAAACGCATTTCTATAGAATATTCTAGCAAAGCTCTTTGCAATCACACAAGATACACCTGACGCTTTTATTGCAATAGGAGCATGCTCTCTGGAAGATCCACAGCCAAAGTTTTTACCTCCCACGATAACGTCTCCCTCTGCCACTTTTTGTGCAAAGTCTTTGTCAATGTCCTCCATACAGTATTTTGCCAATTCTTTTGGGTCTGATGTGTTCAAATGTCGTGCTGGAATGATAACATCTGTATCCACGTTGTCACCATATTTAAATGTTTTTCCTTTTACTATCATGTGATTTCTCCTTCGCTTAAAGTTTTTGAGGATTTGTGATTCTACCGGTTACAGCTGAAGCTGCTGCTACTGCTGGAGAAGCTAGATAGATTTCTGACTCTGAATGTCCCATTCTACCTACGAAATTTCTATTGGTTGTTGTGACCGCCTTCTCACCAGATGCCAAGATTCCCATATGCCCACCAAGACACGGTCCGCATGTTGGTGTGCTGACAATGGCTCCAGCCTCAATGAAAATTTCTGCCAATCCTTCTCTGATGCATTGAAGGTATATCTCCTGGGTAGCAGGAATGATAATTGTTCTAACTCGTTTATTCACCTTTCTGCCTTTTAATACCTCTGCTGCAACGCGCATATCATCGATTCTTCCATTTGTACAAGAACCTATCACCACTTGATCAATCGCTATATCTCCCGCTTCATCCACCGTTCTAGTGTTTTCTGGAAGGTGTGGGAAAGCCACTGTTGGTTTTAGCACATTCAAATCAATTTGAATGGTTCGATCATATACCGCATCTTGATCTGCTTCAAATATTTTCCATTGCTTGTCTGTTCTACCTGACATGTATGCAATGGTCTTATCATCTACTGGGAAAATTCCATTTTTTGCCCCAGCTTCAATAGCCATATTCGACACAGTGAAGCGATCATCCATTGACAAAGCCTTCACCCCTTCACCTGTAAACTCAAGCGACTGATAAAGCGCTCCATCGACACCTATTTTCCCAATCAAATGTAAAATGACGTCCTTTCCGCTAACAAATTTATTTGGATTCCCGGATAATTCGACTTTGATTGCAGGAGGTACTTTTATCCAAGCTTTCCCCCTTGCCATGCCAGCAGCCATATCTGTGCTGCCCACACCCGTTGAAAAAGCGCCTAGGGCTCCATAAGTACAAGTATGAGAATCTGCCCCAATCACCGTATCTCCTGCCACAACTATCCCTTTTTCAGGTAATAAGGCATGCTCAATTCCCATCTCGCCTACATCATAAAAATGTTTAATGTCTTGTTCGTCAGAAAAAGTTCTGCAAGTTTTGCACTGTTCCGCAGATTTGATATCTTTGTTTGGTGTGAAATGATCCAGTACAACAGCTACCTTTTCACTGTTAAACACTTTTTTTGCTCCCATTTTTACAAATTCTTTGATGGCAACAGGTGTGGTGATGTCATTCCCCAAAACCATGTCTAAATCAATCTCTACAAATTCGCCAGCTTGTACAGCCTCTTTCCCGCAGTGGTCTGCCAATATTTTTTGTGTCATTGTCATGCCCATTATATTGCCTCCTTGTTTTGAACTTCATTATAAATCATTTTATTGACTGCATTGATATATGCCTTGACACTAGCTTCAACCACATCGGTAGAAAGACCTCTGCCCACATAGGCATGTCCGTTTTCTCTTAATTTGACCGTTGCATCTCCTAGTGCATCTTCTCCTTCTGTTACCGAGTTTAATGAATAGTCTTCTAACTTCAACTTTTTACCCACAATTTTCTCAATTGCCTGGAATGCCGCATCGATAGGCCCATCTCCTGTAGCTACCTCTTCTTTGTGTCCATCTTTTGTCTTTAACGTAACGGCAGCCGTTGAAGTAATTGTGTTACCACTGTTGATGACAAATCGTTCCAACTCGAACTCTCTGGGAATATCAATATTTTGTCTTGATACCAACGCATCTATATCTCGATCATAAACTTCCTTTTTCTTGTCTGCAATTTCTTTGAATTTTTTGAATGCTCGATCCAAATCCTCATTTGATAAATGATAGCCCATGGTAACCAATTTATCTCTAAAAGCATGTCTTCCAGAGTGTTTTCCCAATACAATCTTGTTCTGAGTCAATCCTACCGATTCTGGCGTCATGATTTCGTAAGTTTCTTTATTGCTCAATACGCCATGTTGGTGAATCCCAGATTCATGAGCAAAGGCATTGGCTCCCACAATTGCTTTGTTAGGTTGGACCTTTACTCCTGTTATGCTGCTCAACAATTCACTGGCTCTCATGATCTGTGTGGTATCAATGTTGAACCCAAAGTCATACCGATCTTGTCTAGTGTTCACAGCCATCACAATCTCTTCTAAAGCCGCATTTCCAGCTCTTTCTCCAATGCCATTGATGGTGCATTCAATTTGAGTAGCTCCTGCTCTTATGGCTGCTAAAGAGTTGGCTACGCCAAGTCCCAAATCATTATGACAATGAACGGATATAGCTGCTTTTTCAAGCGCAGGACATTTATCTCTCAATGCCATTAAGAACTCATAGTATTCATCTGGCGTCGTATATCCAACCGTATCCGGGATGTTGATAGTTGTCGCTCCAGCATTGACCGCTCTGGTGAAAATTTTAGCCAAGAATTCCACATCACTCCTCGTTGCATCTTCCGCAGAAAATTCAACGTCTGAAACGTATTTGGCGGCATACTTGACCATCTCTTCTGCTCGATCCAATACTTGTTCTGGAGACATCTTTAACTTATATGTCATGTGAATAGGTGAAGTGGCAATAAAGGTATGAATCCTAGGATTAGCTGCTTCCCGAATGCTTTCCCATGCCTTGTCAATATCTCCTTTTTCCGCCCTTGCGAGACTGGCAACAGATGATGTTTCTATCACAGAAGCAATTTCTTTTATTGCTGACAAGTCACCAGGTGATGCCGCTGCAAATCCTGCTTCTATGACATCGACTTTTAATCGCTCCAATTGTTTTGCCATTTGAATCTTCTCTTTAAGATTCATTGAACAGCCTGGCGATTGTTCTCCATCTCTCAAAGTTGTGTCGAAAATTTTAATTATTTGACTCATGTTGATCCTCCCAATTTTTCTTGAAACCAAAAAACCCGTCTCTGACTTATGTCAGAGACGGGTTATACCCGCGGTACCACTCTGTTTGTTTTATTAGGCACAATAATAGCCCAAAAAACCTCTCTATTTGAGTTCTATCAAACTCTCAGCCTTTAACGGGACACACGTATTCTTCTACTGTTTTCAAAGAATCTGCTCTGGAGCGAGTGTATCTTCACGGCCGTATCGACTCTCACCACCGTCGACTCTCTGAAACTCGCCTTATGAAAACTTTTTTCTCCATCTTTGCATTTTGATTTCTTAATTGATTGTGATTTTAGCACACAAGTACTTCAGCTGTCAACATTATTTTATTTTCTTTGTGAAATTATGCTATAATGAGTTAGGTTTCTCTCAACAAGAACCCTATAAAATTCGATCATATTATGAAGGACGTGACATCATGAACACTGAAATACTATGCTTTGGATCCGAATTGTTACATGGAGATATTGTTAACTCAAATGCCGCTTATTTGTCTAAAAAATTGGCCGAGATAGGCATTAACGTCTATTACCATTCTGTGGTTGGAGATAATCACCAGCGAATGGAAGAAGCTTTTCGCATTGCCTTTGAACGAGTGGATTTGGTCATCTGCACGGGTGGCTTAGGCCCTACACAAGATGACATCACCAAAGAAATATTGGCAAGATACCATGGACAACCTATGCAATTTGACCCAGCTAGCCTAGAACACGTAAAACACATTTATCGTCGATTAAATCGGCCCATGCCTGAAAGCAATTTAAGACAAGCTTATTTCCCGCAAGGTTCTCACATTTTGCCCAATCCTTTTGGGACAGCAAATGGATGCTATCTTAAAAAGAATGGAAAAATCGCTATCTTGCTTCCAGGACCACCTAAAGAAATGATTCCCATGTTTGAAAATCATGCTTTGCCATTGCTCATGCCCTATTCCGATGGTGTTATTCAAGGAAGAAAATACGTCGTGACTGGTTTAGGTGAATCGACCACTGAAGAAAGGATTATGGACCTTGTTACACACCAATCCAATCCTACTATTGCCACTTTTGCCGGCAATGGACGAGTCATTGTGCGTGTCACAGCAAAAGCCAAAGATGCCTCTTCCTGTGATTTGCTGTTAGATCCCATTGAAACTGAATTATTGGATCGACTCCGTGGACACATCTATATCACCGAAACAATGGATCCAGCCACACATACAGCTAATCGATTGATAGAAAAAAACCTCACTTTAGCTCTTGCTGAATCCTGCACTGGAGGTTTGCTTGCATCCAAGTTAACGGCTTGTCCCGGCATCTCTTCTGTGTTTCTTCAGGGTTATATCACCTACAGCAATACTTCGAAAATCCAAACATTGGGTGTGCGAGAAGAAACGATTGAAACTTACGGAGCTGTCAGCTCACAAACAGCCGTAGAAATGGCACAAGGAGCCCTTTCAAAGGCAGGCTCTCAAATCGGGGTTGCCATCACTGGCATTGCTGGTCCCTCTGGAGGGACACTTGACAAACCTGTAGGGCTCGTTTATGTGGCTGTTGTTTATCAGGATCAAATTGTGGTAAAAACACTCAATTATCCCGGTACAAGAGAAGTTGTGCGTGAACGTTCCGCTGTTGCTGCCCTTGATATTCTTAATCATTTACTCAAATAGGAGGCAGTCAGATGGATATTAGATTATTGGTATGTGACGATAATCATTACAAACAAAATCCTATCAAAGACTACTTGCAAGAATTTTCGTCGGTCAAAGACCACCATTTCATCATCGATCATTCCTGTAATGGCTCCCATATTTTAGAACTACATGAAAAGAAAAGATATCATATGTTGTTTCTTGACATCGATTCCAGAGATGGACTAAGCGGTCTTGATGTAGCTCGGAAGATTAGAGAAAAAGATGAACAAATCTTGATTGTTTTCATTAGTGCCTACGCAGATTATACGCATCAAGCTTTTAAGTATTTTGCTTTCAATTACATCATCAAACCCATTGACAAGGCTTTCTTTTTCAAAATGATGCAACGAGCCATATCCTTGGTTATTTCTCGCTACCAACTGCGAGATCGGCTAAGCATCGTGCTAAATGACGGCAACTATATACATAAAATTTTATATGACCATATCCTATATGCTGAGAAACAAGGCAAACGCTTATGTTTGAAACTCGAAAATCAAACCGTTTTGTGCCCTGTCATAACACTGACCTCCTTTGAGCAAATGGTGGAGCCTGGCTATTTTGTGAGATGCCACAAAAGTTTCATTGTCAATCCATACAAAATTAGACGCATTGATCAAAGTGAATTGGAAATCCATGGCGCAAACTCCTTGATTCCAATTGGCAGAAAATATCGCCAAACTTTGAATAAAGTTCTCTTAAACATTATATGAAATTTGTCATTATAAGTGGATTGTTTTCGCGTCTTCGTGTTGTTTAAGACTCATTTCGTGCCGTTTGCATCTCAAATATTGAATTGGTTACAACCTTGATATAAGATAACATTAAGCATAAATGATGCTGACCAACCAAGGTTGTCGTCGGACACATCTAAAAAAACACTCAATTGAGTGTTTTTTTTAGATTAATTGAAAAACGAACAGTCAAATCACGTCATCTTGACAACATTCTTTTTCATTTAAGATATTATTCATTTTCTCTATGAAACAACCTAGACTTGATGTAAAATAACATTAGAAA
>Ga0334895_1002517_pt1 | contig 15408 bp, 14 predicted proteins | sample GraSluR3_MG_7_FD_207229 | JGI IMG/M metagenome (GOLD analysis project Ga0334895, IMG submission 207229) | Sludge microbial communities from methane-producing bioreactor in Wageningen University, Netherlands - Granular Sludge_31_05-R3 | ecosystem: Engineered > Bioreactor > Anaerobic >... | reverse complement strand
TTAATAACACGGCGTTTTGTTTGAATTCTGAATCATAAGTGCGACGTTTTGGGCTACTCATCCATATCTCCTTCGTAGGCAGGATAGTAGCTTAACTCTGTGTCCACAACTTTGTAGCAGGATCACTGAGCCAACCAAGGCTGCTGGTCAATCTTCGCATGCCACAAGACTTTCCACCAAGGCGTTGTCTCAATGTAGTAGTGGTAGCAATCCGCTAATTCCAGCAGTAGCCCTTCCAGCCCTTCGACCGGTGTCAGCGGCAATGTAAAAATGACCCACCTCGGCAACTGAAAATTGACCCGCCTTGGAAGAACTGATGCCCTCCGTCAGGAGGCGCGATGCTTACCAAGGAAGGAGTCATGGAAATTCGAATTTTGCGGCGGCAGGGAAAGTCGATCAGGTGGATCGCCAGAGAACTTGAAATTTCACGCAATACGGTTCGTAAATACCTGCGCGATTCAAGCGAGCCGATTTACGAGCGTCAGACGAAACAGCCCGGAAAGCTCGATCCTTTCAAGGATTACATCGACGAACGGGTGCGGCAGGCTTCTCCACACAGGCTGCCTGCGACGGTTATCTTTCGTGAGATTGTCGAGCAGGGATATGCGGGATCCGAGCGTCTTGTCCGATATTATGTCAGCGGTCTGTATCCTGTTCCGGCTCCCGAGCCGGACAATCGGTTCGAGACGGCCCCCGGCATACAGATGCAGGTTGACTGGTGCGTATTTCGGAGAGGGAAGGAACCGCTTTCTGCCTTTGTGGCTACTTTGGGCTTCAGCCGCCTTACGTATGTGGAGTTCGTCACGGACGAGACCTTTGCCAGCCTTCGCAAGTGCCATGAGAATGCGTTTGCCTTTTTTCAGGGTATTCCCCAGGAAGTGCTGTACGACAACATGAAAACGGTAGTTGTTGAGCGGGATGCCTATGGCTCCGGAAAACATCGCTTTCACTCCGCATTCCGGCAGTTGGCGACGGACTACGGCTTCACGCCCCGGCTTTGCAGGCCGTACAGGGCTCGGACAAAAGGCAAAGTCGAGCGTTTCAACCACTATCTGCGAAACAGCTTTTATGTGCCCCTGGTGACAAAGCTCGCCAACTCCGGTCTGAAGCTGGACGCGCTGACTGCCAACCTTGAAGTCGGCAAGTGGCTCCGGGAGGTGGCAAACTGCAGAAAGCACAAGACAACCGGGCAGCGCCCTGACAGGCGGTTCCTCGAGGAGCGAGAGTCGCTTCTGCCGTTGCCGAAAACAATTCGGCAGGACTCTGCCTGCCTTCTGGATGGCACCGGCAAATTGGGAACATGGCCTGTCGAGATGCTTCAGCGTTCCCCAGCGTTTTATGACCGCTTCCTTCAGGGAGGTGCGTAGTGGATAGCCTCCAGCACGAACGAATGGTTTCGGTCTGTGAAAAGCTCAAGCTATGCGCTGTGCCGAACTGCTATGACCAGCTTGCGGAAGCGGCCGTCAGGCAGGAGAAGAGTTACATACAGTTTCTCGAAGAGGTCTTGCGGGCGGAAGAGGCCTTCCGCAAAGAGCGGAGCCGTGAAGTAATGACGCGTATGGCGAAATTCCCGGCACCAAAGACCATTGAGGGATATGACTTTTCCTTTGCCGCAGGGGCTCCGAAGAGACTGATCCAGGAGCTTGCCGGACTCACCTTCCTGAAGCGCAGGGAAAACGTTCTGCTGCTTGGCCCCAGCGGGGTCGGCAAAACGCATCTGGCAATTGCTCTTGGCCTGCGTGCGGCTGAGGCCGGTCTCAAGGTCCGCTTCACGACGGCGGCAGACCTCATTCTCCAGTTGGAGACCGCGATCCGGCAAGGCCGCTACGCACAGACCATGAAACGCTCCGTCAGCGGGCCGAGCCTGCTCATTGTGGATGAGGTCGGCTATCTCCCGATGACAGGCGACCAGGCAAACCTCTTCTTTCAGGTGGTGGCCAAGCGGTACGAGTCAGGTTCAATCATACTGACTTCCAACTTAAGCTTCGGCGAATGGGAGACCGTCTTTTCCGGAAATACGGCCCTGACCTCAGCCATGCTCGACCGGCTGCTGCACCACTCCCATGTCATCCAGATCAAGGGAGACAGCTACCGGCTGAAAGACAAAATCAAATCCGGCGTGTTCGGAAAAAACAACTGAGGCAGGTGGGTCAAAATTCAGTTGCCGACCGAAATGAAAAGTGGGTCAGTTTTCAACTGCCGTTGACAGAAAGCGGTGGCAGAGGTTCTTTTTCGTAGTATATTTAGAACATGAACTGTCCAAGCGGCAAAAATAATCCAACAGGCTGGCGGTGATTGACTTTCGTTCATATCTTTTTACTATCAAATTTGGCTGTGGCACACCGCCGTCCGGTTCATACCCGGAAACGTTCAGGACGTTAGGGGTCGGGTCACGGCCTTTTGCTTTATCGAACAGCCTGCTGATGGCACCTCATACCCAAGATCAGAGAGAGCAGGTTTATACTTCTCGCTTTATACTTCTGGTCAGCAAGTTTTGGCCCGCGACCTGCCCAAAACCCCTTTTCCGCTTCCCCCTCTCCGACCATGACCCCCTTGTTAATCAGGCTTTAAGCGGTTGTTAATCGTTCTTTGGCCAAGGTGTTGTTTCAGGGCAAGCTATACCTCGAAACCACCGCTTCCCTGCCGAGGTTTATAGTAGTCGCAAACTCACTGTCTGTTAGCAGCAAGTTGGACTTTCCAGTCGTGAAAGACGTAAGTTATGCCTACCGTCCACAAGATGAGGACTAACGCGGCCCAAACATGGGCCGAATGATTCGTGGACCAGCGTCCCATTTCTACATCCCCATCGAGGCGCCATGTGCGACCTGCGGAATATCCTCGTATAACTCTCGGAAGCTCTCATAGAGTTCGGTCATTATCCTCTCTGGAACTCCGGCCTCTCCAAATACCTGTCCCCAGTTAGCCCGGAACTCGTTTTGCACATCAAGCGCCACATGAGTGGCCTCTTCCGTATTAAGTCCAAATGATGAGCATGCCGCAATGGCATTCTCAATCTTTGCCAATCTCCCCTGAGGCCCAACTGTGAGATGCAGCATGCGCACCTCCTCCGGCCCCATATCCGGTTGAGGAACGACGTCATAGGCCGGAGACAACCGCCAGCCCGTGTCTGAGTATAGAAAACCATGATTCCGAAGATGGTCGTCAGAATTGTTGCATATAACATTGAATACTACCCGACGAAACAATTCTTCCAGATCCTGCCTCAAAGTTCCCACCTCGCAGTATCGTCTCATGGAATCAGCAATTTTCAGATAACTCCCCCCCTCTTCAGCCTCCTTCTGGGTCATCCCCTGTATCGTCACTGCTGAGATGAAAGGAATTCGGTGCATTGCACCGTCTTGGAGTTCCCGGTCGAAACGCTCAACGAGCAAAATTTCCCTATCCAGAACAGATACCAGTTTGGTCTTGGGTACTCTGATGCCACACATGCCGGCCAACATCATATTTGCGTGTTCAATTTTGCAGGTTGGCCAGGCTTCACGTTTCCGGTCAAATTTGGCGATCCACTGCTGGCCTTCAAATTCAACCGCGGCCTTAGGGCGAGCTCCCCCAAGAGCTGACGATCCACGAACAAAGAACCGCCTGAACTCAGGTGCCAGCTCCTCTTCCATATCTACGGCATCAGCCGCTTTCAGTAACCCTTCTAAATCGAGATCAGCTCCGGGCAATCCCCTCACCCAATCCGGGAATTGGGTAAAAGGCTCAATCTTTGGATCATCGCTAAAGCCAAGAGCGCCTATACGTTCAGGGCCTGCCCAAACTGCATAGTCAAATTCACTCAAATGTACCCCTGCAGCTTCAGCAGCGGTATCCAAAACATGACGTCCCCATGCATCTGGAGACGCATCACGAATCCCGCCAAACAGCTCTTCGCGGACCACCCGCCCTGCTCCACCTTCCAAAGGCAGCAAGACTGGATCAACCGGAATGGCATTGGGCCGCTGTAGATACTTCCTACCGTACTGAAAACGGTAGGAAGTACGACGTCCGTCCTCAACGGCTGTAAGCAAGCCTGCCGGAACAAATTTTCCACCGATATGCATATGTACAATTGTGCTTAGTTCACGCATAGCCCGCTTCCTCAAAAGTTTGTATCCGGTTCTTCTAGCTTCTTCCCGCGTACTCTCCGGCTACTCAGCAATCTTTGCTCTTCCAACAATACTCCCTGCCGGTCGGTCTCAGGCGCAGCCAGTTCCGCAAATCCGGATAATCCGAGGCAGTACATTGCATTGGCCAACACCCCGATTCCCACTCCCGCTTCACCCTGTTCCAGCCGGCGTAACGTTTTTTCGTTCACAAACATCCGGGTGCTCAGCTCTGCTACGCTCATCTGCCGACGTTTCCGGGCCAGCTTAATATTACGCCCTATGCGGACGAGTTCCTCTTCTACTCGGATTGGCAAAGTTGCCTTGATTGCTTTTGATTTGGGCATATTTTCCCTCTTGTCTACGCTTAAGATGAATATAAGCCCTATTTCAAAAACCACAAGTCATTAAACAACAAAAAGGGCACATTTCCCTCATTATTCAACCGAAAAGGGAAAATATGCCCAAATATACTATGTATGGAACTAAAGGTGCGACCTTTACGAAAATTACAACATCGCAAAGCGTGGGATTAGATGGAGATGAGGTAATCCCCCCCGAAAAATGTTGTTTCTGAACGTAAGTTTACGCCCAAAAACTGAGAATGGCTGGATAGCCTCCACTTTTCAGGCCTCCTAAAAATGAGAGGATCACCATCAAGCTCAGTTAAAAAATTAGGAACTCCTCTCAAGCATACAGTCGATGTGGGACGGTAGATGCGTTGAGCCGAAAGAGCCAAAGTAAGTTTTCCTGTTCCGGTCTCATTTGTGAGGATTAATTCTTGGTAAATCTTCTTCTGAAACATCCCTTAAAAACGGAGCAGCCTCATCTTTTGCTGACAATTGAGGAGCGCCTTCAATAGGCCAAGCAACTTCAATCACAGGATCATTCCACGCTATTGCCTTGTCATATTCTGGCAGATAGTACTCTGTACATTTATAATAAAGATCAACGACGTCAGAGAGGACCACAAAGCCATGGGCAAATCCCGGTGGAATCCAAAGCTGACGGTGCTCTTTATCATCCAACACCGTTCCGTACCACTGCCCGAACTGGGGAGAATCCGTTCGAATATCAACAGCAACATCAAAAATAGCCCCGCGAACCACAGAGACAAGCTTCCCTTGTGGTTTAGGCCATTGGTAGTGAAGACCCCTTAATATGTGCTCCTTTGAGCGAGAAGTATTATCTTGTACAAAAGAATATTCTATCCCAGCCTTCTGGTAGCTTGCAGCCTTAAATGCTTCCAGAAAGTAACCACGGTCATCGCCAAATACAGTTGGGGTAATCAACAGCACATCTTTTAATGAAGTTGGGGCTACAGTAATTTTTGACATCACAATATCCATATCTAAATAAAAATTTACAATAAATCGGGAAAAACACTGACAGGCTTTCCCATTTTTCCCTGAAGAGCATGACACAACGCTTTCCACACAATTGGGATTTTATCCCAGTCTTTACGAAAAATACGGTTAGCAATCACGAATAGATAGCTAAGTGCGGCAATGGGAAGGGCGTAAGGGAAAAATGTCCGGATTGTCCAGAGTCTATTTCGTAACATAAGGTAATCAATTTCTTTTTTGCGATGTACCATTCGGCGAATCCCCCTCATGGATGTCGTCCGACTACTTGCTCCTTCATGATGCATTACCACGCTTTGTGGAGCCCAGCCCAGTCTAAACCCTTGCCGTTTAGCTTTTAAACACCATGCGACATCTTCATAGTAAAGAAAATATTCCTCTGGAAACAGGCCGACCGCCGCCAGGCACTCTTTCGATATCAGCGCTGATGCTCCAGTTATATAGTCAAACAATTTTTCAATCGACTCTGGCGCTACTCTCAAGTCTTCTGCCGCCCGACCTTCTCCTATAAAAGATGTTGTTCCAAGCAAAGAAGATATCTTCGCCCCGCCGAAACATTGTACTGTAGCTTCAGGATCCATATAAATGAGGGTAGAGCCAACAACGCCTAAAGATGGAGATCGTTGTGCACGCTTTACAAGCTGCTCAAGAGCTGTTGCTTCCGGAATCGTATCATTATTTATAATCCAAAAATATTGAATAGTACTGTCTTGGGAAGCGTAGCGTAAGCCAATATTGTTGGCTCCAGAAAAACCGACATTACTATTATTTTCGATAATAATATTTCCTCTAACCGAGGTAGTATGGGGTAGCATAGCAGATCTATAACGATAGTTTACCCATCGAGAAAGAAACTCAGAATGCAACTTCTCACAGCTTTTATTATCCACAACAATCGTTGTCGTAGGGGGAAGAGTTTGCTGCTCTATAGCCTTTAGACAAGCAGTCGTATGGGCCTTCCCATTAAAATTCACAATAATTACTGCAATTTTAGGATACGGAGTTGTAAACATTGTGGATTTTTCTTTCAGTTGATTTGGATATGGCATGACGTTATGAGAACCTTTCCTATACGACTTATTTCGTAATATCGCGTCCTCGAAATGCTTCTAAAAAACTCGACACGCCTCCCTGAAAAGGGCTGCGCGCCGCAAAAACGGTAGAACATGCTAAGAAACGCGATTATCAGTACAGCAATTCAAGCAGCAAACCAACTTGGAGAATATATGAAAACACAATTGGTTACAGGAGGAGCTGGATTTATTGGCTCTGCGTATGTTTTACAGGTTAGAGCACGTGGAGCCCGAGTCATTAATCTCGACAAACTGACTTATTCTGGAAATACCAAGAACCTTATTTCGTTAGCTAACGATCCAGAGCATATTTTTATACATGGTGATATTGGCAATAGAGAGCTTGTACGGCATTTACTCAGAACATACCAGCCTGATGCAATTGTGAATTTCGCTGCAGAAAGCCATGTGGACCGTTCTATTCTCGATCCAGATATTTTTATAAAGACAAATGTCCTTGGTACTGGGGTTTTGCTAAGGCAAAGCCTAGAATTTTACCAAAGTCTTCCTTCTGATAAACAAAAGAAATTCAAACTTCTTCATGTTTCAACAGATGAAGTTTATGGCTCCCTGAATGAAAAGGAAGATGCATTTACAGAGGAAAATGCCTATAGACCCAACTCCCCATACTCTGCATCAAAAGCCAGTAGTGATCATTTAGTTCGAGCCTTCCATGAAACTTACGGACTCCCTACGCTAATAACTAACTGCTCTAATAACTACGGGCCTCGCCAATTCCCGGAGAAGCTTATCCCCGTCATAATCTTGAAAGCCCTGCAACGAGAGTCATTGCCTGTCTATGGAAATGGAGAAAACATTCGAGACTGGCTACATGTTGAAGATCATTGCGAAGCTATTGCCTGCGTTTTGGAAAAAGGAGCCCCTGGGGAGACATACAATATAGGTGGTCGTGCAGAATATCGCAATATTGATGTTGTTAAAAGTATTTGTGCGATCCTTAATGAGTTAGTTCCCCACAGTGATGGACCTTATGAAAAGCTCATCACGTACGTCAATGACCGCTTGGGACATGATTATCGCTACGCGATCAACTGTACAAAAATTGAGTCTCAATTAGGTTGGAAACCTCGTCATACTTTTACACAAGGTTTGCGAGAAACCATTCAGTGGTACCTTAAAAATTCTGCATGGATAAATGATGTACAATCTGGATCTTACTTGGAATATCAGCAACAAAACTATCACGATAGAGGAGAGAAATAGATCATGTGGAAAGGAATTGTTTTAGCAGGAGGTTCTGGGACTAGACTCCATCCATTGACACACAGTGTCAGTAAACAGCTTATGGCTGTTTATGACAAACCCATGGTTTACTATCCCATATCCATTTTAATGCTCGCTGGCATCCGTGAGATTGCCATAATTTCAACTCCTGAACACTTACCCCTCTTCAAACGTCTGTTGGGAGACGGTAGCCAATGGGGATGCAACTTTACCTATATACCTCAGCATTCTCCAAACGGAATCGCACAAGCGTTCACTTTGGCCGAAGATTTTATCAGTGGCCATAACACATGTCTTGTACTTGGAGATAACATTTTTTTTGGAGATAATCTTAGCAAATTCCTATCTCAAGCGACCTCACGAAAAACTGGTGCTACTGTTTTTGGCTATCACGTAAGCGACCCAGAAAGATACGGTGTCGTTGAGTTTGATAACGAAAAACGAGTCCTTACAATAGAGGAAAAACCGGCGGTCCCAAAATCGAACTACGCTGTTACAGGTCTTTATTTTTATGACAAATCAGTTGTTGATATTGCCAAGTCATTACAGCCATCTGATCGTGGCGAGCTTGAAATTACCGACGTTAATAAAGCCTACCTAGAGCGAGGAGACTTGCATGTAGAACTGCTTCGGCGTGGTGTAGCGTGGCTTGATACAGGGACGCATGACGCACTGCTCGCTGCGGGTAATTTTGTTCAGACTGTGCAGACTCGACAAGGCCTCCAGGTAGCGTGCCTTGAAGAAGTTGCTTGGCGTTTAGGCTATATTAGCACTGAACAAGTAATCAGATTGGCAATGCCCCTTAAAAAAACACATTATGGTAAATATTTACTTGATATCGTAAACAAATAATCTGAGCATGAAAAGATTATGGATATTCCAATCCGAAAGAAATTCTGGTCGAGCCGGACTCCAAGCAGTGGGAGTCCTTCTGGAGAGTCTGTAAGGTCATCGGCGTTAATGAATGGATAGAACAGTATCCCAATCTCGGTGTAGTCGCTGGGAACTCTATTTTTCAACTGTTCTCTTGACGGGGAAGCTTACGGATGGAACGCAGTGGGAGATAAAAATCCAGGGCAATACCATTGCCGTGAGTGCATCAGGCGATAATGCCTTTCCTGACGATAACGATCCTGAGTATGCCGACTATGAAGAACGATATGGCTATCCTCGTCCGTTCAGGCGATTCCTATTAGCTGTGCGGAGGCTGATCGGCTGGCTCCCGTTTGAGTAATTTTCGGGTCGTCTTAGTATAAGACGTCAAAGTAAAGATCTTAGAATTGTGTACGGGCAAGATCGTTACGAGTCTTCATGCGGAACATCTATTCATTCGATTCCGTATTTCTGCTTAAATTCACTGATCCAGTCGTGGTGACGACTAGATCCATCAATTGCGCTGATAAGCTTTTGAATAGTCACTCTCCCGATTCTATTAGCATATTCTGAAGGTACAGATTGAGTAAGGAATGGCCACAAACCAGACTCTTTTCCGTCTGTTGAAACCTTCAGGAAGGCGGGGTTCCTTTCATCATGCAGGAGCACAAAATAGCCATCCTTCTTGAGGGCAAACAGAACTTCCCTAAAAAATTGGTAGTAACTGACAAAGGGGCATAAAGGGCCTGATCCGAGTGGAGTCTCACCAAAACCGAACTCGTTCATCCGTTCCCAATATTTCCGTCCGATGTGCTGAAGATAGCAACCCTCAAATCCATACGAAGCAGGGTTCTTACCGTCACAATCACCACCAGAAAAAACAGAGCAGCCACCGAACTCTCTCTCCACGAGTTTCGCCTCAATAAAGATCCGGCCAGTCTCCTCACCTGAGATTGCTAAGTCGACCGAGGTAGGTTGTCCGGAATCCTCGTTAAATACCGCTCGGTCATCATATTCAAATCCAGCAGTGATCTCTCCGGTCGGCCAAGGTATGCCTGCCTCCTCCATAATTATGCGCAGTGGCTCAAGGTCTTTTTTTACAATCAATGGCCCCACAAGATTGAAAACCATCGCCTGACTGCTCAACCCGTGGTGAAGGTATTTGTGAAGCGGAAATGAATCCTTACCTAAATTCCGTTCATGTTCTTTTTTGATATATTCGGCCACGTCGGGGCAAATGATATTTTGTGGCCAGAGATCAAGGGATTTAAGGCAATATCCCATTCTTGAATGTGTAGCTAATCCCTTTTGGGAAAACCATCCAGAAGCAGCATTCCGAAGTTCACGTTCAAATGCCTTGTAACGTTTAAATGGCCAGGTTCGCGCCAACTGCCTGCTGTTCATGTCATCCATGTTTTTCCCTCGTTTCTGTAACAAGTTGCTCTGCCTGCTCCAATACATTCCTTGTCACGATAGTGGCTTAACTCCGTAGCAGGATTAGAACCTACTTCAAAGTTCAAACCAAAAGAAAACATGGCTCCTAGATTTACTAAAGGTTTGATAAAAAAGAGTCTAATTCTTTAGAGAGCACGCGTGCAGCTGAATTCCAAGTAAATTTTTGTGCCCTCTGCCGCCCTTCTTTGCCCTTTGCATTTCTTTTAATTTTTGAAAGGTTGCATAATTCAAGAAGAGCCTGCTCCAAAGCTTTTTGATCATGAGGAGGGAAGTATGTAGCTGCATGAGCACATACTTCACGGGAGGTGGGGATATCGGCTGCAAGAACAGGGATACCACTTGCCATTGCTTCCAAGAGAGGAAGACCAAAACCTTCATAATAAGAAGGAAAAGCTAGAAAATCTGCATGTGAGACTAACAACTGCAAATCATTATCACTAACGTCAGAAAAAATATGAATTCTTTCTGGGGCTAAACTTTGTAGTTTTGTGACATCAACTTCACCTGAGCGAAAATGCTTATACTTTCCTACAAGAATTAGGTGGTGCGGAACGATGTGTGATATGGAGGCAAAACTTTCGCATAAGATTTTAATATTTTTGTGTTTTTTTATATTTCCTACCGCGATTATGTATCTAGGAGGATATCCTTTTGGGAGGGGGGACTGAGGAGGTTGAAACCAGGAGCTATTTACTCCATTGGGAATTGTAACGATATCTGCTCGGACAGTATTCACCCTTTTTAGGTAATCTCTTTTAGTAAACTGGGAAACGGTGAATATTTTATGAGCCTTTTTCCCTACAGCCTCCAAGTAAATTTTTGCAATTGTTCTTTTAGCTAGGCCGAATATTTCAGGGAGAGCCAGAGGGATAACGTCGTGAACCGTTACGATTAAAGGTATGGAACAGAAAAGTGGTATGTTAAAATGGGGCACCCACAAAGCATCTCCTGTTGCTAACCGAGGGAGCATTATTTGTTCTTTAATTGAATATATAGGCGTATTTGTTTCTGATACTGTGACATTCTGCATCACTGTAAGTTCGTCTAGATTAGCATAGCTTCCTATTAGTTGGAAATTAATATGGGGAAGATTTGATATACAAAGCGGGAGTAAATTTTTTATATATACTCCGATTCCTGACATATTGAACATTCGGCAATCAACAGAAAGTGTGCGGTTTGAAAAGGTCATTATAAACTCTTAAAGGCAAAAGCTATAGCCAGTGCTTGCTTGTATCTACGATCTGCGTCCTAAACACGTGCTCTACCTCTATCCATTTTCTATTCCATGCTTTTCCTGATCATCGTAGAGCTTTTTCAAAGCAGGGCCTTTAGGACGAGATGGGTGAATCTGTCATCATTTTTTTACGGTTTCTGGAAAATAATAAAGCTTAAGCCACTTTTCAAAGCTAAGTCCTGTGCGTGCATGTGCAGGTGCATTATTTCTGATTTTTTCCAGATTTTCCTCCGAGAGGGAATTCCTCCACTCTTCATAAACAGCTCCCTGTTCTACTTTTTTTTGTGCTTCCTGCTGTAACACAAGCGCTTTTTTGGCTTCAGCCTCTATCCGCGCTTGCTCAGCTGCGTCCTTCAAGCGCTGGGCCTCAGGTGACACGTATCCTTTTGGGGCTGCATAATAGCCATCGCGAGCCAAAGCGCGAAAGACGTATGCCCTTAGATCGACCACGAAGTTCCCTTTGTTGTCCATCAGTTGGCCACCAGTGATTTCGAGCGCGGCATCTGCATGGGTAAGGCCTTGGCGGACGGAATCCGTGAGAGTCTCGTCAATGGTTCTACCTTGTTTTTGCAGTCGTTCAAAAATCTGACGAATTTGCGAAGGACCAAAGTCAATAGCTGCAAGATGAGGCCAGTAAAATCCAATCTCCTCAGCCGTGAGATCCACAAGGGGGGAAGTCTCATGTGCCTTTTGATTAGATAGATAGATAGATTCTTTCTTTCTATCTAAGAGGGGTATTTCGTGTGTCGGATCCAACTGTCGGATTTGTGTGTTGGATCCGACTGTCGGATTTGTGTGTTGGAGGTTTGTCGGAGTAATGAGTAAGCCTTGTTGGCCCCCCTCGCCTACCCATTTTTTTTTGGTGATCATCCCTTCGTTTTCAAACTTGCGCAGGATGTCTCGCAGTGTGCCTAGTTTTATCCCTGTTTCCGCATGGATTAAGGCGTGGCTGGTGATGTGCTGTCCGTTTTTTGCTAGATACTCATAGACCTTTTTTTGGGCTTCGGTGCGTACTACAAATGTGTTTGTAAGCTTATTTATTGGTATCGAATTTATTTCTTGTGTGTTGGATTTGTGTGTTGAATCCGTGTGTCGATTCCGTGTGTTGGACTGGTGTGTTGAATCCAACTGTTGAACTGTTGGATCCGTGTGTTGGATCCGACTGTTAAACTGTTGGATCCGTGTGTCGATTCCAACATATCGTGTGTCGGATCCAACTGTTGGATCCGACTGTTGGATCAGTGTGTCCAATTCAGCATATTTGAGCCTCTTTCGATGATTGGGTTCTTCCTGCGTGGCCTGAAGGATGACCTCATGGGGTGTATGGCATGTCCCCGATGTAGTACTCTGTATGGGAGGGGGATCAGTATCTTCTTTCTTCTGAGAAGGGACCGCCAGCTCATCAAGACCGCCAGCTCCCAGACTTGCCTTTGCGGCGCGTAACTGGTTACCCAACATGGTGCTGAAGTCTGGCTTTTTCTTTTTTGCAGTTGCCATATACCAATCCGATGCCCTAACGGGCAATTTTTGCGGCGATTTTCTCTTCTATTTCTTTAGCAAGGGCGCGGTATGCCTTGCAGCTGGCGCAGTTTGGGTCAAGATCGCACACAGCCTGGCTGGATATGGCTGCTTGATTGATTTTAGTAGCACGGGGAATGGCATTTTTAAAAACATGGGCTTCACCAAACGTGCTGATGGCACTTTCGCGAATGGCTTTACCTGCTACAGTACGGCTGTCAAACATAGTGAACAGCAAGCCAAGGACAGAAATATTGCTGTCAGCATCTTCGCGGATCCGTTTTATTACTTCTACAAGGTGGGAAACGCCGGATAGGGCGTAGTTTGATTCTGCATCAACAGGAATAATAACGTGATTGGTAATGACGAGTGCATTAATGAGCAAGGTGCCTTCTATGGTAGGAGGGCAGTCTAACAGAATATAATTGTACTTATCTTGCGCGGCCTTATCGAAGGCTTTTTGTAGACCGAAAAAACGCCTAACTGAGTTTGGATCAAGCTGTGCTAGAGTCGCAGAAACATCAAGATTCGAGGGTATTATATCTACTCTGTCATATATTGACTTGGTGGCAACTTCTGAAAATGTGGCGGTTCTGTTGTTTTTTCCGAAGAGGTCCGCAGTTGTATATTGCTGATCAAAAGGATTCAACTCTCCCAAAGTCATGCTCGCATTCCCTTGAGGATCGCAGTCAATAACCAACACATTGGAACTCTTACGGCGGGAAAGGTTATACGCCAGATTGACGGTGCAGGTTGTTTTTCCTACGCCGCCTTTGTGGTTTGCCAGTGCTATAACCTGTGCCATGCTTTCTCCTTATGTTAGCCTGTAAATATTTTTAGGCAGGATATACACACAAAGCAAGCAATGGCAAGGGTTAGATGTAGGAGGATATTCGTATTTTTAGATGAGAATGAGTGGCATGGAGTGCGAATATTGATTTAAAGATGTCGCACTATGTTTGTCAGGTACGGTTAAGTGACGACTTGAAGAATCTGGTAATACATGGTTTTTTGTGATTCGTAAGCTTGCCCATTAGCGCGTCTGGCAATCTCTGCCACGGCTCTGTGATTACGAAGGAAGGGGGCTGTGGCGCTAATTTCTGATCAACAAAGACGAAAAGCAGCTTACCCGCATTACCGTGGTTCCCCTCCAAGTCCTTCTGTGCTAAACCCGTGCCGTTAAGGTCGTTGTGCGCTGTGGCCGTGGTTCCCCTCCAAATCCTTCTGTGCTAAATCTCTGGTGCGAAAGATACCGCTGCAAGGCCAGCCGTGGTTCCCCTCCAAATCCTTCTGTGCTAAATCTCCAGCTTATGCCCTCCGAGCTTGTGTCGAGCCGTGGTTCCCCTCCAAATCCTTCTGTGCTAAATCCGTTAAGGATTATCAGGCTGTTTTTTAAAGATAAAATTGATGTTTATCTTTAAAAAACAGCCTGATTTCTTTTGGAAAGATATGCGTTTTCAGCGGTTTTTTAAAAAAGGAGGAGCTGTTCGGTAGCCACCGCCTCAGTCGGATTTTTTGCTCCGATAAGAATCTGCATGCGTCCGTACTGTTTATCCGTAACCTGCAGGACTCTTACACATCCGGACGGAGGGAGATTGTCCTTGAGACGACGAAGATGTCTGTCCACCATATCCTGTCCCCTGCATACGCGACTGTAAACAGAGAGCTGAACCATCTGGTAGCCGTCTTTCAGAAGAAAGTTCCGAAACCGAGTTGCATAACGTCGTTCCTTTTTAGTCTTGACCGGCAAATCGAAAAAAACGAGCAGTCGCATGAATCGGACCTCCTCCCGGGGCATATGTCCTCCTATTCTTCTTCTGCAGGCATGGCACTCGTAGGGAATCGTGGAAGCAAAAGAGGGGTTTTCCCTGAACTTACAAAGTAGGATCGCAGGGATTCCATGCTTTTTCGAAGGGCGGAAACCAGAGCAAAGACCCCGTCCCCCAACTCGACACGCTCACTAAAAATGGTGGCCATCGCCCTTCTGTCATCGCGGGTGAGTTCTGTTCCCTCTGGATCTGCCGCTGCGCGTCGAAACGCGAGGGCATCCACAATTGGGCGCCACGGTTCGATGAAGTCGTCAGCAAGATTGAAGGCGTTTTGCATACTTCGGTGGTGTATGCCAAGCGAAGGAATAAAGCCTTCGGAAGCCAGATCTCGGGCAATGGCCGCCCGGACGAGTGCATAGCCGTAGTTGAGGAGACTGTTGCGTCTATCCTCTGCTTTATGATCACGGCGAAATTCAGAGAAAAGAGCACTCCAGTATAAACGTGAAGCGAGGCCTTCCACATTGTCTGGATCGCCGCTTTTTACTTTGGGAATAAGTGCAGTCAATCTGCGGGAGACATCACTCCCGGTATAGCGGTACAGGCAGGCTGCCTGATTTTCTATTTTCCTCCGAATTAGATTTTGCCAAAGGCGTTTCTGCCTAGGGACACTCAAGGCAAGCTGCGCCTTCACGGTTTCCGGCTGTCGATAGTATGAATGATGCGGGAGCAGGGAACCGTTCGGCATGTGTCGGCTGTCCGTGGTGATGA
>Ga0334895_1002516_pt1 | contig 15413 bp, 16 predicted proteins | sample GraSluR3_MG_7_FD_207229 | JGI IMG/M metagenome (GOLD analysis project Ga0334895, IMG submission 207229) | Sludge microbial communities from methane-producing bioreactor in Wageningen University, Netherlands - Granular Sludge_31_05-R3 | ecosystem: Engineered > Bioreactor > Anaerobic >... | reverse complement strand
CTTATTTTGTTTGACTGAAGGTCTTTAAAACTGTTCCCTGAATCTTTCGCTGTAATATATTTGTAATCTATGGTATGTCTATTGAATATCCGTGTATAAAATTTATTTTCAGACACAAAATCAAAAAACCTTTACATTTCAAGTAAAGGTTTTTTTAGCAAATGGAGCTGGTGATGGGACTCGAACCCGCAACCTGCTGATTACAAATCAGCTGCTCTACCGATTGAGCTACACCAGCATATGGCGACCCGGAAGGGACTCGAACCCTCGACCTCCAGCGTGACAGGCTGGCATTCTAACCATCTGAACTACCGGGCCGCATCTGGCAGCAAATCATGGGACATAGTAATTATAATTGCGACTGCACGGTCGTGTCAAGCCTTTTTGCCAAAATCCGTGCCCGCACAATCTTTTTTGACCGGAGCTTTGGTTTTGACCGGCGTTTCGGTTTGCAGGCACAAAAAAATCCGTTGCTGTCAAAACGACAGTCAACGGCGAGAAGATGGTGACCCATCAGGGACTCGAACCCTGGACACCCTGATTAAGAGTCAGGTGCTCTACCAACTGAGCTAATGAGTCTTGGCGTTACTAGAATATATTAAACCAAAACCGGCCCCGTGTCAATACACAACCGCCAGGCAAAATACGCCAATATTTCAGGATTCCGGCTGCAGGTCATCGGATATGTGCTCCACAACCTTCTTTTTCTTCCACCTGCCGGATGCATAGTATATCCTGCTCATCAGCATGCTTATGACGGTGCTTATCACAATTGCCATCCATATACCCTTCGCGCCAAATCCCAGCATCTTCGACAACACCCTGGCAAGGGGAAGCCTGATAAGCCACAGCGAGGTTATCGAAAGCACCATTGTTGCCATTGTATCTCCCGCTCCCCTTAAAAACCCGTTTGTTACAAACATTATTGCCGAGAACACGTAAGCAAGGCTCAAAATCCGCAGTGCCCCCACTGCCTGCTCAAGCACCTTATTATCCGACGTGAACAGGCCCAGCAGCATCCCCGGCATTAGCTGGGCAATCAGCGTCAAAACGATTGAAATGCTTACCGCCAGTATGGTTGCCCATTTGACGGTATCCCTTACATTTTCTTGCTTGTTAGCCCCTATATTCTGGCCGGCTATTGCCGATGTGGCCATGGCAATTGACTGTGAAGGCATAATGGCAAACTGGTCCAGTCTGGAAGCCATCCCGAAGGTGGCAACGGTATCGGTACCAAAGGAGTTTATCAGGGAGCTCACCACCAGCATACCCACCGATACCACCGACATCTGTATACCGGACGGGATACCGATCTTCACCGTCTTTGCCGTTATAACCCTGTCAAACACAAAATTTTTCAAATTAATGCTTATCAGATGATCTTTTCTGTTCAGGTATACCACGGCAACAAAAAAGGATACCCCCTGGGCTATGGTGGTGGCAAGGGCCGCCCCGGCAATCTCCATCCTCGGAAAGGGCCCTATACCAAGTATAAGCAGCGGGTCAAGCAGAATATTGATTGCCGTGGACATGACCAGAAATTTAAGCGGCGTTTTGGAATCCCCCAGCCCCCTCAAAATGGCGCTTATGGCATTATAGCCGAACATGAACACAAGCCCCGTCAGGAAAATATTGAGATAGCTGGACGCCATAATCATTATTTCCTCAGGCGTGTTTATCAGCCTTAGAATTTTTTCGTTAAAGGCTATCCCCACCGCGGATACTGCCAGAGCAGAAGTGGTAAGAAGCACAAAGGTATTGTTTATTGTCCTTTTTACCATGTCCAGCTGCTTTGCGCCCATATACTGTGCTACCAGCACAGTGGCTCCCATGGTGGTGCCCATCACCAGCGAAACCAATACAAATATTATCGGGAAGCTTACCGATACCGCCCCCAGGGCCTTGGGCCCCAGAAACCTTCCCACCCATATGCTGTCCACCGTATTATAAAGCGCCTGCAGTAAATTACCAAGAAGCATGGGTATAGAAAAGGAAATCACATGCCGAAGCATGCTTCCCCTGGTTAAATCGTAACCGCCCTGTCCGCCTTTCATTTTTTACACACCTTCTTCTGTAGCATTATGCTGTATATTATCCGTTAATGCCTGTTATTTCCCTTGCAACAATTATTCCTGTAAGCGACGCCTGCATAAGCCCCCTGGTAATACCCGCTCCGTCGCCAATGGTATACAGGTTTTTTATGCCGGCCTGAAAACTATTGTCCACATCGATTTTGCTGCTGTAGAATTTTACCTCGCATCCGTAAAGCAGCGTGTTTCTCGCATAAAGGTTGGGTGCAAGATTATCGAAGGCCCGAAGGGCCTCTACCAGCGAAGTCAGATGCCTGTCAGGAAGAACAAAGCTCAAATCCCCCGGGACGGCACTCTTTAAGGAGGGTATGGTGGTTGATTTATTCAGCCTGTCGGGACTGGTTCTTCGCCCCTTAAGCAGATCCCCCAGCCTTTGTACCATTATTCCCCCGCCGGTCAGCATATTTGCAAGCTTTGCAATATATTTACCGTATTCAATTGGCTGGTTGAAGGGTTCGGTAAAGGTAGTGGAAACCAGCAGTGCGAAATTCGTGTTACCGGTCCTGAGGCCCGGATCCGAATAACTGTGCCCGTTTACCACTACAAGGCCCTCTTCGTAGTGCTCTTCGGATACAATCCCGCCGGGATTCATGCAAAAGGTCCTGACCCTGTTTTCAAAGGTATCCGAATAGTATATAAGCTTGGCTTCATAAAGATCCCGGGTAATATGGTCCATAATCGAATTGGGCACCTCTACCCTGACGCCGATATCCACCGCATTGTTTTTCGTGGCAATCCCCAGCCGGGCAGCCTGCCGCGACAGCCACTCGGCTCCGCCCCTGCCGGGGGCAACCACAATATGGTTGGCCATCAGGTCCAGTGTTTCACCGTTTTTCCGGCTTATCCTCACTCCCACAGCCCTGCCATCGGAAACGAGTATATCCCCGGCGGTTGTCAGTTCGCAAAACTCCACTCCCCTGTCCGTCAAATATTCATACATCGACCTTAACACATCAAAGGCCCTGTCGGTACCCAGATGGCGTACCGGGCAGGGAACAAGCTTGATGCCGTATCTCGAAGCTTCATATACCAGTTCTTCCGTTCTTTTTTCGTTAAGCCCGTGTACATCGGTTCCGGCACCAAATTTTAAATAAATACCGTCGGCATATTCTATTAAATCCTCCGCCTTCTCTTCGGACATATAATCGGTTATATTGCCGCCCACTTCGGGACTCAGTGAAAGCTTACCGTCGCTGAAAGCGCCCGCCCCCGCCCATCCGCTCACTATTGAACAGGGCCGGCAGTTCATACATTTGCCCTGTCGCGCGGGGCAAATGCGCCTGTCTATCTTCCTTCCCTTATCAATCATCAGTATATCCGAATTACCGCAGGCAACAAGCTCCAATGCGGCAAAAATGCCCGCAGGCCCCGCCCCGACGATAATAACGTCATATTTATCCTTAAGCGCCATTTTCGTCATCTTCCTTTCCACAGGTAGAATCCCATAATATATTATCAGAGTGCAGCGCCCCGGTCAAATAACGAATTCTACCCAAGAACCGATGGATAAACGGATCATAAAAAATAAAACAGCCCGGAGGCTGTTCTATTTCTTTTCAAAATATTCATTCAGGTCCTTAAGCAGATCATCGGAATTTAGGCCGTGGACCGCACTTGCCTGCTCAATGCTTTCTCCCGAAGAAGCGGGACAGCCAATACAGTGCATTCCATGCTTCATAAATATTGAAGCCGTGCCCCGGTCCAGCATAAGCACCTCGGCAATGGTCATATCCTTTGTAACCTTTTTCGACATTTATATTACCTCCTTTTCAATATATAGCATTGCCAATACTGGTTATATTAATATACCCCAAAGCCTTTAAAACACTAAAACATACTGCCATTCTTAATGTTTTTGTTATCAACAAATTGGGTATAACAATTCACATTTATCCACAGCATCCACAGAGATATACACAAACAAACATTCTTATTTCGTTATTCTTCCTCGTATTTCGCCATATCCGCGAACTTTGTAAATTTATCCAGCCAGACCAGCTCCACTACGCCGGTGGGGCCGTTTCTCTGTTTTGCCAGTATAATCTCGGCGATCCCCTTCTTTTCGGTATCCGGATGGTAGTATTCATCCCTGTATATAAACATAACCACATCGGCATCCTGTTCTATTGCCCCCGATTCCCTTAAATCGGAAAGCATGGGCTTGTGCTCCGAGCGCATCTCGGGTGCCCTGCTTAGCTGTGACATGGCCAGCACCGGACAGTCCATTTCCCTGGCCAGGGCCTTCAGCGACCTGGAAATTTCGGATATTTCCTGCTGCCTGCTTTCGGCCCTGCTGCTGCCCTGCATAAGCTGCAGGTAGTCAATCAAAATCAGTTCCAAACCCCTTTCAAGCTTCAGCCTCCTGCATTTCGACCGCATTTCGGCAACCGTTATTCCCGGGGTATCGTCTATGTATATATTCGCCTTGGACAGTCTGTTTACCGATGCCGCCAGCTTAGGCCAGTCGTCCTCCGACAGGTTTCCTGTCCTCATGCTGTGGCTGTCTATATTGGCCTCGGCGCATATCATGCGGTTGACCAGCTGTTCCCTGGACATCTCAAGGCTGAATATGGCCACCGGAACCTTCTGCAAAAGGGCGGCATGCTGCGCTATGTTCAGCGCCAAGGAAGTTTTCCCCATTGAAGGCCTTGCCGCAACCAGTATCAAATCGCTTTTCTGAAGGCCGGAAGTTTTGGTGTCTATATCGCGAAAGCCCGTTGATATACCCGTTGTTGCGCCCTTATTATTATATAGTTCCTCTATTTTGTTAAAGCTGGATACCAGCACTTCCTTTAGAGGCACAAAGCCTGTAAATGCCCTTTTCTGAGAAATATCGAATATATTCTTTTCGGCATATTCGATTATTTCCTCAACGTCTTCCGCCGCCTCAAAGCTCTTTTCGGATATCTCCCCGCAGGCTCTTATAAGCTTTCGCAGCAGTGATTTGCCGTATATAATCTTTGCATAATGGGCCGCATTTGCAATAGTGGGAACGCTGGAGGACAAATCGGTCAGAAAGGCCATGCCCCCTACAGCTTCCAGAAGATTTTTCTGTCTCAGCTGCTCCGAAAGGGTAACAAGGTCCACCGGCTCTCCCCGGTCAAAAAGCTCAACGGCCGCCCGGTATACTTCCCGGTGACTGTCCTTGTAGAAATCCTCCGGGTTAACAAACTCGGACGCGGAGATAATGGCTTCCCTGTCCAGCAGCACCGCCCCCAGCACCGCCTGCTCTGCTTCAATGCTGTGGGGGGGTATTTTTCCTATCGCCTGCATTTAAACCACCACCTGTTCATTCGGAAAACAGTATTTCCAGAACTTCCTCGGCCCTTTGGACACCGTATACTTCTATCCCCGCAAGGTCCGAGGGCACTTCCTTTAAATTTTCTGCAGGGATCAGCACTTTGGACATATCATTCTGTTTCGCACCGTAAATCTTTTCAATTATTCCGCCCACAGACTTGACTTCGCCCTGTATGGAAATCTCGCCGGTCACCGCTATGTCCTGCCTGACCGGCCTTTGTTTAATCGCACTGGCCACGGCAGCAAATATTGCAATCCCAGCGGAGGGACCGTCAACCCTTCCCCCGCCGATACAGTTTACATGTATATCATAATCGCTTACAATTTCTCCGGATATCTTTCTTATCACCGCCGCCGCATTGAACACCGAATCCTTTGTCATTGAACCGGCGGTATCGTTAACCCGTATTGTACCTTCACCTTTTTTGAGCGCCGTAAAGGCAATTGCTTCAATCTCCAGCAGCGATCCCATATACCCGGATACCCCAAGGGCCATCACCCTGCCAATCCGGGAATGAATCCTGTCGGCAGCCCTTACACAGGGTATCAGCCTGTTGTTTTGTATCACGGTGTATACGTCGTTACGGTTTATACAAACCATTTCGGGAGCGCAATCCTGTTCTGAAATTGCCATATTATACGCATCGGCTAAAATATTTACAGCCTTCCGCCCCTCTATTGTATACTGGCTTATTATCTCCGCGCAACCCTTTTCCATTTTTACCCCAAGTTTATTAACCGCATTATTAATAATAATTACTATATCCTTTGGGGTCAGGGGTTCGAAAAAAACTTCGGTACATCTTGAACGGAAAGCCGGGTTTATTCTGTCCGGCTGCCTGGTGGTCGCCCCAATCAGTATGAAATCCGCCGGTGCTCCCTCTTCAAACAGCTTCTTTATATATAAGGGTATGTTTTCGTTTGAAGCGTCATAGTATATTGATTCAAAGCTTACCCTTCTATCTTCCAGCACCTTTAAAAGCTTGTTCTGCAGTATTGGATCCATTTCTCCTATTTCATCAATAAACAAAATCCCCCCATGGGCTTCTGTCACAAGGCCTATCTTTGGTTCGGGGATGCCAATCTCCGAAAGCTCCTTTGTGCTACCCTGATATATAGGGTCATGTACCGACCCAAGCAGTGGGTTTGCAATCTCTCTTACATCCCATCTGAGGGTGGTCCCGTCAACTTCAATGAAGCTCGACTCTTCGGTAAAGGGTGAATGCTCCTTTGTCCTGGCCATATCAAGGGCCAGGCGTGCCGCCGAGGTTTTCCCGACGCCGGGAGGACCGTATATAAGCACATGCTGCGGATAGGGAGAGCCAATCTTTGCAAGCAGGGCTTTAATGGCCCGCTGCTGCCCTATTATTTCATCAATCGACGAAGGCCTTAACACTTCCATTACCGACTTGCCGAGGCTCCTTTTCTCCAGTTTCTCAAGCCTGGCATATTTTTTAAGCGTGGACGGATTTTCAGGCCCGGTATGTTTTTTTAGAATTGCCAGTTTCAGTTCTTCGATGTACTGGTCCTGCCGCTCCTTAATCCTATCTTTCAGCTCTTTGTTTATCCGCTCCTTTACCAGCCTTTCTGCCAGCATGTCGGTGATTTTTGTCCTCAGCTCATTTATAACCGCCTGGTATTCCCCGGGCCCGGGAGGACTTGCCTCGGGTCCCAATACCAGCCTCTGCAAAGCATAAATCCTTAAGGAAACATCCTCTCCCTGCAAAACCTCCTCCAGCTCAAGCTCCCTCACTTTTTCGTTATAAGCCTTTTTCCCCATACTGTCCAGCAGCATCTCGTTAAGCACCATAACCTGTCTGTCCAGCATTCTTTTGCTTTGTTTATGTTTTTTCCCGGTTTCCCTGGCTATGTACTTTTCCGCCTTTTCCTCCACATTCAAACGCCCCTTTGTTATTCTGCGATAATTTCTACCCCGAGCTTTGCTGAAATTTCCGTGTATACCTTTATTTCCACCAGAAATTCCCCTGTATTTTTTATCGGCTCCGGCAGAACAATTTTTTTCTTGTCCACCGTTATCCCGTGCTGCTTCTTCAGTGCTTCGGCGATGTCCTTGCCGGTAACCGAACCGAACAGTTTGCCTTTTTCACCGGCTTTCATCTTAAGCCGTACCCCGGCCTGCGAAATTCTCTCGGCCAATCTTTCCGCCTTCTCTGCCTCGCTTTGTAATTTTTTCTGAAGCTGCGCGTTCTGTTCCCTGATTCTTTTCTTGCCGCCCTCTGTGGCCTGCATTGCAAAGCCCTTGGGCAGCAGGAAGTTTCGCGCATAACCGTCACTTACCCTTATTACTTCTCCTTTTTTGCCCTGTCCCTTTACATCCTTTAAGAGTATTACTTCCATCAAACATCACCCTCCTCCATGTATTGGTTTAAGGTATCCTGCAGCAGCTCAATGGCTTTGTCTATCTCCATGTCCCCAAGCTGCACGCCTGCAACCGTTAAGTGTCCCCCTCCTCCAAGCTTCTCCATGATGAGCTGTACGTTTATGTCCCCCAGTGACCTGCCGCTTATGAATATATTTTGCTCATGCCTGCAGAGTACAAAGGCGGCCTTTACCCCCTGGATGTCCAAAAGTGCGTCGGCAGCCTGGGCGGTAACCAGCAGCGGATTTTTTATGCCTTCCGGGCAAACTGATATGGCTATAAATCCACTTATTATCCGCGCATTTTTTACCGTTTCCGCCCTGGCAACAAAGGTGTCCAAATCCTCCTGGAAAAGCTGTTTTATTTCGGATGTATCCGCCCCCATGCGTCTTAAGAACGAAGCCGCTTCAAAGGTCTTCACCCCGGTCTTATAGGCAAAATTCTTGGTGTCTGTGACAATCCCCGCCAGAAGAGCCTCCGCTTCCATGGGGCTTAATTTTATCCCTTCGCTTATATATTGAAGTATCTCGGTTACCAGCTCACAGGTTGACGAAGCATAGGTTTCCTGATACACCAGGGCAGCTTCTTCGATAAACTCCGGGCTTCTTCTGTGATGGTCTATCACCACCAGGTTCCCCGCCTTTTTCAAAACCTCCGGACAGGCCGAATAGCTTGGCCTGTGGGTGTCAACTATGATTACCAGGGTATCCCCGTCCACCGCATTTGCTGCTTCCCTGCAGCCAATAAAAACGCCGGAGTATTCATCGTTCTCTGCAATCCTGGAATACATTGAGTGTATTGACGGGTTTAGCCGGTCGGTTACTATCCTTGCATCCCTTCCCAGTGCCTTAACCCCCCTGTACATTCCCAGTGCGGCCCCCAGGCAGTCCGGGTCTGCGAACCTATGGGTCATAATCAGCACACTGCCGCTTTGTTTGATAAGCTGTCTGAGAGCGTGGGCTATCACCCTGGACTTGAGCTTGGTTTTCTTTTCTACTTCCTTTGTTTTGCCCCCGTAAAAATACAGCCTGTCCCCCTTCTTAACAACCGCCTGGTCCCCTCCCCTTCCCTGGGCCAAATCCAACGCAGCGGCTGCAAACTGTTCCAGCGCGGCGGGATCCCCGCCGTCTATCCCTATCCCAACGCTCAGGGTCGGGGGTACGGTGTTACCCACATTTATATCCCTTATTCCGTCCAGTATGTCGAATTTCCTTTCCTGCAACTCCGGGAGCCGCTCCTTCTCAAAAATGAGTATGTATTTGTTGTCGTCGTACTTGCGAATGCATCCATTGAGCCCGTCAGCCCAGCTGTTTAGCCTCTTGTCTATTTCGGCTACAAGCAGGGGCCTGTTGCCGGCATCGGCGGTCTGCATAATCTCGTCAAAACTGTCCACCTGAATCAGTGCAATAACCGTGCTCTTATTTTTAAGTTCCCGCCGGGCAGCAACACAGTCGGTTATATCAACAAAATATACCATTCCTATCTTTCTTTTGAGACCTTTGACTCCTGCTGTCTCTACTATATTACAGACCACCCTGTAATGTCTATCTGCATTTGTTACCTGAATTTCCATGTCCTTTTTATCCATCATAATCCTGCGCGTATCAATACCCTCCAGGTGCTCCTCCATACTGCTGCCCAGTATATCGTTTGTATTTATCATGTCTGCAAACCGTGAATTGTACCATGCAATGCTCCCCTTTTCATCTATCACTGCCATAGGCAGCGGCAGCCGTATCAGGGTACTGCTCAGGGCATTGTCAATGTCAAAGGACAGGTTTTCCACATATTCTGTAAGCTGGACTTTTTTGCTGCGGGTCGTAGACCTGCTGTAATACACCAGGTATATTATAAGCAGGATGCCGAAAAACCCCAACGCTTTGTTATAGTACGTAAGAACCAGCGCCAGTATAAGAACGCTCCACAGGTATATGGCTGTATTGGGATTAACCAATTTCAGAAAGCTCTTGTTTTTCATCCGACCTTACCTCCGGATATTCTTCTAACCTCTGCCGTCTTTCGAGAACCTCTTCCGAAAATCAAGCAATACATCCAAAAGCCCTGCAAACACCGCCGCCATCGCCAGGAACTGGTTGAACAAAACAAATACAATGACCAGGACCTTTATGAATCTGTTTACCCCTTTTTGTGTAAAAAAATAATACAGCACCGAAATCCCCTGCACCATAAAAATCATTTGAAACAGCACCAGAATGTTACCCATTATTATATCGATACCTTCCAGCCCCAGGTATCCGCCTGCCAGTGTCAGGCCCATCAGTATCAGAAAACCGATGGACAGGTTAGAAGGGGCCCGCCATTCTCCAAAGGGCGGAAGTGCCTCCATGCTAAGCCCCAGCCTTTTCAGCACCATCCTGGCAACCGTGTAGTTAAGGAACGAATCCAAAAGCGATGCAAGTATTAAAAGAGCGGGCAGCGTAATCCTAATAAGCTCAAAGGAGGAAAGCAGCGTATCTCTCATCTCCTGCGGCACTTCCATGCCCATATTGTCGTAAAACTCCATAGAAAACTCTATACCTTTCCTCATGGCCTCAAACTGCGTTTCAAGGGGATTAACTCCCATTATCCAGGTTACGGCATATACCAGAAGTATTTTGGATACCAGTGATGCGGCGGCGGTAATGGCAAGTATCTTTCCCGCAGAATACCCTTTATGTACTCCATACCCTATTGCCAGCCCCAGCGCCCCAAAGGCGAATATTACATAGGCTGCATAAAAGGGCTCGGAAATCATTCCGACAATCAATCCTGAAGCTATGGTTGAATAAACGCCGTACTTAAAGCCATACCTCTTAATAACAACAATCACCGGAACCGGCCAAACCAGTGATGCAAGGGACAACACCGGAACAAATAAGCCTATCACTGCAATAATAACCGACAATGCCGTGGCCAGGGCGGTGTTTGCCAATGCCCTAACGCTGCTGTTTCTATTCATCCGTCACCCCTACTCTCTGTTTCTATTCATGTAACCCGCCAATTCGGACAGGTCCCCGTACCATTTTTCCACTTCATGTCCTTCGGTTATTCCCAGTTTAATCTTGCCTTGTATTTTCAGGTCTATGGCGGCAAATGTAATTCCCATTCGCCGTCCCAAAAGATATGCGACCAGTATTATATTGGCAATAACGTCGGTAACAGCCTCCTGGCTGCCACGGCTTCCCTTCAGCACCAGCCGGTAAAGGGAAGATATCCCTGACAGCATTTCGCATTTAAGCCATTCTATAAGCCTCATATTCCTTGTTATATCCAATTTATCCCCTGAAGATGTCAAGTCCTGCTCCCCCCTTACAGTATCACAACAAGAAACTTTTTCCCTATCACCATATTATAACTCAAATTTACCGAACAATTTGTAGAATAATAGGTTAAAACGCACCACTTTTAAAGCCGGTAACAAAAAGAGAGCATATAGCTCTCTTATTCGGCGGTAAAGGGTAAAAGCGCAATATTCCTTGCTCTCTTTATCGCTATTGTAAGCTGTCTTTGATGTCTGGCACAGTTTCCGCTTATCCTTCTGGGTATTATTTTTCCCCTCTCGGTAATATACTTTCGGAGCTTGCTTACATCTTTATAATCAATTTTGCCTATTCCGTCAATACAAAAATTGCATACCCGTTTTCTCCCTTTCCGGGTTTTGCGTCTCACACATATCCCTCCTTTTTCAGAACGGTAAATCTGAATCCTCTTCTACGGGAAAGAATTCATCATCCGAATCAAACTCGTCCTTATTGTATTCCTTATTATATTCCTTGTTGTTTCCGCTCCCGCCGGAACCGGTTCCCCTGTCAAGGAAATTCACTTCATCCGCCACCACTTCGGTTTTGTACCTTCTTTGGCCGGTGTCATCCTCCCAGCTTCTGCTCTGTATTCTGCCAACCACAGATACAAGCCTGCCCTTTGACAGGTAGTTGGCACAAAGCTCGGCAAGCTTTCTCCAGGTGACTATGGATATAAAGTCAGCTTCCCTTTCGCCCTGTTTGTTCTTAAAGTTTCTGTCCACAGCCAGCGTAAAGGTAGCGACCGGGGTGCCGGATCCCGGGACAAACCTCAGTTCAGGGTCCCTTGTAAGTCTTCCCACAAGACATGCTTTATTCATCAATAATAACACCACCCTGATTTATTCGTCTTCGTTAACAATCAAGTGTCTCATAACGGCCTCGCTTATTCTGAAAACCCTTACAAGCTCTTTGGGAATCTCCGGAGTGGACTTAAAATTCATCTTGACATAATATCCTTCGTTTTTCTTGTTGATTTCATAGGCAAGTTTTCTGCTGCCCCATTCGTCAACGGCCTCCAGCTCGCCGGCCTCATCAATTATGCCCTTTATCCTCTCAATATAGGAAGTTCTGGCTTCCTCCTCAAGCTCCGGATCAAGAATGAAAAGCAGTTCATACTTGTTCATTTGTTCACCTCCTTCTGGACTAAACGGCTCTGCTTAAGGCAGAGCAAGGATGTACTCTAGTATTCTACCACAAGGAATTTTTCAATGCAACAAAATTTACCTCTCGCTGTCACCGGCTTCCGTTATGCTCTTCACCCTTTTTTCGAAGGTCTCCCGCGGCATCAGCACCTGCCTCCCGCATCCAAGGCACTTAATTCTGATATCCATCCCGGTTCTTACAACTTCCCACCGGTCGCTGCCGCAGGGGTGTTTCTTTTTCATCCGGACAATATCTCCCAGTTCGATTTTAAGAGGCATAGGTCGTCCATCCTCCTTATTTGTTTAGTATAACCCTCCTGGGATAAGGTATTTCTATATCTTCCGCATCAAGTATCTGCTTTATCCCCTTTTTTAATTCCCTTTCAACTCTCCACTGTTCCATCGATTTTGTTTTGGCCCATACCTTCAGCACCACCGAGGAATCCGCCAGATCCGAAACGCCCAAAACCTTCGGCCCGTCTGTAATAGCGCTTTCGGCCTGCCTGTATTCGTCAAAGAAATTTTCAATCACCTCAATGGCTCTGTCAATATCCTCCTCGTAGGCTATCCCGACATCAAACATAACCCTCATATTCCCCCTGCTGTGATTGGTAACATTTGATATGCTCCCGTTGGGGACAACATGCAGGTCACCGTTAAAGTCCCTTATTCTGGTAATCCTTATTCCTATCTCCTCCACTATTCCGGAGTGCCTGTCCAGCGAAATATAATCTCCTACGGCGTACTGGTCTTCAAACAATATGAAAAACCCGGTAATTATATCCCTCACAAGGTTCTGGGCCCCGAACCCTACCGCAAGACCCCCTATACCGGCGGTGGCCAGGATGGATGAAACCGGTATGTTCAGTATGGTCAATACCATTGTGAGCCCTATAAAATAAAGGGTGTAGGTTATTATACTTTTTGTAAGGGAACTCATGGTCTTAATCTTTTTTTCGTCCCCGGTTAAGCGGTCTTTGGCCTGTCTTGCAAAAAACTTGTCCACAAGGACCCCGAGCAGCCTGCCCGAAACTTTCACCGCCACCAGTACCAAAAATATCTTCAGTATGCCCTGTCCAATCGATACCAGCGGAATCCGGTAGGTATTAATCCCTGACAATAACTCAAGCATGCGCGCTCCCCCTCATATCTTTTTTTCCACGTGAATTGTTTTTCCGTCAGTCCTCATGCCCCAGTACAGCCTAACCCTGTCTGTGCCGGAATCAATAATATCCATAATCCTATCAACGGCATGTTCGGGAAACCTTATCGACAACCCGCAGCTTACGTCTATGTCACGGGGGGTCGGTATCATTTCCGCCGCTATCCCCTGCCGTTTCAAAAGGCTCTCTGTTCTGATGGCTTCATGTGTTGAATTGAATGCCAGCACATAATATTCTTTTGTATCCATATTAAAAACCTTCCTAAATGTTAATTGTGTTCTCTGCATTGTTCAGCTTTTCAGCTATTGTATACATGTTCGATACCTGTCCCACCGCGAGTTTTTCTTTAACATTGTAGTAATCAAGGCAGGTGCCGCAGGATAATATTTCAACTCCCATGCCTTCCAGTTTGTTTAATGCATCCAGAGCTTCTGAACCCTCTATTGTAAGATTTACCCCGCCGTTAAGAAAAATTATCGTTTCGGGCAGGGGACACACCTCCACCAGCGTCCTGATATAGGTTTTCATCAGTATTTTACCCAAGGTTTTGTCGCCGGTCCCGAAAGTGGCGCTCCCTATAAGAATTACCAGCCCGTTTTTGCCTGCCACGTTTTCAAATTCCGGACCCTGCAAACTTTTTTGCTTCAGAATACTTATATGATATTCTCCGCCTATTTCCTGAATATCAACGCTGCAGGTCATGCTGTCCGCCAGTTTTTTTACGTTCTCCCGGGCGGTCTCGGAATTTACAACGGTAACCACTTTTCCTTCTTCCATTTCGTCCAGTGCTTTTTTTGTAAGTATTACAGGCTGCGGACAGTTTAATCCCCTTGCATCAATCTGTTTTTCCAATACTACACACCTCCTGTTATCCTGGAAACAAATTCCATAGCCCACGGAATAATTAGGTTATACCTGTAAAAATATATCGCATAGGCCGAGCCTTCTATACCCCTTACCAGCCATTCAACAGAGAACACGGCCATTAACGGAATTAAAAGCGCAAAGGCCAGCATCAGTCCCAAAGCGCCCTTTAAGAAACCTGTCACTATGCCTCCCAGCCTGTTGAACTGCCTTAATACCGGCAATTTCACCAGGGAATTGAGCATTGATACCACTGCTGCAAATACCAGCCTCACGGCAACGAATATCAGAATAATGCTTAGTATCGAAACAATTACGCTGCTTATGGTTTGTGCAATGCCCGACAGGGCGGGATTTCCCCCAACAGGAACGGTGCCGCCGGGCAGTATCAGACTCTCCAGGAACCCGGGCATTTCCTGTCCGCCGCGGTCTCCGCCCCCGAAAACCGGGTTTGCCCCTTCCAGGCCCTTTACAACCGCCAGGTAGATTTTCTGGTAGATTACAGTTTCTTCCATGATATACCGGGCAAAGCTGCCGAAATACAACCGTGCGGCGGCTATTGCTGCAATAAATCCGGCAATATTCATCAGGGACAGCACAAACCCCTGTGAATAACCCTTGACGGTGGAAGCAATCAATATAACTATGATAACGGCGTCTACCCAGTTCATTTCCTCACCCCTGTTACAAATACGATTCAAAGTATATCTTATCCGCAGAAATATATGCCATGAATCCGTCCTCTAGCAGGAATACTGCTATTAAGTCCCTGTCAAATTCCCTGTCAATGACAGCTTTACCGCTGTAATCAATAAGCCGGAGCCTTCTGGCAGAATACACCCCCACACAGTCTTCCCCCGGTACCAGACCCTCGATATACTGTCGGTGGTCGGGGAGATTCTGCAGGCCTCCTTCTTTATCATATATGAAGGTTTCTTCCCTGACACTGCCGGGTACTCCGTTCCTGTAGTCCTCGCTTAAAGTCAGCACCGTTACCCCTTGGTTTGTCAGCAGCACCTTGGAAATATATCCGTTTATGTCCCGTTGCCATTTTGTGCTTCCGTCCATATCCAGGCAGACAAGCGCATCTTCTTTCAGGGCATGGATAAAACCTTCATCTGTTATTTTTATTCGCATGACCAGGCTGTCCCTGTAGCTTTTGGCCCATTCCA
>Ga0334895_1002514_pt1 | contig 15426 bp, 9 predicted proteins | sample GraSluR3_MG_7_FD_207229 | JGI IMG/M metagenome (GOLD analysis project Ga0334895, IMG submission 207229) | Sludge microbial communities from methane-producing bioreactor in Wageningen University, Netherlands - Granular Sludge_31_05-R3 | ecosystem: Engineered > Bioreactor > Anaerobic > Unclassified... | reverse complement strand
GCTTGGCAGGCCTCAGATCCGCGAGTTTTCGGTGCGGTGGCGGTGGCATCGGTTGCGCTCTGGGGAACCTTTCTGGCGTTGGCCGCTCTTCATACGCAGGTCATGCAGCTGGATCGTTGGCTGACCGGGCATCTGCAACAGGTGACGTCTCTTGTCGAGGAATCACGTGACCGCAGGGCCGAGCTTGCTCAGGCCTTGGATGACCTGACCCACCTCAACCGGCAGATGGCACTGATGACGCATCGACAGGTGGCGTTGCGCCAGGCTGCAGAGCAGGCCGAGAGAGCCAAGGCTGCTTTTGTGGCCCAGGTCAGCCACGAATTCCGCACACCTCTCAACATCATCATCGGCATGATCGATCTTATGGTTGGAGGAGATGGCTTGGGCCCCGATGGGATTCCCGACGTGACGATGGGGCATTTGCGCGTCGTGCACAGGAACTGCCGGCATCTGGCCAGCATGGTCGATGATGTGCTGGACCTCAGTCGCGTGGAGGCCGACCGCATGGCTCTGCATCGCACCTGGGTCGACATGCAAGAGCTTGTCAGCACCGCTGCCCGAGTTGTGGAGCCTCTCATGGTACAGAAGGGTCTCGAATGGCGGCTTGACTGCCCTGGCGGTCTCCCTCTGGTGTATTGCGACCGGATACGTATGCGCCAGGTGGTGCTGAACCTCCTGAGCAATGCCGCCCGGGCTACGAGTAGCGGCGGTATCGTCTTGCGGCTGGAGCTGCGTGGGGAGGCGATGCGGTTGAGCGTAACCGATACCGGGCCAGGGATACCAGCCGAATTGGCCGAGGCCATCTTTGAGCCTTTTGTGCAGGGCAGCCAGGCCACCGATCAGCGTGACCGAGGCGGCAGCGGGTTGGGCCTGAGCGTGAGCAAGCAATTCGTAGAGATGCATGGGGGACGCATGTGGGTGGATAGCGAGGTGGGCAAGGGGACCACCTTCTATGTCGATCTCCCATTGCACCCCCAAGAGGATCATCAGGCGAGGCCTGGCTACCAGATCCGCGAAGAGTGGATCTGGTTCGAGCGCAGCTCCAGGCCGCAGCTTCAGGCGGCGCAGTTCCGTCCCCGCGTTCTGCTTTGTGATGCGACCGGCGGCCTTGGGCCGGCTTTGTCGCAGCTAACGGATGAGATCGAGTTCCTGACCGTGCCCGACCTGGCCTCCGCGATTGACGAAGCTCATCGTTTCCCGGTCTCGGCCCTGATCGTGAACGAGATCCTGCCAGAAAAGCTGCTAGCCGCTATCGAAGGAGCAACAGAGGCAGCCCCCGATACCCTCGTGATCGGTTGGAGCTGCCCTCCCCGCCTGGAGCGCGCGAAAGAACTGGGCGCGCTGGGATACCTCGTCAAGCCGGTACAGAGATCCGATTTAGCGAGAGTGCTCGGCACGTTGCCCTCCCCGGTTGAGAGGGTCTTGGTTATCGAAGACGATCCCGATACGCAGGAGCTGATGCAGATGATGCTCCACGCCATCGACGATGGCATCCAGGTCACCATGGCAGGGTCATCTCGAGAAGCGCTCGCACAGATGCGCTCCCAGGCACCTGATCTGGCGTTCGTCGATATCGTCTTGCCTGACATGGACGGATGGCAGTTACTCTCGCAGATGCGCGGCGACGACACGCTGCGACACATCCCCACGCTGGTTGTCTCGGGCCAAGACCCGCCGGAAGAGGCAGTAGGCAGCCGATGGATCTGTGCGGCCGTGCACACGCCGGTGGGGCTACACCGGTTGTTCACCTGCTCCCTCAGGCTGATGGAGACGCTGGCTCTGTCTGCCGCAGAGCCCGAGTAAACGCCTCGATGAGCTGCGGGCGCCATACCGGTTTCTGGAGGTATTGCACTGCGCCGAGAGCCAGCGCCAGATCCTTGTTAGTGATGACCGAGCACACGATGATAGGCACCTCTCGTGTGGCATCGTTCGCGTGCAAGTCCAGCAGCAAATCCCACCCGTTGGCGTTTGGTAGCAGGACATCGAGCAGAATAATGTCGGGATCGTGCGTTTCCACAGCCTCGAACACCCGGCGAGGATCCCAGAGATGCACGATCTCGTAGCGGGTTCCTTCGCAGTAAGATTGGTACAAGGCAATGAGGTCCAGGTTGTCCTCAACGGCAAGAACGGTGACCCTGTCTGCTACCTCTTCCACGACGGGTGCAGCGATCACTAGCGATGCCTGGTCGCCCTGTGGGCGCATCTCCAGGCTCGCCCCGGCAAGCGCTGCGAGTTCCCCCAGCAACGTGGTATCGGGTGGATCGGAGGCGGCTGAGAGCTCGCCAGAGATGGTGATCTCGAGCCTGCCAGGTGTCTCTCGAAAGGCCAAGGTCAGCGAGGCGGCAGGCGGCAAGCTCCGAGCGAGTTCCAGGATTGCGGTGAGCAGAACCTGGCGCAAGGCCGAGGGGTGCACAGACACGGTGACATTGGGCGCGGCGTTCGCAAAGCGCAGGAATCTGCCGTGCTGTTCGACACTCTTGTGTGCGAGCGGCATCACGCTCTCCAGCGTCTCTCTGACATCGGCTTTGGCGTCCTGGTCGTAGCGTTGTAGCCAAGCCATCTCGCGCTTGAGCTGCTCGCGCCAGTTCGCGGCCTGTGTCGAGCGCGACTCGACGCCGTTCTCCTGTGTTCCTGGCTGCTCCGCTCTGTCCAGCAGTCGCCTGGCCAACAGGTAGACGCCGCGCCGCTGCTCGCGCTGAACCGTGCGCAGGCTCAGGTAGAGACGTTCGGCCGTCTCCTCCTGCGTGAGCTGCAAAAGGAAACGTGAACGAAGAACCTCGAATGGTCGGGTAGCTCGGTCAGAGGATTGCCTGTCTCGGTCGGGCGCCAGTTGCTCCAGGGCTTCCGCAAGAGCCGCCTGCACATCGGCCAGGTTCTGCTTCGGAGCGCAGCCCAGCATCACAGAGATCGCGTCGCCAGGCCGGTAGTTCGGGTCATGGAGGTGCACCAGCGCCTCGAGCAGCGCTTTCCCCAGACTCTCTTCCTCGTTCACCTCTTGCACTTGCAGTCTCCGATGGCGGGGTTCTGACGTAGACGCTTCACCGCCGCCCGTGCTATGCTGTATGCCGTGGTTCAGTGACGGTCCCCGCAGCACCCGTGATGCTACCCAGGGAAATGCGCCAAGTCAAGACAGACTCGAGAAGGCTAGCATCGTGGCGCACCGTCGCAGTGTATCATCCTGTAGCAGTCTGTTGATCGAGCGCCTCGGCGGAGAGCCACGACGCCGCTGAGAACAAGGAGGTGATGCCTATGCCGGAGAGCGCCAGCAGCAACCGCCTTTCCTAGCACTGCGCTCTGCCAGTTCCCTGGAGAGGGAGCCATGCGCGATGCATACTCTGAGCGCGCACCACGGGTACGAGACGAAAGCCAAGCATAGGGGGAAGACATGCAGGGATACAACGGTCTTGGTTTGAGCCTGGGCAACCTCCCGAGACTGTCCAGAGCAGCGACGCGATCGATCAGCCCCGAGAACCGCACTGGCGAAAAGGGGCGGGGTGGTATGGCGGTGGAGGGCACCGGAGCAGAGTGTGCCCGTGATCTTGGGCGTGGCTGGAAGATTTCGCCGAGCCTGCACTTGCCGCCGGGTGAGACGGTGACCCTGGCCGACATTTCTGGCTCGGGCGCGATCCAGCAGATCTGGATGACAGTCACCGGGCATTGGCGATTCTCGATTCTGCGCATCTACTGGGACGATGAAGCACTACCCTCGGTGGAGGTGCCCATTGGCGATCTCTTTTGCATGGGCTGGTGTCGCTTCGCTCCCGTCATCTCCCTGCCGGTTGCCGTCAATCCCGGCTCTGGGTTCAACTGCTATTGGGAGATGCCGTTCCGCAAGGGGGCGCGCATCACCATCGAGAACCTGGACACGGAGCGGCGCACGATCTACTATCAGATCAACTATGCCTTCACCGACGTTCCCGACGATGCCGCCTACTTTCATGCCCAGTTCCGCCGCTCCAATCCCCTGCCCTACAAGACCGACCATACCATTCTGGATAGAGTGCGCGGGTGGGGTCACTATGTAGGCACCTATCTCGCCTGGGGCGTCAACAACCGCCTCTGGTGGGGCGAGGGCGAGATCAAGTTCTTCATGGATGGTGACCAGGCCTTCCCTACCATCTGCGGGACGGGCACGGAGGACTACTTCTGCGGCGCCTATGGATTTGAGCATCCCACCGGTCGCTATTGCGAGTTCACAACGCCTTATGCGGGCATGCCTCAAGTGATACGTCCAGATGGGTTTGAGGACGCGCAGGAGCGTTTTGGCTTGTACCGTTGGCACGTTATGGATCCGGTGCGCTTCGAGCAGGACCTGCGCGTGACGATCCAGGCGCTGGGCTGGCGCTCGGGAGGCCGTTACTTGCCCCTGCAGGACGACATAGCCTCCACGGCGTTCTGGTACCAGGCAGAGCCGCACGCTCCCTTCCCCGTGCTTCCCGAGAAGGACTGTCTCGAAGTGATCTAGCAGGCCGTCCCACCAGCCGCTCCGGTACGGCGGCCGGGTGGCCATGCGGGGCGAGTTCGCAACCTTGCGCGGGAGACATACCGGACGACCGGCCCGCGAATGCACGAGCGATACCTGGAGACCTTGCTCTTCGGGCAATCCGACTGGGGGCCAGTCACACCAGGCTACCCGCGCGAGTCGACGCTGGCCGCCTGGAGCGCGCCGGCGCTGCCAAGCTAGGCATCTATCCCCTCTCCCTCAACACCAGGGATAGCAGGTGCTGCATCGACTACCTGGAGACCCGTCCAGAGGTTGACCGCAACCGCAGCGGCATGATTGGCCACTCCCAGGGCGGCACGATGACTACCTTCACAGCCGCTGCTGAGCCACGCATCTGGGCCGCCGATATCATCTGCTACACTCCCCTCGCAATCTCCGATGGCGGGTTTCTGACGTAGACGCTTCACCGCTGCCCATGCTATGTTGTACCTGCTGGTTCGGTGAGCGGTTCCCCATAGCCCGCGACGTGCCCAGAGACTTCAGTCAGGACGGACTCGATAGCGGAGAGCACAAGGAGGTGATGCCCTTCACGTCAAGCGCCAGCAGCGACAGCGTTTCTCGATCCCGCGTTCTGAACAATCCCTAGGAGGGGAGCAATGAACAGGTTGAGTAGACGTCGTTTCTTGGAGCTCTTTGGTTCAGCGGTCTTGCTTGCGGCCTGCCAACCAACGCCAGCGCCCGCTGCCACCAAGGCCCCCGACACGGCTCCAGAGGTCGAGCCGGTTGAGGAAGCAGAGGTGGTTCCTGTCAAGGTCACGTTGGGCTTTGTCTACGGTGCGTTCACTCCTCAGGAAAAGTGGGAGGGGTACTTTGGCTCGTTCCTGGCAGATCATCCCAACGTAGAGATCAAGTACATTCCAGTTCCCTTGGAGGGCTGGGGCGCCTACACGGAAAAGATCCTTACGCTGCTGGTCGGTGGCGAGCAGGTGGATGTCATCTGGAACGCTATCGAGGCGGTTCCGCTCATGGCCGAGAAGGGCGTCCTCGTGGACCTTGGCCCCTGGATGGAGGTCGCGCCCAATGTCCAGGAGTTTGTCGATGATGTGCATCCCAAGTTGCTGCAGGGTCTGACTTGGAAGGACAAGCAATACCTCTTGCCTTTTGCCTGGAACAATGTGCTCATGTTCTATAGCCGCCAGGCACTTGAGGATGCAGGCCTGCCAGAGCCGGCCCCCGACTGGACATGGGACGATTTCCTGCTCTATGCCAAAGAGATGACCGTCGACAAGTCTGGCGATGGAGAGATCGATTCCTTTGGCTTCCAGTCGAGCCGCAGCACATGGGGCGCTGGCCCATGGACGATCTCCAACGGCACTTTTTGGATGAACGAGGATTTCACCGAGCCCTGGTACGATGATCCCAAGACGGTGCAAGCGATCCAGTTTGCCTACGACCTGATCTGGAAGGATGAAGTCGCCCCCTCGGGCGATTTCCCCACCATCGAGAACTTTGCTGCTGGAAACCTGGCCATGTTCGGCGGAGCCCCCGCAACTCGCGAGGGCCTGGTCCCCGCCGATGTGTCCACCGACGATTACAACATCAACTTCTGGCCCAGCAACACCGGCCAGGCGGTCAAGGGCTCCATCTGGGGCACCGATGGCTACGGTATCACCACAGGGAGCAAGAACCCTGAGATGGCCTGGGAGTTGCTGATGCACCTCGTCAGCAAAGAGGTCATGCTGAACCTGGTCACCGGCACCGCAGCATCGGGTAGCGCCCCGGCTCGGCGTTCGCTGGCTACCGGCCCCGAGTTCGCTGCGCACAGCCCTGCGAACTATCTCTATTGGTACGAATCTCTCGACCACGGGCGAACAGTCATCAACCCGCCCAATTTCGCCGCTCTGGGCGAAATTCACAACCGCTACCTGTCTCTCGCCTGGGCCCGGGAGATGACCGTTGAAGAGGCGGCGGCCAACATCCAACAAGACATGGAAGCAGAGATCGCCAGGTACCTGGAAGAAGAGGCCAGCTAGGCATTGTACCGTAGCGAGAAGCAGGATGGAGGTTCTGGTACTTTCATCCTGCTTTTCAATCTGCGTAGCGGACGATGGGAGGATCAAATGCCAAGCGTCTCAGGACGCGTGTGGAAGAAACCGACGATGAACCCCATGGTGCAGGAAGCCGTGGCTGGCTATCTATTTGTTCTTCCGACTGTTCTCAGTTTTCTTATCTTTCTCGCCATCCCTCTAGTTTCCGGTCTTGGTCTAGCATTTGTCTCGTGGGATTTCTTCTCTACACCCCGATTCGTCGGCCTGAACAACTTTGTCGCCCTCTCGAGGGATCGCATCTTTGCCACCACCGTCAGGAATACGGCCGTCTTTGCCTTTAGCGCCACGGCTCTCAACGTGGGCTTGGGCATGACGATAGCCATCGGCATCAACAGCATCAAACGGTCCTGGGCGCGGAGCCTACTGCGCAGCGCCTACTTTGTGCCCTTTGTCGTTTCGGGCGTCGTCACAGCACTGCTCTTTCAGTTCCTGCTTCAGGAGAGTCTTGGCGTCGTCAACTACTATCTGGTGAGACTGGGATTCGGCAGAGTGCCTTGGCTCACATCGTCACGCTGGGCTATGCGCTCCATCATCATGCTCGACGTGTGGAGGGCGGTGGGATTCTACGTGCTGATCTTTTTGGCAGGCCTCCAGGGGATCCCTGCAGAGCTCTACGAAGCTGCCGAGGTGGACGGGGCAAAGCGATGGGCCAAAGTGACGAGGATCACGCTTCCGTTGCTTACGCCCACGCTGTTCTTTTCGCTGATCATCGCTTTGATTGGCGCCTTCCAGGTGTTCGATGCTGTGTATGTTTTGACGGACGGGGGGCCTGGCGATGCCACGCGCACCATCGTGATGTACCTTTACCGCCAGGCATTCGGCAGTTATAACATGGGGTATGCAGCCGCTATCGCCTTGGTGCTCTTTATCATTATCCTTTTCTTCACAGTTATTCAGTTTAAGATGGGTGACAAATGGGTATTCTACCGCTAGTCTATGAGGAGTGCTACTATGGGTAGAGCGCTTGGTCTGTCACGTTTCAAACGACGTTGGCGCGCTATCGAAACAACCTGGCGTGACTCTCTTGTGGGCCTCCTGTTGGCTATTCCGTTGGTCGCTGGCGGGATCGTGATGGCCATGCCTTTGGTCTGGGCGGTATCTTTTTCCTTTGGTCTCCCACAGGAGTTCTTTCAGTTGCCACCGCCGATCATTCCGAGCGCACTGCGACTGGATAACTATCGACAGGTATTTTCTCGTGTTTCTTTTTTATCTTTCTTTCGTAATAGTGTTATTGTAGCTATAACGGTTGTCACAGGACAGGTGCTGACTTGCAGTATGGGAGGCTATGCCTTTGCTCGGCTACGATTCCCTGGGAAGAATCTGATCTTTATGATGTTGCTTTCTTCGATGATGGTGCCAGGGCAGATAACGCTCATCCCCAATTTCCTCATCATTCGATCCATGGGCCTGTACAACACCTTGGGCGCCTTGATCGTGCCCGGGCTCACCAACATCTTTGGAGTATTTCTGATCAAGCAGTTCTTTGAGACGGTGCCGCCCGACCTGGAGGACGCAGCCCGAATCGATGGCGCGGGCTACTTTGAGATCTACTGGAGGATCATGCTTCCCTTGGCGGGGCCAGTGATCGCCACCCTGGTGATCCTCACCTTCAATGGCACTTGGAACGCCTTTTTCGGGCCGCTCATTTTCATCAACCGCCAGTCCAGAATGACGTTGCCGCTGGGGATGATCTTCTTGCGTGGCCAGCAAGGGGTGATGAATTCTGGGATCATCATGGCGGCCGTGGTGCTCAATCTGATCCCCGTGCTGGTCGTCTTTGTGATCTTCCAACGCTGGCTCGTCCGCGGTATCACGATGACTGGCCTGACGGGCGTCTGATTTCCTAGGGCTGGCCCATCCCGAGGCCACTCCTGGGGGACTGAGCGCCTCCGGTTTTCGAGCGATGGCGAATTGGCTCTATCTACATTCTAGCGTACCAGAGAAAAGGACATGCTCACATGGCAAACAGCCACGATTCACACGCGGGCGACGGACCAGAAACTTGTGGCCCCCAGCGCATCTATACCGGTGAGGAGCTGAACCGGATCGCCTTTCCGCTCGGTGGCATTGGCGCTGGGATGATCTGCCTGGAGGGGACGGGTGCGCTGTCGCACGTCTCCCTTCACGGCCACCCAGACGTGTACCATGAGCCTCAACTCTTTTCGGCGGTGTGCATCAAGAACGAACCCAATGTGGCCCGGGTGCTAGAGGGGCCCGTCCCTACCTGGAAGGCCTTTGGGCCGGCGCGCTCTGCCAACGGCGCCCCGGGAAAGACCTACGGGCTGCCCCGCTTTGCCCAGGCCACCTTTGCAGCGCGGTTTCCCTTTGCAACGGTGTCGCTGGACGACCCCAAGGTGCCGCTGCGGGTCGAGTTAACCGGTTGGAGCCCCTTTACCCCCGGCGATGCCGATAGTTCCAGTCTGCCGGTAGCAGCTCTGGAGTATCGCTTCACGAACCCGTCCCAGCGAGTGGTGGAGGCAGTGTATTCCTTCCACGCCCGCAACTTTATGGGCGAGTATGCGTCGGCCATGGCCGCCTCCCGGCAGGTCGGCAGCGCCGTCCTCGCAACCCGGAACGGCTTTACGCTTTGGCAGCCCGCCATCGCGGACCAGCCGTGGGCCCAAGGCGCGTTCAGCGCCATCGTGGATGATCCCCAGGTCAAAGTGAACTGCCACTGGTTCCGCGGGGGCTGGTTTGATGCGCTGACGATGGTCTGGAAGGCGATCCGTGAGGGCCACGCAATAGAGTCCCCGCCCGTCACCGAGGGTGAGCCGAGCCCAGGAGGCAGCCTCTATGTTCCCTTGGCGCTAGCGCCAGGCGAGGAAAAGGTGATCCGACTGCGGTTAGCCTGGCATGTGCCGGCGACCAACCTGCGTGTGGGTAACGAGCCCGAGGGCGCCACCACCGGCGATTCGACGTGTTGTTGCAGTGGCGGCACGTGTGCAGAGAGGGACAGCAACGGCCTGCCCACCCACCAGCCCTGGCATGCGGGCGTCTTTCCCGACATCGAGGCGGTGAACGACCACTGGCGTCGCGACTATGGCCGCCTGCGCGCGGAAAGCCTGCAGTTCTCTGATTGCTTCTACGACACCTCGCTCCCCGCCGAGGTGGTGGATGCGGTCGCGGCCAATCTCACCATCCTCAAGTCTCCCACGGTGCTACGCCAGGCAGATGGCCGCCTGTGGTGTTGGGAGGGATGTGGCGATACAAGTGGGTGTTGCGAGGGCTCTTGTACGCATGTCTGGAATTACGCTCAGGCGTTCCCGCATCTCTTTCCCGATCTGGAGCGCTCTCTGAGAGAGACCGAGTTCTTTGAGAACCAGGACGAGAAGGGGCACCAGACGTTTCGCGCCAGCCTGCCCATCCGTGAGACAGCCCACGACTTTCACGCCGCCTCAGACGGCCAGTTGGGCGGCATCATGAAGGTGTACCGCGATTGGCGCATCAGCGGCGATTCGGACTGGCTGCGTGGCCTCTGGCCGCGGGTGCGGCGCAGTCTGGAATACTGCATCGAGACTTGGGACCCCGCCCATAAGGGGGTCTTGGAAGAGCCTCACCATAATACCTACGATATCGAGTTCTGGGGGCCAGATGGCATGTGCACCTCCTTCTACCTGGGTGCGCTCAAGGCGGCGGTGATTATGGCAGAGGCTCTTGGTAAAGAGGCGTCGCTATGGCGCGAGCTCCTCTCCAAGGGCCAGGTGTCCGTGGAGACGGAGCTCTGGGATGGTGAGTACTTTATCCAGGAAATTCGCTGGGAAGGGCTAGAGTCTCGGCCCGAAGATCTCGATTCCATGGTGGGCAGTTACTCTCCCGAGGCGCGCGACATCATGCAGAGGGAAGGCCCCAAGTACCAGTATGGCAGCGGCTGTCTATCGGACGGAGTGTTGGGAGCGTGGATGGCTGCCGTCTGTGGGCTGGGAGATGTCCTGAATGCGGACAAGGTGGCCAGCCACCTACTGGCTGTGCACCGATACAATCTGCGCCGTGACCTCTCGGAGCATGCCAACCCTCAGCGCCCATCCTTTGCCTTTGGCAGAGAGGGGGGGCTATTGCTCTGCTCCTGGCCCAAGGGTGACGCGCCTACCCTGCCATTCATCTATAGTGACGAGGTCTGGACAGGCATCGAGTACCAGGTGGCATCACACCTGATGCTCATGGGCAAGGTCGAGGAGGGGCTCGATATCGTCCGCGTCCTGCGTGATCGGTATAATGGGCGCATCCGCAACCCCTTTGACGAGTACGAGTGCGGCCATTGGTATGGACGTGCACTGGCTTCATACGGCCTCTTGCAGGGATTGACTGGTACTCGCTATGATGCAGTTGACCGGGTCTTGTATGTCCAGCCAAACATCGCGGGTGACTGGCACGGCTTTCTGTGCACCGCCACTGGCTATGGCACGGTGGGCGTGCGTGATGGGAAGCCTTTCCTTGATCTAGTCCAGGGCCAGATCCCCTATACCCGAATCGCCTACCGCCCCGCGCAGCCCGCGCGGTAGGAGCGAGGGACGTCGGGTTGGCTTCCCAGTGATCCGGACGGCACGGGGGATGGGCGCGGCGCGATGCTAGCACCTTCCCCCGCCATGTCTCAGGTGTGGGCTCATCGGGGTGGTGGCTGCTGGCGGCGTATCGCTCTGTCTGGATTCCGGAAGTCGGGCTGTCACACAAGTGAGGAGATGCACCATGACCACAGACCGAGGCACAAGACCGCAGGGAGATATGCCTGCCATCTATCCGCCCGTCATGCCCGTGCGACAGCAGAGCCAAGTGATCCACTCCATCCTGGCCAAGCGTCTGGATACCATCCTCCCCGTGGCGATGCGCGAAGCGGGTCTCGACATGTGGATCGTCCTCTGTCAGGAAGATGACCTCGATCCCGTGTTCACTACCTTGATCCCTATGGATACGTGGTGTCCCATCCTGCAGATGCTCGTCTTCTACGACCGTGGACCAGAACGCGGAATCGAGCGCATCAACATTTCTGGCACCAACATGCACGGGCTCTACGATTGGCCCTATCGCGGCCAGATGGAGCCTGAGCAGTGGGCCAGGCTTTGCCAGATCGTACAGGAGCGGAACCCGGAGCGGATCGGCATCAACATCGGCTCGACCCAGTGGGCGGCCGGCGGCCTGACGTATAACCTCTATACGCAGCTCACGGAGCAACTGCCCGCCGCCTATGTCGACAGGCTTACCTCGGCAGAGGCCCTCATCACCCGTTGGCTCGCCACCCTGACCCCCGGCGAGCTGACGCTGTACGACTATGTCGTCCATCTCTCACAGGCCATCATGGCCGAGTGCTACAGCCGCAGGGTCATCATCCCGGGTATCACCACTACCGAGGATCTCATCTGGCACTATTGGCAGTGTTGTGCCGATCGTGGGCTAGAGATCGCGTTCATGCCCCTCTTTGACATCGTCCGCAGCGACGAGATGCGCGCTGCCTATGGAGAGGCAGACCGAGTGGTGCGCCCCGGCGACCTGCTCCATTGTGACGTGGGATTGCGCTATCTGCGCCTGAACACCGATCATCAGCAATCGGCCTATGTTCTGCAGGATGGTGAGTCGGACGCTCCTGAAGGTCTCGTGACGCTGATGAAGGCCTGTACCCGGCTCCAAGATGTGTTCCTGGCCGAGTTTGTGCACGGGCTCACCGGGAACGAGTTGCTCGCCAGGATACTCGATCGCGCGCGCCGCGAGGAAATCCCCGACGCCAAGGTCTACTCCCATTCGCTGGGGCTGTTCCTGCACGAGCCCGGCCCGCTCATCGGCCTGCCGTGGGAGCAGGACCGCTGTGCCGGCCGAGGTGACGTGGCCTTGAACCACAACTATGCCTTCACCATGGAGCTCTCGGTCAGCGGCCCCGTCCCCGAATGGGGCGGGCAGATCGTGCGTCTTCGCCAGGAAGAGGACGTGTGCTTTACTGCCGACGGGTGCCGCCCCATCCACGGCCGGCAGACCGCTCTCTACCTCGTGTGAGAGCGGTCCATCACGCAGCCCGTCTCTCGGTGTTTTTGGGATCGGCGCTGTTCCTGCTGCGATCGCCATGAAAAAGGGGAAGGATATGCATCATCTAGGTGCGCTCGACTGGGCTACGCTGGTCGATGCTCGGACGCATCGCGCATCGAGCTATGACCGCCGCGGTGGCAACCGCGACCGACTCTCGCTCAGTGCCGGGGAAACCGCCGTGCTGCTCGATGCCGAGGGCCCCGGCTGTATCACCCATATATGGATGACTCCCGCCAGCATCGAGGAGTTCTACCTGCGCAAGCTTGTGCTGCGCATGTATTGGGATGAGGAAGAGTCTCCTAGCGTGCTCGTGCCCTTGGGCGACTTTTTCGGCATGGGGCACGGCCAGACGATGACCTTCTGGTCGCTTCCGTTGGTGATGGCGCCCTCTGCTGGCCACGGGCTGAACTGCTATTTCGCGATGCCTTTCCGGAAACACGCTCGGATTGAGGTTACCAGCGAGTGTTTCTGCAGCGAGACGCGGCTCTACTACAACATCGACTATGAAACCTGGCCGCAGCCTCGAGAGGAGCTCGGCCTCTTTCACGCGCAGTGGAGGCGGGAGAACCCTTGCGACGGGATCGTGGAGCTGCCAGAGATGAGCACCTCGACCTTCTTGCACGCGGGGACAAACAGCAGCGATGCGGGCAACTATCTGATTCTGGAGGCGGAGGGGCGTGGCCACTATGTTGGCTGCAATCTGAACATCCACAATCTCCGCCCGGGCAAGGGGGATGGCGCCAACTGGCCAGGCGAGGGCGATGAGATGATGCGCATCGATGGCGAGGAGTGGCCGGTCAGCATCCACGGCACAGGCATGGAGGATTATTTCAACACTGCCTGGGGACCGAACGAGCGCTTCTCGTCTCCGTTCTTTGGCATCGCCAAAGCGGGAGGCGCCGATTGGTCCGGCAAATCCTCCTGGTTTCGCTTCCACCTCCTGGATCCCGTACGCTTTCGAGAGTCGCTGCGCGTCTCCATTGAGCATGGGCACGCCAACCGCCGCAGTGACGACTACTCTAGCACCGCATACTGGTATCAGGAGGAGCAGCACAAGCCCTTTGACATCCTGTCAGTGGAGGAGCGCTTGCCCAGGGCGGACTACCCAGAGATTGGGCCAGACGCTGACTGCCTCGCTAACTAGCTCTGCCAGAGCTGCGGACCAAAAGTGCCGCAAAAGCGAGTCAGCTATCCTCGCTTTCGTCGCGATGGATCGCCCTGGTTTGGGTGTTCTGCTCTTGGGTCACACTTTCTTGCTGCGGACGACGCAGGCGCCATGTCGGACCTTTCACCCACCTCTGGTGCGATCCACTGGATCGCACCAGAGCTAGGGCTCAACTAGACGAGCCCTAGCTCCTTACCAGGCGGTCACAGATCCGGCTGACGAGTTGACGGAACCAACGCTCGTGTTCACCGTCGCTCCCCCGGTATCGGCCTGGGCTCGATGAACGACCCGTATATGCCGCTCGAGTCCGTAATCAACTCAGCGGGGCGCACTCTCTCCTATCCGAAATAGTACTCCCAGACCTTTTTGGTGGCCCGTATGGTTTCGTCTATATCGCGGTCGGTGTACCGTTGATCCACCGGCATCCGGAGCACTGTACGCTGCAGCTCATCCACGTTGGGGCACGAGTCCGAATCGTACTCGGTGTCACGCCAGAACGTAGGCACGACATCGGTGAGTGGATAGTATCTCTTCTCTCTGATCAGGCGGGTTCGAAGGATGTTGTTAGCAGGCGACATGCCCGTATCGACGAGCAGGCCTTCGGCGCGCAGCGCTTTCGCCAGATCATCCCGCGTGACCCTCGTATCGCCCGTATAGCGCGTCGACAGCGGCCAAAAGGAGGGCTCACCGCCCTCGATCAGGCTGGGGAGCTCCAAGTAGGGAAGGCTCGCTAGTTCCTCATAGTAACGGGATGCGATCTCAGCCCGGCGCCGGACGACCCATTCCAGTTTTGATAGCTGGGCGATGCCCACAGCCCCCTGTAGGCTAGTAGGCCGATAGTTCGGTGCGAAGAACAAGATGGGCTGATCACCGCGAGCGATATTCTGGTCTCGGATGTAGGTCTTGTCTCGGAAAAGCCTGGCAATCTGGCCAGTCTTATCGTCGTCCGTAAAGATGAATCCCCCGTCGCCCGTCGTCATCTGTTTGGACTCGTTCATGCTAAAGCCGCCGGCGTCGCCCATGGTGCCAAGCCAGTCTCCGTTGTACTTGCCACCATGAGCCTGGGCGCAATCCTCCAAGAGCTTGATGCCAGATTCCTGTCTGATGGCCCGGAAACTGTCCATGTTGCAGACCAAGCCAGACATATGGACTGTGATGACGACCTTGGTGCGGTTGCTGATACGCTCACGGACACTTTGCGCTGAGATCAGCCGCGTCTCCAGATCGATGTCGGCAAAGACAGGAATGGCGTGCAATGCCAAGATGGCAGCCACCGTGCCTATATCTGTCATCGGTGTGGTGATCACCTCGTCACCCTCGGCCACACCCAGAGCAGCCAGGGCGGTATGCAACGCCGCCGTGCCGGAGGTTACCATGATGGCGTGTTTGGCCCCGAAATAGCCACAAAGCGCCGCCTCGAACTCCGCTACCTTTCCCCCTGGCCCCATGAGTTGACCAGAGTCAAGGGCCTCTCGAAGCTGCGCTAGCTCCTCCTCTCCATAGCGATTGCTGTTGCCATAGGGTACCGTCTTGGCCTTGGGGCCACCATGGATCGCGAGCTTTGTCATGTGTCATTCTCCAACCCAGATGGGACTTGACCAGGCCATGTGACCGTTGGCCTGGGTCACTCGCACATAGTAGAATTCGCTCTTGTGAGTACCTACATCGTCAAGCTCGAACTCGGCACTGCACATCTGTTC
>Ga0334895_1002509_pt1 | contig 15459 bp, 10 predicted proteins | sample GraSluR3_MG_7_FD_207229 | JGI IMG/M metagenome (GOLD analysis project Ga0334895, IMG submission 207229) | Sludge microbial communities from methane-producing bioreactor in Wageningen University, Netherlands - Granular Sludge_31_05-R3 | ecosystem: Engineered > Bioreactor > Anaerobic >... | reverse complement strand
CGACTTCTTCATGTGTTCATTATAGACATAAAGGACATAATAGACAAACCCAAAGATCCCATTTAACCACCCCAAGACCAAACGTGGCGCCAAGACGCCGGACTACCCGATCCCGACCGAAGAAGGAGACCTGATCATTGAGATAGGCAGCAAGGGTAAAAGCCACAGCCAGTTCAAGGGCATCAGGGCCGCGGGAAAACTGACATTCTACCCCTCGGCCAACCTTGAAGGCATGAGCAGGCCTCTGGAGAGTTTGGGTTTCCTGTGAAACAGGGGCTCCGGCATAAAGCCGGAGCCCCGTCGATTTTAAATTTGGTGCCGGAGGGGGGACTCGAACCCCCACAGGCCAAAGCCCGGCGGATTTTGAATCCGCTGCGCACCCCAAATCAGTAAAACCCTTGCAAACACTGGGTTTCTCGACATATCCCCTAAACAACCCCAGCGGATTCTTAATTATATCACCCCAGCGGATTTTTTCGCAAAATGACGAATTTCTTACTTTATTGTTTCTTCTTTGAAAAATGTTGGGTATACGTACATGCATACACTGGCTTCCCTCTCAGGGTAACCGACATCCCGAATAACATCAGCGAGACAGCCTTCTGTCTCGTTAAGAGTCCAAGATTTTGTCCGCACACCCCAAGGTTTCGAACTTATCCAATTTGGCCTCCGAAAACGTTGTGGTTACTGGGTCAGGTTTTCTGTTTCAGTTTATTTTGGACAGCTGCGGTAATTCAATTTTTTGATATAGGTTTTGAACCCCCGTTTGCCTTGCAATTGATTTTTTGAACGATCGCTTTTCTTATAGCTGTAAAACTCCACATGCTCATCCGATAATTGATCCAAAAACGTGTGTTCTTGGCTCGCGCCACCTGCTTTTAAAGCGGTTAGAATATGCAAGCTTTTGCGCGCTCGCGTCATTGCAACATAGAAAGCGTTCTTGGTGACCCATCTCATATTTACATTGTCAAAACCGATGATAATAACATGATCCGCCGAAAGCCCCTTTGAACCCACAATAGTCATCAATTCGACTGCTCCCATTCGTTTAACTTCAATCTCCTCCAATTCTGCCTCTTTCTCTTCTTCGTGTTCCAAGCTCGCTACTTTCTTATGATTTTTAGCTTCTCGCTCCATGTCTGTTTGAAGTTTCGCTCTGTCCGCAATTGAAATAAGGCGAGTAATTCCATCCAATTTCTCTGAAACAAGGCTTTCGGCATCGAGAATGGCCTTGATTTTGCAGGCCTTTCCCATAGCACTCCTGATTTCTTGTTCGTCCAAATCGCGCAAATCTCGTTCGCTCTGCATAGCAAACTCAAGAAGCTCATGTACGCGCACTATTGAAATACCTTCGTAGTGAAGTACCTTGCGGAAGGTAAAATTATTTTGGGGATTGTTCACAAGCGAATAATAGCTTAGGAGTTTGTAGTAATCCTCCGAAAAAGCCCGTGTTTCTGTTTGATACTTGGCCGCGATTGCCTCGATTCCTTTTTTTGATTGCCCGTAGAAATTAACCTCTCTCGCCGGAGTCAATATCAGCAAATAAGCGTCTTTTTTATCACCGGACTCAAGCTGTGCTTTGCGCTTATCAATTTCAACTATATGGTCGGCAACGAATTTTTTAATGTAATCAACGGCTATGGGCGCGGTGGCGCAAGCAATGACCTGCACCTTCGGCTCGTCTCGGTTTCTTTCCAACGGCAAGTAAATTTTCTCTATGCTGTCCTTTTCCCTGTGTTGCTGAATAAAATGATCCGCGCTTTTTGAGATGTGGTAACTGCTTCTGCCACAAAACGGCAACATCCCCTTAGCGTAATCTGTATTGCTGTATAGCGCCCGAATCAAAGCTGGCTTGCTGGACTTTAGCTTTTCATACAAAACTTGTTCATCATCCCCGACAACGAGCAGGCCTTTCGGGTTGTTTGCCAACTGATTGATGAGAGTATCCTCGGAAAGGTTAAAGTCCTGGTATTCATCAATGACAAAGTGGTCGTTTTCGTTCAAATTAGGGTTTTCTTTTAATGCTTGGGCCGCGCGTAAAATCAAATCAGCAAAACCAGCCACATTGTAAAATTGGCAGAGCTTAAAATAGGTCTCCTTGATGTTGCCCCATTCTCCCGTAACGGCAAAATCATTATTGTGCAATTGCTCCTCAAACAATTTCCACGTATAGGCACTTTGATTTATCCCCGGGAAAAAGGCGAGTACGTCGTCCCAAACGATTTCCTTCCACGACTGTCCGATAATGCGGAAATGCGGCTTGAAAGGCCACCTCTGTGTCCCGTGGTTCTGCTCTACGATACTGCGCGCGAATTTATGGAGCGTTGATACTGTAATATTGCTTTTTTGCTCATCGGTGAACTTGTCGTCTCCGTCAATATCGCTCTGTAAATCTGCTACCAGTTTCCGCACAAAGCTTGTTACAACGACCTTCGCGTTTGGGTCTTGTCGGTACCAATAGTCAATCCTTTTAAGGAACAAATGGCTTTTGCCCGTACCCGGTCCAGAGACAATTAAAAATTTAGAGGCACTGTGCCGCGCTATTTCAGAAGCGTTATTGTTGCGGTATTCCGTCCGCCTAGCGTTATCCAAGGCATCAAGTTCACCGCGCAGTGTTTGCAATTCAGACGCTCCAAACGGGAAGCCGTCGTCGCTAATAAGAAATCGTGGTGTCATAATTGATCATTCTCAACAATTTTAATTTCCTCGGCGGTGAGGCCGTAGAGTTCATAGACGAGCTGGTCGATTTGTTTTTCGTATTCGCGGACTTTGGCTTGCTTGGCGGTATTCTCTAAATAATCATCGTCTTTGGTGACGGCGAGGATTTTGTCAACGATATCAATCAAAGGAGCTTGGTCTCCTAGGACAAATGGTAGTTCACCAACTAAGCCGGTCTTAACCTGGGCTAATGTCTTTCCTTCCTCCTGCGATAAAAATTGATACAGGGTATTGAGGAGCTTGCTGTTCAAGAGTGCCATTGCATACTTTAGCGATACATCTGCACGCTTTGGCATAATTGTGAAGAGGGTGTTGTCTGTATAAAACCTCCCCATTTCCTTTTCATTTTGATAAGCCACCACCAGGTCGTCGTCAGATTGACGCATTAGCAAGCGCTCGGGTTGTTGATGATTCTCAATATCGCCGCAAAAATGCCAGTACTCATTTAGCTTGCTTAGTTGTCCTTTGCGCCCAATACCCTTTTGCGGTTTTGGTTCATATTCAATGTCGCAGTACTTATACCTTGCTTCCTGTCTATCCCAAAATATACCCCATCGCTCTATCTGCTTTCCCTGCAATAGCCGCTGGAGATTCTCTTTCGTTTTTTTGCCAAAGAAAATTTTCTCGCGAACATTACCTGAATGAATCCCTGTATCGAGAATGCGCAAAAATTCCTTTACTTTGGGTAGGTCTAGTAGTTTTTCGTAGAGTTTCAAAATCGGTCCAGCAAATATCAACCGCTCTTTCGGAAGCGTAAAAACGACCTCATAAGGTACGTACCCAAGCACATGGTAAACAAAGTCCGGGTAGGAAAAATATCCTGTTTCGTATTTTCCATCACAGGCCTCTGATTTTTGCAATAAGAAGACGGCTGTATAAATCGTTGCCTCAAAAGTTTCAACAGGACACCGGATGAGTTTGTGAAGATTGTATTGCAACAAAAGACGCCTTACCCGTAACTTACTAGATAGTCCGATAAAACTGTCGTTGGTGATGTAAGAGACAATTCCTTTATTACATGCAATTTTTATACCTTGAAAAATGAAATGGACATAAAGGTCATCGCTCCATTTTTTTAACTTTCCTTTTACTTCTTCTTTGAAGTGCTGCTCCAATTCCTTGATGGTCTCTGTATCTAGATTTTCTTTCCTCACATACGGCGGATTGGCAATCACCACATCAAACCCACCTTTGTTATGAAACACCTCGGAAAAATATACCTTGAAATCAAAATCCTTGTGACCATTAGTGATTTTACTGATCAGGTCATCAATCTGCTTTTTGTATTCCTGCTTTTTGGTAGGATTGGTCTCATTGAAATAAAGTGGCTTCAGTTCCTCAAGGTCATTGAAAAGCTGATGGTTGAACAGGTCTTTTTCCACGCCCAGCAGGGAATTGCCGCAAACAACCTTGTAATCAAGGTTCGGTAGCGGCTTGATGTTATTTATATCTTCCTCATCAACCACCAGCGAAAGCCAGAGCCGCAGTTTGGCGATCTCCACCGCGCCGGGGTCAATGTCCACGCCGTAGAGTGAATGCTCTATACAGCGGCGCTTGAATTCAAAGTCGCTGCGTTCCTGATTATTCAAAAAAACGGACAGGACATTTCGTGCCCGCACAATCTCGTTCATCATGCCCAGGGGAAAGGCGCCGGAACCCACTGCCGGGTCGCAGACCGTGATCTCTTCGAGCCATTTATCTATCGATTCGGCATTTTCCCGAATGCTGTCGGCGAGGAGCGCCGTGTATTCGGTGGATTTTTGAATTCCGTTTTTGATGTGCTGCTCCTTGACAAGGGCGGTGGCCTCGTGCTCGGTGATCATTTCGCCCACCTCGATCAGGTCTTCGATGTCCTGCTTTTTCATGGCGGATGAAAGATCGGCCGCATCCGCCCGGGTATAAAGATAATTGATCAAACTCTGCTGGCACATGTAATGTACTATTTCGCGTGGAGTGTAATAGACACCGAACTTTTTGTTAAACTTGTTTTCTTCGCCCTTTCTGCCGCTTTTTAGCGCCTTGGTGAACTCTTCGAAATTGTCTGGACGGATGGCGTTAAATTTTTCGTAGGCCTTGCCCAGTAACTCCGGGTCGATGGCGACTTCCTTTTCCAGTGGTTCGTCTTCGCGCACGGTAAAGTTATAGCGGTCGAACACATCCAGAATACCGTTGCCGGTGTCGCCTTCTTTGGTCTTTCGAATACTGGAAAAGAGGTCATTGGGCAGGTTTATATCGGTGTGCACCCAGTCGTAATTGCCGATGGGGTCGAACAATCCACCGTTCAGGAACGGAATTTTGCAGTTGAAACGGCTGTAATAATCGTCATCGTGGCTACGGTCGATGCGCAGGGCTTCGTAAAAGAGCGGTTCCAGTATATCATTAAAAAAATTATTATAACTACCATGCTTGCCTTCAAACAACTCCCGCAGAAACTGTTTGGAGCCGGTTCCCCAATCATCGTCACGGCTCACGCCAAACCAGCCTTTTTTCTGCAGGAAGTAGAGGAAGACGATCTGGCCCAGCAGTTTCTTGGCGAAGTTTACTGTGTCCACGCCTTTGACGTCAAAGTCGGCTTTGACCTTGGGATTGTTTTCGACAACCCTGTCCAGCGCCTTTTTCGTGAGGAGAAACAGTTCGCGGTATTTGAGGAAGAACTCTTTGGTGACGGTTTCAATATTGAATGCTTCTTCCAGTTCCGCCAGGGTGTGATCATGTTCATCATCGGCGAGGATTTTAACCAGCCTGCTCTGTGCGGTGTGGCTCTTTTCGTTTATGCCCACCAGAAAGGACCAGCGCCGGGCCGGGGTGAACTCCTCTTTGACCTTCATTTTCCCTGTTTTGGTCTTTTCAAACTTGTAATCCATCTTGACCAGGGAGAAACGCCAGTCCGCTTCGCCGGGAGCAACAAAGGCGACCAGGGCGGCATCTTTCATTTCACCGCCGCGGCTGCCGTTGAGATACCAGGCGATGAAATTACGCTGCATGGTGCGGGCGCGCTCCAGCGAAGTTTCTTTCTGCAGGGTGATGACAAGGATGTCCAGGGTGTGTTCGCCGTCGTTGTATTTTCCGATACGCTCCAGAGATTTGATGTACTGCCGGAACTTTTCCGGGATGTACTTGCCCTGATAGGTAAATGGGGCGTCTTCAATATGGTTTAAAAGATTTCTGACAAACCCGCTGAACCGACCTTTGTCAAACCTGGTTTCAAAGGTCTCTTTGATGAGTTGTTGTGCCTGTTGTTTGTTAATACTACTCACCTGCCAAATATAATGAAAGGATTACCTCGCGTTTTCCGGTTACAGAGGTGGTATGTTCAGAGTAATGGCTTTGCAGTAGCCGGTCGGGGATATAGGTCTGGAGCGTTGCCAACACCTTGAAGGGATTGACGAGTTCATTGCCTAATTCGTTCAGCGCTTTTAAGGTGTTCTTGGTGGTTTGTTTAGGAAGTCCGCCTTCCTCAAGCTGTTTTAGCACCTTTCTCAGATATAGCTCCTGATCGTCGGTGAGTTTTTGGGTATTTTTCAAGGTTGCTTTCAAAATTCGCAGGATATTGGCGGCGCTGTCTCTGCCTCCCCGTTTGCGGGGCTCGGCCATTTCTTCGGTGGTGGCAAGGATAAAGGCTTTCTTGTTCTTATCCAGCATGTCATACATGTCTTTGGGAAGTTTTGCCTTTTGTTCCTGCGGGCTGCTCTCAAGGAGCGCGGCGGCGGTCAGGAAATCCAGTTCCTCGGCAGCCGCTTGCCTGCCGTGCGCCACAAAAAACTTTTGCAGTTTCCCGCGCCTGAAGTAGGTGATCAAGGCGGCCCGCATAGATTCTTGCTCGCCGGGCAGGACATTCTGCTGGAAGGGTTTGGCGGTCCTGGCTTTTTTAGGCAGATGTTTGATTTTTTCAAAGAGCCCGGGGTCGTTTTCACGGATATCGCGAATCACCTGCAAATATTTCAGTTCGCTTTCCTCTGCCTGATCATCGCCTTCAAGGGTCTTTTTCGAGGTCAACCGGTCGAAAAGCTCATGGGAACCGATGGGCTCGCCCTCGGTCAACAGTTCGGCATCGCCGCCGAGCAGAGTCAAAAAGGCGTTGATTTTACCTTCAGCGGCTTCTTTTAATTTAATCTGATCATTGGATTGAACAGTCGGGAAAAAATTAAAAGTGTAAATAGTATCATGAGGGGTATCCACGCGGTTGATGCGGCCCACCCGCTGCATCATGCGGGTCGGGTTCCAGGGAATATCATAATTGATGACCACATTGGCCCGGTGCAGGTTGACGCCCTCGGAGAGCACTTCCGTGGATATCAGAATGCGGTACTCGTCTTTTTTATGGCGCGCCCGGGCATCAAAGTTTTCAATCACTTTATCCCGGACTAATTCCCCGGAGTCGCCGGTAAATAATAGCACCTTGCCAGGATATACCCTGTCGATAGTTTTATACAGGTAATTGGCGGTCTCTTTGGATTCGGTGAATATGATCAGGTGATTCTTTTCCAGCACCGCGTTTCTGGCCAGTTCGCTTTTAAATTTCAGCAGTTTCGGATCGCGGTCCACCTGCTGCCAGAGCGTTTTGATCTGTTTTAGAATGCCCAGATCGTGTTCCAGGTCTTTTTTCAAATCCTTCCTGAAGTCCTTACTGTCGTATTTTTCCGCTTTGCCTTCATCAATCAATTTCTGGATAGCTTCATCGTCATCGTTTTCGAGAAGCTCAAAAATCTTGTTGGTATGCTTTTTACTGACATAAACGAAGCCGTCATCAATCTCCTGAAGGAACATTTCATAAGAGTGCAAGAATCTTTCGATCGAATTTCGGAAGGCGAAAAAGCTGCTCTCCAGGCGCTTGACCAGCAAAATTTTCATGAAACGGCCCATATTACGCTGGGACTGGGCTTCGAGTTGATCGATCTTTCCTTCGTAATACAGCATGGGCATATAGCGCGCGTACCTGAATTGATTGGTGATCAAGTCGATGGTTGTGTTGAAAATTCCGTCTTCCTTTTCGTTGAGCTCATAGAAAAACGGGACCGGTTTTTCAACCTGCGGAAAATTGAGTCCCTGTTCTTCAATGTCTTTAATGAAATATTTTTCAATTTCCGAACGGGTCCGGCGCACCATCAGGTATTTGAGTACCTTGTCGCGTATTTCCCTGGCGTTGTCCTTCACCGTGGCAATATACTCAGGATAGTCCGCTTTCCGGTCAATGTTTTTTAGTTTGTTTTCCAGTCTGGAGAAAAACGCGTCCAGGTCCGGAAGGTTGGGAATGGTGCTTTTCTTGGCTTTTTGAAACAGTTTGAGCAGACTCAGAATATCCTTCGGCGTATTATTATAGGGAGTTGCGGTGACCAGGATCACCCGCTTGCCCCGGCAGATTTCCGCCAGTTTTTCATAGGTGATGGTTGTTTCTGTACGGAAACGGTGGGCTTCGTCAATGATGATATTGGCATATTTCTCTGTGCCTTTGTGCAACAAGTGATCGAGTTTGCCAAGGGATTCAAAATCTGCGGGCAATCGGAAATCTGAAAACACGTTGGGCCATGAACCGGGGTTTGATTTTTCCAGAAGCACGGGTGGAGCGATAACGAGGGTTCTTCCTTCCAGTTGCCCGGCCAGCATGGCTGAGATATAGGTTTTTCCCAAACCCACCACATCGGAAATAAAAACGCCGCCATATTCCAAAAGTATCTTTTTGGCGTTCAAAACCGCCTGTTCTTGATATTCAAGTTTTTTGAATTCCTGCGGCAAATACTTCACTAACACTTCGTCCGTCTGGCTCAACTCGTCCCTAAAATATTCGTAGAGAAATTTGAGGTAAAGCTCATAAGGCGTGATGTTCTGGCTTAACCAAGTTTTGTCCTGAATAGTCCGGACATATTTTTCACTCACATCCACAGCATTCCGCCACAGTTCGTCAAACTTATTCCTTGCAAATTCGTAGTCACTCCTGTTTTTCAATTCAATATTGAATTCGAGATTATCTACCAATCCCCTCCAGGTAAAATTGCTGGAGCCAGTGATGACTCGTCCAATATCTCTGTCTCCTTCTTTGAAGGTCATGATATAAAGCTTTGCATGGATGTTCTGCGAAGGGAAAGCTCTGATTTCAAGTTTGTCTTCACGAATCCATTCAATAAACTTCCGCACCCCTTCTTCAACGCTTTGGCTATCTTCTGAATCCGTCATTTCGCTTTCTACAAGCTTTTCAACCTGTTGCTTGGTTTCCGCGTGAGAAAATTCAAGCATCTGTTGAGTTTGCGTATATGCCTTTTCCATCATGTCGAAAGTTTGCCTACTGGTTCCAATCCCTATGAGGATCCTGACCTTTTCAGTATTTTCTAAGGACGGGTAAATAGCATGAAACCCGCTTGCGTAAAAATAGCCAACCAAACAATCAAAAAAAGACGTATCTTTGATCAAGGCTGCAAATCTTCTTTTGAGGTTCTGATCTTTTTCGTTTGTGATGAAAGACAAATCAGTGTTCATGCGATTTCTACACCTTTCGCGCCTTAGAACCCTGTCCCAGAGTCACACTGACCCACACTAACCCAGTATTATAAGCTTTTAATACATTGTGTGCAAACCCTAGTCTTTGGGTGTGCGGACGTTTTCTTGGACTTTTTACGCAGCCAAATTCAAGCTTTGAACTGCCCCGGGATTGCCGGAGACTCCATTTCTTGAGAGGATGGAGCACATGAAGACAAAGAGCAGATATTCACCAGAGGTACGGGAACGGGCGGTTAGGATGGTTTTCGAGCATGTGGGGGAATATTCCTCACAATGGGCAGCGATCCAGTCGATAGCACAGAAGATTGGTTGTTCCCCTCAAGACGCTGCGACAACGGGTCCGTCAAGCAGAAAGAGACAAAGGTCTTCGTCCCGGTCTCAGCAGCACGGACCGAGACCGCATGAAAGAACTTGAACGGGAGAACCGGGAGTTACGCCGTGCCAACGAGATCATCCTCCAACTGGGGAAAAAGGGCTTGCACAAAACACCTTCGCCAGAGAGCAGATCCACTGTTTCTTCGAATACCTGGCGAGACCCTCGATGATCGAATCGAGTCCCTTTTCCTGCAGTCTCTCGATCCGCCCGAGATTGGCTACGATCTCCCGGCGGACCTTGCCGGAAGATCGTAGCCTCGACCAGATACAGGTATGTTCTTGTAGAGCCGTCCCTGTTGGTGAAGGTTTTCGTCCTGACATACAGGGCACTTGTATTAGACGCTACGGAACCCTTAACAACAAGATATAAAAGACAAATACGTGGTACTCCATTTTTCGAACTCTCAAAACCGAAATCGCGTAACCACGGGCTTTTTCGCTACCCGCAGCACCGTTTTCGGGCGTTTGCTGTCAAAGGCGAGCTTCAGGATAGCTCTCCCCAGGAAAGGGCAAATCCTGCAAGCATCTGAACTCCGGAAGCAAGGACATCCTCATCGACATTGAACCTGGGAGAGTGGTGGGGATTGTCAGTTCCTTTATCCTGGTTCCCCGTACCAAGGAAGAAAAAGACACCTGGCACTTCTTTCTGGTAATAGCTGAAATCCTCTGAACCCATAACCATTTCAGCTGTCTCAACATTCTCTTTCCCAGCTACTTTCTCTGCGATGTTCCTTACAAGATCTGCAGCTTTGGGATCATTTATTGTAGGAGGAACGTACCGGGTATATTTGTACTCTGCAGAGCACTGAAAAGATCCTGCTATGCCGTTAACAATGCTTCCTATCTTTTCCTCGATCTCATCCTGAATCTTCGGATTAAAGGATCTGCAGGTGCCGAGGAGCTGGATTCTCTCAGGAATAATGTTGAAGGCCGAACCGGCTTGTATCTTTCCCGTGCTTATCACAGCTGTCTCCAGAGGATCAACGTCCCTTCCGACAATGCTCTGCAGAGCAAGGATAACGTGACTTGCAGGTATTGTCGGGTCCTCAGCCATATGAGGGGCAGAACCATGTCCTCCCTTTCCCCTTATTTCGGCTTCCCAGGCGTCGCATGCTGCCATAAAGGGCCCGGATCTGACGGCGATCTTTCCTGACTGGAGAGGCGACCAGACATGAAGACCACAGATAACATCAACGCCCTCAAGTACACCTTCTTTTATCATGTGATCCGCTCCGGAGATGAGTCCGTGTTCCTCTGCAGGCTGAAAGATCAACCTGACCTTACCCTTCAGACTGTCCTTCATTCCGGAGAGAACCTTTGCCGCTCCAAGGAGCATGGCAGTATGGGCATCATGACCACACGCATGCATCACACCGGGATTTTGAGACTTGTACTCGACTTTGTTTTCCTCCTGAAGGGGAAGGGCATCCATATCTGCTCTCAAGGCAACACAAGGACCCGAACTTGTACCGACGATCTCCGCGGTTACTCCGCAACTGGTATTCCCGAATCCTTTTCTGATATTTTCACATCCGTAATCCCTAAGAAGCGCCGCTACTTTCTTTGTGGTATTCTCCTCTTTCCATGCAACTTCAGGATGCATGTGAAAAAAGCGTCTTAACTCAACCACCTCAGAATGCTGTTTCTGTGCTTTGTTCTTTAGATCTTCGAACATTTGAATTCTGACCTCCATATTCTTCAGCTTACAATGTTCCCCGAAACAATTTTCTGCCCTTTTTTATATACACTTTGAACGTTCATGAAAGACTCCAGACTGGAGAGAGGATTCTGGTCCAAAACAAGAAAATCAGCGAACTTCCCCTTTTCGAGGGTGCCATATTCCTTTTCACAACCAATAAGCTCAGCACTTGTCTTTGTCGCCGAGACTATAGTCTCTGAGGGAGTCATTCCTGCCCGTGCCATCAGAACAAGTTCATAGGCTGTCATGTCAAATCCATTGAAAGGCGTGCTTGCATCGGTACCGCAGGCGATCTTTACACCGGCTTTATAGGCTTTTCTGAAACTCTCTATGTGATGTTCAATAACGTAATGACATTTTTTTACTGCATATTCCGGAATTCCAGCCTCTGTTCCATTATCTACGATGAGTTGAACAGCAGCAAGGGTTGGGACGAGATATGTGCCGTGTTCCAACATTAGTTCCACAGCTTCATCATCAAGGAAACATCCGTGTTCAATGGAATCAATTCCTGCCCTTACCGCGTTTTTGATACCCGATGTGCCCTGTGCATGAGAAGCTGTCTTTTTACCTGCCTTGTGAGCCTCTTCTACTCCAGCTCTTATCTCCTCCTCTGTAAGCTGTGGAGAACCAGGCTCTACTCCGGGAGTGAGAACTCCTCCTGTAGCCATTATCTTGACAACATCTGCTCCATCTTTAAGCTGTTCTCTCGCGGCTTTTCTGACATCATCAACACCATCAGCCTCACGTCCGAACATCCACCCGTGTCCACCTGTCATTGTTATCATTCTTGCCGAACAGTGAAGTCCAGGACCCTTGAAAACACCCTCTTCCATGCATTGTCTGACCTTGATATCCACTGCATGGGGAGCACCCATATCCCTTACAAATGTAGCACCTGATGCCAGAAGCTTCTGCAGATTTGCCACTCCCCTCACTGCAAGGGTCTCGGGGGTCTGTTTCAGGAAAAAACCCTGAAGGTCCGCCACGGGTTCCATTACAATGTGGGTGTGGCAGTTCATCAAACCCGGGGTTACGAACTTACCAGAAAGGTCCACCTTTTCCATTTCAGTTCTTTCCCTCGGGGCCTGCCCTGTTCCTCTTTCTGTTATTCTTCCATCCCTTACAATAAAGTAGGCATTCTCAACTGGTTTATTTCCTGTTCCGTCAATCAAAGTCATATTGCAATATATTGTTGCATCCTTCGTCATTATTCATACCTCCGGAATTTCATACAATCTTTTTAGATGTATTTCACCAGAAAACCCCCCAGAACAACAGATGCAATAGTAACTGTAGTAAAACCGGCAACCAGCATTTTAGGCAGTATTCTGCTTAAAAGGAAATCCTTTTCTTCTTCTGTTTCCGCTACTGCCTGGCAAACCTCCTGGGAAACGATAAATGTCCCGGGAAAACCGAACATGCACGAAACTCCAATAGCAAGGGAAAGACCCCATGAATATCTGCATATTTTACCGACCACAAAGGTGAAAACAGCAATGCCTGCAAGGGAAATCGCAAAAGCTGTAACAATAGGAACAATGAGTTCCAGAACCATATCAGGAGTGGCCTTTGGAAGATTCAGAAAGATTGTTATCATCAGGCAAAAAAGCAGAAAACCTGTGCCATTGGCCTTGTCCATGATCTTGTGTTCCAGAAATCCTGTTTCATAAAGGATTATGCCGAAGACAAGACAGATTATGTACTTGTTAACCGCTCCTCCAGTAAGTGCTGATGCCTGGAAAGCCAGCCATCCCACAAAGATAGTCTTCATGAGAAGAATAAAGGGGGTCTGCAGGTGTTTGGGCATGGCAGGGAAAATTCTCCAGGTAGGAACTTCCGGATCTGCTTTTTTGACTCCAGATTCAACAGCTTCAATTGTTCCCGCCTTAAATTGAGAGTGCAGCAACTTCGCTTCCCTTGACAGGCAAATTGAAGCCACAGGGAGTCCTATAAAGGTCTGTAACACAAGAAGAAGGGTCGCAAAGACCGCAACTTTATCAAGACCGAGTTCTGTAGCGACCTCATTTACCATGAAGGTTACCACTACACCTCCCGATATAGGTCCTGCACCAGCTACAGCAAACTGTTTACCGATAAGGGGACTTGCTCCGAAAACCATAGCCACTCCAACGGCCAGTACTGCACTGAAAGCAATAAGAACGGTCTTCCACTCTTCCTTGAGGTCCTTGAGCTTCATAAGGGTTCCCATGTAAACCAGGAGAACGGGAATTGACAAAACACCTACCTGTACAAGCTGAGAATCCGCAAAGAGTGTTTCTGGAAGGAAAAACCAGAACCCCACGAGAAAGATCAGCCCTGAAACAAAGATCATTGAGCAGATCGCCTTGGTCTTGCAGGCCACATAGTCGCCTATGGCAAAAACAATTGCTATTATCAGAAAAGCGGTTAACATCTCCATTCTCTCTTCCTCCATCCTGTTTTCAAAATTGTGGGGGTATCTACATGAGCACTTTGAATTCCTATTTCTTCCTGAACTGTGAATACTCTCCTTTCTATTTTTTGATCCTTATTCCCATTTCAAAGGCCGGGGCCTCTTGAGAGGACCCGGCCTTTGAAATGCCAGCACTAAGATGCACGACCTTCAGAGGAGGGTCAACGCTAATATAAATTACGTTATTCATGAATTTCGAATATTATCAAGGAAAAACCTGTTTCTATTAATTTTCGAATTTTTATACCACTTCTCAAGTTGCCGGTCAACATTGTGAGTTATTTCTGTCCATCGACACATTGTGAGTTATTTCATTAACTTGATGACAATTTGCTTCCCACCTGTTCAAGTATTTCGTCGATATTTCCGGAAATTACAACATCCGCGATGTCATCAAAGGGAGTCCCCTGGAGATTGACAATTACAAGCTGGGCTCCTGTGTTTTTTGCCTCCATGGGAAACCAGTTGGCCGGAGATACCTGGAGGGAAGAACCAAGTACGATAAAGAGATCACAACCTTCTGAGAGGTCCTGGGCATACCGCAGTTGCTCCACAGGAAGCATCTCTCCAAAAAGAACTACATCGGGACGCAATCTTCCTCCGCATTTTTCGCACCTTTGTGAACGCAAAAGATCAGAAGCAGAGAAAAGAGTACCACATCTTCTGTATTTCACCCTTGAGAGTGAACCGTGTATCTCTGCAACATTCTGTGAAGCGCCAGATTTTTTCATGGTGTCCGAAAGCCCCAGCATCTCCCACAGACGCCAAAACACCAGCGCCGGGCCCCGGCTTCTTGCCTCGGAGCCGGAAAGGGTGAGGCTCATTCGCCCGAGAGCAGATCCACAGTCTCTACGAATACATGGCGAGGCCCTCGATGATCGAATCGAGTCCCTTTTCCTGCAGTCTCTCGATACGCCCGAGATTGGCCACGATCTCCCGGCGGACCTTGCCGGAGGATCTCACGGTCTCGACGGGATACAGGTATGTTCTTGTAGAACCGTCCCTGTTGGTGAAGGTCTTCGTCCTGACATACATGGCACTTGTGTTATACGCCTTGAAACACTTCACAACAGATATCGAGTTGCCTCATATCGAGTTGCCTCACCTAAAATCTATACGAAAAGGATTCGTTGCCTCACGAAAAAATCTAGACGAAGGGTCTACGATTTCTCCGGAAAAATTGTCCCCGGAGGGAGGAAGGCACGGTGAGGTTGACGATTGAAACCAGGGACGAAATCCTGCGCACCATGGCGGAAGCATACAAGAAGGCCACCAAGAAGGAAAAGGGGTGCCTTCGCCGCGTTTATACAGAAGGAAATACTCGAGAGCTTCCCGCCAGCCAAGACAAACGGATTTCGAAGGGAAACGCACTACATTCGACATAAAAAAACCCCCTAACATTTTTTCTGGGGTCGATTTAGGGGGTTTTTCGAATCCGCTGGATTTGTGGAAATTCAACCCCGGCGGATTCAAAGACGAAATAGCGATGTTTCAAGGACAAAAAAAGGTTCCCCGAACATTGCAGATGTCGGGAAACCCTTGGTATTACTGAAATGGTGCCGGAGGGGGGACTCGAACCCCCACAGGGCTGCCCCCGGCGGATTTTGAGTCCGCTGCGTCTGCCATTCCGCCACTCCGGCAAGCGAAGATAGTAGTACCACAGCCGGAGGATTCTGTCCAGACAGGGCAACATTTTCGGGGTGTACTACCCATACCCCTT
>Ga0334895_1002505_pt1 | contig 15482 bp, 28 predicted proteins | sample GraSluR3_MG_7_FD_207229 | JGI IMG/M metagenome (GOLD analysis project Ga0334895, IMG submission 207229) | Sludge microbial communities from methane-producing bioreactor in Wageningen University, Netherlands - Granular Sludge_31_05-R3 | ecosystem: Engineered > Bioreactor > Anaerobic >... | reverse complement strand
GTGGCAGTCTGCAAAATATTTCATAGAGGTCTACGATTGGGGCGTTGACAAAATACTAGAAGTATTTGATGAGCTTGGATTTGAGGTTACTCGCAGGTCACATGGTGGAGACTCCCTTAAGTCTGACGAAGGCGAATCAACATGACCTACCCAAAATCCAACCTTGATCTTGACAAGCGCGTGGAATACACCATGCGCATGTACCACTTCGGCTACCGCAACCGGATAGCACGGGACGACCTCGCCGTCAAGATTTATGGGCGTGAGTGCCTAGATAAGCAGGGCAATGTCAAGGATAGTTACGACAGAAAGTTGAGAGACGCGCTATCCGAACTCCCCGTCATTTGGCAAGACGGGTACTTTATCCCTGCGACCAGACGCGAGGCGGAAGGATACCTGGGGCGGGAGCGTAAGAAGGCGGTGTCTATCCTGCAACGCGTCAGGAGCGTGGAAGCCCACCTGCGGACACAGGGGGAGCGGGTGTGGATACAAGAGAAATTGGAGGTGTGAGAGATGGAAACATATGAAGAATTTAAGGAATTTGTAAATCGTCCTGGAGCAAAGGCAACTATTATGGAGTATTCATGGCTTAAGAAAGGATGCCCTTTTTGTGGATGTAAAAAATGGGAGGTAACGTCTGATTGTTACGCATATTGCTGTAAATGTTCGCGAGGTTTTTCAACGATTTATCCTTTTACAAATATGGGTGAATTAGTATCCGTTTTGGATTTTACAGAAGAAAGCGCCCCATGACCCACAACATCTACTCCCTTGACACGCCCCTACCCGACGCCATAGCGCATTACCGGCGCAAGCACGGCGTTACCCCCAACGTGGTGCGTGTGCACACTGAGGGAGACCTGGAAGCGGACGGAGTGAAGGTGATTGAGGATAAGACGGTGCTGACAGGGGAGTATTGGCTAGGGCATGAATTTATTAATTAACACTGATGCCAAACGAATACCGCTTGCTGATAACAGCGTGAATTGCGTTGTGACCAGTCCGCCTTATTATGGCCAGCGTGATTACAAAGTAGATGGCCAGATTGGATTAGAAATTACACCGCAGGAATATGTTGAGTCCATGTGCTTGGTGGCTGACGAGATTTGGCGTGTGCTTAAAGACGATGGCGTATTTTGGTTAAATATTGGAGATAGCTGGGCGTCAAACCACACACCAGGAACAAGCGACTGGAAAACAGGCTGGAAACATGGCGACTTATCAAAAGGTTATCAGGCAAGGGCTGGCGGTGCGGGAAATGGGATAAAGCCAAAAGACCTAATTGGAATACCCTGGATGATTGCGTTTGCGTTTCGTGATCGGGGCTGGTATTTGAGATCGGAGAATATATGGGCTAAGAAAAATTGTATGCCGGAAAGCGTAAAGGATAGGACCACAAGCAGCCATGAACAAGTTTTTATGTTTACAAAACAGGACCGCTATTGGTACGATCACGAGGCTGTAAAAACGCCAACAAAGGGCGGTGAACACGATAAGCGGGCAAGGGTGGCACGAAAAAGATTTCCAACCGAAAGAGTAAACGGAATAAGAAAAACAGGCTATTACCCTATGGCCAACCTTCGGGATGTTTGGCACATTGCAACGGTCCCGTATCATGGAAATCATTATGCTTCATTTCCGCCAAAACTAATTGAGCCATGTATTCTGGCTGGATGCCCCGAAGGTGGATTGGTACTGGATCCGTTTGTTGGGTCTGGTGTAACTTGCATGGTAGCACGAAAGCACCGCAGGAACGCAATCGGGCTTGACCTGAACTTTGAATACCTGACAACTAACGCAAGGGAACGATTGCAGTATGGGAGTTTCGTTCCCGTTGCTGACGGCGTGACACAACTGACGATTGAAGGGAGCTAACTATGATAGCTGACAACCTGTACCGCCTGCGGGTATACAAGGCGCATATTACACAGAGGGAGCTGTCCGAATTGTCCGGCGTGACAAACGTGGCAATCTCATGTCTGGAGCGTGGGATGCGCATACCCCAGAAGGCTACGGTGTAGAAGCTGGCAGACGCGCTTGGGGTGAGTGTGAAGGAGTTGACAGAATGAAGCATGAAACACTAGCAGATGGTGTAGAAATTTGGCAGGGCGATTGCCTTGAGGTGATGCGAGAGATACCAGATAAGAGTGTGGACTCGGTGATTACTGACCCGCCTTATTTAGGACGCGACGACTTATTTGATTCGTCTGTTTTGTTACCCTCAATGGAATTTATAAATGAATATCCCTTTGCGGTATTTTGGGCGGCTAATTACGAGTTTCCATTTGATTATGATGCGCTTCATATTTGGCATAAATCTATTCCAATACACCCAAACTCTAAAATTGGGAATGTGGCAGGGCATCAATTTGAAAAAATATATACAAAAGATTTTGGTAAAAAGTGCATGGTTTTTAGAGAGATGGCGATTATTCCAAATTTTAGGGCTTGTAAAAAAGAGCTTGTATCTGATGGGCCTGATGGTCACCCTACGCAAAAGCCAATTTCTTTAATGAAAAAGCTAATAATGAAAACCAACCCCGGTGACACCATCCTCGACCCCTTCATGGGTTCAGGCACTACCGGCGTGGCTTGCGTTCAGACTGGACGTAAGTTTATCGGTGTCGAGATTGACCCTGACTATTACGCCATAGCCCGCAAGCGCATCAAGGAAGCCCTGATGCAGCCGCGACTTCCGCTGGGTGAGGCTTGACAGGGGCGTCGTTTTCGTTTATGATTGAAGGTGCTTAGGTCAATATGGGTTATTAGAATAGGCAGAGAATCCCCGCTATCCTAACCCCCGACCTAAGCAATCGGGATCGCTTATTCAGGATGGCGGGGATTTTTACATATGAGGAGGCACGATGTCACCAATGCCCTGGTTTAGGGTTTATAGCGAAATTATGGACGATAAAAAGCTAAGGCGCATTTATCGTGCGACCGAATTTAGCAAAGTCGAGGTGATCGGGGTCTGGATATGTTTATTATCTCTCGCGAATGAGTGTGAAGATCGCGGCAGTCTATTAATCTCGAAGGACATCCCCTATGAATTAATTGACCTATCAGCGGAAACCGGAATGCCCGAGGATGAGCTTGGGACCTTGCTTGAGTTGTTTGAAAAATACAATATGCTACAAAAAGGTGATGGGGGATGGGAAATAAAGAACTGGGACGGCAGACAATTCAAAAGTGACGATGTTTCTATTCGGGTTCAAAAACACCGCGAGAAGAAACGTAAACAGTCAGACACAGTGAAACGTTACGGTAACGTTATAGATACAGATACAGATACAGATTCAAATACAGATTCAGAATCAGAATTAGATCAGAGCGCCCAAACCGATTCCCTTTTCGACTCCTGTATGGAAATCTATCAAACCAAAAAAGGACGCCTGGTAACAGACGGTGCCTCGTTCTCTCAAATGATCAAAAAATTCAAAGACCAAGGCGTCACTGCAGAAGATTACGCGGCGGCGATCGATGCTCAGGATGCGAACCCGAAATACCGGGGAACGAAGCCGACCAGCTACGAGAATTATGCAATCGGGATCGCTCAGGCGAGAAACTCCGAAAACGATCCGAAGAACCAGGGGAAAACAAACGAGGAATTGATTAGAGAGTGGGTTGAAAATGACGAAATCTGAGAAAACGACAATTACAAAGAATGAGTTCTGGACGGATGAACAGATTCATCAAGCTGCAGTGGTTGACTGGACCGGAGTGTTATCCCAACTTTGGGCGGCTATCGGAAAGCCGGTCAATCAAAGCCAACTTAAGGTATACAAAAAACAACTCGGGGATCTTCCCCTGGCAGCGCTTGAAGCGGTTGTCTCGGGGTTGCTGAAAGAACACACCTACAACACCGTGCCGACACTAGCTGAAGTCTGGTCAATGGTACGGAAGATCTATAACACGGATGATCCGGAAGAAATCACACGACGGATCAGCGAGAATTTGGTTATCTATCGGTTTGAGCAAGCCGAAAAAGTGTAGAAAGGAATTGAAATGTCAAAATCGAAGATTGAATTTGAAAAAGGCGACAAAATTATTTATGTTCCTACCCATGCCAATGGTGACAAAAACCATCCTGATTGCGAGCTTGGCTATGTGACCAGCGTCAACAAAAACGGCGTGGTCTTCTGCAGGTTTTTTTATCCTGACGGTCGCCTCAGAACTGTTGCGAATTCTGAGGGTTGCGACCCCGCTGACTTGGTGAAGGAGCTGGGTAAGCTTTTAGACTGGCCCGGGCTGGAGGATTGAAATGTCTAAAAGATACTTCGCTAAATCAGGTCGCAGGAAAACAAGAGCTAAGTGTCAGGTATGTGGTCGATATATCAGTCTGACGGAAGCACGTCTTCTGCGAAGACACATGATTATGCCAGGGCGTGTTTGCCTGGGATCGTGGACCCAAAATTTCACCGACGAAAGGCGCAAAGATGTCTAACAAGTACCACTTGAATTTGGCGGTTACGAGCTAAACAAAACGATTTGGGAGGCGGCCCAGAAGGACTCTGAAAACGAAGCGCTCCTGCTGGCTCAAAAGAACGGTGATTATCTGCTGGTTGTAAACGACGACACTGATGCCAGGCAAATAGTTCTTACCAGAGATCAGGCGCTGGAACTAATGAGGTCGATAGAGAGTGTTGAGCAAAGTCAAGACACGCTGTTTTAGACTGGCAGTGCCGGTGATTGGCTTCGGGATTGTCCTGACGCTGGAAGTAAAGGAGACCACAGGTGATCGATAAATACTCAGATATGCAAATAAACCAGTCCCTCGATGTGGAGCTAAACGATTGCCCGACGTGTCAGGCGAAATATTGTCTTCCTTCACGCAGGCTTGGGCCGACGTGCCTCCCCAAATTCAAAGGGAAAAAGGTGCATGTGATCTGTCTGGTGTGCCACACCAAGAGCCTACCCTTCAAGACACAACAGCAGGCGATTGACGGTTGGAACGCCGGTGAGATTGTCGGAATTGACGGCGAGGACGGCTTGACGAAATTTGAGCGGGCAAGGCTTGAGAAGGGATTTACTCAAATTGAATTAGCCAATGCCCTGGGTGTGTCCGAGTCAATGGTTCACAAGATTTGCAAGGGCCGGCAGCAGCCGAATGATGAAATCAAACCGAGGCTGGTAAAGGCCTTGGGAATAAGAGTGAGTTGAAAGAAGATTTATTAATGCCAACAAATATAGAATGGACTAACGAAACCTGGAACCCTGTCACCGGTTGCACAAAGATCTCCACGGGGTGTAGGAATTGTTATGCAGAGCGTATGGCAAGACGGTTGGCTGGTCGCTGTGGTTATCCGGAAGCCCCTAATCACTTTGATATAACATTACACAAAGACAGACTTTATCAACCTCTAAAATGGAGAAAACCTCGCATAATATTTGTTTGTTCGATGGGAGATTTATTTCACGAAGATGTTCCGGCAGACTATATCGTCAATATTTTTGAGGTGATGAGTGCCGCGAAACAGCACACTTTTCAGGTACTCACAAAAAGACCTCAAAGGATGTTGGATGTCCTTTACGGAAAAGAAGGAAATTATTACCTCGGTGGCGGTGATTTTATTCCGAATATCTGGCTCGGCGTTACTACTGAAAATCAGGATACTGCGAATGAGCGGATACCGCTACTTCTCCAAACAGATGCGTTCGTTCATTTTGTCAGCGTTGAGCCGATGCTGGGCGAGATTGATTTGAGGTACTGGCTACCAAAACATGAGAAGTTTTTGAATCTTCCAGAGTTTATTCCAGAAGTAATCGATTTACTTGATTGGGTCATTTGCGGTGGCGAGACAGGCCCTGGTGCGCGAGAAATGAAAGCGGAATGGGCGCAAGATTTGTGCCGCCAATGTCTTGATGCTGATGTCCCCTTTTTCTTCAAGAAGCCTGGTAACGGATTTACCGGAAACACTGACGAATTACCGGCGGTAAGGGAGTGGCCTGATGTCTGAGCATGACGAACAAGCCCTACTCTTTGCGCTCCTAGCCCGATATGAGCAGAAGTACCCTATTCTGCATTGGATTCACGCGATCCCCAACGGTTCGTATTTTCATGGTCACTGGGGAACCATCCGCAAAGCGATCAATGAAGGATTGACGAAAGGCGTTTGGGATGTATTCGTGCCAGTCGCTGTTGATGATAAGGTCGGATTGTATATCGAAATGAAGTTCGGCAGCAATAAACCGACCGATGACCAAGAGTCGTTCCGTGAGGCCGTTGGTGAAGCCTATGCCTGGGAAGTCTGCTACACGGGGGAAGAGGCGGCGCGGGCAATTGGCGAGTACCTGGGTATTGAGGATTTGAAGGCGGTGCAGGCGTGACCCTGCTGCTGATTGAATGTGCAAATAAGGATTTTCATAAATGATTAAACACGAAACCCTAAAGGGCGAAAAAGCCAAATCCATAAAGTACAGCTTGGGTTCTATAAGGGGTATCGTGGAGTCCTTGACAATGCGAACTAGGCTTTACTTTACTTTGTGGGACTCTTTATTTGATAAGGCTGTAAAATGTTATTACTCTCAGGGCGAAGAAGAAACCATGCGTGAGATATGGGGGAAACGCGTTGAGGTATCTGGCCGGATTGGGAGAAATCCAGAAAATGGCTATCCCATTACAATTAGAGATATTACAAATGTTAAATTGCTGCCAGATGTTGAGTCGGGCAGTTATCGTAATGCGCGGGGTGTCATTCCCTGGACTATTGGGGACGAAAAACCAGAGGATACGATCAGGAGATTGCGCAATGGTCTCTAATCTAACAAAAATTTATTGGGATGCCGATGTAATAATTGGTTTCGTGAATGACAATCCTGAGCGCATTCCTGTTTTGGAAGCTATACTAGAGGCAACGAGTAAAGACGAGTCAAAAACTATTATCACATCAACAAAACGAGAAGGATAATAAGCCATGCAACAGCAATTCGTGATTAGCACACATAAGAAAAACAAAACAAATAACGTGTTTTCTAATAAGCGTAATGTTGAGCAACCCAAATTTACAAATATTGACGGTCTTTCCATTGATAAACATCAAAAAATGGATGGTCTTTCTATGTTGAAAAAAATTGACACAGGAACTATTCCGCTTGTATTTTTTGATCCTCAATATCGTGCCATATTGGATAAACAAAACTATGGCAACGAAGGGGAAAACAGAGGGAAAAGGCGCGCAGAATTACCACAAATGACAGAAGAAGTGATTGCGAAGTTCATCAAGGAAATAGAGCGCATCCTTATCCGAGAGCACAGGTAGGGACAACGATGATGTTAGAGCTGCTGGCAAACTTAGCGCCGTTTGTAGGAGGTGAGTGATGAAAGAGGAAACTATTTATAAAGGGCATACCGCAATCACACACAATGACGTTGAAATTCAGGCTAGCGAAAACGGTGACGTGATGATTTTTTATGATGGTGACCCAATATTTATGCTTAGCTGGCTTGAGCTTGTTAATATATACAAGAAGGCAACCCATAAACGTAATGAGGCGTAAATGACCCCATCCGACCTTGAAGAACGCTTGCTATTCCAGATTCGTGCCGTTGGATTGCCGGAGCCGGAACGAGAATATATGTTCGCACTTGAAGCGATGGGTAGGCGTTGGCGTTTCGACTTTGCTTATCCTGAGCAGATGGTGGGTATTGAGGTTCAGGGCGGGATTTGGTCAAGAGGCGCTCACGCAAGGGGTACGGGATTGGAGCGTGATTACGAGAAGCTTAATTCTGCACAACTATTGGGATGGACTGTATTTCAATTTAGTCGCAAGACGATCGAAAGCGGCAAAGCCGTAAATATAATTGAGAAGGTATTAGGAAGGAATTGAGATGAAATATTTATGGTGCCAACCTAATCGACCCGACTGGTGTCCTTTAGTTCTTGAAAGTGAGGATAAAAATGCCTATGATGAGCAATGATCCTTATGAGGATTATGAAGAATATCTTATGACAGCCGACGAAAAGGGATACAAACAAGGATGGGCTTATTATCGGCTGGTAGAAAAATACGGAGAAGATACCGCCAGAGAAGTGGCAAACGATTACGAACAGTCATGGAATAGCGAACATGCAGACTGAGATCACCGAGATTGTCTTGAGCGATTACGTTGTACTTCGGATGCAGGCGGGCGAACCAGCCGCCGTTGCAGCCAACCGCACTACCAAAATGAGTGCATAGGCGACCGCCGAGCGACTTGCCGAAATGCACCCCAAGCGCGAGTATGTGGTGGCTAAGGTGTTGTCATTGGTTAGGGCACTCTCCACAGAAGCGTAGGGTTTAATAGATCGCCCGCTTTTAATGGTCATTAAAATTCCGTTAGGTGATAAAATTCGCACCTAGCGGAAATAAAACAGCCCCGATTGCTCAGGGCTTTCAACCGATAAGTGATAGGTGTTGACAACCTAATTGTATCACAAAAGGAGCTTATCTGAGCGACCAGCCGAAAAGTTATTCCGCTCGTCCTGATGGAAAGCTGTCGCTGCATGATATCGTCAAGCTGATACCAGCTAGTCAGCGACAGCAGCTTGAGGATGATTTCAACCTTCTGCTTGATGAGGGTTACGGTGAACTGACTCTGACAGTAGTCAAAGGCGAAATCGACACCTGGGAGACCACAATAAGCAGGAAAATCAATAATTAGAATTCGGACTCATTTTATGCTATAATTTAAGATGACAATATCCTCAAACTAACTCTGAGGACTGGTCGACCAGCCCGGAGTGTGTCCCTATAAATGGGATGCGCTCCGGGCTTTTTGTTTAATTCTCTAGTTTTGGAGGTGATCCGTGAAAGTTTTGAAAATGTTTTTGTTAATCGGCGCGCTGCTTTTGGTTTTGACGGCATGCACGCCTGAGGGTGAGATACTGCCGGAGCTACAAGGGCCGGTCAGCGTGTTCATCCGAGCGCTGATCGAGTACCTGATCCTCCCCTTGCTGCTCATGTTGATCGCCTGGGTCTTCGGCCTGATCAAAGCGCAATGGGAAAAGTTCGCACTAAAGAACCCCGATGAAGCCTACTGGATATCGTATGTGATACAGACTGTTGTCCAGGCGGCCGAGCAAACAGCAGAAGCATACCCCGATGAAATTGAAGATAAAAAGGCGTGGGCGATTGCACGAGCTGAAGCGTGGTTCGCAAAGCTGGGGATTACTTTGGATATTGATCAGATTTCAGACCTGATCGAAGCGGAAGTGAAGGCGCTGTTCAACCCGCCGGACTGGACGCCGGAGGAAGACATTCGGGGCTGAGTTTAGATGATCCTGGACTGAGTATTGATGGGGTCTGGTCCCAATAACCGGACCCCATAATGAAACGGAACGGCATATGACACATGAGCAATTGGCATTATCACAGATAATTATTGGCATCATAACCGGCGGTATTGGTGTGGCAATTATCAACTGGCTGGCGTCTAGGGGGAAAAACAAAGCGGCAAAAGACCTTGATTTACAGGAATACTGGCATAAAGAGTTTGACCGATTAGAGAAGCGCATTGAAGAACTTGAGGGCGACAAAAAGGATAGGGACATGACTATAACAGAGCTAAAAGGGCAGCTTTCAGAATTCAAAGAGAAGGTTCAAGTGCTGCAAACCCAGCTTGACCAGCGTGACGCCAAGATAGAGCGGTTGACCGCGCGCATACGCGAACTTGAACGCCTGATGAAAAAGTTTGGCATTGACCCCGACAAAGTGAGTGAGGAAAAATGAATTTTAAAGGCAAGGGAATGTTTACATGGATTTTGAACCGATGTGAAGGTGGTGACATTGGCCAAATAATTAAAAAGGCGCAAGAGGCACAGATTACGTTCCTGATGCCTAAAATTGCGGACGGACCCTATGAGTATGAGGCAAATCGACCATATTTAAAAAATCTGGTAGAAATGGCGCACGCGGCGGGTATCAAGATAATCGCTTGGCAGTATGTTTATGGCCAGAACCCAATTGCAGAGGCAGAGCGGGCGATTATTGAGTTAAAGAAGTACCCCTATGACGGTTTCGTGATTAATGCAGAAACGCAGTATAAGAACCGTCCAAGCCAGGCAAAGACCTACTGTCAGGCGTTGCGGAGTGCATTTCCTGAGATGTTTATGGCACTTTCTTCTTACCGCTATCCGTCTTATCATGCGAATTTCCCATTTAATGAGTTTTTGGAATATGTTGACGCGAATATGCCCCAGGTTTATTGGGAAAAGGCGGACGGCACCGCGGTGGGGCAGCTACAGCGTTGCCTGGCGGAATTTGCAGATGAGGACTTCATCCAGCGGCCGATTATGCCCACGGGAGCGGCTTATACGAATGATGGCTGGGTAGCGAAGGCGGCGGATATCAAGGCGTTTATTGAGGCCGTGATTGCGAAAGGGTTGAGTGCATGCAGCTTTTGGGAGTGGCATTATCCACGAGAGCGTTTCCCTGAGCTTTGGGAACCGATCGCTGAAACTCGCTTCCCAGGGGCTGAAGAACCCGAGCCAATTGAACCAGATCCAGAGCCTGAAGATGGAACGTTTTGGGCGGTTTGCACAGCAGCAAATGCGCTTAGTGTACGATCTACCCCTATTTATTATAAAGATAACCGGAACCTAGTCGGGTATCTGGTTGGTGGAAAGACGCCGGAAAAGAGGTTGGTATATGAGGTTGATGGAATATGGTGGCGTGTTGGGGATGCTGAATGGGTGTCATCTAACTATATGGAGAAAATTAGTGAACCCGCCCCCCTTACCCTTGAAGAGCGTGTCGCAGCCCTTGAAACCGAGGTCTTCGGAGAAGCGAGGGGATAGTGTCCTTTCGATGTGACCGCTGCGGAAAAGCGCAGCCTATCCACGCCAAACCCCACAGGATTGTGACCGAGACCAGGGAGCGAGTTTACCCCGAAGTCGTTGATGATGACGACCCCAGCATAGTCTTGAAGCCGGAAGGTCACGGCTGGGAGGTTGTGAAAGAGATTGAAGTATGTGAGAGGTGCGCAAGTGACCGCGACTAGCACCGCTTTGCGACTGATTGCCGAGCGATTTCAGCCTATGTGTGAGGTGGAAGGGTGTACCAATCCAGCAGAAGAAGCCCATCATGTATTTTACGGACGCAGGAAAGGCGTACCCGAACTGGACGTAGATGAGAACTTTCAGCTTGTATGCGTGGATTGTCATAAGTTTTCTGGCAAGGCTAAAACCTATGAGAATAAACGGTACTTCTGGAAGGTGCAATGCGAGCGTTATGGAGAAGAACACATGCGAGAATGGCATGATAGTTTACCGCTAAAGGTGAAGGAGAGGTTTGAGTGACCCCAGACCCGATTGCAATGTTTGAAGGAGCCTTTACTCAGACCCGAACTATGGCGGACGGTTCACCTCGTTTCGAGTTTGAGGCTGGAGAGGACGCGATTGAGTTTATGACCCCTCTGGCAAAGACAAAAGCAGATAAACGATATCTGATGGTGATTATATACGATATGGATGATTGGAAGCAAATGGAGCAAGAATAGACCAAAAGTTGAAAGTTTTGGATAAAAGAACGCGTGAATTATGCCTAATTTAAGCGATTTGAAGGCTGAAATTGAACAATTAGACGATGATTTACAGCGCGCCTACGTGTTGGAGAGAAGCAAAGTCAACACGGATAAGGCGGGGTATACCAACGCGGGTTTTTCAAGGGGGACGTTTTACAATTGGGACTCTGAAATCAGGGATTATCTCAATAATCTTGCCCAGCGTGTTAAAACCGAGGTTGCCCTTCAAATCATGCTCAGATTGCAGGAAGCGGGGATGGACGCCGTTGAAGTCAAGATAGGCGGACTTCAGGCAAGGAATGAAAATATCAAACAGCGTTCTTCTACCGAAATCTTAGAATGGCTTATTGGCAAACCTTCACAATCTTTGATTGCGCAAGTTACCAAAGAAGAGGACGAAATTGAAGAAGGCGCCCCCTACTTCCAACTCCCCGCATCCGCTATCGGACCGTCTTACTTTGAAACCTACCGGCATATCAAGGCGCACGATTATACGAAATTCGTAGAAAAAGGCGGGCGTGGTGCGCTGAAGTCCTCATTCTTCTCACTTGTCTTAATCGACCAGCTAATCAACAATCCAGAAGAACATGCCCTGGTCTTACGTCAGGTGGCGAATACATTACGGGATAGCGTCTACTCCCAGATAGAATGGGCGATCAATTATCTGGGGCTTGAAGAAAAATTCAAATGCACGACCTCACCCTTGCAGATTGAGTACCTACCCACAGGACAGATGATCTACTTCAGGGGTGGGGATAAGCCTCTGAAAATTAAGTCCATCAAACCGAAGTTTGGTCATATCGGTATCTTGTGGTTTGAAGAGCTTGACCAATTTCACGGAGAGAACTCCATCCGCTCTATCTACCAGTCGGCAATCAGGGGTGGGGATAATGCGGTTGTGTTTTACAGTTATAACCCCCCACGCTCCAAGAACAACTGGGTTTACAAATGGCTGGAAATACCGGATGAAGATCGGTTCGTTCACCACAGCACCTACCTTGAAGCGCCCCGTGATTGGTTGGGGGAGGCGTTCATTCGAGAAGCCGAACACGTCAAGGAAACCAACCCTGACGCTTACAAACATGAGTATCTGGGTGAAGCGGTTGCCCTGGGTGGTCTGGTATTCGATAATGTGGAATTCCTAGCGATTACGGATGAAGAGATTGAGCAATTTGACCACATCCTGCACGGATTGGATTGGGGTTACACCATCGATCCGACAAACTACACTAAGGCGCATTTTGACGCGGCGAAACGGACGCTTTACATTTTCAGTGAATGGCGTGACTGGAAACAGAGCAATCGTGAGATTTATGATCATATCTTGAAGGCTGGTTACAATCCTAAACAATTGCTTATTCCTGACAGTGCCGAGCCGAAGTCAATTGCTGACCTGCGCTCCTACGGGGCTTATGTCAAGGGTGCTGAAAAGGGCGCCGATTCCGTGCGGTACTCTATGAAATGGCTGCAAACTATCAAGATTGTGATTGACCCCAAACGCTGCCCTTACCACGCAGAGGAATTTCGTAATTACGAATATGAGCAGAACAAGGACGGTGAGTTCATCAGTGCCTACCCCGACAAAGACAATCATGCAATCGATTCTACTCGCTACGCCTGTAATCTTTACTGGAGAAGGGCGGGCGTGTAATGTTTAAGACAATTTGGAATTGGATAGTAGATTGGATAAATAAGATGCTAGGAAAACAGAACATAAAGCAGGCTTTGAACGTGGATATCGCCATCAACAGCGACATGGCTGACAGGCTGGAGTTGTGGACGGAAATCTATGAGAATGATCCCCCCTGGGTGAGTTTCAATGTCAACGGCAAGAAGAAACCCAACGATGTCTACTCCCTGGGCTTAGGCATGGGAATATCGGGTGAGATTGCCCGAACCGTGACAATCGAGATGAAAGCCGAAGTGACGGGTTCGGCGCGGGCGGACTTCCTGAATGAGCAGTTGGCGCGGGTGGTTGAGAAGATGCGTCACCAAACTGAGTTTGGCTGCGCTAAAGGCGGGTTGGTGATGAAGCCTTACGTTGATGGGGATAAGATCGCCGTTGATTTTGTGCAGGCTGACCAGTTCTACCCTGTGAGCTTTGATTCGGACGGGGATATCACAGCGGCGGTATTTATCGACCGAAAGAAAATCAAAAATCATTGGTATTCCAGGCTTGAATATCACTCTATGACAGACGCAGGCTGTGAAATCGTCAATAAAGCCTACAAATCGAGCGCAGAGTCCGACTTGGGTAATGAGGTGCCGTTGACATCCGTTGACGCCTGGGCGGATATCCTGCCAGAAGCCACCATTAAGAATATCGAGCGACCTTTGTTTGCATATTTCCGCTATCCCAAAGCTAACAACATTGACCCTGACAGTCCGTTGGGCGTGTCGTGTTATTCGGGCGCTGAAGACCTGATCAGGCAGGCGGATTATGCCTGGAGCGAGTTTTTATGGGAGCTTGAAGCCAGCGAAAAGGCGCTTTATGTGGATGAGACGGCGCTAAAGGTAGACAGTGACGGCAAGTTCGAATTACCGAACAAACGGTTACATCGTGCTATGGCGGGGGGTTCGGCTATCGGCGAAGGCAAGCTGTATCAGGAATGGTCACCGGATATTCGGGAAGTGTCCTTACTAAACAGCCTAGATGCCATTCTCCGGCGTGTTGAGTTTCAATGCGGTTTGGCTTATGGAACGCTGTCAAACCCCCAAACGGTCGACAAGACCGCGACCGAGCTAAAGATCGCCAAACAGCGGTCGGCAGCCACCATCAAGGACACACAAAAGGCGCTTGAGAAGGCATTGAACGTCCTGCTGTATGCGATGGATGTTTGGGCTACGCTGGGAAATCTGTCACCTCGCGGCGCTTATGAAGCGTCCTTTGAATGGGATGATTCTATTGTGGTTGATGCGGACACCCAGCGTCAACAGGACATGCAGGAGCAATCACGAGGCATTATGTCAAAACTTGAATATCGCATGAGAAACCACGGCGAAACGGAAGATCAGGCACGTAAGATGTTGAAGTTGGTTGATGAAGAACGTGAACCGATGTTTGAGATACCTGGAGAGGAATGATTGATTGCTAACCGCCAACCAGCTTGACCTACTCCCTCTCCCCGTCCTCAATCTTTTCGAGAAATATCACATCACGATACTTGAGGACATCGCCCGCAGGATTGCCAACCTGGATTATGCCAGCGCGGCATGGCAGGCGCAACGGCTGAATGAAGCAGGGCTGCTGTATCAGGACATCTTACAGCGGATTGCCGACATATCAGGGGAGTCGGAGAGTGTATTGAGGCAGATATTCAAAGAGGCGGGCGTCAAAGCCTTCCGGTTTGATAACAGGATTTACAAGGCGGCAGGCTTGCAGCCGCTCCCCCTGAACATTGCCCCCAACGTCATGGAAGCCTTGATGGTTGGGTTGCGCAAGACACAGGGAGCGCTACAAAACCTGGTGCAGTCTACGGCAATTGCTGGTCAGGACGCTTTTTATAACGCTACCGACCTGGCATATATGCAGATTTCGACCGGGACCTTGGATTACAACACGGCTATAAGGAGTGCTGTTACCGACATCGCCAGCCAGGGGATAGATGTTGTTTACTACGCGTCAGGTCATAGAGATAAGATTGACGTGGCTGTCAGACGTGCGACCCTGACGGGCGTTAATCAAACCGTGGGTGAAATGACCATCGCCAGGGCTGATGATATGGGTGTTGACCTGGTCGAAACGTCAGCACATATCGGAGCGCGTAACAAAGGGGACGTGCCGGAAAATCACGAATTATGGCAGGGGAAGGTCTTTACTAGGGGTTTAGATCCAAAAAACAAGGGCAAGTATCCTGACTTTGAGAAGGTCACAGGCTACGGCACGATTACGGGGCTTTGCGGAATAAATTGTGTTCTAGGAGATACAAAAATATCAAATCTTGGCATACGTGCCGGATACAGACGTAAGTATTCCGGCGAA
>Ga0334895_1002501_pt1 | contig 15518 bp, 10 predicted proteins | sample GraSluR3_MG_7_FD_207229 | JGI IMG/M metagenome (GOLD analysis project Ga0334895, IMG submission 207229) | Sludge microbial communities from methane-producing bioreactor in Wageningen University, Netherlands - Granular Sludge_31_05-R3 | ecosystem: Engineered > Bioreactor > Anaerobic >... | reverse complement strand
CCAGGACGGTATCCGGTGCGAGCGATCTCTTTGCCTTCTTCATCGACGAGCACTATAGTGGGATAGCCCTGGATGCCAAATTGGCGTTGCAGCATGCTGTTTTGTTGTTTCAGTTCATCACTTTGAGCGATGTTGCGCGGGAAGTCCAGCTTCAACATCACAAGATTTTCTTCGGCATATTTCTTAAACAGATCTTGACTAAAGACCTCCTCAGCAAGGCGGATGCACCATCCACACCAATCTGAACCGGTAAAGTTCACCAAGATAGGGCGTTGCATCTCTTTGGCTGCTGAAATGGCCAAGTCCCAATCCTCAGTCCAAGATCCCGGCAGATAATCCTCAGATCCGGAAGCCGGCAAGATCTCTTCTGCGGATTCCACATTGGCAGATTCCTGGGCAGGACTGCAGCTAAGCACTGCGACCATTGAAATTAGGACTAATATGAAAATGAATTTCATTGCGATACCTCTTTATCATTTATGAAGATCTTCACTATGATCTCAGCAGCTTCCTTGAGCATTGCATTGACCGCGCAATACTTCTGGGTGGAAAGATTGACAGCTTTGACCACTTTGTCTTCAGGAAGATCTTCGCCACTAAAGCGGAATTTGACTGTGATTGTTTTATAGACCATCGGGTGTTCGTCCTGAGTCATGCCATCTGCTTCCATAGAGAAGGAATAGTCTTTGACCTGCATCTTCTTTAGGATAGACACGATATCCATCCCGGAACACCCTGTGAGAGCTGCTAAGAGAAGTGGTTTGGGACGTGGGCCGGCATCATGCCCGCCATTGCCAGTTGCCACGTCCATTTTGAGAGTGTGCCCATTGATCTCGGTTTCAAAGCCAAGATCGCCGGTCCATTTGGTTACTAGTGTATTGCTCATGATCTCTCCTTTAGAGTTCGATCATGGTCTCTTTGAGGACCTCTTCATATTTTTCAACGTATTTTTTGAAAGCTTTGTAAACATCGTCGATATCTTTCTGTGGGATCTTGTCAAGAAGGCTTTCTTGCTGATCCAAGACGGTTTTCTGGCTGTTTTCTGCGAGTTTACTTCCCTTTGGAGTGATGATGGCAAACCAGCAACGACGATCCACATCGCTAGGACGACGAGTGACCAGCTTTTTGTTCACCAGATTGTCCATAATCCTTGTCACACGGCTGTGAGACACATTGAGCGCGCGCGACAATTCATTCATGTTTGCCGGCTCCCCTTTGCTAAAAAGGTAGTTTAAAAGCATGCATTCCATACGCCCTGCTTGCAAGCAAGCCTTTTGCGCATAGTCAATATCAGTAAGAACTACTTGTAGACGAGTAACAAGGTCGTGGAACTTTTCCGGATAGTTTGTCATTTTGATCTCCTGTATCTTATTTTTGTTATTGGTTTTAGACAATATTTCAGTTGGCACGGCGAGCATCGCTAATCCTATGTTTACCATGCGTTTAAAGACTATTTTGACGTCTTCTCATCAATGGCATTTTCAGCCAAACAAAAAGCTGAAAGACGATCAGTTTATCACATCTATATAACTGCTGATCTGAATATTTAAGCCAAAGCTCATGCTAGTTGATCAGATATACATAAAACATGATAAGGCAATTTTTAGCGAAGGCAATACTTTTTTTTGACTTGTTTAAATTTTGTGAAATACCGCTTGGCAGATATTAGCACACATACTATTGTTGATGGCGAATTGTTCCTAAGGTCAGAAAAACCGGTATGCTGGCTAAGGCATTGATATGTTTGCGGTTATAGGCACTTTGCTTCGCGAAGAGCCTAAGTCATTGATTTCTCACCACTTGCAGACTCGAGCGGTGAGCGAGAGGTGAGCAAGAGATCAGGAAGCCGACAAGACTGTTTATCGAGTCAATATTGTCCGCGATATCCAAGGAGACAGTTGGGCTTCACTAGAAAGAACTGCTCCGCCAAGCTCAATCCTTGTAATAGATTGCCTTGATGGGATCAATCTTGGCAGCTTTAAGTGCAGGATAGAGCCCGGACAGGAAGCCGATAATCGTTGAAAAGAGAATCCCCAATACTACTCCGGGAATAGGCAAAAACAGGCGGATATGCATTAGTTGACCCATGATTGAGATCATCAACCATGCTATCCCGATTCCCACAGCAGCTCCGATCCAAGCAAGGATCAATGCTTCAGTGATGAAGTAAAAGAAGATATCATTATCAGTAGCGCCAATGCTTTTTCGGATGCCGATCTCAGCCATGCGTTCTTGGATTGATATCAAGAGTGTCGAGAACAGCCCGACTCCGCCGACTATCAGGGCGATCGAGGCAATTGCAGAAAGAGTGATATTCCACTTCTTCATGTTCTTATCCAGCTCGTCTGAGATGGTGAGCATCATCGCGCCGATATCCATGAAACTGAAATTTGGATACATATTGTGCCTGGCGAGCAGCAGTTGTCTAGTCCGAGTTCGCAAAGTGGAGAAAGAGCTTTGGTCTTCTGCTTGAAGGTAGATCATGTGCACCATCTTGTTTATTCCAAATCGATATGCAGCATATCTGAGGGGCACATAGACCGAGCGTAGATCCCGGTCCCTTTCCCAAGTGTTAAAGTTCATTCCGCTGCCGGTATTGAGCACATCAGTTCCCAGAATGCCGATGACCCGATAGCGATGATTACCTAAGATGATGATCTCGTTGATGAGCTCTTGGTTTGGGTAGTATGCTTGGACGAATCCACTGCCCAGGATTGCCACCGGCAGCCCTTCATCCAGCTCCAGATTACTAAAATATCTTCCGCTGGTCAGGCCATAATTTTTGGTCTGAAAATAGCCGTTGTCAGTTGCCCGCACGCTAACGTAGTTATCCTTGTTCCCGATTCTGAGCAAGCTGCTGGTTTCAAACAGGCCATAGATGCTTTTGTAGCTAAGGCTATCTCTTAGAGCGATGTAGTCATCATATCCCAGACGCTGCACGTTTTGCGCGGCTCGCCTTTGGACTTGGACGGCTGCCCTCCCTTGAGTATCTTGACTTTGAAAATTTGCAGGGATGACAAGAAGGGAATGATTCCAGCCCATCCCCTCCATATTCTCCGAAATCATTTGTTTGAGGGCATAAACACTTGAGAACATGGTGACGACCGCCATCACACCGATCACAATGCCGGTGGTGGTCAGAATGCTTCTCAGCTTGTGAGAAGCGATACTCGAGAAAGCGCTGCGAACTCCGTCACCAATATGCATCTCTTACTCCATGATGTGTTTACATTTGGGGCATTGAAGGAAATTGCCCTTGTCTTTGTTGTATCTTTCCTCAAGATATGGGTTTGCACAGTTTGGACACTTTTGAGGGACAGGCTTGTAGTTTGAGATCCATTTACAATCAGGATAGCGGTTGCATGAGTAGAATGGGCTTCCTTTCTTACTCTTGCGTGCTGTCACTTCGCCGATACCACATTCCGGACAAGATATCCCGAGAGTTTTGGGTCTTGCATATTTACATTTAGGGTAGGTGGAGCAGGCGATGAAGGCTCCAAACTTTCCGTTTCTTTCCACAAGAGGATTGCCGCAGGTCGGGCAAGCTTCGTCAAGGGTCTTGGGTTCGATTATCTTGATGGAGCCATCCGCTTCGCGTTTGAAACTCTTGCTATTCTTGCACTCCGGATAGCGATTGCAGGAGAGAAACTCGCCGGAACGGCTGTGTTTTATAACCATTTCTCCAACCTTACATTTATCGCAGGATATCCCGGTTTCTTGAGTCATGGCCTTTTTCTCTTTTTTGACATCAACTTTTGAGATCAATCCTTTCATGTCTTCGTAATATCCCTTTACCAGATTGTGCCAGATGATCTTACCATATTCTACTTCATCCAGCTTATCTTCCATCTTGGCAGTAAACTTCACATTGAAAAGACTGTCGAACTTATCCACTAAGAAGGTATTGACGTCCATCCCTAGAGGAGTGGGGTTGAAGCTTTTCTTCTCCAGTACCACATACTTACGGTTTCTAATCGTGCTCAGGATGGCGGCATAGGTGGATGGGCGGCCGATGCCCTTGGCTTCCAGCTCCTTGATCAGCGAAGCTTCCGTAAAGCGAGACGGAGGAGTAGTAAAATGTTGACTCTTACGTAAGTTATCATGCTCAAGTTCATCTGATTTGCGATAATCCTTGTCTATCTTTTCCCCAAGAGGTATGTTTACGTGAGAATAGCATTTGAGAAATCCTTCAAAAGTGATCTGATTGCCGCTGGAAGCGAATATGGCTTCTCCGATCTCGATCTTAGCGGTACTTGCTTGCACTTTGGCAGGCTTCATCTGCGTGGCGATAAATCTTTGCCAGATGAGCGTGTATAGCTTGAGCTGCTCCCTGGAGAGATGGGGGCTGAGGCTTTCGGGGGTGCGGAAAGCATCGGTGGGGCGAATGGCTTCATGGGCGTCTTGGGCACTTTGCTTGTTCTTATATACCCTTGTGGAATCATGCACCATGTCACTTCCAAAGCGTTCTGCAATGAGCTTTTTGCATCCATCAACAGCCTCCGGGGCAAGACGAGTGCTATCAGTACGCATGTAGGTGATCAGACCCGTGCTTTCACCTCCGATGTCCACGCCTTCATAAAGCTGTTGAGCAATGCTCATGGTACGCTGAGCTTGGTAGGAGAGGATCTTGGATGCTTCCTGCTGAAGCGTGCTTGTAATGAATGGTGCAGGGGGTTCGACGTTGCGAGTAGAGCGCTTTATCTCAGCAAGAGTAGCCTGCTGAGTCTTGAGATCACCGCTTATCTGCAGGGCTTCCTGCTCGCTTTTGATTTCTATCTTCTTGCCCTGATAGCGATCTAGGACTGCCTTGAACTTGGGAAGGCCGTCCTTCCAGAATTCCGTCTCAATCTTCCAGAACTCTTTGGGAACAAACGCTTTTATCTCATCTTCACGCTCGCATATCAAACGCAGCGCGACGGATTGGACTCTTCCCGCAGAAAGATCTTTGGCGATCACCTTCCATAATAGCGGAGAGATGCTGTAACCCACGACGCGGTCAAGAATGCGGCGGGCTTGCTGTGCATCTACTTTCTGCATATCTATCTTGCCCGGTTCGGAGATGGCTGAATTGATGGCTTTTGACGTGATCTCGTTGAAGACTATCCTGTACAAGGGTTTGTCCTTGATCTCCTTTTCCAGGACTTTGCTCAGGTGCCATGCGATGGCCTCTCCTTCGCGGTCATGGTCGCTTGCCAGATATATCGCTTGCGATGCCTTGGCAGCTTCTCGCAATTCCGCGACGATCTTGCTTTTCTTTTTGTCGGTGACGTATTTGGGCTCAAAATCCTTTTCGACATCCACTCCCAGATCGTGCGGGGGAAGATCCCGAATGTGACCCATGGAGGCTTTTACGATGTATTGGTTCTTGAGAAACTTCGAGATCGTGTGCGCTTTGGCCGGGGATTCTACTATTATCAGTCCTTTTGCCATGTTTATAACTCCTCATCTTCGTGTAGACCGCAGCATTTTTTGTATTTTTTCCCGCTACCACAAGGGCAAGGATCGTTGCGTCCGACCTTCTCCGCCACCTGCACTGGACGTGCTTTTGGTTCCGGATTGTTATATTGCGGGGCTTGAGTTGCAGAGCTTTGGTATTCTTGATCTTGAGAACTCATAAAGGAGCTTATCGCTTCATGGGTCATGTTTGCTCCTTTGAGCATCTCTTGCATGTCGCTAAGCTGCTCTCTGGTCAATATGAAGGTAGTGTATACCCTTCTTGTTACGTTATCCTGTATCCTGGCTATAAGGCCTTCAAACAGGGAATAACTCTCTTTTTTATATTCAATCAGTGGGTCTTTGTTTGCGTATGATCTGAGAAACACTCCTTCCTTGAGGAGATCCATCTCATGAAGGTGGTCCCTCCATTCGTCGTCCACCACTTCCAATAGCGCACGACGCTCAATGTCTCTGAGGACATCGGAGCCAAGTTGCTGTTCTCGACGCTCATAGGCTTTGTCTGCGATCTCACTTAGGGTATTAAACAGAAGGTCTTCGTTAAGGTGATCGCTCGAAAGATCGTCCTCTGTAATAGTGATATTGAGACGCTTGAAATACTCAATCGCAACTCCAAGATCCCATTCTTCAGCAAATTTGGATTGCATGGAAACCTGGTACGCCAAGCGGGCAATGCTTTCTGCGATCATCTCTTTGATTTCATTCTTGAGTTCGTATCCCTTGAGCACACTGCGACGATAGCTATATATCACTTCGCGTTGTTGGTTCATGACTTCATCATACTTAATCAGATTCTTGCGGATCTCAAAGTTGTGTTCTTCCACCCTGGTTTGGGCTTTTTCGACGGCTTTGGTCATCATGGGATGACGGATGGCTTCGCCTTGTTTGAGTCCGATCTTCTGCATGAGAGGCGCCATGCGGTCTGAGCCAAAGAGGCGCATCAGATCATCTTCCAAAGACAGATAGAATCTTGAAGTACCCGGATCTCCCTGACGTCCGGCACGGCCGCGCAACTGGCGGTCGATACGGCGGCTTTCGTGACGTTCACTACCGATGATATGCAAACCATCCAAAGGCAATCCATAGAAGAACTCATCCGTGCGCTGTCTGGAGAGTCCGAGATAGCTCTCGACGGACTGACTGACGACTCCTGCTCCGAGCTTGATGTCAGTTCCGCGTCCTGCCATGTTTGTGGCGATGGTCACGGCTCCGGGTGCTCCTGCATTCGAGACGATCTCTGCCTCTCTCTGATGCTGTCGCGCGTTGAGAACATTGTGTGGAACTCCATGACGTCGCAGAAGGCGGGAAAGCACTTCTGAGACTTCCACGCTCACCGTTCCGACCAGCACAGGCTTCTTTTGCTTGTGCCAATAGACCACTTCATCTATAATGGCTTGATACTTCTCATTCTTTGTGAGATAAATCTCATCATCATGATCGATTCTCGTGATGGGTTTGTTTGTCGGGATGACGATCACAGGGAGTCCGTAGATCTCCATAAACTCGCCTTCTTCAGTGATGGCAGTACCCGTCATGCCGGCAAGTTTCTCAAACATCCGGAAATAGTTTTGCAGGGTGATGGTCGCAAAAGTCTGTGTTCCCGCTTCGATAGCCACATTCTCTTTTGCTTCGAGCGCTTGATGCAAGCCATCTGAAAAGCGCCTACCCGGCATCTGACGCCCGGTAAATTCATCCACGATGATGACTTTGTTGTCGATCACGACATACTCTTGGTTGTTTTCAAAGAGGGTGAATGCTTTCAGGAGCTGCTTAATATTGTGCAGCTTCTCACTTTTATCCATAAAGCGGCCGGTAGCAAGTTCTTTTTCGCGGATCTTAGCTTGATCACTGAGATTGGGATCGTCTTCAATTTCTTGGATGACCTCGTCCAGGGTTCTGACCACAAAGAGGTCATGATCTTTCTTTGAGAGCATGTCTCTGCCTTTGTCGCAAAGATCCACGCTGTTTTGTCTTTCATCGGTCACAAAGAATAGCTCTTCATCCAGCTCATGCATCTTCTTATCTCTGAGATAGACCCCTTCCGTGTCTTGCACCAAGCGCTTGAGGGCAGCTTCTTGCATCAGCTTTGTGAAGGCCTTGTTTTTGGGGGCTCCCCGCCTGACCAATAAGAGGTTTTTGGCAAGCCTGCTTTCGGTCGAATAGGATCTGTCATTTTGCAAATCTTCTCGAATCTCAGACAGAAAGCGAGTGATAAGAGCGTTTTGAGCCTGCACCAAGGATGCAATAGCGGGACGCAATTCATGATAGAAATTCTTATCTTGCGCGATGGGGCCGCTGATGATGAGGGGAGTTCTTGCTTCATCGATGAGGATGGAGTCCACTTCATCCACGATCGCGTAGTAAAAGTCGCGTTGAACGAGCTGTTTGGGACTGGTGGCCATATTGTCTCTGAGATAGTCAAAGCCAAATTCGCTATTCATGCCATATGTCACATCGGCTTCATAGGCGTCTTTTCTCTGCGCAAAGTCCATGCCGGTGGTGATGCAGCCCACTCTCATGCCATGGAAGTTGAAGATGGGGCTCATCCACTCGGCATCACGGCTGGCAAGATAATCATTGACGGTCACCAAATGTGCGCCTCGTCCGAGCAAAGCATTCAAAAACAGCGGTAGTGTCGCCACCAAAGTCTTGCCTTCACCGGTCGCCATTTCGGAGATAGTGCCGTCATGCAGCGCCATCGCTCCGATCAATTGGACATCAAAGGGCACCATGTTCCATGCCTGCATGTGACCTTTCACTTCAAATTCCTGTCCCATCAGACGGCGACAAGTATCCTTGACGATTGCATAGACTTCGGGAAGATAGTCGTCCAAGATATCTTTATTTTGCTGCTTCAGCTTCTTCTTAACGACGTCGATTTGATTGTCGATGCGATTGCGCTCATTATCATCAGAGTTTTCGCGAAAGGCTTGCTGGAGATCCTCCAATTCTTTGCGTGTGGGAGCCAGATGATCGGCAAGCTCATGCTTGATTTCTGTGATGCGTTGTCTGATCTGATCATCATCATATTGATGCAGACCTTCATATATATTGTTGATTTCTGTTACAAGCGGTTCATAGCGCTTGAGATCCTTGCTGCTTTTATCTCCGAATAGTTTTTTAAGAATCTTCTCGAGCATTATTACTTCCTTCAGGTGCCCTAGTATGATGGGAAACACATCGGGCAGCTATTATTTCCCTGCCTGTCACAAATTACAGAAGGCTAGATTGTGTCAATCAAAACGTGTTTTTGTGTCGTCCGGGATATGCCATAAAGTCTCTTTAGGGTAGGCTGATGGAAGATTTGAGGCTTGCTTAAGTGATAGATCCTTCCGAGGCTTTCGTCCAAATGGGATCGCAAGATTCCAAAAGCAAGCTTGACACATATCCCCTTGCTTTAAATAATGGATCCGAGCCGAGTATTGATAGCTAAACTACCTAGTGGCACGCATCAATACCGATAGGGTATGGTCGGAAACAGCCATGCCTCCCACATTGGAAAGGCGCACGGAGAATGATCCCGTTTGCCTCCAAAAAATATAATGGAGGTTTTTACCTTGAGACACTACCTATTAGCAATTTTGCTGGCACTGCTGCTTTTGATTAGCGCTTGCAGTGAGAATGACAATCCCACATCCGTAACCATCACCGGATACTCGCTAGATCAGTTTGTAAGACAGGCAGACGTGATCGCTATCACTGATTATGAAGCTGATCCTGAGGAAGACTTTCGCGATCTATATGCCTACCAGATAATCGCCGAAGATGGTTGGTCTCCCAGAAACAGCTCAAATGCGGGCTATGACCTTCCCTGGAATGTCTATCGCAGTGGCTATCTCGTTCCTGATGACCAAAACAGAACATGGTTTGAAGACGCTGAGATACCCGGCGCTTTCAGAGTGAAGTATGCCCATGAGATTCGCCTATATCGCCATGTCGAAGTGACACATAGCCCCACAGCAGAGAGCCGATATGTACAGCTCGGAGCCATTCCAATCGAGGTGGTGGAAAACTGGAGTCAAGCATGCGAAGAAGCCGTGAAACTAAGTGACATCATTCTCGGCTGGGAAGGCTATGATTCTGTGACTCTCGTCGCCGCAGACGGATATTCCCGCGATTACAGCCCGGAGCAAATCGCAGAGGGATTTTATCTTCTAAACAGTGAAATCACCACCTTCCCAAATCTGAACGATGACATGACCAATGGAGAAAAACGCTTTAGAAAGATCGCATCGATCACTATCAATGGCGGAACTCCCACGGGTGATGAAGCTTGGGGAAATGCAGCTGAGCTAAATGCAGATCTCAGCATCGTCCTGCCGGAAAGCTTCGGCTCATATGAAGGCACAGAACTTACAGACTTTTGAAAAAACTAGCGCTTATGATCAGCATGGGTATCTTGCCCATGCTGATCTTCTGTGTGACAATCTCTCCTGACAGCCTGAGGCAGTTTCACCTCCACCCCGTGAGAGTGATAGCCGAGGGCGAAGAGGCAAGCGTCAGCCCGATCTCGCGTGTCTTGAATCCACCAAACAACACCCCAATCTCGGAAGTTCTCAAACAAAGCTCCGGCATCAGCATGAGCTATGGCTCTCGGGACGAAAGCAATCTCCGCATTCGCGGTTTCCGCAAAAACGAAAGCTTGATACTGATAGATGGCAGACCCCAAAATAGCGGCTACTTTGGCAATGTGGATCTCAGCAAGATTCTCAGTGACGAGATAGCCGAGATCCGCATCATCAAAGGTCCTGCTTCAGCTCTTTATGGCTCGGGAACCATGGGCGGAGTGTTAAATATCATCACCAAGCGTGAGAGTCATCTTTTCAAGCTCGAGAGCAATCTGCACAGAAATCTTAGAAACAGCCAGAAGCTCAGCACAGCCCGCGATCTTGGCACATTTGCCTACCACCTTAGCTTGATCAGAGAAGAACGACCCGGATTTGCCCTATCCAAGGATTTTGAGCCCACCGTCTTTGAGAATGGCGGCCTGCGTGACCATAGCGTTCAAACGAGTTATCAGGGCAGAATGGGTCTTGATTTTTGGATCGATGAGCTTCATGAAATGGGTATCAGCGCGGGGCATACTCGCATTCCATACAAAGAGATCCCATCATCAATTTACAGCCGTGACTATCGAGTCTACAAAGATTGGCAGAAGTCCGATGCTGCGGTGGCATGGGATATCAAATCTTCTCTTAGCACCGGCTTTCGCGGTCAGCTATATCTTGATTCCACGGCAGATACTTTTGAGCGCTACAATGACCCTTCGCATCAAGCGATGCTGCTCAGCTCAAGGATGGAAGCCCAAAACTTTGGCTTTGCCCCGATCTTCGAATATCGATCTCGCGGAACTCTCAGTAGTGGATTGAGGCTTGAGCACCGCACAATCAAGCGCAGAGATACTGGCTCGTATCTGAATTGGACAAAGAATGATGCCTTTGTCGGCAGTATCTTCAGCCAATATCAGCGTGATCTTTCTGAGTCGATGTCATTTAGCCTCAGCGCCGGCATTACCGGCTTTTCACACAGCCAAGATCGAGACTTAAAGCTAATCTTTGAGCCTTCCGCCGGAGTCTTTTGGGATCATCCTGATGGTAGCCACAGCTCCTTATCTCTTGGTCTGAATTCAGCTTTACCCACGATGAGACAGCTTTTTTCGGCAGACAGCGGAAATCCTGATCTGATCGCCTCCAGAGCAGTTAAAAGTGAGCTGGGACACCAACGCGCATTAGGACTTCCGGGCAGAAGTGCAGCTTGGGACATCAATCTATACTACAACGTCGTCCGCGATCTCATAGATCGCCCCGGTGAACGCTATGAAAACATCTATGAAGTAGAGACATATGGCTTTGAGACCTCGCTTTCCGCTCTGCTGTGCCCCATCTGGGAATTCTCTGTCCAATATGCATTTTTGGGAACATGGGGGGATTATGTCCTTTCCGACAGCGCACCGCATGGCATCAATATCCAATCTCGCATAAAATTGCCACACTCGTTCAATTTGAATCTGGACAGCATGTGGCGCAGTAAACGCAAATCCCAAGATAGCATCTCAATGATTCACGAGCTGGATGCATATCACACTCATGAAGTAGGACTCAGCCGGACTTTTGGCAAGCTTGAGCTGCACGCCTCCATGCAGAATATCTTTGACCATGATTATCAAAGCGAATATGGCTACCCAGCTCCAGGAAGAGATTTTCATCTAAGGATCATCTACACCTTCAGATGACACGCCATCAGCCACTCTCTTCCGATCCTCCTGAGTCGGACTAAGGAGCTTGTCGACTGAGTGCCAAGAGCCCAACAAGCCAAGACTCTAGTGAGACTCGGCGGATATCTTGCTAAGCAGATGATGACGTGCTCAAAGCATAGCTTGCCGCAATATTACTTGATCTTTCTTATATTTACATGGCAAACATCCTAGAGTCGTAAGTCTTTATTTTCTCACCGCTTGCACGCTCGAGCGGTGAGCGTGGGGTGAGGGAGGCATGAGGACACCATATTTTGCAAGCATTTAGCAGTGCGATTTTGACGCATTTGGGATCTTTTCCCAACATAAACTTATAATACCATCATAGACAAATGCCCCTATAGATCTGCTCAAGAAACAGTGGCTTAAGAACAAACTTGACAAGTATCCGCTTGCGCTTAAATGGGAATCATGAATTCGAAATATATATTGATCATCATATTGACCGCCCTAGTGATCGTAGGGCTATATCACCTGTTTGCCGTCGGACGCTATAGCTATCCTGAGTTTCGGCTGCGTGCCGGACAAGTTTCGGAGAAAGAGATTATCGCTCCATTTGACTTTCCGATCCTCAAAAACTCTGAACAGCTAATCATCGAGCAGGAAGAAAGTCTCCGCACAGTCGCCATGCCATATCGAGTGAATGACGATCCGCTCTTTGAGGCTCTGACCTTGATGGATAGGATTTGGTCTGTCTTTTATGCGAATGAATCCGGCAGTGAAGAGAGCTTGAGTGCAGAGCTTCAGAAGCTGGATATTCGTGTGGACCCCGCTGCTCTGACATTTGCAAAAGACGTTCAAATCCGGGATGCTCTCTATGAAGATTTGCGCAATAGGATCAATGCCATGTACGCCCGCGGGATCTATCAGGATATCGACAAATCCGAGATCAGTGTTTGGCATGCGGGCGAAGAACAAAGGATGCCCACAGAGTCTTTTTGGGAGCTTTCGGCAGCGCGTGATTCTTTAAGCAATCTTGCCGGATTTGCTTCCGATCTGTTGGAGGCCTTGGCTCCCAAGCTAATCCGCGCAAACATAGAGGCGGATAACGATCGATATCAAGAGCTAAGCCAAAATCTCATCAGCGAGATTCCGCAGACACAAGGGATGGTCTTGCAAAATGAGGTGATAGTGCGCAAAAATGCCCGCGTCAGCCAAGAAGACATAGATAAGCTCGCTTCTTTGCAAGCAGCCTATGAATCCCGCAATGTCCAAAGGACACCGATGCAGCAGATGCTTTTGTCATTTGGGCTTTTGATCTACTTCTTCAGCATCTTGGTCTTGGCTAACCACTATTATGGTGCCTCTCATCCGGCCGAGCAAAAAGAAATGATAGATTTTCTTCCGGTGAATCTGGGCTTTATCCTACTGAGTCTTTTTGCGCTTTTTTCCAATCATCTTTTGAGCATGAACAATCTTTTGATCCCATTTGCCTTGACGACTGTGGCAGCCGCGATCTTGGTCACCGTAGATTATGGGATCCTATACACCGTCTGCTCAGGCATGCTGCTGGCTCCTTTTACAAATTGGGAGAGTCACTCTATGGTGATCTTCATCTTGGGCACCATCATCACGCTGGCACTCATCAAACGTCAAAAAGCGCATCATGAATATCTGACCATCTGGTTCTATCTATTGGTAAGCTTTTCGGTGATAAGCGTGGGACTATCGATCTACAACAATGATCCGATCACAAACCTGTTTCAAAACCTCGGTTTTGTGATGGTCTCTGCTTCAATAAGCATTATGGGCATCATCATGGTGGTGCCATACTACGAAAAGAAGTGGAACAGAGCCACAAAGCAGACTCTTTTGGAGCTGCTTGACTTCAATCATCCACTCCTTAAGAAAATGGCAACTTCAGCAGTGGGCACCTATCACCATAGCCTTATTGTGGGAAATCTCACAGAGCGAGCCGCAGAAGCCATCGGAGCAAATCCCCTTTTGGCACGCGTGGGAAGCTATTATCATGACATCGGAAAGATCATCAACACAGAGATCTTTACAGAAAACAATGAAGAATCCTCGGAGATTCACGATGATCTGAGCCCCGATAAGAGTGCTTCTCTGATCAAAAACCACGTTTCAGAAGGGATCTCACTTGCAAAGAAATATAAGATACCCCAGCCTGTGATTGATATCATAATGCAGCATCATGGCAACAGCGTGATCCGCTATTTTTACGATCGCGCGGAAAAGATGCAGATGCCCACCGAAGCGGAGGCATATCAATATCCGGGACCCAGACCACAGAGCAAGGAAGCTGCCTTGGTGATGATCGCAGACATGGTGGAGAGTACCACTAAGGCAAAGACCATTAGCAGTGAGCAAGATATCGCCAAGATCATCGACGACACTATCTCACGTCTCATTCGTGAAGAGCAATTTAATGAAGCTCCGATCACCATGAAAGATCTGGCAGTGATCAAAGAAGCCATGCTCCCCGTCTTGGGAAGCATCTATCGCAAAAGGCTGGACTATCCGGACGACGATGACAAGACTAAGCTTTCAGGGTGAGCTGCCGAGAGGGATCTCAGAAGATCTCGTAGAGCGCTTTGCCGAATATATCTTAGAGCAGGAATCACCTCATATTAGCTATGAGATTTCACTGCTATTGACCGACAGTGAATCCATGCGGCAATACAATCTCCGCTATAGAGGGGTGGATTCACCTACAGACGTGCTCAGTTTTGAAGGAGAATGTCTTGATCTGGGCATGGATAGCATGAGATTGTGCGATATTATCATTGACACAAATCAAGTATTCAAACAAAAGGGAAAAAATACATATAAAGAGGAATTTTGGCAGGTGCTGATCCATGCTTTGCTACATTTGGCGGGGCATGATCACATAAAACCTGCAGACAAAACAAAGATGGAAGACGCAGAAGATAATTATCGAAGGCAGATTCCGGGAGAGCTTGAATAGTGGATTCAAAAGCTTTGTATCTTCTATTGTTCGTGCTACTCTCGGCATTTTTTTCCGGCAGCGAAATGGCGATGTTTTCGCTGTCACGTGTGTATTTGAAGAAATTGGAGAACAGCGGCGACAAAAGCGGTAGGCTTGTGATCAGGTTGCTCACCCGTCCCAAGCGTCTTCTGGTCACCTTGCTGCTCTGCAATACTTTTGTCAATATGGCCATATCATCCTTTAGCACACTATTGGCAATCCGCCTTGCGGGGACATATGGCTGGAACCTCTCCTATACCATCACCATACAGATCATTCTGGTGACTACTGTGATCTTGATCTTTGGTGAGATAGTGCCAAAATTGATCGCCTTGTCCTTGGCAAATGAGATCTCTTTGTGGATTGCCTATCCGCTGCACTTCATTCAATTTGTGCTTGGCCCCATAGTCTGGATCTTTGAGAAGCTCAGTGCTGCCATCTCTCGCAAGGGAAACGTGGATCATCATATCAGCCAAAGATTTACACATGAGGAGTTTCACAATCTTATCCATAGTGAGAGCAGCTCCGGCTCATTGGAAGAGCATGAAAAAAGGATGTTAGTGGGGCTTTTCCGTTTTCGAGAAGCAGAGATCAGCGAGATCTACGTGCCCAGGGTAAAAATCACTGCCATCGAAGAAACTCAGAGCTTGGACGAGCTCAAGGCTTTGGCAATATCCAGCGGCTATTCTCGCATCCCCGTCTATCGAGAAACCATCGACGATATCATCGGGATCATCTATGTCAAAGATCTGCTTTTGTATCCGGACAAAGAGAGCTTGACCGAGCTTATGCGCCCCGTGTGGTTTATCACGGAAAATATGAAAGTGCAGAGTCTGCTCAATCAATTTAAGCTCAAGAAGC
>Ga0334895_1002498_pt1 | contig 15536 bp, 12 predicted proteins | sample GraSluR3_MG_7_FD_207229 | JGI IMG/M metagenome (GOLD analysis project Ga0334895, IMG submission 207229) | Sludge microbial communities from methane-producing bioreactor in Wageningen University, Netherlands - Granular Sludge_31_05-R3 | ecosystem: Engineered > Bioreactor > Anaerobic >... | reverse complement strand
CTCTCGCCTCTTGTCAGTTTAAGCTGGTATGGAAAAACCGACAGCAGCGCAAGACGCTTTTCCTGCATTCTTGCCACTGCAGACGATAACACTTCGCTATCGGCTACAACATCGGCATCAAGGAAAAGCAGATACTCCCCGGCAGCACTTTCGGCAAGCCGGTGGCAGGCATGGTTCTTACCAAGCCAGCCTTCAGGCAGGTCGCCACCGTTGATATGCCTGACAAGTTTGCTCGCTTCTCCGTACCGCTGTAATATATCACCGGTGGTGTCAGTCGATGAGTCATTGTAAACAATTATCTCAAAAGGAGAGTATTTCTGAATAAGCAGAGTATCAAGCAGATTACCGATATTTTCCTCTTCATTTCTGGCAGGTATCAGCACAGATACCAGCGGGCCTTCTTCCATGCGTTTCTTCCCGGGAAACTGCATAGTGAAAAGGTTTGATAGTGCCACCAGCATCCTGATGAAAGTAAGATATAGTATTATAACCGCTGCCCAGATCATTCCTTTCCGGGTATTTGAGCTGCAACACTGTCGGCAATAAGGCTGTTGAAAGCCTTTTCAAGTTCATCATGGCCCGGGGTTCCAGAATAATCGTATTTTCTCAACCGTAAAGTCAGTGATGGCTTTTTTGATGAAAACCAGTCGATCAGCGCCACGTAAAACAATACCGTTATTTCGGAACCGGCATTTCTGATTATTCTGTCAATGCCCCTTTCAAACCTTACCGGGTAGGTATAAAGAGAGCTGATCTCCCCCTGTGGGTAGATAACAACCAGGTTTTCTGCCTTTTTCAGCAAGCGAGATGTATAGTTAAGTGAGTCGATGACTGAACGCGAGCCCCGTCGCACCGAATATGCCCCAGCTTTGTTGAGAAACATCCTTGTGGCCAGCTGTTCCTCAAGCATCATTACGTGAAATTTTCTTTGCCAGAGGGTATAGTTAAGGTAGTATGCGAAGAAGCCGTCCCACCAGCTGAAATGGTTGCCTATAAGCAACAGCGGCTTATCAGCAGGCACGACACTCTCTCCTTCAACTGTCACCTTCCGGAAGCTCAGCCGCAGGTTCAACGCGGTGTATAGTTTTAGAAACTTTACGTAAATGGACCTGTGGTTTGCTTCTATCATATGCAGCATTCTCCCCTACTTTTTTGAAACCTCAATAACTCTCAGAGGTGGTTTCCTGTAAAATTCATCAATGTCAGGAATACCGTTCCCGTCATTATCAGGCATCGCCGACAGGAATTCTATGAGAGCAAGCCACTCCTTGCCCTCGGTATAACCTCCCTCATCGCCGTTAAAATTTATCACTGCCCGCGAAAAGTCATTCAGTGGTGTGCCATTTGCATCTTTGGGTACCACATTCAGCAGACCAAAGCTCATACTCCTGATAATACCGACAAATTCAAGAATATAGGAATTAGCCGCTATTGAATATAGTTTCCGGTTTTTTTTGGAGAAATCAACCGGGAATCTGCTGCCATCAGGCTGCACAATATCGGCTGAGACAATTTTCCTGAGCAACCCTCCTGAAGGGTCGTGTCTGATCTCAATACCAGAGTAGTAGATATAATTTGACGTACTTGACTTCCACGCCACCATCAGTATTTCAAGGATGCTTTTAAGTTCCCTTCCGGTCACATAAACCCGCGATAACGGGTATCCCGGCACCTTATCCTTGCCGGCACCAAGAGACATGACCCTGAATATATCTGGCACCGACTGCTCTCCGGCCACAATCGGATTGCGGATTACTCCGGCAGCAACAATGCTTATGTCGGAACCGGCAGCACTATGACTGTTGACATAGCTGTGGATCGCATCAGCAACCAGCGGACCAAGATTACTTCCTGCAAGATCACCGTACTCATCACATACAAGGTTGAATGATGATTCTGCAACGATTTTGTCATAGTGCAATCCCATTCCATTCAGCAACTCATTATTTATAACCTCTTTACGCTCTTCTATGAGAGTTTCTACCGCAGAATCACCTTTAATGTTGTCGTCAACTGCAATAAGCTGGGAACTTTCGAAAACAGGAGAACCTCCTTCAACGTTAAAGACTACTTTACCGATGTTTGTTCCGTATGCTCCTGTCTGTACTATCGGTATTCCATTGACTATGAGCGGTTCACTAAGCGTAGTGTGTGTATGTCCGCTTATGATCAGGTCAATACCCTTAACTTCTGAAGCCAGCTTATAGTCTTCACCGGCAAGGTTTCCTCTCTTGTCAATCCCGAGGCCTGAATGCGAGAGACAGATTATCATATTGCATCCTTCCTGCTTCAGCTGCCTGACCATATATTTTGCAGTTCTGATCTGCTTTGAAAATGTAACCGGAGCGGCAGCAGGGGCCACTTCGTCAGCATCAACACCCATGAGAGCAAAAATTCCTATTTTAAGTCCGGCTCCGGGTTTTTCAATTACAATACTTCTTCTGACGGCCCCGTCAGAAAAGAGTTTTTCAAGCCTGTCATCACCGGCATCGTTTTCGCTGAACTCAATGTTACTCAAAACAATCTCAGGTATCTCCCCTCTTTGCCGTGCTGCTTCCAGTATCCTTGCGTAATGGGCCGGACCGGCATCAAATTCATGATTACCGGCACTGATCACGTCGTATCCCATTTTTTTCATAAGCAGCAACTGAAAGCCATCCCTGTCTTCAAAATGATGAAAAAGGGTTCCCATAAGGTAGTCGCCTGCATCTAACACGAGCAGGTTCTCCCGGGCAGCATTCCTTTCTGATGAAATAATTGCCGACAGTCTTGAAAACCCACCTCTTGTTTCATCGTTGCCTGTCACAAGAGGTGTATATTTTGTTTCTGGAGCAAAGCCCCTGAGCTTGGAGTGAAGATCATTGGTATGCAGGATGACCAGTTTTCCTGTTTGCTGAGCCGTCAGTAAAAGGGAAGCTGAGACCAACAGCAGAAAAAGGCTGAATCTTTTCATCAGGAGGAATTTTTAGACTCTAAATTTAGCGAAATATTTCCTTGCTTACACAATTTCTGCAACGACAAAAGTACTTCCGCCAACAAACACCAGGTCATTTTTTGCTGCAGCCTCAAGAGCTGCCTGGTATGCAGTTGCTACATTATCATATGATTCACCTTCCAGTCCGTACATATGGGCAGATTCCTTAAGCATATTTTCGTCCAGTGCCCTTGGCAGCGACGCACGTGTAAAATAGTAGACGGCTTCACGCGGGAACAGGGGAAGTAGAGATGAAAGATCCTTGTCGTTAACAAATCCGACAACCATATGCAGCCGGCCACAATTAACTTTTCCGAGTTGATTCATAACATAGGAGAGTCCCTCCATATTATGAGCCGTATCACAGATTATCAGAGGTTCCCTGCCCAGTATCTGCCAGCGCCCCAGAAGGCCTGTATTTCTCACTGTTGCCTCAACACCCTTCAACAGATGCTCTTTCTGTGGCCTGAAAGGCGTAGGCATTACCTCCATGGCCTGGTATACCGTCACAAGGTTATGTTCCTGATAATCACCCGGAAGAGACACAACACCCCTGAACCTTGTTCCGTCGGTCAGCCTGGTTACCCTGTATTTCCTGCTCCCTGCAGCAGGAATAAATCTGGCCAGGTGGCAGGCATAGTTTTTATCGGCAAAACAGATTTCACTGCCTGCCATATGAGCAGCTTCCTCAAATACAGGGTCAGTTTCGGGAGTACTCTCTCCAATAATTACAGGAACCGAGGGTTTTATTATACCTGCTTTTTCTGAAGCTACCCTGGCAATAGTATCTCCCAGAAATTCCATATGATCATGGCCTATGTTGGTTATAACCGAAAGCAGCGGAGTCACTATATTAGTTGAATCCAGCCTGCCTCCCATTCCTGTTTCAATAACCGCAATATCTACCCAGTGCCTTGCAAAATAATCGAATGCCATGGCAACTGTCAGTTCGAAGAAGCTGGGAGAGACCGAACTTATTATCTTCCTGTGATCTTTGACAAATCTGACAACTTCCCATTCAGGTATCACCTCACCGTTAATCTTTATCCTTTCCCTGAAATCCCTTAGATGAGGTGAGGTGTAGAGGCCGGTCCTGAATCCTGATTCCTGAAGTACCGATGCCATCATATGAGCCACCGACCCTTTGCCGTTTGTTCCTGCGACATGCAGTGAGGGAAACCGCCGGTGAGGATTGCCAAAGTAGTTGTCAAGGGCATTTGTGTTGTCAAGATTTGCCTTGTAGGCAGCCTTTCCGACCCGGTGGTAAACAGGAAGACGTTTGTAAAGGAATTCGATTGTCTCTTGATAGTTCATAACTATTGACAGGTATTGAAAACTCTCAGCGAAAGTCTATGCAAAAATGGTTAATTTTACCGCTCGGAAAGATGATACATTCCATCAAATCAAAAATATTTCCAATATGAAAAAGAAATTCAATAAGAAGATCTTTATACTTGACACCAATGTTCTTCTTCACGACTTCAAATGTATTTACAACTTTGAAGAGAATGATGTAATAATACCGATTGTTGTTTTGGAGGAGCTTGATAAGTTCAAGCGGGGGAACGACCTGATCAACTTTCATGCACGTGAGTTCACACGGGAGCTTGACAAACTGTCGGGTGACGAGTTGCTTTCATCCAACATTCCGCTTGGGTCAGGACTGGGCAACCTGCATATTGAGACGGGAAAGGATTTTACAGAGAGGGTACACCAGTCTTTTCCGGAGCGCACCGCCGACCATCGCATCCTGTCTATTGCAGACTATATCTGCCAGAACAATAAAGACAAAACCGTCATTCTGATCTCGAAAGACATCAATCTCAGGATGAAGGCCAAGTCTCTTGGAATAATGGCACAGGACTACCAGAACGACAAGGTAGCAAACATCGATGATCTCTACAGGGGCATCCAGATACTTGAAGGGATTAACACTGATGTGATTAACAGTCTGTATGAATCACACGAGGGAATCAGCATTGAAGGAACCGGAATAGATATTCCCCAGGAGGGACATCACTTTTTCATCCTTCGCAACAACGGAGCCAGCGCCCTCGCTCATTTCAACCCGGTTACGAAAACCCTCAACAGGGTTCTCAAACAGACAACGTATGGGATAGATCCCCGCAATGCCGAACAGACTTTTGCCTTCGACGCACTCACCAATCCAGACATTCAACTGGTATCGCTTACGGGCAAGGCGGGAACCGGGAAAACCCTTCTGGCACTGGCCGCTGCCCTCCACCAGCAGAAGAGATACAAGCAGATCTTCCTTGCCAGGCCGATAGTCCCGCTGGCTAACCGCGACATGGGATACCTGCCGGGAGATCTTAAAGAAAAGATGGATCCCTATATGCAGCCTCTGTATGACAACCTTACGGTTATAAAGCATAAATTCAGCCATCAGAGCCCTGAGTTCCTGAAAATAAATGAAATGATAAAGGAGGAGAAGCTTGTCATAACACCTCTGGCCTACATAAGGGGGCGTAGTCTCTCAAGCATCTTTTTTATTGTTGATGAGGCTCAGAATCTCACCCCTCACGAGGTAAAAACGATTATAACACGGGCAGGCGAAGGCACGAAAATGGTTTTCACAGGTGACATTGAACAGATAGACTCACCCTATCTCGACACCGGATCAAACGGTCTGAGTTATCTTTCTGACAAAATGAAGACTCAGGAGCTATTTGCACATGTCAACCTTGTCAAGGGGGAGAGAAGTTTTCTTGCCGAGCTGGCCAGTAAACTTCTTTAGCCATGCCTGACGGGGTTCTAAGAGTAGCTTTCCATACCCTGGGTTGCAAACTGAACTTTGCCGAAACATCAACAATTGCAAGGTCATTACCACAGGATAAGTTCAAAAGGGTGTCGTTCAACGACGAAGCTGATATTTACATTATTAACACCTGCTCGGTAACTGATGCTGCAGACAAAAAATGCAGGCAGGCAGTCAGTAAAATTGCCGGCAGGTATCCTGAAGCATTTATCGCCGTTGTGGGATGCTACGCTCAGCTTAAACCCGGCGAGATAGCCTCAATACCAGGGGTGGACCTTGTATTGGGTACCAATGAAAAATTTGACATTGAGAGATATATCGGAAACCTTGAAAAGAAGAATGCCCCCGAGATACATTCCTGTGAAATCGGTATGGCAGACCGTTTCACTCCTTCGTGGTCGATGGGTGACCGTACCCGTTCATTTCTGAAAGTTCAGGATGGATGTGACTACAAATGTTCATACTGTACCATACCCCTGGCAAGGGGTGCCAGCAGAAACCCGGCTATAAAGGAATGTGTGAAAGAGGCGGCATCAATAGCGGCATCGGGTATCACTGAAATAGTACTGACGGGTATTAATACAGGCGATTTTGGCAAATCAACCGGAGAGAATTTTGACTCACTTCTCAGGGAGCTTATAAAAGTTGAAGGCATTGAACGGTACCGCATATCATCGATTGAGCCCAATCTGATAACCGACGAAATAATAAGACTGGTGGCGGAGGAAGAACGATTGATGCCGCATTTTCACATACCTCTGCAAAGCGGATGTAACCGCACCCTGGCAGGAATGAAACGAAGGTACAACAGAGAATTGTTTGCCGATAAGGTTACTAAAATCAGGAATCTTATACCATATGCCGCTATCGGGGCAGATGTGATTACAGGATTTCCCGGCGAGACAGAAGATGATTTTGCCGAGACTTATGACTTTATTTTGTCACTGCCGGTCTCATACCTTCACGTATTCAGGTTCTCAGAACGCCCTGGCACTGAAGCGGCAAAACTTGAAGGGAAGATTCCTCACAAGATAAAAGAAGAAAGAAGCCGAAGGCTCATGAAACTATCAGAGAGCAAAAATCTAGCCTTCAACAGAATGAATACAGGCAGGATTGAGAAAGTGTTATTCGAGAAGAACAGAACAGAAGGTTACGCAACAGGTTTTACCACCAATTATATAAAGGTAATGGTTCAAAATATCAAAGGACTTCAGGGTTCTATAAGGAAGGTAAAACTTACAGGATTAACAGAAGGAGGCGATGTAATGTCAGGAGAACTAATATCAGATTGATTGAAGATGGATCTTGAGATAATTGTCAAAGAGGTTTGCAGGGTGGCCGAGAAAGCCGGTTCTTTCATCAGTAGAGAAGCTGCCCGGTTCAGCAGTGATGCTGTCGTCAGTAAGGCATACCACGATCTGGTCAGCTATGTTGACACCGAGGCAGAAAAAATAATTGTTGAAGGATTGTCCGGGATAATTCCCGGAGCATCATTCCATACCGAAGAGGAGACATCTGCCCGTGAGGATGGTGAATACACATGGTTTATAGACCCCCTCGACGGTACTACCAACTTTATTCATGGTGTTCATCCATACTCAGTAAGTATAGCGCTCAATCACAGGGAGACTACTATCATAGGCGTGGTATTTGATATCACTGCTCATGAGATGTACCGGGCCACAAAAGGGGGAGGCGCATGGATGAATGGCAAACCCCTATCTGTTTCAGATACTTCCACAGTTGACAAAGGCCTTTTTGCCACAGGATTCCCGGTTAGGAAATTCCACAGACTCACTGAATATATGAAATGCCTGGAGTATTTTATCCGCAGCAGCCGCGGTGTGCGCAGAATGGGTTCCGCGTCGGTTGACCTTGCCCATGTTGCCTGCGGTAAATACGACGGTTTTTTCGAGTATGGACTCAACCCCTGGGATATACTGGCAGGAGCGCTTATTGTAAGGGAAGCCGGAGGCAGTGCAACAGATTTCCGTGGCAATAGTGATTCCCTTACAGGAGAGGAAATAGTTGCAAGCAACCGGTTTATATCAGACGAAGTTATTAATATTGTAAAAGGCTTCATGATTACTGAATAATAAAGCATGCCTCATGGGAGCAATAGGATACTATATCGCATATGGTGCAATAAGACTGGTTACACTGCTGCCAATGAATGTTATTTATATTCTATCCATTCCATTATACTTTGTTTTATATTATTGGCCGGGTTATCGGAGGGAGGTTGCCCGGACTAATCTCCTGAACTCTTTTCCCGAAAAAAGCATCGAAGAGATTATCAAGATCGAGAAGAGATTCTACCGCCACCTTGCAGACCTCTTCCTTGAAACACTAAAGGGTGGCTACATGTCTGAAAAAGAATTCAGAAAGAGATTCCACGTCGTCAATCCAGAACTGCCGGAATCAATTATGGCATCAGGACGCGATATCATAGCAGTAACAGCTCACTACAATAACTGGGAATGGCTTATGGCAACGCCTTTATACTTTACTGGCAGATTACTTACCATATATAAACCTTTATCGGATAAAAGATTTAACAGGCTTATCCTGAAAGTGAGATCACGCTTTGGGATTATACTGACTCCGATGTCTCATATTGTAAGGGAAATTACCAGCAGTCGTAAAGAAGGGGTCAACACCATGTCAGTCTTTATTGCCGACCAGTCGCCCCGCAAATCAGAAATACATTACCGTACTACCTTCATGGGTCAGGATACCCCGGTATACCTTGGATCGGAAAAGATCGCCCTGAAATACAACATGGCAGTTATTTTTCTTATGGTCAGAAAGGTAAGAAGAGGACATTATGAGCTCACTTTCAAGGAACTATTCAGGGATACTACCGGTATGGCCGAGCATGCCATTACAGAAGCTCATATTAAGCAACTTGAAGAGATAATCCGTGAAAAACCGGAATACTGGATTTGGACACACAGAAGATGGAAACATAAGAGAGTGGAGACAGGTGGATAATATAGCTGTGGTAATACTGAACTGGAACGGTCTGGCGTTCCTGAAGAGATTTCTGGGAGAAGTGGTCAGAACAACGACAATACCAGGAAGCAGTGTCTGGGTTGTTGATAATGGCTCTGATGACGGATCGGCAGACTGGATAACAACCAGCTTCCCGACAGTAAGAACTTTATTGTTCACAGAAAATTATGGATACGCAGGCGGCTATGCAAAAGCCCTTGACCAGATTGAAGCCCGGTACTTTGTGTTGATAAACAGCGACATAGAAGTCACTGAAGGATGGCTGGAGCCGCTCTACAAACTGATGGAGACAGATCCGAAGATCGCGGCCTGCCAGCCTAAAATTCTCTCTCTTGATGAACGAAACAGGTTCGAACATGCAGGGGCAGCCGGAGGCTTTATCGATAAATTCGGATATCCCTTCTGCCGGGGACGCATCTTACATGTAACTGAGGCTGACAATGGCCAGTATGATAAGCCTTCGAGAATTATGTGGGCCAGTGGTGCATGTTTTGTGATACGATCTGATGCCTACCGGCAGGCAGGAGGTCTCGATAGTTCATTCTTCGCGCATATGGAAGAGATCGATCTTTGCTGGAGGCTTTCTCACTACGGTTTTGAATGCTGGTCGGTCCCTTCCTCAGTGGTGTATCATATTGGAGGGGGTACGCTCGGGTACAAATCTCCCGCCAAAACATACCTAAATTTCAGGAACAACCTTTTTATGCTATATAAGAACCTGCCTGCCAAAGGCTTTCGCAAGAAGCTTATTATAAGGAAATTGCTTGACGGCGTAGCTGCGTTAATGTTCCTGATACAAGGCAAACCAGGGCATTTTACATCTGTATTAAGAGCTCACAGAGATTATTACAGGGCCTCAGGTAACCTGAAAAATGAAAGGAAGAGGATTGCTTCGGATGTCGGCCAGAAGACTTTGCCCTGTAATATTATGCTGAACAAAAGCATTCTCTTCCTGTTCTATTTCAGAGGTGTCCGCAAATACGGAGAACTCTCATTCTGATTTTATTTGACTATGAAAACCCACCAGATGCTGATATTCTTTCTTATAGTATTCACAATATATTTTGGAGCAAATGCTTACATTTTTTTCAAAGGCTACCCGTTGATGCCTGAAGGCAGACCGGCAAAATTATATACCATTCTTTTTATATTGACTGCTTCTCTGTTTGTTGCCGGCAAGTTCCTTGAGCGCAACCATTCGGGAATACTATCAGATATACTGAACATTCTGGGTGGATTCTGGCTTGCATATATGCTTTATGCCTTCCTCCTGTACCTGGTTTCAGATGTAGGAATTATTTCAGGCAAGGCAGCAGGTCTGATTCATGATGTTCAGAGCGGAACAATAAACAGGTGGAGATTTATTGCAGTTAATGTCCTCACTGTTACAATAGTTGTTGCCGGTTTCTTAAACGCTCTCACTCCTGTAGTCAGGCATTATGAAATACCGGTTGCAAAACCTCTCCCCGGTAATGGTGAGCTGAAAATAGTGGCTGTCTCTGACATTCACCTCGGCAGCACAATCAGAAGGAGGAGTATGAGAAAACTACAGAGTATTATTGACTCTGTAAAACCTGACATGGTACTGCTACTGGGCGATATAATTGACGGTGAGATTGGCCCGGTGCTTCGTGATGATCTGCTCTCAACATTCAGATGCCCTCCTTGTGTTGAAGGCACCTATGCTATCACAGGAAATCATGAATATATTGGCGGAATAGAAAGAACAGCATCCTATATAAGGGAAAAGGGGATACCTCTGCTGATGGATGAGGCGATAACTACTCCGTCAGGTATTACAATTATAGGCAGGAAAGACCGCGACTCATTCCGGTATACCGGCAAGATGAGATCATCATTGGAAGAATTGACGAAAGATATTGATCATTCAGGCCTGGTTATCCTAATGGACCACCAGCCGTTAAAACTGGAAGAGTCAGCAGCAGCAGGGATAGACATCCATCTGTCGGGACATACCCACAATGGCCAGATATGGCCTTTGTCAATTCTTATCTCACATATGTTTGAGGTGCCCTACGGTCATGCCGTTATAGGAGGAACCAATGTAATTGTCTCTTCTGGCTACGGATTATGGGGTCCGCGTGTTCGTGTGGGCAGCAGGTCGGAAGTTGTTTTAATTACAATAAAACAAGAAAATGCTGGCTAAAGAGCCACGTAACATTTCTCAAGTTTAATCCCTCTCGACCCCTTTATCAGTATCATCTTATCCTGCAATTGGCTAGAGCGCAATACTTTTACCAGCTCATCGACATCATCAAATGCCTCAAAGCCATACAACGGAGCCAGTCTCTTCATGGTCTCACCTACGGCGTAACATTTTTCAATTCCAAGTGTGCCTATCAATCTAAGTACTGTATGATGCTCCTCCTCCGTTTTTTCTCCCAGTTCCAGCATATCACCTATGATACATATTTTTTCAGGTGCGGTTAGGCGGGAAAATGATTCAATTGCATTTGCCATGCTGACAGGATTGGCATTGTATGAGTCACAGACCAGAGTATTATATTTTGTCTTTACAATCTGCGATCTGTTGTTGGAAGGATTATAAGCTTCAATTGCCTCTATTACATCTTCCACAGGTACACCAAAAAATAGTCCAATAGCCATTGCAGCCCTGATATTCTGGTGGTTATGAGCTCCGAAAAGGTTTGTTCTGAACTGGTAGTCAACTCCCTCAAAATTAATACTGCCGGAGAGATAGAGCTCTTCCGGCCTTGTTACTGTTATAAGGTCGTACCCTGTAGGATCGGCATATGGGACAGCTTTGACAACATACTTATATATCAGCTCTGTAAGCACTGTGTCAGCCTCGTTATAGAATGCGATTCCTCCGTTCTTTCGCAAATACTCGTAAAGCTCTGATTTAGCTGCCTTGACACCTTCGAGCGATCCGAAGCCCTCAAGGTGGGCTGTTCCAATGTTGGTTATGATTCCGATATCTGGCCGGGCTATATTGCAGAGTCTGCCTATTTCGCCCGGATTACTTGCTCCCATCTCCACTACCATCATTTCAGTATCAGGAGGACTTGCCAGTATTGTAAGAGGTACTCCGATATGATTATTCAGGTTTCCATTTGTTGAATAAGTCTTGTATTTCCTTGCAAGCACAGCTGCAATGAGTTCTCTTGTTGTGGTTTTGCCGTTTGAACCAGTGATGCCTATTACTTTTGCCGGAAGATGGTCTCTTACCATTCCTGCCAATGCCTGAAGTTCTTTCAGGGTATCATCGACCAGCAAAGTATTATCACTCTCATAATCAGGATCATCAATAACAGAGCAAAGAGCCCCGGCCGTAATAGCTTCTGATGCATACCTGTTTCCGTTGTAGTTTGGCCCGTAAAGTGCAAAAAATAGTTGACCCGGCTTTATACTCCTTGAATCGGTGGAAACACCGGTTGACCTTTTGAATAACTCATACAGCTCCTCTGTTCTCATATACGTGTGCTTGAAAAAAAAGCCCCATTATTTTAGATAATGAGGCCCTTTATATATTTACAACTTCATCATCAGAATCCGGCCGGGCTACCTACTCGTATCATTGCGCAGCGAAAACCCAGGTCGTCCCTTGAAGCTTCCTGGTCGAGGAATCTACGGGTTGACGGATTGAGCCAGTATGCACGGTCTTTCCACGAACCGCCCTTGTAGACCCTTGAGTTATCGTTGATAAGGGTAGAAAAGTCATCAGGTCTCTGAGCATACATTTGTATTGAGCCTTCATCTTCAGGGCCCACCCATGTACCGCCGGCACCAATGGCTGACTTAAGATCCCCGTCGCGGTAATTTCTGTAATCACCTTTCTGGTAGTTATATCTGTCAGCGACATCTGCCGGTTTAACAGTATCAATATAAAGGCGGCCCAGATTATCTTTTCCGACAACGTTACCGTCTGCATCACGTCTCAGATCGGTAAATACGTTTCCTCTGAAAGGATTAAAGTCATCAACATCCTCATAACTCAGAGGTCTGTAGACATCCTGCACCCATTCACTGACATTGCCTGCCATGCAGTAAAGACCATAATCGTTGGGCCAGTATGACTTAACGTCAACTGTAATACTTCCGTTGTCATTAAGGCTGCCTGCTACGCCCATAAGGTCACCTCTGCCTCTGACAAAGTTGGCCATCATCTGACCCATGTTACGCGGCTTTGAGTTACGGACATTCCTGCCGCTCCATGGATATATTCTTCTCTCATACATCCGCTCCTCAACAGTGTTTCCCACAAGAGCGTAAGCTGCAAACTCCCATTCAGCTTCTGTCGGGAGTCTGTATCTCGGGAGGAGGATACCATCCTCGAGCATTACCCTTCTCTCTTCTACATCAGGGTTGCTGCTGGGAAGGTTTCTTTTTATATTTCCTTCATACAACCCGGCGAGGTAAGCTTCTGTGTTGAAATTGTTCTCGTTTACCTGATCGAGTTTCGGATCCTGGATACCTCTTCTGATAAGTATCTGTTCATTAACCCTGTCGGTACGCCACAAACAATAATCATTTGCCTGGACCCAGTTAACACCAACTACAGGATAGTTATTATAGGACGGATGCCTGAAGTAATACTGTACATAAGGATCATTGTATCCCAGGGGACTCCTCCAGACAAGAGTATCGGGCAGTGCCCTGCGGTGGACCTCAGGATAATCGGTATATACCCTCTTCAACCAGTAAAGGTATTCCCGGTAGTCGACGTTCCTGACTTCAGTCTCATCCATATAGAAAGAGGAGACCGTTACTGTTCTGGGAGTGTTGTTCCAGTCATACATCACGTCCTGTGTAATGCGGCCCATGGTAAACCGTCCGCCCTCAATGAGTACGAGGCCCGGGCCGGTTTCCTGCTCAGCTCCTATAACAACCTCAAAACCGCCGCTATTGGGGTCATTATAATTCCATCCGGTGGTAGGTGAAACACTGGAACTCTTCCTGCCAGAACAAGAAACTATAATAAGTGCTACAACCAACACAACCGGTAAGGCTCTTAATCTGTACATAACTCCTTGGGTTTAATAGCTAATTCAAAGATCAAATATACTAATAATTCTAAAAAAAAAACTGATGCGTCAAATATAACTACAATTCGGGCAATTTTATTGCCTTGATCACATATCTTTTATCAACATTGTTTAAACTCAGTCTGAGACCTGCCTGATGCGTCAGAGCAAAGGGCAGTCCTGCTTCTGCGCCTCCCGCGCGGAACCTGAAAGCATAATTGACAGTTATGCGTTCCAGCATAAAAGAAATGCCGGTCTGAATGCTGTTTCCGATATCAGATATCAGCCACAAGGCTCCAATGCTCAGTGTGTTATACTCAAGCGAGCTGCCTGCTGCTATTCTGTAATCTCTTCCCCCTGCAACGATCTCGGCATAGGGGACCAGGAACAGATTGTCTCCGCCCAGCTCTTGTCTTGAGAATGCCTGCAAGGTATAAGTACGCGGGAGGTAAGCGCCTTCAACTCCACTACGTGACAGATCGGGCCGGAACAGGTGTGATGCATCAAATGCCAGGAAGTTGTTCCGGTACAAAAAAGTAAACCCGGCTCCCATGTCGTAGAAAAGCGATGAGGGATAGTTTACGGTTTCCCCTCCGGGAAAAATCACTCCATTGACAGGGTCAATCTGGTCTGAAAAAACAAGTCGTGATGAATTGAAGCTCCGGTGTATCAATCCGGTATACAATCCTGCAAAAACATATAGTTCTCGTGTTGCCCTGAGGTGGTATGACCAGGATAACCTGATTCTTGAATCTGCCAGAAGTCCTCCTGAATGGTCCGAAGATACTGTAATACCGGCGCCGCCGTGCATTGGTTCGATAAAAGCATCATACGACAAATGGTATCTGTTCAGATTGTATCCGCCGCCTGGAAAAATTGACTGATAAGTGATTCTGAGGGCACCATCTCCTTCAATGCCTGCAAATGAAGGATTCTTGCCGCTGCCTGCTGAGAAACCTGTCACATGCTGACTGTGCAGCAGACTGAATGTGGCAGTCACCAGGAGAAACGATATCAGCAACCTTGCCATTAGTGGTTTACAGGTTAGTTCAGGTATGCAATATTAACGAAAAGGAACCGTTTTTGTTATACCGGCAAAAGCTTTAGTATCTTTGCCTGATGAAGAAAAGCCTGAAAACTCTGATAACATCTCTTTTTGTCTGTCTGCTGCCGTATATTGTGGCAGGACAGGGCTTTGCTCACGAATCAGCATTAAGGTCGGGCTTGTGGAAAAAGATCATGGTTACGTCGGAGGGTGTATACCGGATATCCTGGTCAAAGCTGGCAGAACTGGGATTCTCAGACCCCGCGGCTGTAAAGATATACGGAAACAATGCAGGTCAGCTTTCCTACTACAATGATGATGTGTACCCTGATGATCTCAGGGAGATAGCTTTCCGGACTGTAACCGGTCAGGACGGCATCTTCAATGAAGGCGATTATATCTGTTTCTATGCTGAAGGAACCCACAGGTGGAAATTCAATCAGCAAACCGGAAAATACTCATTTCACAGGCACAATTATTCTGATACGGCAGTCTATTTCCTGACTGAGATGCCCGGAACGCCCAAAAGCATTGCTGATGCCAGTACTGTTACTCAACCTCCCTCCTACACTACAAATGCCTATGACGCTCTATATATAAAGGAAGAAGAGACAGAAAACATTATCAGGTCAGGCCGTGAATGGTACCAGCCTCTCAGCATACTGAAAGGGGTGCCGGTTAACCCTGGCTTCAGAAATATTATTCCAGGTGAACCTCTTC
>Ga0334895_1002495_pt1 | contig 15541 bp, 14 predicted proteins | sample GraSluR3_MG_7_FD_207229 | JGI IMG/M metagenome (GOLD analysis project Ga0334895, IMG submission 207229) | Sludge microbial communities from methane-producing bioreactor in Wageningen University, Netherlands - Granular Sludge_31_05-R3 | ecosystem: Engineered > Bioreactor > Anaerobic >... | reverse complement strand
CAAAAGCCGGTATTACGGTAACAGCCCCGGCAGCGGTGCCGGCTGCGCCGGTATCGCCCAGAAAAAGCCTTAATGTGGCCATAGCGGCAGTACTTGGACTTATGGTGTCTGTGTTTGTGGTGTTTTTCAGGGATTACTGGGACAAGACCGGCAAGGATGTAAATGCTTGATATGTAGGAGTGTGTTATATGATTTACATGAAGGTTAAGCGTATTATTGATATAATTTTATCTTTCATTGGATTAATCACATTATCACCGATACTTATAATTATTATAATAGCTATTAAGCTTGGCTCAAAAGGCCCGGTATTATTCAAACAAAAAAGAGTCGGTATACATAAAAACTACTTTAACATTTTGAAGTTTCGTACTATGCGGACTGATACTCCTAAGGATAAACCAACACATCTTTTGGAGAATCCGGACCAGTGGATTACAAAGGTCGGTAAGTTCTTAAGAAAAACTAGTCTGGACGAATTGCCACAGTTTTGGAATATACTTGTTGGGCAGATGAGTTTTATAGGTCCAAGGCCAGCTCTTTGGAACCAATATGATCTGATTGAAGAGAGGGCTAAGTATGGAGCCAATGATATAAAACCAGGGCTGACGGGTTGGGCGCAGATAAATGGTAGAGACGAACTACCCATAGAAGTAAAGGCAAGACTTGATGGGGAGTACGCCGAGAAGATCGGGTTCTTTATGGATGCCAGATGTTTCTTTGGGACAATATTTAGTGTTCTTAGAAGTGATGGAGTTGTTGAAGGTTGTCCTGGGGTTAGGGCTAAGCCTTCTGAAGCAGTGAATCCTAAGGTCGGGGAGAAAGTGACGAAATGAAAATATGGCTAATAAATCAGTATAATATGCCTCCAGAGTATGGGCATCTTAATAGGCATTTCAATTTTGGTAAGTATTTGAAACGAATGGGGTATGAACCAACTGTATTTGTGGGAAGTTTTCTTCACAATACAGAAATTCAGATGATAGAAGATGATTCGCTAGTAAAAAGGTATGAACATATAGATTACCCTTATTATTTTATAAAAACAAGTAATTATACTTTAAGCAAGTTAAAAAGAATTTATGCAATGTATGAGTTCTATAAGAACTTGTTAAAAATCGTAAAGTCATTTGATAAACCAGACATAATTCTTGGTTCATCAGCTCATCCATTGGCAGCTATAGCAGCAATTAAGTTAGGGAGAAGATATGGATGCCAATCAATTATAGAAATTAGAGATCTATGGCCGGAAAGCTTTGCAGCATACAACATTATAAAGAAAAATAATCCGCTCCTTAAGCTGCTATATGCCGGCGAGAAATGGATTTATAAAAAAGCGGACAAGCTAGTTTTCACAATGGAGGGTGGTAAGGACTATATTATTGAAAAGGGCTGGGACAAGCAGCATGGGGGGCCTATTGATTTAAATAAAATATACCATATAAATAACGGAGTTGATTTAGAGGCTTTCAACTATAATAAGGAATACTACAAGTTAGATGATGACGATTTGAATGATAACACCACTTTTAAAGTGATCTATACAGGTTCAATTCGATTAGTAAACCAAGTTGGAATAATACTGGACGTTGCAAAATACTTACAAGATGATGGTCATAATAATATCAAGTTTTTAATCTATGGGACCGGAGACCAAGTAGATATACTTAAGCGAAGGTTAAAAAACGAAAGCATTAATAACGTGTATTTTAAAGGACGAGTAGATAAGAAATATATTCCTTATGTTACTTCAAAAGGAGATCTAAACATCGTTGTAGGTATCAACAGGCCATTACACAGGTTCGGTACTTCCGCAAACAAAAGATTTGACTATTTTGCTTCGGGCAAACCGACTTTGGCCACAACCATTACGGCTTATTCTTTGATCAAGAGATATGGAGCCGGTTCTGAAGTACGATTAACAGAAATAGAATCAGTGGCTAATGAGATTATTAGATATAAAAACATGCCTAAGGAACAATACAACCAATACTGTATCAACGCACTAAAGGCTGCGAAGGATTATGATTTCAAAGTATTGACTGAAAAATTGTTGGACATTATTAACGAACAATGAAGGGCGGCTGAGAACAATGTGGCAAAAATTAATAAATAAAATCCGAAACAAACAAATGGTTGTGGGAGTAATTGGCCTCGGATATGTAGGCTTACCACTTGCTGTAGAAAAGGCAAAGGCCGGATTTAAGACTATTGGTTTTGATATACAGTTGCATAAAGTAGATATGGTTAATGCAGGCCATAACTATATTGGGGATGTTGTGAACGATGACCTAGCCGATATAGTAGCAAAGGGCATGTTATCCGCTACTACTGATTTTGGTTTTGTAAAAGACGTTGATTTTATAGCTATATGTGTCCCAACCCCGCTGGATGGACATCAGCAACCAGACATAAGCTATATAAAGTTTTCTTGTGAAGAGATAGCGAAGTATATGAAAAGAGAGACAATAGTTGTATTGGAGTCAACTACCTATCCTGGGACAACCGAGGGTCTTGTTAAACCCATACTTGAACAAGGCTCAGGGCTGAAGTGCGGTAAAGATTTTTACCTTGGTTTCTCGCCGGAGCGGGTTGACCCTGGTAACCGTAAATATAAAACAAAGAACACACCTAAAGTAGTAGGTGCCATAGGAGAAGATGCGACTGAAGTTATTGCTGATATGTATAGAGCAGTACTGGAAAGCGATGTACATACTGTGTCATCTCCGGCTGTAGCCGAGATGGAAAAAATACTAGAGAATACCTATAGGAATATTAATATAGGTCTTATTAACGAGATCGCTATTCTTTGTGAACGCATGGGCATTAGCGTCTGGGAAGTAATAGAGGCCGCAAAGACTAAACCCTATGGCTTCCAAGCTTTTTATCCAGGACCCGGCTTGGGGGGGCATTGTATACCGCTGGATCCTTATTATTTATCGTGGAAGGCCCGCGAATATGGTTTTCATACGTCAATGATTGAATCTTCAATGATGATTAATGACCGCATGCCGGAGTACTGTGTGGAGAGAGCCTCTAGAATATTGAATCGATTTAAGAAAGCGATGAATGGTGCAAAGGTTTTGGTATTAGGAGTGGCATATAAACAGGATATTGATGATTATAGGCATAGCCCTGGCATAAAAGTAATCGAAGAACTAAAAAAACAGGGTGCAGATGTTGTATATTACGATCCCTTTGTACCTGAATACAATAAAGATGGCGAAGTCATGAAGGGTGAACAGGAACTTACTGCGAAACTCATTGAAAATGCAGATTTAGTCATGATTACTACGGCACACACTGTTATTGATTATAACTTTATACAGCAACATGCAAAAATGATTTTTGATACAAAGAATGCAATGAAAGGTGTTGTAAACAGGAGTAATATCGAATTACTATAAAATAACAATCAATAGCAATACTATTAATACGGGCACGAATGCCGGTATCCTTATACATCAATATTTATTTAATAATATTTCAGGGGGTAGCTTATGGAGTTTACATATTCCTCTTACGAAAACCTATTAAGATTGTTTAGAAAGAACGGGTACTATTTTTCTAGCTATCATAGCTATAATGCCTATGAAAAACCTGTTATACTTCGCCACGACATAGACTTTGATATAGGAAAAGCAGTTATACTTGCAGAGTTGGAAAACTCGCTTGGGGTTTGTTCTACATATTTTGTTTTATTAACAAGCAGCTTCTATAATGTTTTAGCCAGTGATTCGGTTAGGCTTATAAAGAGAATTCATAGCCTTGGACATGAAATAGGACTTCATTTTGATGAAACCCAATATGAGATAACCAATGATAGAGTTAGGTTTAAAGAATGCGTGGACAATGAAATAAGCATAATGCAAAGAGCACTGGGTATTACAATTAGATGTTTATCAATGCATAGGCCCTCATGTTTTGTCCTGGAAAACGATTTGGAGTTTGAAGGTTTAGTTAACAGTTATTCTAAAAAGTTCTTCCAAGAGTTTAAATATATATCAGATTCACGAATGAACTGGAGAGAAAATATTGTTGAGATTGTTCCATCGAAAAAATATGAAAAACTACATTTATTAATTCATCCGTTTTGGTATAGCAAGAATCCAGAGGGGATAAGAAATAAACTTTTGACATTTATTACAAGTGCGAATAGAGAAAGATATCTGAGTTTAAAGGATAATTTTCGCGATTTACAGGAGTTTATTGGACTGGAGGATATATAATGGAGCTACATATTACAACAATATTAAACTATTTGAAAGAACAAGGGTACAAATATCAGTACTTTGGTAGAGAGGATTTCCACGTTAACGGCTTTTGTTCCATCAACAACATGAAGCCTAATTCTATTACCTGGATCAAACATTTTGCTCGATACGATATAAAAAAGATTGATAAAGAATTAAAACTCTTAATCGTAACGGATACTTCTGGAAGCAGTGTTGATATTATTGAAGGATATAATGTGATTAGTTGCGAGAAGCCGAAGGAAATTTTTTTCAGCATAATAAAAGAATATTTCGATCAGACCGAAGCTAAAAGTTATATAAGTCCTAGTTCTATTGTCGAAACCAAAAGAATCGGGAAAAACGTATCCATAGGACACAACTGCTATATATGCAAAGACGTGACAATAGGCAACAACGTAATAATCCACAATAATGTTGTCATTGAATGCAAGACCTCAATAGGAGATAATACAATTATTAATTCTGGAGTTATAATTGGAACCGATGGCTTTGGATATTACAAAATCGATGACGGGTCGAGTATAAAGGTACCGCAGCTTGGGGGAGTAAGAATAGGCAATGACATCGAAATTGGAGCAAACACCTGTATAGATAGAGGAACAATTGATGATACCATAATTGAAAACGGTGTGAAGATTAGTAATCTGTGCCATATTGCTCATAATGTTTGGATAAAAGAAAAGTCAAATATACTAGCACAATCAATAATTTGCGGGAGTTGCATTATTGGAAGAGAGGCATATATTGCACCCGGCTCACTCATTAGGAACCAGATCACGATTGGAGAGAAAAGTCTTGTAGGGATGGGCTCAGTTGTAACAAAGGATGTAGAACCTAATACCTTGGTTATTGGAGTACCAGCAAGGTTCTTGAGATATAATGAGGAGTTAAGAGGAGATGCTTGAGATTGAAACATTAGTATTGGATTTAGAAATGGCTGTTGTAAATAAGAGTTTAACTTAAAGAAGGGGAAATTCTATATGCAGAAAAAAATATGCGTAATAGGGGGAGGACGCTGGGGTCAAAACCATATCAGAACTCTCTCCCAAATGGATAACCTGGCAGGTATAGTGGAATCCAATAAGAAGAGACTTAATGAGTTGTTACTGCAGTATCCGGTACAGGGCTTAACCGACCTGGATGATGCTATAAGGCAGGGCTTTGACGGTTATATATTGGCCACCCCTGCTGATACCCATTACCCCATAGGAAAGCAACTGCTAAATAAAGGATTAAACGTGCTAATAGAAAAGCCTATGGCACTTTCAAAGGAGCATTCCATGGAATTGGTTGAAATTGCTGAAAGGACGAAAGCCAGACTTATGGTAGGACATCTTTTGCTGTTTCACCCGGCCATTAGGAAGATTAAAGAGACTATTGACAGCGGCAGAATTGGAAAGCTTTATTATATATATTCTACAAGGCTTAATCTGGGTACGGTAAGAACCGAGGAGGATGTATTCTGGTCCTTTGCACCCCATGACGTATCCGTACTTGACTATTTGATAGGGCATTCTGCTACTAATATAGAAGCAAAGGGTTCAAGATTCCTTCAGGATAAGATTAATGACATAACAATGGCTCAGTTTACTTATCCGGGAAATGTAAATGCACATATTTTTGTGTCCTGGCTTCATCCGTTTAAAGAGCAAAGGCTGGTTGTGGCAGGCAGCAAGGGAATGATATCCTTTGATGACACCTCTAAGGATAAAAACATCCTTTATTATAATAAACATATTGATTGGGTGGATGGAAAACCTGTCAAAGTAGAAAGACCCGACGAGATAATTGCCTATGATAAGGGTATGCCGCTGTATGAGGAGCTTAAGTATTTCATAGAAAACCTTGATAAAACCATTGAAATATCCGATGGGAAAGCAGGGCATCGAGTTGTAGAAGTACTGCAAACGGTACAGAAATTGATAGATAAAGATGATTGAATGGGGGGTATAGGAAGTGGCAGATTATTTTGTACATAAGAGCAGCTATATAGATGAGGATGTACGTATAGGCAATGGCACAAGGATATGGCACTTTTGCCATGTTCAAAAAGGTGCCCGGATTGGTGAGAATTGTACCCTTGGGCAGAACGTAAATATTTCTAATAATGTGAAAATAGGAAATAGCGTAAAAATTCAGAACAATGTATCTGTATATGAGGGCGTAGAACTAGAGGATTATGTATTTTGCGGACCATCGTGTGTATTTACCAATGATTTGACACCAAGAAGCAAATACCCAAAAGGAAGCGCCGGTTATATAAAGACACTGGTTAGGTACGGGGCTTCCGTTGGGGCAAACGCTACTGTTATATGTGGCAATACGGTTGGAAGATGGGCAATGGTTGCTTCGGGCGCGGTAGTGACAAAGGATGTTCCGGATTACGCATTGGTAGCAGGCGTACCGGCTAAACAAGTAGGATGGGTTTGCAAGTGCGGGATTCCGCTCAATAGTGAATTGAATTGTAACGAATGCGGGAGAGAATATACACTGGTGGATGACCAATTGCAAGAGAAGATATAGATTTGGGAGTGATGATGATGGAGTTTAGAGATTTAAAAGCGCAGTATCAAAGATATAAAGAAGAGATAGATAAAGCTATACAAAAGGTGTTAGTTGATGCCAGTTTTATTGGGGGAGCGGAAATAAAGAGACTTGAAGACAGATTGGCGGAATATGTTGGTGTAAAACACTGTATTACCTGCGCCAATGGCACCGATGCAATGTCTCTGGTCATGATGGCATGGGATATAAAAGAAGGGGATGCAGTATTTATCCCAGACTTTACGTTCTTTTCGACAGGTGAAGTCGTAGCTTTCAGAGGCGCTACCCCTGTATTTGTGGATGTAGATAGAAACACGTTTAATATCGATACGGTAAAACTGGAAGAGGCGATTCAAAGAACATTGGATAAAGGGAAATTAACTCCAAAGGCCATCATACCGGTTGATTTGTATGGTCTTCCTGCAGACCATTTCGAAATAGACAGGATTGCTAAGAAGTATAACCTTTTGGTGTTGGAAGATGGAGCCCAGGGTTTCGGGGGAAGCATTAACGGTAAAAGGGCGTGTAGTTTTGGAGACGCTGCAACGACTTCATTCTTCCCGGCCAAACCCCTAGGCTGCTATGGGGATGGTGGAGCTATTTTTACCGATAATGACGAATTGGCCGAGCTTATTAATTCCCTCAAGGTACATGGTAAGGGGGATAGCAAGTATGATAATATAAGGATTGGCCTAAATTCTAGGCTTGATACAATCCAGGCAGCAGTCCTGAACGTAAAGTTGACAGCTTTTATTGAGCATGAGCTTGATGATGTAAATAGAGTGTACAAGCTCTATACCGAAAGACTAAGCGATGTAGTAGAAATACCGGTAATACCGGAGGGTTTCCATTCAAGTTTTGCACAGTACACCATAAAGTTAAAAAACAAAGAAGAACGCGATGCTTTGCAAGTAAAGTTAAAAGAGGTAAATATTCCAAGCATGGTTTACTATGTAAAGCCGATGCATAAGCAAAGGGCGTTTGCTGAATATGAAAATGCCGATAGTGATTTTGAAGTAACAAATGAGCTTTGTGATAAAGTATTGTCATTGCCAATGCATCCTTATTTAAAAGAAAAAGAAATTATTATGATTAGTACTGTTATATCAAAAAGAATATATAGATAGCGTAGAATGCAATTAGGAGGAAACTATTTTGAAATTATTATCAATTGTAGGGGCAAGACCACAGCTCATTAAAGAAGCAATCTTACAAAAAGAAATGTCCAAACATGAAGATATTACTGAAGTCCTAGTACATACAGGACAGCATTACGATGATAACATGTCTAATGTTTTTTTTGAGACGTTAAGCATGAAAAAACCAGCCTATAATTTAGGAATTAAAGGTTTAAGCCATGGTGAAATGACTGGCAAAATGCTAATTGAATTAGAAAAAGTTATGATAGCAGAGAAACCTGATGTTGTTTTATTATACGGAGATACAAATTCGACACTTGCCGGGGCATTAGCGGCATCCAAACTAAAGATCAGGATTGCACATGTAGAAGCTGGATTGAGACGAAATATTATGAAAAATACTCCTGAAGAGATTAATAGGATAGTAACTGATAGATTGTCTGATTTATTATTTGTATCAAGCGATACAGGAAGAATGAACCTATACAAAGAAGGTAAAAAAACGGGTGTATATACAACAGGCGATGTTATGTATGATATATATTTATGCATGAAACCGCGGTTTGATTATTCGATTTTAGAAAAAATGGGGTTAATTGAAAATCAATATATTGTGATGACTTTGCATAGAGATTTTAATGTGGACAATCTGTTAAGACTAAAAACTATATTGAAAGAAGTAAATAAAATTGCCCAAGAAATAGAAGTTGTACTACCATTACATCCACGTACTAGTAGTAAGATTAAAGATCATGATTTGGATCAATGTACATCGAATATTAAGGTTATTGACCCAATTGATTATTTGCAGTTAATGGCTTTGACTGAAAAAAGCAAATTAATAATAACTGATAGTGGAGGATACCAAAAAGAAGCATACTTTGCCCAAAAAAGAGCTATTGTAATAATGTCGGAAACCAATTGGGTAGAGCTTACAGAGAAGGGGTATAATGTGTTATCTGATGCTGATGAAATTTATAAAAATTCAAAACAATTAAAAGAGATTGAATTTGAGAATGGCATTTATGGTGAAGGGAATGCATCCGAAAAAATCATCAAAATTATTATAGATACATTATAAGCTTTCATTAAAAGGTATGAGGAAGTGAATTATGAAAAAAGTATGTCATATGACTAGCGGTCACAAAAGGTATGATCTCAGGATACTAGAAAAACAATGTGTATCTTTAGCTAGGCAAGGATACGATGTAACTTTGATAGTTAATGACAATGGGAAAAATGAGATCTATAAAGATGTAAAAATTATATCGACGGGTTTTTATGCCCAGAATAGGCTCGATCGTTTTTTGAATACTAAAAAACATTTTTTCGAACTAGCTAAAAAAATTGATGCAGATGTATACCAATTTCATGATCCAGATTTAATTCCCGTTGGAAACAAACTTAAAAGAGAAGGAAAGAAGATAATATTTGACTCACATGAAAATGTTCCAAAACAGATTCTATCTAAAAAATGGCTGCCAAAGTTACTTAGAAAGCCTATTTCTTATATTTATGAGATTTATGAAAAGAAAAGCGTAAAAAAATATGATGCAGTGATAAGTGTTACTTACCATATAGTTGATAGGTTAAAAAGAATCAATAGAAATACCATTATGATCACAAATTATCCAATAATTAAAAATAAGACCGAAATCGATCAAATAGATGTAAATGCTGATATTATAAAAAATAAGTATGTGTGTTTCGCTGGTGGAGTTAGTACACAATGGAAACATGAAAATATTATCTCAGCGATAGACAGATTAGAAGATATTAATTATATTCTAGCTGGAAGTGGAGATAACTCATATTTAGAAGAATTAAAAAGATTAAGCGGCTGGAAAAAAGTAGACTATAGAGGTCGAATTACGCATGCTGAAGTAAAAAAAATATATTCGTCTGCAATTGCTGGAATGGCTATTAATCAGTCCCTTCAATCTAGAATTGAAGGCACTTTAGGTAATACAAAATTATTTGAGTATATGGAGGCTGGACTACCAGTAATTTGCTCGAATCATAAATTGTGGAAAGAAATAGTTGAAAAATACAATTGTGGTATTTGCGTAAATCCTAATAAAATCGAAGAGATAAAGGAAGCAATTAAATTTGTTCGTGACAATCCGAGAATAGCCAAAATGTTAGGTGACAATGGTAGACTAGCAGTTGTTAGTGAATATAATTGGTCTTCGCAAGAGAAAATTTTATTTGAATTATATTGCAATATGCTGAATTAATTAATTAAAGCAGTATGATAGAAGGTGAATGATATTAAGAAGATAAATGTCAAACGTAATGCAAAGTATTTTTTCGGACTAACATTATATAAAATTTCGCTAGATATTGTTTATATTTTTTTTGTTGTACCATACTACTCATATATAGGTTTAAACTATGCACCAAGTTTTTCGAAATATATAATTGGGATGTTGTTTTTTATAATTATTTCAATCCAAACAATAAAGACATTCAGCAAAAATAGACCTTCCAGGATGATTGTGTTGATGATAAACTTAATATATTTTTTGCCAGGCATAACATATTATTCATTTTCGGCAGTAAATACAAATTATTTTATTTTATTTAGTATTTACTCAATCTTATTTAATTTCTGGAATAACATATTACCATTTATAAATTTTGAATTACCTAAAGTCAGAAATAGAAGGATAGTTTTTAGAATTACAATAGTATTGATTGCCTTAGGAGCTTTATTTATTGTGGGAAAATATAATAACTTTAGATTACATTTTAATTTGTTCAAAGTATATGATTTAAGAGCAATTGTAAGAGAAATGAATCTGCCGGGAATCGTAGGATATTTTAGACCAGTTGCAACATCAATTATTCCGATAGGAGCAGTATATTATTTAAAACGAAAGAAATTCATTATTTTTTTATTATTAGTTTTTATTCAATTATTACTATTTGCATTTGGTGGACATAAAACCACAATATTCATTTTAATTGTTGCGATATTAGCAGTACTCATTTTGAAGAAAGACTACATTAATAAAACTATACCTTCATTAACACTGATTAATATTATAGCAATTATTGAAGGGTCAGTTAAACAAGATCTTTCAACAATCGCTGCTTATATCCACAGGAGAAATATGTTTACAACAAACTCGCTTTCTTATCTATATTATGATTATTTTTCTAAGAACCATCCTGATTATCTTAGACAAAGCATATTAAGACACTTGGGTTTTGGATCTACCTACAATATACCTATACACCAAATAATATCAGAGGTCTATTTTGGTGGAACAGGTGGAGCTAATAATGGAATGGTTGGAGATGCTTTTGCAAATTTTGGATGGGCTTGCTTGTTAATATATCCGTTGATGTTTGCCATTGTATTTAGATTTTTTGATTATTGTACAATAGAAATTGACGAGGGAATTTTATTCGTTGTCAGTGTTATCTTCACCATAAACTTTGTTAACAGTTCTTTTTTCACAGTTATGGGGACTCACGGGTTTTTAGTTATAACGATGTTTCTATACTTTCTCCCAAAGGAAACTTACAGAGAGATAAATCGAAAGAAGGGTTTAACCTATGGAGATAATTTTAAAAAACAATTCGGCCTATAGATGGTCTAGTAAAAAAAAGATTAGTATAAGAGGATATTTTTATTACGAGGGTCAATTTACTGAAAATGATGAAATGATAAATATATTTAATGGTATTCAAAATGTTAATGACTTATTAAATGTATTGGAAAAAGTAAATGGGTTCTATGGTCTTGTCATGCAAACAGATAACTATCTTTATATTGCAACAGATAGAATTAATTCGTTACCATTATATTACAATTATACTAATGGCAACCTGATTGTCTCAGACGATTTCCGATATGTTATAGATAGCAACTCATTAGTGAACGAATCTGTAACAATTGAGTACTTAATGACCGGTTATGTAACTAACGATAGTACACTTATAAATAATGTAAATCAATTATTACCAGGAGAAATTTTAGTTTATGATATAAAAAGAAAGAAAGTTGAGACTAAAAGATACTATAAATATCTTCCTAGCGACTTTACGGCCTTAGACAAAGAGGAATTGGTGGATGAACTAGATAGAGTTCATTTTTCTGTATTTTCTAGAATGGTAGCGTCATTAAACGGTAAACAAGTTGTAGTCCCCTTAAGTGGCGGATATGATTCTAGGTTAATCCTTGAGATGTTAAGAAAGCTTAACTATGAAAATGTTCTTTGTGTTACTTGGGGGGCTAATAAAGATTGGCAAGTAGAGATCGCAGAAACGGTAGCAAAAGAGTTATGTTACGAATGGATATTTATAAAGACACGGAGAAAAGATTGGCATGATTGGTTTAATAACGGTAACATGGAGCTCTATAATATCATTAGCGGAATGATATCTTCAATTCCATATATACAAGAAAATCTTGTCATTGAATACTTAGAGAAAAATGAGAAAATTCAAAGTGATTGTATATTTATTTCAGGAAACAGCGGTGATTTTGTTGAAGGCGGACATATACCAGAAGAACTATTAGGGGGAAACTGCAATGTAAATAGGTTAGCCGAACTAATATATTCAAAGCACTATCGATTATTCAATTTAATTAACCAAGAAATAAAAGATAAAATTATTGATAGAATTATGAAAGCTGTTAGTAAAGAAGCAAAACAAAATAAGACTGATTTTTCAAGTATATACGAAATGTGGGAATGGCAGGAAAGGCAATCGAAATTTGTTAGCAATTCTATAAAGTCTTTTGAAATGAAGGGCTATCAGTGGCGGTTACCGTTATGGGATAATGAAATTATGGAATTTTGGAGTAAGGTACCAACCGAATATCGATGCGGTAGAACATTATTTTATGAATATGCAGAAAAATGTATGAGAGCAAACATTCCTAAAGCAAACCCCAAACTCAGTAAATTCACCGTATATAAAAGAAGACTATTAGATAGCAGATATGGATGTTACAACGGTACATATTTATATATTAGTTCTCTATTTCAAAGTTTGGAAGAGTATTTTGATAATCCTATTCTAGATAATTTTAAGAGAAAACCAATGATTGTAAATAAATTTAATGGAATCATTGCATTGTGGAATTATTGTTATATCAAATCAAATATTAACAATTATAGTAAAAGAGGCTGAAATGATGAAAAAAATAGCTTTCTATATGATGATAATAACAATTGGTTCCAAGATACTTGGCTTTATTAGGAATATAGTATTATCATATTTCTATGGAGCTTCAAATATCACCGATGTTTATTTAATTTCTAAAACCATACCTAGTTTTATGTTTATGTTTATTGGTACAGCTATAGTTACTGGTTATATTCCCATTTACACTAGTATTGAGGAGAAAAAGAGGGGGTTAAATACAACAAATGCCAATTTATTTACAGAAAACTTAGTAAATGTTTTGCTTGTTATTTCTACAGTAATTATTGGATTCGTATTGTTATTTACTCCTCAAATAGTTAAAATTTTTGCTTCAGGTTTCTTAGAAACTGAAATATTGTTAGCTTCAACTTTTACACGAGTAAATATATTTACGTTATATGTTACAGTACTAATATATATTTTTAAAGGTTTCTTGCAGATCAAAAACAATTACCTAATTCCAGCTGCAATTGGCTTCCCATTAAACCTAGTAATTATTATATCGATAGTTTTAAGTGCTAAATTCAATATTTTAGTTCTATTACCAATTGGATATCTTTTTGCTGAAGCGAGCCAGTTTGTATTAATGATACCTTATATTAAAAAAAATGGATATAAACATGGTGAAAAAATAAACTTTAATGATAGGAACATTAAACGGTTTTTTTTAATGGTGATTCCTGTAATAATTGGTGTCTCTGTAAATGAAATCAACGTACTAGTAGATAGAACGTTGGCTTCTAGAATTTCTGTAGGAGGCATATCTGCATTATCTTATGCAAGACAGATAAATCTGTTTGTACAAGGAATATTTGTTCTCACGCTAGCTGCGGTTATGTATCCACAAATATCTAAAATGGCTGCAAAAGAGAACTTTTCACAACTTAAAAAGACATTAAATGAAACACTTATTGGTGTATGTATATTTATTATCCCTTCTACATTTGGATTCTTGTTGTTTTCAGATCAAATTGTATCTTTACTTTATGGAAGAGGGGCATTTGATTTGACTGCAATAAAATTAACCTCAGGAGCGCTCTTTTTCTATTCTATTGGAATGATAGGTATTGGGTTTAGAGAAATATTGACTAAAACATTTTATTCACTTAAAGACACTAAGAGACCTATGACAAATGCTGCATTAGGGATGGGACTAAATGTTATATTAAACATTGTTTTATCAAGATTTTGGGGAATAAATGGATTAGCTTTAGCAACATCAATTTCCTCATTATTTACAACGGTCCTATTATTTAAGAGCTTAAGGAAAAAAATTGGTCCATTTGGCATGAAGCAAATCAGCATTACATTTTTTAAAATCTTATTCGCTTCATTAGTTATGGGAGTACTAGCGAAACTTAGTTTTAATTACTTAACAACTTCATTTTATCAAAATCCTTCACTATTAATAGCAATTGGTATCGGAGCGATTTCATACTTTGTAATTATTTACTTTATGAAGATCGAAGATGTTGACGTAATTGTTGGAGCAATAAAGAAGAAATTTGGAAGAGGAGTTGCTTAAATCAATCTTTGACATCTTAGATGAAACTGAAACAAAGCCGGGTAAGGGCGGCGAGATACAGCTTACCGACGCCCTGAAGGTCCTCGCCGGGCAGGAAGCCATGTACGCCTATGACTTCGAGGGCAAAAGATACGATGCTGGCGACAAGCAGGGGTTTTTAGAAGCTACTGTGGAATTTGCATTACGAAGAGAAGATTTGCGAAAAAAGTTTCTAAATTATCTTATAAAGGTTGTCGAAAAAGAAACAGAAGGCATCAAATGCGGTGAGGCTGCGGCTGCGAAAGAAAATTAGATGTGATATGCGGGGGTTACACTTATGAAAAGGCGCTACAGGCCGGTCATATTAATAATAACAGATATTGTACTGATTTATTTATCCTACATATTTGCATTTTTAATAAGGTTTGAATGGAGACTGGATGTCAGTAATTTTGATACATTTGTTGAAGTTGCCTTTATCCTTGTTGCCATAAAGGTTGTTACATTTTTTTATTTCAAGCTGTACGAGAATCTGTGGCGCTATGCCGGGGTTTTGGACGTTTTGCAGATTGTTTTTGCGGTAGGAACCGCCAACGCCATAGCCATAAGCTACCTGTTCCTTATGCAGGCCAACCTTCCAAGAAGCATATACGTACTTTCCTTCATACTTGATGTGTTCTTCATAGGCGGCAGCAGGTTTGGCTACAGGGTTATAAGGGAGCTTACAAGCGGCAGGCTTTATGCAATAAACAAAAATAGCAGGAACGGGCATTCTGTGAAGGTGCTAATAATAGGGGCCGGGGAAGCCGGAGCAATGGTGATAAAGGAGCTCAGAAGCCATCCCGAGCTTAACACAAAGCCTGTTGCCATCCTTGACGATGACAGGGAAAAACACAGGAGGAAAATAAACGGTGTGCCGGTGCTGGGGGGCATCG
>Ga0334895_1002488_pt1 | contig 15560 bp, 22 predicted proteins | sample GraSluR3_MG_7_FD_207229 | JGI IMG/M metagenome (GOLD analysis project Ga0334895, IMG submission 207229) | Sludge microbial communities from methane-producing bioreactor in Wageningen University, Netherlands - Granular Sludge_31_05-R3 | ecosystem: Engineered > Bioreactor > Anaerobic >... | reverse complement strand
AGAGTTTGTCCTTCCACCAGGCGCCCGTCAAGACGCACGTACCGGGCCAAATCCTCTTTGAAGAAAGGCCTTCTGCAAATCGCACAGCGGCGCAAAGGTTTATACTTCGCTTTATTCAGAAGGTTCCCCTTCTTCCGTTTGGGCGGTTTCTTCTGCCGATGTTTCAGGCTCGATGATTTTCTCCGCCTTCATCTCCGGTTTTGCGCTTTCTTCTTCTTTATGCCTTTTCAATTCTTCAAGGGCCTCCCGGGCCGCTGTAATAAAGGAAGCCGCCAATTCGTCATCAACGCCGTCCACTTCATCGGCAAAGCCTTCCGGAGTCATTTCAGCGATTTCCTCCAGATCAAAGATTCCGGCATCATACATGGATCCTAGAATCTCTTCATCCATTCCTTCAAAATTCTTGAGAATATTGGAAAATTGCTCCCGTTTCTCTTCCAGCTCTTTATGATATTCGGTTTCAGAATAGATGTAGATCTTCCACCCTGTAAGCTTTGCCGCCAAGCGGACATTCTGCCCGTTACGGCCGATGGCCATGGTATATTGCTCATCGGGGACAACCACTTTGACATTGCGCCGCTCGTCAGCTCTCTCTTCAATAATGACCTTGCTGATATCCACAGTCTTCAGGGCATTGCGGATCATCTGTTTCGGATCTTCGCTCCATTCCACGACATCGATGCGCTCCCCGTTCAGCTCACGGACAATATTCTGAATACGGATTCCACGCACACCGACACAGGTCCCTACAGGGTCAAGATCAGAACTACCGGACCAGACGGCGACCTTGGCTCTTACACCCGGCTCCCGGGCAATAGCTTTTATTTCTACCTGTTTTCCGGCAACTTCAGGTATCTCAAGGTCGAAAAGGCCGCGGAGCAGACTTTCATGAGTCCGGGAAACAAGGATCTTGGTATCCAGTCCCTCTTCTTTGACCGCATAGATATAGACTTTCAACCGGGTTCCGCGATAATAGCTGTCTTTAGGCGACTGGTGGCGGGGTGGGATGATCCCTTCCCCTTTTCCAAGGTCGACAATAATGTTGGCCAACTCATAGCCGCCTTCGTCAATATGCTCGGAGTGTTCTTTGATATAATTATCCCGCTCTTTACCCCGGAGGCGTTGTTTTCTCGTGATAATACCCGTATAGACCTCACCGACTTTATCAATATATTCGCCGTAGATCCGCTTCTGCTCGAAGCCTTTGATTCTGTTTAATATATTTTCTTTGACGACCTGTGCACCGTTACGGCCCAGATCTTTGGCATCGATAAAAACATCCACGACGTCATCTTCCTGAAGGTCTTTGATCCCTGTAAGCGCTTCCGCATCTTCCATAGAGATTTCAATATGGGGGTCTTCCACTTCTTTAACAACCCATTTGGAAATAAAAATACGAAGAGCCCCTGCCTGAACTTCCACATCCAGGGGAAGGTCATAGGGTTCTTCATCCTCTTCTCTTTTTTTAAGCCTGTATTTTCTTAAATAGGCCTCTTTAATACTGTCACGGATGATTTCCATCATCTCTTCTTTATCGATGTCTTTGATCCGTGTTAATTCATCGACAATTTTCAGTAACGAATCACTCATAAGACCCTCCCTTAAAAATCAACATCAAGTTTGGCTTTGACAATGCGGCTCTTTTCAACGGCCAATTCGCCATTGTCCTTTGTCTTTACGACCACAACCCCGTTATCATAGCTTTTTAAATATCCGTACACGGTTTTCTCTTCCAAGACAATACGGCAGTACCGGCCCATAAAAAAATGAAAATCACGGTCTTCTTTTAGCGTAACCAATCCCGGAGAAGAGACTTCCAGCAAATAGCTCTCGTTCAACAGCTCTTCAGCCTCCATCAAGTCCCCGATATAACGGTTTGCGGCAGCCAATTTATCAATGGTCACCCCGCCGTCTTTACCGTCCAAAAAGACCTCCACACGCTTTCTTTTCCCGCCGGTGATTAATTTGATCTTGTAAAGCCGTAACCCTTCTCTTTCCAGATACGGGGTAATAAGGCTCTCCAAATCCTGTATAAAATCCATAAAAACTCCTTAAAAAAAGAGGGATGGCATAAAAACCATCCCTTACGCCGTGATTATACAGAAAGATGTGATAAATGCAATACTTTTTATAAAATTCCCTGATTCAGGACTTCAATAAAACTTTCAGGTATATTTTTTTGTATATGGACTTCCATCGAAGGAATAAAAAGCCTCCATGAGCAAAGGTACATAGGCCCGTTTCTTTTTATTCCATAGCGGCCGTCACCGATGATCGGCCATCCCCGTGCAGCCAGCTGCAGGCGGATCTGATGTGTCCTGCCGGTAATCAGCCTGATCTCCACCAAAGAGAGTCCGTCGCCTCTTTTCATCAGTTTCAATTCTCCCAAAGCCTCTTTTCCCTGTGAGAGAGAGATCCGTGATCCGTCCTCTTCCCTGATGATTTTGTCATGCATAAGCATGGTTCCCGGAGGCACATCTCCGGAAACTACAGCGATATAATGCTTTAAAACACCTCCTTCGCGGATCAAAGCCGTGAGTTTTCGAACAGCAGCACGATTTTTAGCCATGATAAAGAGGCCCGATGTCGCCTTATCCAGCCGATGAGCCGGAGAGGCTTCGGGAAGGGCAAAAGCCCTGCGGAACATTTCTGTTATCCCCTCTTTATGGCCGCTTCCTTTATGAACAACGACACCCCCGGGTTTGTCGATTACAGCCATCTGCTCATCTTCGTAAAGAAGCGGATACGGGAAAGGCGATCCGTCATAAACGACTTCAGCACATTGAGTCTTCTTCTCATAGGGAACCGTGATCAGATCCCCTGCAGATAAACGGTCTTTCTCTCGAAGAGGCTTTCCGTTGCAACATATCTTTTTCTCTCTCAAATCCTTATAAAGCCGGGAAAGGGGGATCTCTGAAAATGTCTTCCTCAAAAACCGATCTGCCCGGCTTCCGTGAAAATCTTCTCCGATGAGAAAATCTGCCATTAATCCTCTCCGTAAAAGCGCCAAATCTCATCCAAAGGAGTCCGCGTTATCTTTTTGGGCTCATATTGAGGTGCAGGGTACCCTAAGGTAAAGAGAGCCAGAGGTTCTTCCTTTCGGGAAAGCCCCATGGCTTTGGCCAGTTTCTTTTTGTCAAACCATCCGATCCAGCAGGTTCCTAAACCCTTTTCCGCCGCCGCCAGGACAAAATGCTCTCCGGCAATACCGCCGTCAAGGGAGCGATAGTCAATGCCTGTCATCCCTTCTCCGATGACATTGGCCGTAAAACGTTTTTTTATGGTCATCACCACCAAAACTGGAGCTTCATCGATCCATGCCGCCCGGAAAACGCCGGAAAAAGCCCGGCGGCAGAGCTCGTGTTTCCTCTCCGCATCGTCAACGACATAAAAAGACCAGCCGCGCGAATTATGGGCCGAAGGGCTCAAACGGACAGCTTCAAAGAGATAAGGGTAAACCTCCCGGGGAACGGCCTTTTGCGTATCATAATGCCGAACGCTCCTGCGCTTACGGATGACTTCACTAAATTCCATAATTTCCTCCTCCGACATCTATTATAAGACATAGAACACGTTCTGAAAAGGCATTCTTCGCCCGCAATAAGGCGTTGGTCCCCGGTACTAATGATCCGGCTCCTCAATTATAATAAGACTAAAGCGTCTTTGACAGCAAAGAAATGCTCTTTCACTTATTCATCCAAGAGAAGGTCGAAAGCCGCAATGACCTCTTTTCTTTCCGGAACTTCAGGTTCCATCCGAAAAGAGTGTTCTTTTCCTTCTGTCCGGAAAAAGACAAAAAGAACCGTTCCGCCCTGGACATCTAAATGATCGGGAGTCTGAATAAAGGAATTCTCTTGAGTTCGGGCAAATGTGTCCAGAAACTTTTCGAAAACAGAAAGCCTCTTCAGCTCAACGGTTGCGGCCTTCATCGGCCGCCCCGAAAAAAACGCCCCGTCACATATCTGTTCAGCATAGAGTCGGAGGAAATCTCCATTCTTGTTCAGAACATAAAGAGTGTTCCCGCCCCGGGGGGAGGTTTCTGCCATGAGAAAGAGAGTTTCGGAATCGATAAAGGCAAGTATTTCATAAGGCAGAACAATTTCTTTCCCGAAGTCCCCAGTCAACGCGGTTCGGATCTCAACAGTCGAGACAGGCCGCTTAGCCTTCATTTTCGAGGGAAGAAGACGCAATCCTGAACGGGCTTCATCTCGTATCACCGAAGAGAATACCATCTCCATGGGTTCATCAAGCTTTAGGCTTATCCTCACACCTTTTTTTTCTTTTTCAATATTTTCTACCTGTCCGACACGCTCATTTGAGCCGCCTAAAAAAACGCTCTCCCCCGCACGGGCCCAAAGGCCCTCTGCTTTCATTTCCTGCATCTTTTCTTCCCCTTTTTGACTGCAGGCGCCCGCCAAAAGAATAACAGCCACCCACAGAACGGTCTTTGATTGAAACCTCATTGTTCTCCCTTCCGAGCTTCCCGAAGCAAGCGGATGATCCCCGGATCCCCGTCTTCTTCGGCATAAAAGTAAGCGTCATGCCCTTGGAAATCTTTTTTGTCCATATCGGCTCTCAGAGCCAAAAGAACCTTCACGGCCTCTTCCCTCTTGTGCCGGGCCGCCAGGATAAGAGCTGTCCTTCCCTCTGCATCCACGGCCTCAATGTCGGCTCCTTGTTTTACCAGCCAGGAAATGACATTTTTCCAGCTCATCATTGAGACTGACTCCATAGGCTGCCGTATACATCAAAAGAGTTTGGCCGGCACGAAAATCATTTTCTCCTTCGATGGCCGTGTTGACGTCCCCGCCGGAAGCCAACAGAGCCCGAAGCGCTTCCCGCTGTCCGAACTCCACGGCATAGAAGAGAGCGTTCCGCCCGGCATAGTCTTTTGGATCCATGACTGCACCGCTCCGGATGAGTTGCTCCAGAGCCTTGACATTGCCTATCAGGGCTGCTGTCATCAATGGGGTTTTTCCATGCTCGTTGGGACTGTTCACATCCAGCCCCCGACCGATCAGATATTCCATCTCGGAGATAAAGTCATGGACCACAGCCGGTTCCAGAAGCGACTCCCCCAGGGGGCCTCTTCTGTTGATGTCCGCGCCGTTCTCCACGAGAAATCGCACCATGGAAAGGATTCCTTCTCCTCTTATATTGCCCATAAAAAGCGCCCGTAAGGGGGTCACTTTTGATTGCGTAAGTTTCTTGGGATCGGTATCCGCTCCGCGGGCTGTAAGAAACCGGATCATGGGCTCATCATGGTGAAGCGCGGATCTCACCAGAGGAGGATTTCCGTGTTCGTCCCGGGTATTGAGGCTTGCCCCCCTGTCAAGGGCCTGGGCGGCCCTTTGAACGCTTCTCTTTTCAATCGCTTCAAAAAGGAACCTGTCGGGTTCTCTCTGAAGGAGCCTCTTTATCTCTTCGAACTCTTTTTTATCCTCTTCCGTGATAGTCTCGCTGTCATACTGCTCTGTAAAATCCAGAGCTCCCATAAAGGCTGTATAGGGCGTGCAGCCGTACTCTGTCACAGCATTGACATCCGCCCCTCGTTCAACAAGGAAACGGACGGTTTCTCCATGTTGTGATGAGATGTGGGACGCTGCTATAAACAAGGGAGTCTCCCCTTTTTCGTTCGCTCCGTTGATGCCCCATCCCGCTTCTATCAGGAGACGTACTATCTCCGGGCGACCTGCGTCAGCGGCTTTCAAAAGCACCCACTCTTCACGGTTTTCGCTCTCAGCATCCACAAAGGCCTGGACAATCCCGGGAGATCGATAAAGAAGAGCCTGCCTGAAGGCTTCCCGGTATTTTCCATACTCCCGATCCAGGCCCTTTTCAAGAAGAGCTTTGACTTTCACCGTATTTCCAGCCCAGACTGCCAGAAGAAGCCGCTCTTCAGGCCCAGGAAGCAGAAAAAAAAGCGATGCAATAAAAACAACGGCGGCAAGAACAAGAGCCCAAATCATGATCTTCACTTTACTCATACCATACTCCCATCTTTAGAAAATAATGCAGAAATAAGAATAACAATAAACAAACATAAGTAAAGTTAAAATGCCACGGGGCTGTTAAACACATTTGAATTATGAGCGCTCTTTTCCTTCAAATCCGAAGACAAAATATTCAATGGCCTGATCAAACATACTGAAGAGTTTCTCTTTGGAATATTTGTTTGTCACCCAGTCAAAAAGGAGGGCTTCAATCAGGCCAAGGGAAGCAATGGATACAATATGGACATTGATATCCGAACGGACATACCCTTGTTCCTTGGCTTCCTGGAGGAGTTTCTTGATTAGAACATTATACTCTTTTTCCAGTTTCGGGGCTAAATAACTCAGGGCTTCTGTCGTTTGGCGCAGCTCTACCAGAAAGACTCGGGCCATATCCATGTTTTCACTGAGGATCTCTGCTACAGCACGCAATACCCGTTTGAATTTTTCAAGAGGATGCATGGGCTTATCAAGAATGCTTTGAATATCCCGGATGACTTGACTTAAGAACTCCATAAAAAGCTGGATGAGAATATTGTCCTTATTCTCAAAGTAGATGTAAACGGTCCCCACACCCACATTGGCCCGTTCGGCGATCTCCTTGACATTAGTGTAAAAAAAACCCTTTTCGGCAAAAAGCTCCATGGCGGCCTGAATGATTTCCTGCCCCTTCGTCCGGCTTTTGACCCGTGCCATAATCCCTCCCTTGTCATTTATATAATGAATGAATCGTCATTCACGAATAAAAAATAAGGACTTTTGCTCAAGCTGTCAAGGGAAGACTGAATGATCATTCACTTTATTTTAAAGAAAATCCGTAGGGAAGAAGGTCGCGCAGACAAAAAGACTGCTGCATACCGGACCATGATTCACAAACCACCGGCATATCAGGAGAACAGAATTCATTCAGAACTTGTAGACAGGCTCCACAAGGCACGGGGGATTTATCCCCGTCAGCCAGGATATACAAAAATGAGAAAACGCGTGTTCCCTCTCCTACAGCCTTAAATAGGGCATTGCGCTCGGCGCAGACCGTCAGCCCGTAAGAAGCATTCTCGACATTCACCCCGCTGAAAACGTGTTTGCCGTCATCTGATATAAGAAGAGCCCCCACCCGGAATCCCGAGTAGGGGCTATAAGAATTCTGAATCACTTCTTCAGCAAGAGCGCGAAGCTTTTGCAAGGAAGGTCCTGTCATTTCACCTCGATACGTTCCACATTGGCGCGGGGGACAATGCGTTCTTTTCCGTCGGATAATTTGACACGGAAGACACGAACCATAGTTTCCGATTCCATTTTATGAAGCTCAGGAACCATCTCCGTAATCGTTCCGAGCTCACCGAAAAGAGGCTCGCGAATGATGCGAATCGGATCTCCGACCAGAAGCCCGCGGCCCTCTTCGTCAGAAGCTGCTTTTTTATCAAAAGATTTATCAACGGGAATAATGATTTCCGGGCGCATGACTCCGGCGCGTATCTGTGTAGCGCCATTGACAGAAGCCCATTTCCCCTCATTGGCTTTTAACAACTCAAATGTCCGTTGTGCCATATACATTTCGCCGAACCCTTCTGTCGCTATCAACGTAAAGCCGATCTTTTCATGGCCGGTGATAGCAACACCGATATCATGTCCCAGAAGAGCCCGAAGGTCTTTATCGTCTACACCGCCGACGACAACAGCCGAGACTCCGGCCTGTTGGGCTTTTTTAATGGCATTCAACCGAATCAGCGAACCGCCGACAAGGATCTTCCCTTTATGTTCAGGCTTGATCATATCAGCCGTCAGCTCTGTTTTGGGACTATCTGCGACCACGGCGATTTCACCGCTCCGTTCTCCGGAGAGGCCGAAAATGCCCTGAATAAAAGCCCCCATGGTCTCAACCTGACATCCCTCCCGGGGATAGATCTCGGTCACAATTCCGTCGATATAGGCCCGGACTTCGATGGGAATAGGCGGTTCTCTCAACAAAACCTGACCAGTGACATCAGAAATATTTTCAATGGTGCCCGTGATAGGCGAAACAGAATAATTCTTAAAAAGACCGAAAAAAGAGGTGTAAAGGGCTATTTTTTCCCCTTTTTCCACTTTCTCTCCCTCTTTTTTCAACATACATTCCCGCACTTCATTGGCGGCTACTCCCAGATGATTGGCAATATTAATGGGAATGACATTTCCGGGAAGATCGGTTTTGGCTACCACCTGGTCATAAGAGACTTTGTCGCCCTCTTTGACCAACACCTCACCCTTAAGGGGGAGAATTCTTTTTTTCTTTATAATCGTTTCCTGAGTTACTTTTAAACCCGGTGTAAAAGCTTGAGCCATTATCGACCTCCTTATTCGTTTATATATTTTTTCAGGGCGTCAAGGTTGTATGCATCCATGACGGCGGCCCATTCCATTAATTTTTGTACACGTTCTTTATCTCCGGACGGAATAGAAAAGGGACGCCGTCCGCGGGCATCGAAGATAATACCGGTTGTCCCCCCGGTAACATTCACAGTCATCTCTTTTCCGGGACCGTTGCCGACATCGAAACCCTTCATGGGTTTGACGGTGACCTTCGCTGTTTCGTCTAACTCCAGGGGAATACGGTACATATCACCATAGTTCAACATCTTTTTGATGACATGTCCCGTCATATCTTCGACTACAGGGAAATGAGGGCTTTCCTCTTTAGCCCGTTTGATAAAGGCTTCTTTCTCTAAAGGATGCTCTACAATGATCTCCATGACCGGCCGTCCAATCCTACCCCGGCCGACAGGAGCAATACAGGTCCCCAGATAAATCAGGCAATCCCGCTCAAAGACTTGAGTGGCCGCTTCTTTATTCACCTGAGCCAAAACACCTAATTGAGGCATCATAAAAATACTGTCAACAGTCAATGTGGTCACCCCTTCAGGCAGGAAAGCATCGATAAGCATATAGGCTGATTGATGCCGGCGAGGTGAATGCGACAGAACGCCTCCGCTGCCGATAATCATATTCAGTTTCATCATATCCACAAGACTTTGCCCGCTCTCCGTCTGCTCAAAAGCATCAGAGATGGTTCTCTGCTGCTGAACACCTTTGAGGCCTACAGCAAGAGATTTATGATGTTCAAAAGCCAGACGAAGAGCTTCCCGGGCAATCGCCTGTTCAAAAATCAGCGATTCAAGTGACTCCGGGATCGTCGTCGGACGAATCATTTTATTTTTGACAATGTTTCTCAATTTAGCCTCATCCATATGAATGGGCATCCACCGCATGACATTCTCCAGCCCGGATTCGGCAAAAACATTGGAAATACTGTAACTCATCCCCAGATTCGCTGAAACCGTGCGGTTAAACACTTTTTCAATATCGCCTTTTTCATCCTCTGATTCAAAGACGGAAAAGACGTCTGTGGTTGCCCCGCCGATATCTACACCGACGACAGCAATGTTTCTTTCATTAGCCACAGTCTCGATCATGGACCCCACCGCACCGGGTGTCGGCATAATAGGAGCGTCTGTCCATGACATCAGTTTTTTATATCCGGGTGCCTGCTGCATGACATGTTCCATAAAGAGATCATGGATCTTATGCCGTGCAGGACCCAGGTTTTCCTGCTCCAAAGTAGGCCGAATATTGTCAATAATCTCCAAGGCCATCTTTTCTCCGATGGTATCCTGGACAATATCACGCGCCTTTTGAGCTGAATTCCCCGCATAGATCAATGGCAGTTTATACCCGATACCCAAGCGGGGGCGGGGATCGGCTGCAGCAATGATCTCAGCCAGCTCAGCGATATGAGTCGTTGTCCCGCCGTCGACTCCTCCGGCCAAAAGAATCATGTCAGGGCGAAGATTTCTGATCTTTTCAATACGCTGATGGGGAAGCCGGCCGTCATTGGTGGCGATGACATCCATTACGATCGCACCGGCACCAAGGGCCGCTCTTTGAGCCGATTCTCCGGTCATCGATTTGACCACACCGGCAACCATCATCTGCAAACCGCCGCCTGCTGATGAAGTCGAGACATAGACATCCATGCCTTCTTTATCATTTTTTCTTTCTTTAATGAGAAGATTGTCCTTGATAAAAGTCCTGCCGGATAAATCTTCGATCTCGTTGATCGCATTCAACACGCCTTTTGTCACATCTTCAAAAGGGGCTTCTACAGTGGTGGGCGCTTCACCGCGGCTGATCAGCCTGTATTCGCCGTCTACTTTGTCCACTAAAATGGCTTTTGTTGTTGTACTTCCGCAGTCGGTTGCAATAATAGTTCTCATCTCTTTTTTGTCACCCATGAACGACTCCTTTCTACTTACCGCTTATCTCTTTTTTTAATTCTTTTTTTCTTTGTTTTCTCCGGAGCTTCTCTTCTTTTCTTTTCGCTTTCCATTCCTTCTCTTTGTCCTGCTGCTGCCGGTCCAGCTCTTCGATCTTATCAAGCAGATATTCTATATTTTCTCGCTCTTCAATGATTACAGCATATTTTTCCAACTCCCATTTTGTAAAAATAGCGGTAACCACAGGAGAGAGGAAGATAAGAAACTGGGAACCGATCCTGTTCATATATTTAGTGCTTTCCAGGAATATGATGGCCGGGGTCGCCATATGAAAACGCACCACTTCACCGGCCAACTTATCTAAAAGAGCATGGCGCTCTGCTTCAGGGATATCCTCATAGAGATACATTATTTGATCATCTCCTCAGCCAGTATGCGGACTCCTTCAACATCAGGCACATCATAAATAATGATTGTTTTAGATCTGCGCACAAGGGAACGTCCGCTTGGCGGATTTAAGACAAGACCGCCGCGGATAATTTTGTAGCCTTTGACATCATCCCAAGAGATCTTTTTGACATTAAGCGGGGTCTCGATGATGATCCCTTCATCGGAAAGAGTATAGCGCAACGGAAGAAAAAAATTCATATTCGGAATGAAGATCATAAGAAAGGCCAAGACAGCCAAAAAGGGATTAATATAAACATATGCAAATACAATAAGAAAAAGTGAAAACAAAGAAATCAAAATCCCCCTTGTCAGATATTTTTTAAAAAGGTATACAGTCCACTGGTAGTCTTTAGTCATCATTTCCCTTAAAGATGTAACACATATTGTGTTTGGCGTCAACATTTTTCTAATTTTCAGTTCAAATCGAAATCTCTTGTGCTATAATAAGTTAACGTCATCAAGGAGGCAAAAATGGAGAAACGCTGGGACTTTTACGATCCCAAAAAAACGCATTTCATCACCGGTTTTTTTTACCTGAGTTCAGCTGTTATTCTCGGCTTGGGCCTTTGGTTAGGACTGCAAAGAAATATGTTTTGGCTTGTGGCCATCAGCCTGGTTCTGGGCTTGACAGATCTTTTCATCGCCCTTACTGTTCATCCCGTGAGCTTTATCATCCTTCATGATCATCATATAACTGTCAACAATAAATCCTATCCCCTGGCAAAAATACAGATCATCACTTTATTCACAGGAAAGATCCTTTTTCAATCGGGCCATTCAAAGACCCGGTATATTTATCCTCCGTCTAAAGAGACAAATGCCTCTTTAGACGAATTATCATCGCTTCTTCCGGAGCTGTCTGACGTCACTGTTGAAGATAAAAGAGTGAACAAGTAGCGGGACCCAGAATCGAACTGGGGACCTTGCGGGTATGAACCGCACGCTCTAGCCAGCTGAGCTATCCCGCCATGTCAGGGAATATTTGGTTGCGGGGGTAGGATTTGAACCTACGACCTCCGGGTTATGAGCCCGACGAGCTTCCAACTGCTCTACCCCGCGTCATCGAAAAGCAGTATAACGAACTTCTGTTATTTGTCAACCCCATTTTTGATTTTAAAAATGGTTTCATCTTTTCTTTTCAATCCTAATGTCAGCCGAGCCATCCGTTCCTTCATATAATCATATTCCCGGAGCTCTTTCAAATATTGTTCAAGCCCCTTATTCTCTGTCATAAGGTCTTTGCGTTCTTGTATAAGCCGTTTTTTTTGAAGATTCATGCGGAAGACGTTTTTCAAATGAATAGCACTGTTGCTGACCCAGACCGCCAATACAGCGGTCAGGATCAGCCATAAGATTATACCGTTTCTGCGTTCAGACATAAAAATGTCTTATTTTTTCTTTTCCTTCTCTTTTGCGCCTTTTTCTTCAGGACGGACGACAAACTCCACAATAGCTGTCGGGGTTGCATCCCCTTTCCGAAATCCGGTTTTGTAAAGAGTCAGATAACCGCCGTTTCTTTCTGTAAAACGGGGGGCAATTTCACTGAAGAGTTTTTGAACGGCCTCTTTGCCGAAAAGTCTACCTGCAGCCATTCGGCGGGCATGAAGGGTATCCTTTTTCCCAAGAGTCACCAGCTTTTCAACATACGATTTGATCTGTTTGGCCTTAACCTCTGTAGTCTCAATTCTTTCATGAAGAATGAGAGAGGTCGCCATATTTCTTAAAAGCGCTTTTCTGGAAGACCAGTTTCGTCCCAGGCGCACAGATTTTACTTTATGACGCATCTACATTCACCTTCCCCTCACCATTATGAGTCCATAATATCGTCTAAGTCCATGCCGAAAGAGAGACCCATCTCAATGAGAAGCTCCTTGATCTCTTCCAGCGACTTTTTCCCGAAATTACGGTATTTGAGCATCTCAGGCTCGCTCTTCTGAACTAATTCCCCGATTGATTGAATCCCCGCATTTTTCAGGCAGTTTGCTGCTCTGACAGAAAGTTCTAATTCTTCGACGCTCTTTGAGAGGATATTTTTCAAATCGGTGTTGTCTTCCTTAGGCTCTTCCAAGGGATAATCTACATTTTCACTGTCGGCTTCAAAGGCATCCAGATACTGTTTGATCAAACGGACAGAACGTTTCAATACTGTTTCGGGAGAGATACTGCTGTCAGTTTGAATTTCCATGCTCAGTTTATCAAAGTCGACGCTTTTCCCGACCAATGCATGGTCCACTTCATATTTCACGTTGATCACAGGAGTATAGACCGTGTCCACAGCTATGAAATCAACAGGCATGTCCTCATAGGAATGTTCTTCTGCTGTCTTATAACCCAATCCATGATCAAAATAAAGATCTATTGAAAGTGTTCCGCCTTCACTCAATTCGCAAATATAGAGATCTTTGTTCATGACTTCGATCTCAGAATCAAGATTGTCAAAGTCCCGGGCATAGACCTGAACAGGCCCCTTGGCCGTAAAACTCAAAGTCTTCAAATTCTCGCCGGTATAACGCACACGCATCTTTTTCAAATTCATAATAACATCCAGGACATCTTCCTTCATGTTGTTGATGGATGTGAATTCATGCGCGACTCCATCGACCCGCACCCCGACCAGCCCTGTCCCCTGTATATAGGAGAGCATGGTCCGGCGCAAAGCGTTACCCAGTGTAATACCGAACCCCTTCTCAAAAGGCTCAATGGAAAACCGCCCGAAAGCGTTGGATCTATTTTCCTTATCCCATTCAAGTTTCCTGGGACGTTCCAGATTAATCCACTTCATTGACATTCTCCTTCATTCCTATTTTGAATAGAACTCAACGATAAGGTTTTCCTGGATATCCAAAGGCATATCTTCACGCGACGGCATTCTTTTAACCGTACCTTTAAATTTATCAGGATCAACGTCCAGCCATTCTGCACTTGTTCCGTTTTGTTTCGCGATTTCCATAGCGACTTTAAAAATACTGCTTTTACGACTTGGCTCCTTCACTTCGATGATATCCCCCTCTTTGACAAGGTAAGATGGAATATTGACCAATCGTCCATTCACGGAAAAATGTCCGTGATTGACTAACTGACGGGCTGAAGGACGTGACGGTGCAAAATTGAGCTTGAAGACAATATTGTCCAAGCGTCTTTCCAGAAACTCAAGCAGGTTGGTTCCCGTAACACCCTTTTTTTTGTCGGCCATCTCATAATATTTTTTAAACTGCCGCTCCATTAAAAAATACATTCTTTTGACTTTTTGCTTTTCGCGCAAATGCATAGAATAATCACTTGCTTTTCTGCGTAATGTCGATTTCCCGTGAACACCCGGCGGATAGGGATGCCTATCCAGGGCACACTTCGGCGAATGGCAGCGGTCTCCTTTTAAAAAGAGCTTTGTGCCTTCGCGACGACAAAGTTTACAAACGGGGCCTGTATGTTTAGCCATTTCTTCCTCCTTCGTCCTTCTCTTTAGGCTCTTTTGCGTTTTTTGAGTTTACACCCGTTATAGGGTGTCGGTGTCTCATCTTTGATTCCGGTCACACGAATATCTGAATTCTGAAATACTTTTATAGCCGGTTCTCGTCCCGGGCCGGGGCCGGCATAATTGATCTCCATAGTCTTGACCCCCATATCAGCCAATATTTTGACACAATTTTCCGCGGCGATCTGCGACGCGAAGGGAGTCGATTTCTTTGATCCGGAATAACCTACTGTGCCGCCGCTGGCCCAAGTCAACACTTCACCATTGTCATCAATGACGGTAATGACAGTATTGTTGAACGTCGCCTTGATCTTCGCGACAGCAGAGCTGACTCTTTTTTTGATCTTCTTTTTTCTAATGGTTCCTTTTACCTTAGCCAAGGCTGCTCCTCCTTACTTTTTCTTTTTGGCAATGGCCTTTGCGGGGCCTTTTCTTGTCCGTGCATTGGTTTTTGTCTTCTGACCGCGGACGGGCAGGCCCATCCGATGTCTTAACCCGCGGTAACAACCGATCTCAACAAGTCTTTTGATGTTCATGGTTGTCTCTGTCCTGAGCGTTCCTTCTACTCTATAATTCTTTTCAATCTCATTACGCACATTGGCGACTTCCTCTTCGGTGAGATCCTTGACTTTTACATCGGGATTGATCCCCGTTGCCTGGAGGATCTTAAGGGAAGCTGATCTTCCGATACCGAATATGTAAGTCAGGCCGATTTCTATGCGCTTGTTTTTAGGCAGATCCACTCCTGCTATACGAGCCACGTCCTAACCTCCTTTTAGCCTTGTCTCTGCTTATGTTTGGGATTTTCGCAGATAACCATGACAACGCCTTTTCTCTTGATAACCTTGCATTTGTCGCACATCTTCTTTACTGATGCCCTGACTTTCATTTGTAACCTCCTTAACCTCCGGGGTTGCATTCTATAGGAGCCCCCCCAAGCTGTCAACCCTTTATTTATATCTATAGACTATTCTACCCTTTGTGGGATCATAAGGAGTGATTTCGACCTTGACTTTATCCCCCGGAAGAATGCGAATATTAAACATTCTCATCTTACCCGATACATGGCAAATAATATGAATGCCGTTCTCCAGCTTCACACGGAACATCGCATTCGGCAGCTGCTCGGCGACTGCACCGTCAACGGCGAATACCTGTTCATTATTCTTTGCCATAATCCTCCTCACAACTTCCTGCTGATAAAATCATCGGCCCCTCCTTTGATATATAAACCGTATTTTCATAATGAGCTGAAATCCCTCCGTCCTGAGTCACCACCGTCCAGTGATCATCCAGGATATGTATCGGCCAGTTTCCTGTTACCAACATCGGCTCGATGGCCAGGTACATCCCCTCTTTGATCACAGACCCTTCTCCGGGAGTTCCGAAATTGGG
>Ga0334895_1002486_pt1 | contig 15570 bp, 14 predicted proteins | sample GraSluR3_MG_7_FD_207229 | JGI IMG/M metagenome (GOLD analysis project Ga0334895, IMG submission 207229) | Sludge microbial communities from methane-producing bioreactor in Wageningen University, Netherlands - Granular Sludge_31_05-R3 | ecosystem: Engineered > Bioreactor > Anaerobic >... | reverse complement strand
CGCACTGAGGCTCAGTTTGCATCGCAGGCGATGCCTGACGGGAACGGTACATTTGTGGGCGTAGTCTCGGTATATGATACTCCGCAGCTGATAATCCGCGATCCTGCAGAGCTGATTATGACCGATGACAAGATATGCAACATACCTAAATTTGAGTGGCTGAAGGAGGATTTCGAATCGCTGGGCATTGACAGGCCTGTTAGTGATCTTGCCGGCTGGAAGACCATCGCGCAGGCGGGTACCAGGTTGTGGAGGGAGGGTTATTACTATCTCGATTCCAAATTTGCTGAAGTTACTGCCTATAATTCCGGCCAGTCTGATGTAACCACATGGATGATACTGCCAGGTGTGGATCTTACAGACGCTGCCGATCCTGTACTTTCATTTCGCAGTAAGGGTGCCTATGATAACGGTGCCACCATCGTGACACTGGTTTCTGCAGATTATGACGGTGGAGATCAGCCCTGGAACTTTACCTGGACGGAGTTGCCGGCGTCATATCCGACGGTTCCCGCAGGCACCTATGGCAGCTGGGGCGATTCAGGCAATCTTAGCCTGGCTGCTTTTAAGACTAACATGTATGTCGCCTTCAGGTACAACGGAAACGATCCCTCATCGGGTGATAAAAATACCACTACATGGCAGGTTGATGATATCAGGATAGGAGAGAGGTAGGATAAGACGCGCTGCCGTGTGGCCTAAAAGGTTGGAGGTCTGCTTGTATAAGTTCAGATGATAAAAAGGAGTTCGATATTATCAGGTTTCCTGTTCGTGGCAGTAATGGCTGTCTCACAGCCCCCGGCAGGTTACTACCTTGAAGCCGAAGGCAAGACGGGTGTTGAGCTTAAACAGGCACTTCATGATATAATAAAGGGTCATACCGAGTCGACTTATACTGCATTATGGACACATTTTGTCGCTACTGATTCAACCGCCGACGGGATGGTTTGGGATATGTATTCTGACATTCCCGGAGGGACACCTCCTTATATTTTTACCTTTGGCACCAATCAGTGTGGAAGCTATCAGAAGGAGGGAGACTGCTACAACCGTGAGCACTCTTTTCCAAGAAGCTGGTTTGGGGGCGAAATTATGCCAATGTACACTGACCTCTTTCATCTTTATCCGACAGATGGATGGGTGAACAACAAAAGAGGGAACTACCCTTTCGGAGTTGTTGCTTCAGCAACATGGACATCCCTGAATGGAAGCAAGCTTGGTTCCAATAGCTGGCCTGGTTACAGCGGAACGGTATTTGAGCCTGTTGATGCCTATAAGGGAGACTTTGCACGTACCATGCTATATATGGCTGTAAGATATTATGGCGAGGACGGAAGCTGGCCGGGCAGTGACATGGTAACCGGTGCTGAGCCTAAAAGCTGGGCAGTTTCTATGCTCCTGCACTGGCACAATACCGATCCTGTCAGTCAGAAAGAGACGAACCGTAATAATGCGGTTTATGGAATCCAGAACAACCGTAACCCTTTCATAGACAAGCCTGAGTATGCTGTAGCAATCTGGGGCGACCCTACTTCAGTATCAGAAACGGCGTCTGCGGCCACAAGGCCAGTCCTTTATCCTTTACCGGCAAAAGAGAGTGTGACGGTAAGTTTTCCGGAGTACTTTAAGGGAGAAGCGGTTATAAGGATAATCAGTTTGACCGGACGCGATATTAAGTCAATTGTTGCTCCTTATTCAGAGACTATTGAAATTGACTTTGGCGACACTCCTCCTGGCACTTATCTCCTTATTCTCAGGGTGGGCCCTCACCGGTACAGCTACCTTTTGCCGGTGATAAAATAATACATAACTTTATGAAGTTTATCAATTTTATGAACTCTGTAAACTCTATCTTAATCTGGTCACATTAGCAGACTCTGGAAACTAAAACACAACTTACCATGAAAACCCTCACCCCAATTCTGATTTGTTGCTCCCTGCTATTCATTGCTGGCTGCAATTCCACTGACAAGAAATTCACAGAAGAGATGAAGGCGAACCTTGCAAAATTCGATGAGGTAACACTCACAACCGACCTGGGCTGGTTAAGCAGCTCAGAGAGAGAAATTGTAAGCATCCTGATAGATGCTGCATCAATTATGGATGACATTTTCTGGATGCAGGCCTACGGAGACAAGGAAGCACTATTCGCGGGAATTGACAATGAATTTGCGGAGGACTATGCAAAGATACACTACGGGCCATGGGACAGACTTAACAACAACCAACCGTTCATAGCTTCATTCGGGGCTAAACCGAAGGGAGCACAATTCTATCCTGAAGATATGACCGTTGAGGAGTTTGAAGCGTGGGACGATCCTGACAAGGCAAGCCTTTATACAATTATCAGGCGTGATTCAGAGGGGGCATTGATGTCAATACCCTATTCAGAGGCTTATCAGGAGCAACACATGAAGGCAGCGGAACTTCTGCGTCAGGCAGCAGGACTGGCTGAAGATGCAGGATTGAAAAAGTATCTCGACATGCGTGCTGATGCATTGCTTTCAAATGAGTATCAGGCAAGTGATTTTGCATGGATGGAGATGAAGGAATCGAATATTGATTTCGTGGTGGGGCCTATCGAGAACTATGAAGATGGCCTTTTTGGATACAAGGCGGCTCATGAGGCGTTCGTACTGGTAAAGGACCCTGAATGGAGTGCAAAGCTGGTGAAATACAATGCCATGTTGCCTGACCTGCAGAAAGGCTTACCTGTGGCACCTGACTATAAAGCCGAGATGCCCGGAACAGATGCAGATATGAACGTATATTACGCGCTTTATTACGCCGGTGACTGTAATGCCGGAAGCAAGACCATAGCCATCAACCTGCCCAATGACCCTGAGATACATCTTGCCGTTGGCAGCCGCAAGCTCCAGCTGAAGAACTCGATGAAAGCCAAGTTTGACAGAATTCTGGTTCCTATAGCCGACAAGCTTATTGATGAGAGCCAGAGGCAATACATAACCTTCGATGCTTTTTTTGAAAATACAACCTTCCACGAGGTTGCTCATGGTATGGGTGTCAAGAATACCATAAACGGCATGGGACCGGTCAGAGAAGCTCTTAAGGAGCAATACTCAGCCCTGGAGGAGGCCAAAGCCGATATTATGGGCCTTTATCTTGTAACAAAACTTTATGAAATGGGTGAGATTACCAGCGGTGAGGTGATGAACAACTATGTTACCTTCTTTGCGGGCATCTTCCGTTCAAGCCGTTTTGGCGCAGCCAGCGCGCATGGCAAAGCCAATATGATGAATATGAAGTACTTTGCTGACAACGGAGCCTTTGTATATCAGGATGATGGAACCTACAAGGTTAATCTTGATGAAATGAAGGCAGCAGTCGTATCTCTGTTGGAAAAAATACTTACCATACAGGGCGATGGTGATTATGAAGCAGCAAAAGCATGGATTGAGGCTGACGGTATAATGACAGAGAGTCTGCGCCGTGATCTTGAGATGGTAAATGCTGCCGGAATACCGGTTGATATAGTATTTAAACAGGGTAAAGAGGTTCTTGGTCTGAATTGACCTGAGAACTGGAACAGTTAATCAGTCATTTTACACTTAGAGGGCCATCCCATTAAGTTTTACCAGGGCCTCTCTCCAGGTATTCCGATTACCAGAGAGAGAAGTTCAGGCTTGTTACATGAATTATTAACAACTATTTTGTTAGTTACGAAAAGTTTTTTACTTTTATGTGTCTGCAGAATTTGTAAGACTCCGTAAGGCAGGAATTTGCCCACTTGAAAACAAGTTGTCCCGAATGAACAATACTCTTATGTCTGTCACGTTTAGTAAAATGTAAACATAAACTTCAAAACCCTCCCCTGATGAAGTTTTCTTTGTCAATCTGTCTGATAATAAGTTTATTGTCCTTGTCATGCAGGAACCGCTCAGACAGCAATATTATAGCCTTCAGCCTGAACAGAGCAGATTATACAGAGACCATAAGGGTAGACGGCACGTTGCAGTCAGCATCCAATCATAAAGTGGTACCACCTGATATAATGTTCGGGGAAATGACCGTGATGCGCCTTGCTGAGGATGGGCAGTATGTGAAGAAAGGAGACACTTTATGCATTCTTTCGGTACCTGATCTTGAAAATATTTACAATACCCTAAAAACCCAGTTGGAGACTCAGGAGGCAGGAGTGAAGAAGATAGAGGCAGACAATCTGCTTAATATTGCAATGCTTGAAGCACAGCTTGCCACCAGTGAAGCCCGCATTAAGATGGCCAGACTCGATTCTCTGAAAAGGGTATATGCAGTAGATTTTCAGCGCAGGCAGCAGGAACTTGAGATGCAGAAAGCCATTATTGAAAAGGAGAAGATAGAGCATAAGCTTTCAGCGGCGCGGTTGATGGGTGAGACTGTCCTGCTTCAGGCCAGGTCACGAATTATACAGTCAAAGTCAACTTTGGGTATCTATGAATCGCAGCTCAGATCACTTACACTTATTGCTGACCGTGAGGGTATGGTAATGAGAACCGAGTCTCCGTTAATAACAATCGTAGGCCCGGGCAGTTCAGGTACTTTAGGAGGAGGTCTTGTAAGAGAGGGTTCTGTGCTTTTGATTGGTACTCCTGTACTTCAGTTTCCTGATATGAGCCGGATTCAGGTCACTGCAACAGTAATGGAAGACGATTACAGACGCATAGAAAAGGGACAGAAAGTCAGGATCAATGTTGATGCTGCCGGTGGACAATCAACCACAGGGGTGGTGAGCAGGAAAACACTTGTGGGACGCACATCACAACCGGTTTACAGTTCAAAGGTGAGATCATATGAGATAGTTGTCGATATCGACACTCTTTCTCCATTAATGAAACCCGGTCTCAGTGCCGCATGTGATATCATCGTACGAGAGGCGAAGGATACCATTTTCGTGCCGGCGGTGGCTGTTTTCGAACGTGACAGTCTGAAAACGGTTTATGTCAGCAACAGCAGGAAGTATATTCCTGTAACAGTTGAAACAGGAACTTCGGGAGGTTCATACACCATTATCACCGGCGGACTGGAAGGAGATGAAACGATTGCTCTTTCAGAGCCACCCGTACATCTGATAAGTACAAAAAGAAAAGAAAAAAACAATAAGAAAAGCAACCAGTTATGAACAGACAGATCGTTTACCTTCTATTCCTGCTGCTATTCTCCTGCAAGGGTAACAATAATCAGTCAGTGCAGGTGACACCGGTAAGGCTGGGTACCTTCACAGAGGAGGTTATTGAACAGGGAACACTATCTGCTGTGAACTCCATAGCGGTTTCTGCGCCGGCGGTATCATACAGATATGGTTCCTTGAAAATAACAAAAATAGTTGATGAGGGCACTGAAGTGGAAAAGGGGGATACAGTTGTCATATTCGATCCTTCAGAAATCAGGAGAGGAATTGTACAGGCTGAGCAGCAACTGGAGATAGCACGGGCGGAATACGAAAAGCTGAAATCGATGCAACAATCAGAGATAGATGACCTGGAGGCAGACCTTGAGCTTGCACTTATCTCACAGGAGATAGCCAGGATTAACTACGAAACATCAGTTTATGAACCCGAAGCAACCAAAAAGGAGATTCAGCTAAGGCTTGAAACAGCGACAATTGCTCTCAACAGGGCAAAGGAGCAGATTGAAAGCAAAAAAGTGATACACAGGGAAGACCTTCTGCAAAAGTCACTCTCTATAAGACAGGTTGAAAAAATACTGGATGATGCTGTAGCTTCAATGAACAAGCTGTTTGTTGTAAGTCCGGCCCGTGGGATCATAATCAAGAGGAATAACTTTACATCAGGTCAGAAATGGGCTGTTGGTGATCAGCCCTTTTCCGGTTCTGATCTTATCGATCTGCCTGATCTTTCGGAAATGAGGGCACTTGTTAAGATCAACGAGGTAGATGTTGCGAAGGTTTTACAGGGTCAGAGGGTTGAGATAAGGCCCGATGCCTGGTCTGATTCAGTCTATCTTGGCACCGTTGAGTCTGTGGCATATCTTGCACAGAATAAGGAATTAAGGTCAAAAATAAAGGTCTTTCCAACGCAGATCAGGATCAACGGGCAGAGTGATCAGTTGCTTCCCGGACTGACGGTAAGATGCAGGATAATTGTGAATGAGTTGCATGATGTTTTATATGTTCCTATCGAATCAGTATTCAGAGATGAGTTATCTGAGTATGTATGGTTGAAAAACGGCTCAGGATTTCGCAGGGCAGATGTGAAGACAGGCGCAGTCAATACTGATTATGTTGTTATCACTGAGGGGCTGTCAGTTAACGACCTCATTGCACTGACTGACCCATACATCAACAGGGAGGAGACAAATGAAAAAAACAAGTGAAACTGAGATGAAGCTTCGCGTTAAGGAAGGCAGAAAAAAGACATGGTCTGGTCGCGTGTTTGTCCTGGCAGCCTTTCCATTGCTTTTTTTGAGCTGTTCACGTTCAGATATAGCAGAATACTCGGTAATGAAAGGGGTCTTCAGACAATCGGTAATGGAAACAGGTGAACTGCAGGCAGTAAATGCCTATTCACTCTTCCTTCCAAGGATCAACTATATGTATGGTTCCACATTCAAGATTACAGGACTGACAGAACATGGCACCAACGTCTCTGGTGGTGACACCGTGGTAATACTTGATAAGTCCAATATCCAGAAGACTATCCTCGACAGGGAGGAAATGCTTGAAAATGAACTGGCAGCAATGAACAAGCTTAAAGCTCAGCTGGCAAATAACATGCAGGACCTCAGGGCGCAACTTACTTCAGAGCAGTCGTCATATGACATGAAACGCCTCAGCTTTGAAAAATCAGGCTTTGAATCTGCCGGTATGAGAAGAGTTAGGGAGCTCGAATTCAGGCAGGCGGGTATTAAGCTTGAACGGGTGAAACACAAGCTTGCAATGAGACCGGTACTGGACAGCCTTGATCTTTTGATACAGAAAATAAAGGTATTACAACGGGAGAATGACCTGAGGTCGGCACTTGAGACGCTCGACATGCTGTCTGTTGTCAGTCCGATAGAAGGTGTCTTCGTTATAGAAAACAACCGGCGGACAGGACAAATGATCAAGGTTGGCGATGATATTAACCTCATGTATCCTGTTGCCATGATACCTGACGTCAGAACCATGAAGGTAAAAGGTTTTGTGCAGGAACTCGACATAAGCAGGATAAAGCAGGGTCAGGATGTAATTGTAAGGCTTGATGCGTTGCCTTTGGTTGACTTCACAGGAAATGTAAACTATATCGGTAAAGTATGTGTCGAAACAGGAGAGAGAAGGGTATTTAACACAGAGGTGCTTATTAATGAGTCAGATGTGAGGCTTAAACCTGGTATGACAGTAAGCTGTGAATATATAACTTACCAGGGTAATGGAGATGATCTGTTTGTTCCGACAGCCTGCCTGTACAATGAGGGTGGTAAAAGTTACCTTTTTATCTTAAGGAAGGGCAGTGTGGAAAAGAGAGAGGTGGAGACAGGACTGTCAAACAATACTTATACGATAGTAAAGGGAGACGTCAGGCAGGGGCTGCCGCTGGTCCTGCCCGAAACAGTCATAAACTGAAAAGAGAATACAGATGCAGTATGAAGAAAACATGCGGGTAGCTTTTTACGGGCTTATTGACCATAAATTCAGATCGTTGCTGACTATGCTTGGTATCATTTTCGGCACCGCTTCGGTAATTATGATGATTTCGATAGGAGAGGGAACCAAAAAGCAGGCAATGGCCAAGTATCAGGACCTGGGGGTGAGCAACATAATTGTCAGGGACAGGGATCTTACCGATACTGAGCTTGAGCAGATGCGTATCAGGTTCTCAAAGGGACTCTCCCTTGAAGACTCAAGGGCGATAACTGAGATTGTTCCGGGAGTGAAAGCTGTTGCGCCACAGGCGGAAGCTGCTCTTGATGCAGTATTTGCAAACAGGTCATCACGTTCGACAGTAGTAGGAGTCACACCTGAGGTTACAGAGATACTAAACTTCAGAATTGACAGAGGAGTATTTATCGATCATGATCACTACAATCGTCAGCTTAAGGTATGTGTTCTCGGTGCTAATATTGCGAGAGAGCTGTTTAACTATGAAAATCCTCTGGGGATGAACATCAAGCTTGGAGATCAGTGGTTTGAAGTTGTTGGAGTGCTGAAACCGAAGGCCCTCTTTACTGAAACCGTCGGGGAACTTGCAGCCCGCGACCTCAACAACGATATTTATATACCCCTTACAACCTTTTCCAGGAGAATACCACCTAAGAACCCTATGTCAAGTGAACTCAGGCAGCTGACGATCAGGTTTGAGAGCTCTGAAAACCTTGTCGGGTCAGCATCTGTTATAAGGAATATTGTCTCCCGCAGGCATTTCGACAATGACGACTTCAGCATTCTTATTCCATATGAACTTATGGAGCAGGAGAAGCGGGAGAGCAGAATTTACAACCTGCTGCTGGCCTCTATTGCCGCCATATCGCTTATTGTGGGAGGTATCGGCATTATGAATATCATGCTGGCATCAGTAATGGAACGCACCCGCGAGATAGGTATACGCAGGGCTGTCGGGGCAAAGCGATCAGACATTATGGGGCAGTTTGTCACTGAGGCTATCGCAATGAGCATTACCGGAGGTTTGATGGGTGTTTTTCTGGGTATTTTTCTGTCACTGGCAATAGCACTTTTCACTGAAGTAAGTACCAGCATCACCCTTTATTCAGTAATAATTGCCTTCGGGTTTTCGGTGATAGTGGGTATCACTTTCGGTTACCTGCCTGCAAAACGAGCCGCCGATCTTAAACCAATTGAGTCGATAAGACACGAATAGGATGGTATCCTCATAATCTTTGATGCACAGGTGTCGTTATGGCTTGGATCCTTGTTCATAGGCCGGACTATACTTTTGAATTGACGAAAAAGCTATTTTTACACCTGCAGACCAATCGCTTTAAAGCTTAGTATGATCAGGGCTATCTTTTATGTCTTACTTTTCCTGCTTTCGGTTCTTCTTCCGGTAACCTCCTGTAATAATACCGTGAATTATTTCGGAAAGAAGAAAGAGTATACTATTTTGAGCTATAATGTTCGTAATTGCAGAGGTCTGGATAACCAGACAGATTACCAGAGGGTAGCTGATATTATTAACCGTATCAATCCCCAGGTCGTAGCCCTTCAGGAGCTTGACAGCGCAACTCAGCGCAGCAATGGAGCTGTAGTGCTTAATGAACTGGCTCAACTTACAGGTATGCACCCTGTATACGGAGCGTCAATCCTGTTTCAGGGAGGGAAGTACGGGGTCGGGGTACTGACAAATGAAAAACCGCTTCTATGGAGAACTGTGACTCTCCCCGGCCGGGAAGAAAAGCGCAGTCTGCTTATTGTAGAATTGGAGAATGCAATAATCTGCTGTACTCATTTCTCGCTAAACGAAGAAGACAGGATAGAATCAGTAAAAATCATTAATGACCTATTCAATACTTTAGTGAAGCCGGTTTTTCTGGCAGGCGATCTGAATGCCACTCCGCAGTCTGAAGTGATAAGTAGAATTGAGGAGAAATGGATATTGCTTAATGACCGGAACGTTTCAACCTTTCCGGCAGATAAACCAGATAGTTGTATCGATTATGTTTTTATCCATAAAGGGTCTGCTGCAGGAGTCAGGACTGCCAAAGCCCGTGTGGAACAGGAACCCGTAGCCTCTGATCATCTCCCGGTGTGGGTCAGGGTGATAATAAGGTTAAGAAGGAATTAATAGAACACCTCACCCCGCAGCATTTGATCTGAACTTGTGACAATCCTTCTTTTTCAGTTTTCTGATGGCATCATCAAGACTCCAGGCGATACCCATCCTTTTCAACCCACGTGCAGTATCTGTTGTCAGACGGCAACCTGAAGTTTATCCACACATCGGTGGTTTCAGCTGGAAATCGCACGAGTTCTGTCATATCCCAAGTATTTTTCGACTCTTTTACTTTATGTTAATCAGGGCCTTAAGTCCTTTCAGTGGGCTCCTCAAATATGACACCACCAACCTGAGAATGCCTGATTCGCCTGTTATAAAGCAAAGAATGAATAACAGGCACAAAAGATGGATACCTTTTTTTTACTTGCCGGAATTACATGAAACAAAGTTATGCCATCCTTAATCTGAAAGCAGACTTATTTTGTCTGGCATTTGTTTGTTTTCAGTTCTTACCTGCTGTATTTCTTTCAACTTTTTAGAATTTAATGCTGAATGCAAATCCGGAATAGATGTTACCACTGCGGATCCCGGGGATGATTTGCGGCGAGATGCTTAGAGAACCTGAATATGATTGTTTTGATCTGATTGTAGCATTAATACTTGCCTTTCTGCTCATGGACACGACCCAATAGACTGATCCTCCGGCAATTGCGGCAAGGCTGCATCCCATTCCCAATTTGTTCACACCCTCGTCTCCGAGAAGTTCCTCAAAGAAAGAAGGGTCTTCACTCATCCCTGGTTTTATGTACCTGAAAATAATGTAGCATAAGCCTCCTCCAATTGCAATAAAACCTGATGCAACGAGTTCTTCTTTCGTATTGAGCCTTGCTTCGTCAAGTTGTTCCAACGAGAGATAGTTGATATCTAATACTCCGTATTTCTTATAGTACCATTGCCCCTGTATGCAGGAGGCAGCAAGAAATAGCATCAAAAGACATGCAACAGATCTTTTCACCTTCCGGGTATTTGTTTAATACAAAGGTACTAACATCATATGCCACAAGTCAAATAAAAGTTGCTTCATCCCTGTGAAGGCAGCTCTGGGAACCGAACACCCGGTTCATAGGGGTGGGTTCGATGAACGAAGTGAGTTGAAACAAAAAGAGAGTGACTGCTCACGCTATCACTCTCGCTATGTTATTGTTGCTCCGTTAGGGCTTCCCGACAATCCGCCGTGGGCGTATTATCGGGACTACTCGCTTCACTTGCAGCTTCTCGCCCTATCTTCGCACAGAAACCCACATGCGTGGGTTTTTTTGTTGCTGCACCAGGGCTCGAACCTAAACTCTTCTGATCCAGAGTCAGGCGTGTTGCCAATTACACCACGGAGTAGTGTTATTGTTTCCTGAATGAGATGATCCAGCTGACAGGCATGTACCCGGTTTATGGAGTTTCAAGCCCATCCTCCGTTTATCTCACTGATTGGGTAAAGTTATAGCTACTTTCCTCTTTTTGATGTTCGCAGGTTTATCTGAGTCAATAAAAACTCTAAAGCAACTTTTGTAGCCCAATCCCGGACTGATTGCTTCATGGAGAGTACGAAATTATCCCTTAAGTCAGAGAAGCTTCTGGAAAGCATATCTTCATGCAGCAGAATCGAATATCTTAGTTTTTCTTTAGCAATTATTATATCGCTGAACGTTCTTAGGCGGCTATAATCTATTAATGGCTTCATCTGACTATTTTTCTTCATCGGTAAAAAGAATACTTGCGAATACCTTTATCAGGTTTCCTGAGAAGATATTTTTCCTGAAAACAATCAGTAATACAACAATTATTGCGAAGACTCCTGCTGAGATAAGGAAGCCCTGTTCAAGGTTGCCTGTTCTGCCTCCATACCAGAAACTGAATGAGAACATCAAAAAGATGAAGGCAGCAAAAGAGGTTATAATTACTGACACAACAGTAAGCAGGTAAACACCTGCACTGGTATACTTCTGAAGTAACCCAAGTTTAAAAAGATCAACTCTGGAGTTAAGATAATCTTTTAGAACATCATAAATCCCTGAGAGGTTCTCTGACAATTCGTTTTTGGCCATATTCCTGATTTTTATTTTGCCTTCTCTTCCCTAACTTCAGATGCAACCCGGTCCTTCTCTTTAGCTACCTTCTTCTTCATTTCTGACTCAATATCATCGACCTTACCCTTAATATCATCAACAAAGTCATTGATATGTTGCTTCATTTTATCTACCTGCTCACTGAGATTATCTGATACCTGAGAAGAAAACTCCCTTGTTTTCTTGCTGATCTTTTTTCTGGTTTTGCTTCCCTTATCCGGAGCAAAGAGTATTCCTAATGCTGCACCAGCGGCAGCTCCCGTAATAAACCCGATTAGTACATTTGTTGTTTTTCCCATAATTCTTATGTATTAATAGTTGAACAATCTATGTTCCACACAGGAAAAAACCTTGCCAAACTAAATATGCAGTGTTTACAGGCTCTTCTTGTAGAAAAAAGTCCCTGAAAATCAAAAACTGTGGATTAGTATATACATATTCCAAACACTCCTTTCGAAAAATCTGACCAAATAGCATCTGGCATATCTCCATTAATTAGAAAAGGGCATTTCCGTTCATGGATTGAAAGACTGGTGGCTCAAACAGGATTTCCTGCATGTGACCTTTGCTACACCAAAAACCTCTCTCAGTCAAAATAGCAATTGCCCTTTACTTATGGCAAGGTTTTTTCATTAACAGGAATCTCAGGGACACATTATGAAAACTACATTTTATGGATAAACTCTCAATTGATAAATTTAAAGATATGGCCCGGGTAACCAGGCCGTCTTGTATAAGTATTTTTATTCCAACCCATAGGGCGGGTAAGGAAGTAATCGAAATGATCGATCAGAAGAATCTTAAGAACCAGGTAAAGAAAGTTCGCAGCTTCTTATCCTTATCCCGGGCCGATAAAGACACAGTAGATGAACTGCTTAAGCCAATTGAGGACCTGATTGAAGACAATGGTTTCTGGAAACACCAGTCCGATGGCCTGGCAATCTTCAGAAACCATGATCAGTTCATATACTTCACAATACCGGTCTATTTTGATACATACATATACGTTAACGATCATTTCTACCTGTTACCCTTATTGCCTTACATTAATGATGATGACAGATTTTATTTACTTGCTTTAAGCCTTAATGGTGCAAAACTGTTTGAAGGGTTTCCACACCGGATTGATGAGTTTGAAACCAGGGGTATACTGCCTGAGGAACCCGGGGAGGTCCTGGGATACGATTTTAAGGAAAAGAACCTGCAGTTTCGATCTGGTCAGACCGGGGGAACCCAGGCATTGTTTCATGGCCATGGAGGAGGAAAAGATGAGAAGAAAACGGAAACTCTGAAATACTTCAGGGCCATACACGAAGGTGTCATGAAAATATTGGAAGAGAGAGATGTTCCAATGGTTCTGGCAGCGGTTGATTACCTGGTTCCCTTATACCGTGAGGTAAGCGACTACAAATATCTGGTGCAAAAGTTTATTTCCGGAAATCCGGAGCATGAAGATCCGGTTCTCCTTCATGAAAAGGCAAGGCAAATACTAATGGGGTATTTCAACCGAAAACGCACCGAAAAGGTTTCAGCTTTCGAACAGGCATTGTCAGAGATCAGAGCCTCATATAAACCGGAGGAGATTATTCCTGCTGCCATTAATCAGCGGGTTGATACTTTATTTGTCAGCAAACCCTCAGAACTTTGGGGAATGTTTGACAAGGAGACAAATGAGATAATGATCCGTAATGAAGGTGACGGACAAAGTTCAAGTCTGCTCAACTTAGCCGCGGTCCATACCATACTGAATAATGGATCAGTGTATTTAATGGATGCCGATAAAATGCCTGAGCCAAAATCAATATTGAATGCGATATTCAGATTCTGATCATGAGATCTGTTTATTATAACAATGAAATCAATAATTCATTTAAAACATTTAAAACCAATTTTTACACATTATGAAAGACTATAAATATATTATTATCGGTGGTGGTACTACTGCAGGATATGCAGCAAAAGCATTTATTGAACAAAATATCAAAAATGGTGAGTTGTGTATTGTTTCGGCCGAATCAACACTACCGATGAACCGTCCGCCATTTTCAAAAGATTATCTCAGGGATAAAAGTCAGGACGATGAAATTCTGATAAATGAGAGAGAGTTTTATGATAAGAATGGAATTGATGTCAAGCTTGAATCTGTGGCTGAAGAGGTTAAGTTCGGGCATAAACAGGTTGTCCTGAGAAACGGTGATGTACTTAGTTATGAGAAGCTGCTGATTGCCACGGGATCAAAGCTGAAAAGGCTCGATATTGAGGGAAGCGAACTGAAAAACATTTTCTATCTCAGAGATCAGAAACAGTCTGACGACATAAGGAAGCATGCAGACAAGGCTGATCGTGTTATTGTTGTCGGGGGTGGATATATTGGTACTGAAACAGCCGCTGTATTGAATCAATCAGGATTGAAGGTTACTATGATCGTGCCGGAGGAGAGGTTGCTTGCAAGGTTTGCCAGTGCAGATATCGGTTCATTTTTTCAGAACCAATTTCAAAGAAAAGGAATAGAGCTTATTATGAATGATAGCGTAAAAGGATTTCATGGTAAGGAAAAAGTTGAAGAAGTAGAGCTCCTTTCAGGCAAAAGGTTAAAAACCGATATGGTTGTGGCAGGAATCGGAGTGGAACCCAATATTGACATTTTCAGAAAAACACAGCTTAACATCAATAAAGGGATCCTGGTGAATGAATACTGCGAGACAAATATTGAAGATGTATATGCTGCAGGTGATGTAGTTGAATTCCCTGATATGGTTTTTGGGAAAAGCAGGGTCGTTGAGCACTGGGAACATGCTTTTGAACAAGGGCAACATGTTGCGAAAGTGATGACCGGTAAGCGTGACCCATATATTTTCCTGCCGTTCTTTTTCTCAGATGTATTCGAGTATTCCTATGAATACTTCGGTGATAATAAATCGGCTGATGAGATACGTAACAGGGGGGATGTTGCAAAGGGTGATTTTAGTACCTGGTGGTTCGAAGGGAACAGGCTGGTTGCAGCATTTGTAATGAGTTCAAGGCCAGAGGCTGAAAGAAAGCTGGCCCGTGAATGGATAAGTAGAAAGGCAGATATTGATAAGGAAAAGATAGGAGATAACAATATCAAAATGGAAGAACTGGTACTAAATACTGGTTTCCATGACCATTAATCATGAAAGTTAAACCATTATTGGCAAAAATGCGGATCAATACACAGCCAAAAATAATAGAATTAATGTAACGTAAAAAAGTACTATTATGAGTAAACATTATGCAAACGCCCATTGGAAGGGAAATCTGCCGAACGGCAAAGGAAAGTATACTCTGAAAACCAGTGGTTATCAAGGCCACCTGACGTTTCCTTCACGTTTTGAAGACAACAAGGAGGCATCAAGTCCCGAAGAGTTAATTGGAGCAGCTCATGCAAGCTGTTTTTCAATGGCATTTGCGCATGCATTGTCACAGGCCGGGTACAAACCCGAAAAAATTGAGACTGATGCTGAGGTTACTTTGGCAAAAGCAGGTGATTCTTTTACTATAACTGAGATTTTGCTGAAAACTACTGGCAAAGTTTCTGATATTGAAAAGCTGAAGTTTGAGGAAATTGCAGGTAATGCCAAAGAGAATTGCCCGGTTTCAAAAGCCCTGAAGGGAATAAACATTAAGCTGGAAGCAAATTTGGATTAGAGTTTATGGCTGATTAAGGAACTGGCAGTACAAGATATTTAAAAGGTCAGATTGCCTGTGCAAATATTTATTAAACAGTAAATACCAAATTTAAGAATTTGAATTATGGCTAT